>Ga0209016_1000815_pt1 | contig 31887 bp, 21 predicted proteins | sample EPASupsiteSAE305_FD_187265 | JGI IMG/M metagenome (GOLD analysis project Ga0209016, IMG submission 187265) | Bioremediated contaminated groundwater microbial communities from EPA Superfund site, New Mexico - SAE3-05 (SPAdes) (version 2) | ecosystem: Environmental > Aquatic > Deep subsurface >...
GACGTTGTTTTCTGCAGTTACGGAAATATAATTTGTTGTGCTTGTAGAAAGAGCTGTTCCAAATACCTTTAGTACTTTTACATCCGAGCTTCCAACAGTCATGTTTAAATAACCTTGAACATTTCCATCTTCCGACAAAGTCGCTGTAATCACATCTTCCCCTAAGGTTGAACCGGCCTTAAAATTAAGTAAAATTTCTCCTTCTGCATCTGTTGTGTCCGCACCCTGAAAAGTAATCGTACCGGACCCACTATTTTTGACATCAATTTTTTTACCAGGCATCGCTTGGTGGATTGAAGAATCTATTAATTTAACTATTACTCCAACTTCTTCACCTGGGCTTAATTCTGTTTTAACGGCTGTTATACCTATAGCCGCATTACCAATACCAATCCTATATGTTTCAGTATTAACTCTTTCCTCATTGCCATCCTGATCAACAGCGAAGAATTTTAGTGTTGTCGTTCTGGTAATTTCTATTGGATTATTATATTTACTTGATCTTGTTGATGGAGATTGCCCATCAAGTGTGTAATATATATCGGCATCTCTATCATCGGCACTCAATCTAATTCTCTGTACATCGGAATAAGTACCACCTCTTGGTGTAGCTTCTGATGTCGGAGTTGTCTCATCTCCTTCTCCAATAACAATCTTTGCTGAATCGTATTTCCCTAAATAATTATCGGTAGCATTATTTAAAGTGAATACTGAAGATGATAATGTGTCCGGATTAACTCGTAAATATGCTGTCCCATCTTGTTTCGCTTCAAAAGAAAGAGTCCCAATAGTATAACTCGCACTTTCATGTTTATTATTGCCGGTAAAACCTCCCGTAAAAATCACAGTACCGGTAGATTTAATCTGATTCTCTACAACTTGAAAATTTTCTTTATCTTCAATTGTCACTTCCACCTTATCTCCATTATTCTGAGATAATAGCTTAACATCGTCAAAAGATAATTCAAAAGCAACAGTTAAGATATCTATTTTATCGGGATTATCCAAGACAATATTTAGATCAACAACATCACCTTTATTAACTTTTTTATAGTTAGGACTAAATCCCAAACCAATATTACTTATAATAACTGTGGCGTTAAATTTGTCTTTTACTATACTCTCAGGATTTCCCGCTACGTTTGTAATCATTACGTCAGTATTTGCCGAAGTCATGAATTTAATGTCGGCTAATGTAGTTTTAACTCCTTCTTTAGCTCTGAAAGGAATTGTTGCCACCAAAATATCTTTTTTAGTAAGTGGTATTTGTCCCTTTGTTCCCGTTACAAAATTAATCACTCCTGTTGTACTATTCACGGTATTTACAGCTTCATTATCGGAAGAAAAATCACTACTCATAGAATTAATCTGAATTCCAGTCTTGGTAGTATCACTATCGACAACTTCTAAAGAAGCCACAGGAAAAGAAATATCAAAACCGGCAGTAATAATTTCTTGCCCTCCCGCATTATCAATAACTACATCTATATCGAATACTTGTCCCGGAGCTACCGTTTTTGTCTTTGGAGTAAGCGAATAGATTGCATCCAAATTTGCCGCCTGCGCTTGTGTTGCAAATACCATTGAAAACAGATTGGCAATCATTAGAACTCCTAGGAACAAACTTATAATATTTTTTTGAGTTTTCATTTTTATTTTTAAAATCTAGGCATTATAGCAAATTTTCCAACTTTCTTCTAGAGCCAAATCTATAAATCTAGTTATTCTTAATTTTATTAAAAACCAGTGAAGGTAAAAATAAGGACATAATCAATAAAAAAACATAGTCCTCGGGTCCCGTCTTCGTAGTATTATTATAAGTAACGGATTGCTCAACAACAGGATTATTCTCAACCGGGATATCGCTCAAAGTCAGATCCTCCCCCGTGCTTTTATATTCCGCCGCGATATCAAAAAACTGTTCATTAGCTTCCGGATAGCGATGTGGCGCATTGTTAGTATCAATAATTCCAAAGAAATATTGGATTGTACCAACCGTAACTTCTGCAGCGGGAATTTGTCCATCAAATGAATCCTCACCCGACTTGACTAATTTAACCGGGACAAAACTTTCTGTCGTCTCATTCTTATAATACAGTCTGGCTTCACTAACTTTATCAGCCGGGATTACATTCAAACTAAATGATGCATTTTCATTGGCATTAGTCGTTTTATGAGGAGTATGTATCATGCTAAACTCAATATTTTGAGAAGTTTCGCTTTGTGCTCCATCCTCTAGAATCGTAATCTCCTTAGAGCTAAAATCGAAATCAGCTTTAATAACTCCTTCGTAAACTTTTGTAAAATCAGAAATAACGTCAAAAAGTACTACTCCCGGTTTTTCTACTTTAAAGACAGCTTGAAAAAGAATTTTCTCTCCCGTAACCGGTGTAACAGATGTCGCATTGAAATCCAACTGTCCAATCGTATTATCGGCAACATTTTTAGTAACGGTACTAAAAGCGGATGAACTTTTACTTATCTGTAAGCCTGGCGTCGCAATATCATCATCTTGAAATGTAAGTTTGTCTTTATCAAAACTAAAACTTAATTCCACCGAATTTATAGACTTATCGGCTGTGTTTATCTCATAAACTACGGCAATTTGATCACCTACTTTGTATTCATCTTTCTCCGTACTGATACTAATTGTTGGCTTCGCAGCAAACGTTGTGTTTGGGAAGACAAGCAGAAAGATTATCACGAGAAGAAGAAAAGTTGTCACCTTGTTTAGAAATCCACTATTCAACATTTTTTTAATTAAATCATGTTATTATAGCAGAAAAGAGAAAGGATTTAAAGAACAAAAGTCATCTGCTGATGACAATTTTCAATATCGTGAAATTTTTACTTTATCATCTGTTTTATGTACCATTAGCTACCTAATGCTATATGAATATGAAAAAAATATTTTCCTTTTTGCTTATCTTCCTGTTCACTCTTTCACTTATCCCTGTAAATAATGTCGAGGCTTATTTCCAGGATGTTAAACTCGACAATCCTTATAAAAAAGCTGTCGATTATTTGGGAATTACCTGCTATAAAAAAATTGACAATCTAGCATTTAAACCTGATGAGGAAGTTACTCGTTCTACGTTTCTATTTCTTTTATTTTGTGATGAAGAATTAAAAGATGATTCGACTTCAAAAACCACATTACCTTTCACAGACTTAAAAGGAGATGAATCATTTCTTAATGAAGTAAATTTTGTTTATGAGATAGGAGCAATGAAAGGATTTGAAGACAAAACTTTCAGGCCTAATGCTAAAATTAACAAAATTGAAGCTGTCAAAACTATTTTGGAAATCGTAAGTAATACCGAAAAACATTTTTTTGGTGATCAAAGCATTAACCAAGCTGTTACTTCCGATTGGGTGGAAAATTATTTACAACAAGCGATTGAAATGAATATTCTTGATAGTTTAAATAAAGAATCGATATTCAAACCAATTACCAAAAAAGAGATAGCAGAAATCCTTTATAGAATTCAGGTGATTAAAATATCGTCAGTTAAAAGCTATAACAAGTCACTTGATGACACTGTAGATCTTGTCACCACTTTAGCCACAAACAAGCAAAAATCATACATAAGAGACTTAAACGATATCGGTGAAATTTTAAATTCATACTATCTGTATCCGGAGGAAATGAACTCAGGAATACCATATAAATCTGCAATTAAAGGACTCTTAGATGGACTGGAAGACCCTTATTCATCAGCGTATGAGCCTACGGAATTCTTTCAAAACCAAGTATTATTTGATCAAATTGATTTAGGATTTACTCTTGATACAAGAACTTCTAACAGCCAAGAATACTACTACGTGGATTACATTGACCGAAATAGTGAAGCTTATAAATCGGGCTTAAGACAAAATTATGTCATTATAAACCTACTGACGTACGAAGAGGGTGAGACGTTTTTACCTAAACTCCTGATTGAATATCAGACATCCATTTATGATGGAGCAGTAAAGAAAATGAAAATACCAATTGAAATACTAGACAATGAAGCCATTTATGCAACATATATCAATAATGATGTTCTTTATTTGAGAATCAGAGAATTCTCCGAAAATATAGTCAACACATTAGAAAAGTTGTCTGCTGATTTATCTAATAAAAATATTAAAGTATCACAATATATCTTGGATTTAAGAGGAGATAGAGGTGGCGAACTCAAATCTTTGATAGGTGTAGCCGAGTTTTTGTTTGAAAAAAATAAAACCGTTTTTAATACCGTTGATAAATTCAAAACCAATAAACCCGTAAGAACAACCAAAGATCCATTGAACAATCAAATTTGGAGAGAGAATAAGCCTTGGAAAATAATTGTAAATCAGAACACAGCTTCAGCTTCGGAAATGCTTGCCAATGCAATAATTGACTATAAAACACCAACAACGATTCTGGGTGATTATTCTTACGGTAAAGGCAAGATGCAGGCCATATTTTCCCTTTCCGATGAAAATTTGGTATTAGCTTTGACCACAGCGGAAATTACTTCTCCCAAAGGTAGAATTATTAATGAGAATAGTCTAAACCCTGATATTAAATTAACTTTTGGAGAACTCTTTCCTGTCAGAGATTTGACAAAAGACAAAGCCGTCCAAAAAGCCATAGTGGCCAAATAATTTCTAATTGACTACAAGTTTAGAAGTTTAACAACAAAAGTTTAATAGTTTAATAATGACTACTTAAACATTTAAACTGTTTTATATTTGAAAATTTATTGAAAATTGAAGATTGAACATTGAAAATTGAATTGGTTAGTGTTACATTTATGCTTGCTTTTTAAGACGTTAAATAAAAAATGTCAATTCAGAAAAAGGCTCTTATAACTGTGTCTGACAAGACAAAAATTGTTTACTTCGCCAAGGAGCTATTAAATTTAGGTTATGAAATAATCGCTACAGGAAACACAGCGAAGCTTCTTGAAGAAGAAAAGATAAAAGTAACACCAATTGAGGAAGTTACTCTAAATCCTGAGATTCTCGACGGACGTGTAAAAACTCTAAGTTTCAATATTTCTGCTGCCATTTTATATGATCGCACCAATCCGGAACATGTGAAAACAGCCAAGGAACATAAGATTCCCGATATCCAAATCGTTGTCTGTAATCTTTATCCTTTCAAGGAAACAATCAGAAAAGCTAATATCACGCTGGAGGACGCAATTGAAAAGATAGATATTGGTGGACCCACACTTATTCGTGCGGCAGCCAAAAATTATAAATCAATGACTGTCGTTATTGATCCCAACGACTATGAGAATATTATTCAAGAACTGAAAGATAATGACGGACATACAACACTTGAAACGAGAGCTAAACTTGCGGTAAAAGTTTTTGATCATACTGCTGATTATGATTCAGCAATTGATAAATATTTGAGTCAAACGATTGATAATAATATTAAAATCCGACTTAAATTCACCCATGGAAGGAAACTCCGCTATGGAGAAAATTCTCATCAAGATGCGGCATATTACATAGATGAAAGAGTAACAGAACCCAATCTGCCTAAAGCCAAACAGTTAAATGGTAAAGAATTATCTTTCAACAATATTATTGACGCTACCTCAGCTTTGGAAGCGGTTAAACCGTTAAAAAATGTCAAAGCCGTCTGTATCGTAAAACACAATAATCCATGTGGCTATGCGACAGGAGAAACAATTCTAGAAGCCCTAAAAGCATCCTGGACCGGAGATCCTATTTCCGCATTTGGTTCAGTAATTGCTTTTTCCACGGAAGTAGATTTAGAGACTGCGGAATATCTTCATGATAAATTTGTAGAAGTGGTAATAGCTCCCGGATACACGAAAAGTGCTCTAGATTACTTATGCCATAAAAGCTCACAACTTCGCATCTTAGAGATTCCACCTCTTTCCTCGGGAAGAATTAGGAAAAGAACATATAAACACCTTATTGGTGGTATTTTGGAGCAAGAGAGAGATCTGACAAGTTTCGAGAAATGGGAGAATGTCACAAAAGCTAGTTTACCGAAAGAAAAAAGAAAACTTGCCGAATTTAGTTGGCTTTCAGTGCAGTATGTAAAATCAAATGCCATTGTAATCAGTGAAGAGTATAAAAAAGGTTATTATAGAACTCTGGCGATTGGAGCCGGGCAACCAAACAGAGTCGATGCTCTCGCCAAGTTGGCGGTTCCTAATGCTCATAGCCACCTTAAACTAGCCTACCCTAACGAATATACAGAGGAGTGGGGAAGAAAAAAATTATCAGACTGCGTTATGTCATCTGATGCATTTTTCCCGTTTTCTGATACAGTGGAAGAGTCAGCTAAGGCGGGACTTAAATATATTATTCAGCCTGGAGGATCCATGAGAGATCAAGATTCCATCGATGAATGTAATAAAGAAGGAATAGCAATGATTTTTACACATACAAGACACTTTAATCACTAATCTTTAATTATGACCAAGCTAAACACGGTAGCAGTAGTAGGAGCTCAGTTCGGAGATGAAGGTAAAGGGAAAATAGTCGATTTAATCTCTAAAAAAATAGATTACGTTGTTCGTTGCCAAGGGGGAAATAACGCAGGTCATACAATAGTGGTAAGAGGTAAAAAATTGGTAACTCATTTGATTCCTTCAGGAATTTTGCATCCTACAGTCAAATGTATCATCGCATCGGGAGTTGTATTAGATATCAAAGTTTTAGTCGAAGAAATTGAGGCATTGGAAAAACTCGGATTAGATGTTAAGAAAAGACTTTTTGTTTCTGATAGAGCTCATTTAATTCTACCAAAACACATAGATAGAGATAAAAATAACGAAATTTCCAAAGGTAAAAATAAAATTGGAACGACTAACAGAGGAATCGGCCCCGCTTATGAAGATAAAGTCGCGCGAATTGGAATTAGAGCTGGAGATCTTCTGGACAAAACAGTAGCTAATAAAGTTCTAGATAAAGAGTATCTAAAATGCGCAGAAATCATTTCTCCACTAATCACCGACACTCAAAGTTTAATTAATGATATTGTTTTCAAAGGTAAAAAAGTGCTTTTCGAAGGAGCACAAGGAGCTCTTTTGGATATTGACCATGGAACATATCCTTATGTAACATCCTCGAATACAACTTCCGCCGGAATACTAACCGGAGCGGGAATTGGACCAAACACTCTTAAGACAATAATTGGTATAACTAAAGCCTATATAACAAGAGTAGGAGACGGACCATTCCCTTCCGAATATGACGATAAAAATGCCGAGAAAATCAGAGAAAAAGGTGGCGAATATGGAGCCACAACGGGCCGACCACGAAGATGTGGCTATCTGGATTTAGTAGCTTTAAAGCACGCTATTCTTCTAAATGGACTAACCGATTTGGCTATTACCAAATTAGATGTTCTAGATGGCGAAGAACAATTACAAATTTTAATTGGATATGAATTAAACGGCAAGAAAATTAACTATTTCCCTGCAAATTTAAAAGATCTGAAAGCTGTAAAACCAATTATTAAAACATTCCCAGGATTCAAGTCCCCTACCGCCGGCACCCGTAAATGGGACAAACTTCCAGATAACGCCAAGAAATATCTTAAATACATCGAAAAAGAATGTGGAGTTAAAGTGAAATATGTTTCCACTGGCCCAGAGAGAGATGATACAATAATTTTATAAACCCATGATTTCTTATTAAATTAAGAAATCATTAAGTAATAGTTAAAACTATCTTAACGATTTGGGCTTTCTAACGAGGTTATCTTGCGGTCGTTAAATTATTACAAATTGTGTCACGCTATAATTTGTCAATGAGACATTTTAAAGTGTTTTGGTTTCATTAAGCCGTTTTTTAGACTACTCATATATTTTTTATTTAGTTTTCATTGCCTCTCCCGATATTAAGGAATTATTATAAAGTTCCCGAAGAAAAACAAAAACACATAATTTATAATGCAATTCACCAGTTGTCTAAGCTTTTTTGGCCCTTTATATTTTTTTGGCCCTCATTTATTATCAAACAACATGAGCACAGATAAAAACACTGATAATCCTTATTCCAGTCTCCCCGATTCAAACAGAAATAATATTAGCAAATTAATATCAACTATTAATGGTGTTAAAACAAGGGATGACTTATCCAAAGTGTTTTCTTTACTGGATAATATGAAAGATGTTCTTTTGGATGAAAGTCTATCCGATGACGACCGCAATCTTATCAACAACTTCATTAAAGACACTGAAAACTTTAGAGAGAATCCTTTAACTGTTTCGTTTTCCAAAGAATCAGCGTCTAGCTTAATCACAAATGATCAGGATAAAATATATTTTGAAGAAATTTTGAAGAAATTATCTGAAGAGAATCCACTTGTAAATAGTGAATTTCTATCAAATTTGTATGAGAGCTTTATAGGTGATAGTAATCTATCTACAGATAATATTACATCAAAGAGCATAGAAGATGACAATCCAAATATTGATCCATATTTTAGCACTATCAATAAAATTATTGGTCTAAAAGATAATCCTATATCCAACATGGTGCCAGAATTTGCTGAATTTCTAGAAAAAACAGAAACACAACTATGTGTATCAATGAATGAAGATGACTCCACTTCTTTAAATCAAATTGATGCTGAAATAGAGAATATGTGGTCTTTATTTAAAAATATTGAAAAAACAAAGAATGATTCTAACAATATCTATAAATGTTTATCAGCTTCAACACAAATCAGACTTTCATTTAATTATCTATTTGTTGATACAATGCCACATATTCTAGAAGTAAATCTTGTATATATTTGCGGACTCCCAGATATACTCCCTAAAAACATTAATGAAAAAGCAGATCGCCTACAAAATTCAATACGAAGTTTTAACAATTACAAACTCTCCTGCTGTGAAAACATCTCCATCAATACAATGTCTGAAGAGGATGTTCATATTTTTAAGAATATAGAATCAAAAGCGATATCACCCCTTCATGACGATCCCGAGAATTGCTTAATCAATTATAAAGAATTTATCCCCAAGCTGGAATTTCTTGAAGACCAGATTGACAACTGCCTTGAATACTTTTTAGATATTCACGAGCAATGCCAATCAACACTAGATGAAATACAAAAATTATCCAATCAAGAGAAACTGGAGATTATTAATGCAATATACGATGATGGTGACACTGATAAATCAATCATCCTAGAATCGTATGAAAAAGAGTTTAACGATTACTTTATTAATCCACTTCGTGCCCAAAAAAAAACTCTCACAGACTATTGCCAGCTACTTGAAGACTTAACTGAAAAGGGTTTTTACATCTATCAAAAAACCGGAAGAATATTCCTTTCTCATATATCCCCGGAGTAAAACAATATTAAGAAACTCTTAAATGCTGATTAAAACATTCTTAAATATTTTGGCTTCCACACAACAATATCCTCCATTCTTTAAATTATTATAAATTGTATTACCATTCTGTTTGTCAACAAACATTTTAACACTTCTTGTCTTTCTTAAGCCTTCAACAGGCTACTCGCACACTTCACTCTTAGTTTTCATTGCACCTTCATATATTTTCAACCTATTATTAAGTCCCAAAAGCAAAATGAATACACAAATCCATCGAATACAATTGTCCCGTTGTTTGTATTTTTTTGTCCCCATAATTATTCCCCTTCCTTATATGTTCAGACAATTTACTCTAGTAGAATCATTTTAGTTCCAATCAAATTTATATAAAACATCTAATCCTCTGTAATGGAAGCTGAAAGTGCTCATGTTGTTCTATTTAGTGACGGTGATGAAAAATTAGTACTTTGTCGTTCACTGGCTATTGAAGCTGCGTCAGAGGTAATAAATCATGACGACTCAGATATCCACCAAAACGTTATAAGTGGTTATTCCGGCAACGATAATGAGATATCTATCGGATATGACTTAGGGGATATAAAAACCGCAGAGAAATCATTTGCTTTACATAATTATGTCGTAATCATTAGGAAACTAATTGATGAGCTATTTATTGATGTTAGTAAAATCGAAACACCGGAAGCTCTTTTAGATGAAATAATAGATAAAATTACAAAAAGAGACTCTTTTCTTACAGAACAGACCATGAAAACAATCAGATTCCGTTTGCATGATATTTTTGACGGAGTGGAGAATATTAGAAAATCTAACAATAGAGCTAATTTCAAGGTATACACAATGTGTGACGCAGATAACTATTATTCAACAAACAGTAGTGAAAAAAAACTGGACTCCCTCATAGACAATATCATCACGAAAATACAAAGTAATATAAGCGATCAAACCGCAAAAATATCCTTTGTAATGGATAATAAGTCTAAGCTAACTGGTCCACATTTTTTCTCTTCAAATCATCAAAGCATTGACTTGCCCCTCAAAGAGAAGGATTACTCGAAACTGAATGATTTGGTAAACCAAATAAACTCACCTTTTCTCATCTCTTCCAATAACGGACCAGAATTAAATATCTTCCAAAACGGAGATGCAATCCAGATTTCAAGCGTGATTGGCGTGCCTGTACGAGATAACCTTGACATCTTGGGCTCTGTTATAGTTATGTCTTCTGATCCGAAACCCCTTACTGAAAATGATAAGAATATCATCATTGATACGGTCTATAGCAAACTCACAAGTCTGAAATACTTAAGCATGAAAGAAAATATTGGTAAAGATAAATTGGACGAACTGGGACTCTCTGGGGAAAATATTCTGACAAAGGTATTTGAAGATAGTATTTTGCATTTATTCAACAATAGCTTGAATGCCGTTTTCAATCTACATGAATATCTACCGATAGAATCAAAAGAGTCAAAACAGCTATTAAAAATACTTACTCAAAGAATTAAGAATTTTAGAGAATTTGATAACTCCAGCCAATTCATTCCGGAAACATCTATCTACAATAAAATCGATGCTAATTGTGTTCTAGCCACGCCCGACTCTATTACAAATTTCTTCAATATCACAGAATTGGAAAAAATACCTACACCACCACAGCTCAAAGAAATAAGAGAAAAGATGCTCAACCATATTCATACGATTCGGAAACTTCTTCAAAAATCTGAAGAAGAAGTTATGGCTTCTATTCATAAAAACACACCTCTATATTGGGATGAGTTTTTGGAATCTCTTTGGAAATATTTTCAGAATGAAGACTCACAGACCGATCTTCTGGGAGACAAACCACACCCCGAAAACGAAAAGCATTTACTAACAATAACCAAGAGATTTTTTCTAAAAAGTTATAGGTTAGCCGACTATCTGGAAAATCTAATTGTTAGATCTTTTAAAATTGGTCTCTTCCCTGTGGAATATGATGACCATCGATTTATGTTTGCTTCACATTTGGACAAACCTGAACAAATGGTGGCATTTCAAAATATTCTAAATAATGACAATTTTAGAAAATCAACCATCGAAGAGAAAGAAAATGAAATGCAAAAAATTCAACCTTTCGACCAACTAACGACCGAGGGGAGGCTACAAGCAATTAATAAATTATCAAATGTTGAAATTAAATTTTTAAACTTAAGGAACCTGTTCAATTATGATAGAACCATTTCAAATCACTTTAATTAGACAAAAGTTAATTTACAGACAACTGTTCAAAAGGAAATTTAACACTAAATTCTGTTCCCTCGCCTTTTTTTGAATCCAAGCTTATCTCTCCATTCATCTTACCAACAATCGTTGTGCATAATGATAAACCAAACCCTGTTCCCTTTTCGTTTTTAGTCCCCTTGGTTGTTTTCCCGAATAATCTCTTATTAAATTCCTCTATTTGTCTTGCGTCCATTCCAATGCCAGTATCTTTAATATGGAGAACCCAATGTCCTTCATCAAATGAATCATATACTTTAATACTTCCACCATCTGGAGTGAATTTTATTGAGTTGTTAATTAAATTTCTTAACACAATTTGTAGTCCATATTCATTAATAAGCACTTTTTCCTTATTTGTAACATTATTAATCAACTCAATCTTCTTCATCTTAGCCGGATCACGAACACCATTGGACAGAACACCTTCAACAATTGCTTTAACATCAATCGATTCCAGCTTTAAATCCATATTTTGATGCTCTCTTAAACTATTGAATCCGCTAATTACCTCCAGGATTGCAACACCTGAATTATTGATAGCATTAGCATACTCTTTAATATCATCAACAGAGAATCCTTCTCCACTCCCCATCAATTCTGAATAACCCGTCACCGCACCTAAAGGTGCCCTAATGTCATGAATGACGTTTCTAATAAAAAAATCAGTCTCATTTTGTTGATTCTTTAGTTTTTCTATTTCCCCTTTCAAACTTTCATTATCCGCTACAAGCTTTTCAATAATATCTACTAAATCAACTTTTTCAACACCTGTAAGCGCCTCATACAACTTATTCCTATTGATAACAGCCTTCTTTAACACTGCTTCCTTTCCATTACGGGAAAGATCAATAGCATTTATTATTTCTTCAACACCTTTTTTGTTTTCACTCATCACACAAAAATTACATTAAGAATCAATTATCAAACACCGTTTTTGATTTTACTACCATATTTTTTAAAACACAAATAAAACAGTGTTAGTTTAACGATTAGTCGCCTCTATATCGCTTATATATAAGCCCGAAGAGATCTCTAAAATCTATTCCAACGTCTTTTTTTTGAATTAGAAGAAGAGATTGGTACATGGCGGAGAGGGAGGGATTTGAACCCTCGCGGGCTTTTACACCCCTAACTCGTTAGCAGTGAGTCCCCTTCAGCCTCTTGGGTACCTCTCCAATACCTATTATTCCCCTAAATTATGCTACTCCTTTTTCTTTCTTAATAAGAGCCAATGTACTTTCCGGCACTTTTACATACTCGGCAAACTCCATACTGTAATTTGCTCTTCCTTGAGTCATAGACCTAAGATCAGTGGCATAACCAAACATTGCCCCAAGTGGAACTTTGGCATCAATAACTTTTGCATTTCCACGATCACTCATTTTGGTAATTTGACCTCTTCTACTGTTTAGATCACCCATAACGTCTCCCATATAATCTTCCGGTGTTACAACTTCAATTTTCATAACCGGCTCAAGTAGACATGGATTACCTTTTCTTACACCTTCCTTGAAACACATTGAAGCAGCTATCTTGAAAGCCATTTCCGAAGAATCGACTTCATGGAAAGAACCATCAGTAAGTTCTACTTTCAAATCAGTCACAGGATAACCGAGTAAAACTCCATTAGCCATTGCTTCCTTGATTCCTTTATCAATTGCAGGAATATACTCTTTTGGAATAACTCCACCTTTAATTTTGTCAGTAAATTCATAACCACCACCACCCGGAAGAGGTGTGATCTTAAGAACGACGTGTCCGTACTGACCTCTACCTCCGGTCTGTTTAACGTGCTTGTATTCAATCTCAACTTCCTTTTGCATTGTTTCTCTATATGCTACTTGAGGCTTACCGACATTAGCATCGACTTTAAACTCTCTCTTCATACGGTCAACAATAATCTCCAAATGAAGCTCTCCCATTCCTCGAATGATTGTCTGTCCTGTTTCTTCGTCTGATTTTACTTGAAAAGTTGGATCCTCTTCAGCAAGTCGCGATAATGCAAGACTCATTCTTTCTTGATCAGCTTTCGTCTTTGGTTCAATAGCAATATCAATCACTGGTTCGGGGAAAGTGATATTCTCTAAAATTAAAGGTTTCAAATCATCACAAATGGTATCTCCAGTTCTGGTGTTTTTTAGACCGACCACAGCGCCAATATTACCCGCTGATATTTGAGGTATGTCTTTCTTTGTATTAGCATGCATTTGCAGTAATCTTCCTATTCTTTCCTTTTCAGTAGATGTTGAATTTGTAACATAACTTCCCGATTTCAAAACCCCGGAGTAAACTCTAATAAAAGTCAATTTTCCAACGTATGGATCTACAGCAACCTTAAATGCCAAGGCACAAAGAGGATCGTTATCATCTGCTTTTCTTATTTCCTCACTTTGATTTTTTGGATGAATCCCCATCACAGGAGGCACATCTAGTGGCGAAGGAAGATAATCTTTTACAGCATCTAAAAGTAGTTGAACTCCTTTATTTTTGAGAGCTGATCCAGTTAAAACAGGAATAAATTCATTTTTCAAAGTTGCTCTTCTTATACCAGCCTTAAGGTCCACAACGGAAATTTCTTCACCGTTTAAGTATTTTTCAGCGATAAAATCATCCGCTTCCGATACTTTCTCCAAAAGTTTATCTCTCCAGACTAAAGCTTGCGCCTTCATGTCTTCCGGAATATCTGCATCTTTGGATCCACCTAATTCGTCATCAAATATTCTTGCTTTCATTTCCACTAAATCAACAATACCAATGAATTTCTCTTCGAGGCCAATTGGAATTTGAACAGCAGCCACCTTAGTTGTTAATCTATCCAAAATTGAATTGAACGAAAACTCAAAACTGGCTCCCATTCTGTCCAACTTATTTATGAAACACATCCTTGGAACTCTATATTTATCGGCCTGTCTCCAAACCGTCTCAGACTGTGGCTCTACTCCAGCTACTCCATCGAAAACAGTTACTCCTCCATCCAATACGCGTAACGATCTTTCTACCTCAACAGTAAAGTCAACGTGACCAGGAGTATCAATAATATTGATCTGAATATCTTTCCAGAAACAAGTTGTAGCAGCGGAAGTAATTGTAATTCCTCTTTCTTTTTCCTGCTCCATCCAATCCATCGTAGCTTCTCCATCATGGACTTCTCCAATCTTGTAGTTAATACCAGTATAGAAAAGAATTCTTTCCGATACCGTCGTTTTACCTGCATCAATATGTGCAATGATTCCAATGTTTCTAATCTTTGATATGTCAGCCATTTAATTTTGTTAATTATACTTATAAAAAATAACGCCATATTAGTATAGCGATTTCGAGCCAAAGCGCAATATTTTTTAAGCTACTTTAATTAGAACCTAATTCATTTTGTAGGTCATTGCATTAACTCTTAATATCATATGACTAGTATCTCGCGAAGTGAGCAAAAGCTTTATTGGCTTCAGCCATTTTATGAACTTCATCTTTCTTCTTCACTGCTGCACCCTGCCCATCCAAAGCAGCTATCAATTCATCAGCTAATTTTTCACTCATGGCTTTACCTTTCTTTTGATTTGCAGCATTAAGTAACCATCGCAAACCCAAAGCAATCCTTCTCTTTCCGATAACTTCAATTGGCACTTGATAAACAGCTCCTCCTATTCTTCTTGGTCTTACTTCGATAATAGGATATATGTTCTCTAAGGCTTTTCGTAAAGTATTTTCCGGCTCTTTATGACCTCTTTCATCCATTATCTTAAGCATATTGTTATAAATACGCTCAGCTCCATTTTTCTTACCTTTTTTCATGAGGTAATTAACCATTTTCTCCTTAAGTGACAATTCTTTTTTAATCGGCATAATTGATTATTTTACTTTTCTTTCTTTTTACCATACTTACTTCTTCCTCTTCTTCTTGTATCAACTCCACTAGCATCTAATGCTCCTCTAACCACGTGATATCTTACTCCCGGCAAATCTTTTACTCTTCCACCTCTAACTAATACTACTGAGTGTTCCTGCAAATTGTGTCCAATTCCAGGTATATATGCAACAACTTCTGCACCATTTGATAATCTAACTTTTGCAATTTTACGAAGAGCGGAGTTAGGTTTCTTTGGAGTTGTCGTTGTAACTTTCGTACAAACACCTCTTAGGAATGGATTGCCTTTACTTACCTCAACGGTTCTTCTGGTCAAAGAATTAAAACGAGTCTGAAGTGCAGGACATTTCGATTTTTTTGCTTTGCTTGCTCTGGCTTTTCTAACTAACTGATTAATTGTTGGCATTGCCTTGTCTTTATAAAATTTGGCTAAAAGAAATTATCATAATAACATCACTGCGTCAATCTTCCGCTTCTTCATTGTAAGAAATAAGCTCGTCTCTCAGGTCTCTTTCATAGTTTGTTCCTACTGGAATTAGCTTACCAATAATCACATTCTCTTTAAGACCATATAATCTATCTACTTTTCTTGTAACTGATGCTTCTACTAGAACTCTGATGGTTTCCTGGAAAGAAGCTGCTGACAACCATGAATTTGTGGATAAAGATAAACGGGTTAAGCCGAGTAGTAATCGATCGACAACAAGTCCTGTTTCCAAAACAGCTTTCGGATCTTTCAACACATTCTCAACCTCAAGATAATCGACAACCTGACCGGGCAAATAATCTAATGTTCCCGGATCAATGATTCTCGCTTTAGAGAACATTTGACGTACAATTACTTCAATATGTTTATCGCTGATTGACTGTCCTTGGGAGCCATAAATAGACTGAACCTCCCCTACGATATAATTTTGAGTATTAACTACATTAACAGCATCAATGAGTTTTTTAAGATTTAAGTGTCCTTCTACCAACGGCATTCCTGCTTTAATCTTCTCTCCGTCTTTGACAAGCAAAGTTTCTTTAAATGACAGAATCTCTTCTTGTACTCTTGGTTCTTTATGTCTGATAATGATTTTCTTACCTTCAATAGCTTCAATAACTCCAGCAATTTTCGCTTTAATATTGCCTCTTCCTTCTTTTCTCTGGGCAATGATTTGTTTCTCTTTGACTTCGTCACCAACCGCAACAACAGGAGACAATCCGTCAATTATTAAATATTCGTTAGAAGCAGGCTTATCCGCATGTATATTAACCATTATTTTAACTCCTTCTCTTTTTATTTTTACTATTCCATCAATCTCGGCAATAGGAGCTTCATTCTTAGGTGCTCGAGCTTCAAACAATTCTTCAACTCTAGGAAGACCTTGAGTGATATCCTTTCCTTCCGCGACTCCTCCCATGTGGAACGTTCTCATCGTTAACTGAGTTCCAGGTTCTCCGATACTTTGGGCTGCAATAATTCCTATCGCTGTACCTCTCTTTACAGTTTTATTTGTAGCCATGTCTTTACCATAACATCTGCAACAAATACCACCTCTTGTCTTACAAGTTAAAACAGATCTAAGTTTTATTTCTTTAATATCATATTCAGCGATTAGGTCATATATTGCTTGATCAACTTCTTGACCTGCCTCAATTACAACATTACCTTTTTTATCTTTAACATCCTCCGCAACAGTTCTACCATACATTTTCTTTTCAACAGTCTCTCCTAAATTCTTGCTATCTTCAATAATAAATTGTACATAACCATCAGTTCCACAATCATCTTCTCTAATAACAACATCTTGCACTGCATCAACCAAACGTCTAGTTAAATATCCGGCTGAGGCTGTTTTAAGAGCTGTATCAGATCTTCCTTTTCTACCTCCGTGCTGAGCAATAAAGTACTCCAACATTTCTGCTCCTTCTTTAAAATTAGCTTTAATAGGAAGCTCAATAATACGACCAGCAGGGTTAATAACCAGTCCCTTCATTCCAGCCATCTGAGCTAGCTGTCCAATATTACCTCTTGCTCCTGAATTAATCATCTGAGCAATCGATCCGTATTTATCAATACAGGCCACCATTTCATCCGTGACCTTATTCTTGGTCTCAGACCATAGCTTGATAACGTGCTGATATCTTTCTCTGTCTGTAATTAGACCTTTTCTATATTGTTTATTGATAACATCCACTTTTTGTTCAGCATCATGCACAAGAGCTTCTTTAGTTTTAGGAATAACAAGATCTGAAGAAGATAGTGATACGCCCGACATAGTAGAGTATTCAAATCCCAAATCTTTAATCTTATCACTAGTTTTACTGGTTTCAGCAATACCGTAAATGTTGAAAATATCAGTCATTAATTTACTCAAACTCTTTGATCCCATAGCATCATTCACCACTTTATAATCTGCAGGCAAAATATTGTTAAAAATTACTCTTCCAACCGATGTATTGTAAATCGTTCCTTTGTATTTAATCTTAACCATTTCTCTGAGGGCTATTGTATCCATTTGCCAAGCTAATATAGCTTCATCAGCATTCCCAAAACACAAATCTCTTTGTTTAATTCTGTCATCTACTGAAGTAACATAATAACAACCAAGAACTATATCCAAAGTTGGGTTAATGATTGGCAGTCCAGATGATGGTTTGAGTAGATTTTTGTCTGAAGCCATGATGTTTTTTGCTTCCCACTGCGCCATTTTTGATAACGGTACGTGGACAGCCATCTGATCTCCATCGAAGTCAGCATTGAAAGCAGTACAAACAGAAGGATGTAACTGAATAGCCTTACCTTCTACAAGTACCGGTTTAAAAGCTTGAATACCAAGACGGTGCAAAGTAGGAGCACGATTTAAGATGACATAATGGTCGTTTGTAACCTCATCCAAAGCGTCCCAAATCTCGGATCTATTCCATCCAACTAATTTTTCGGCATTCTTTATATTATGCGCAATTTCAGATCTAATTAATTTACCATAAACAAATGGTTTAAAAAGCTCCAAGGCCATTTTTTTAGGAATTCCACACTCATTCAATCTTAAGTTTGGTCCAACCACGATTACGGAACGTCCTGAGTAGTCAACACGTTTTCCAAGAAGATTTTGTCTGAATCGTCCTTGTTTCCCTTTTAATATATCTGATAAAGACTTTAGTTGTAGACTTGAACTTCCTGTTTTGGTAATCGCCTTTCCTTGTCTGGCGGAATTATGGATAAGAGCATCTACAGCTTCCTGCAACATTCTTTTCTCATTTCTACAAATCACCTCGGGAGCTCCAATCTCTAAAAGTCTCTTTAGACGATTATTTCTATTTATAACTCTTCTATATAAATCATTTAAATCAGATGTAGCGAATCTACCTCCATCCAATTGAACCATCGGTCTTAAATCCGGAGAGATAACAGGCAAAACTGTCATAATCATCCACTCAGGTCTAATATGTGCCTTCAAAAGGCTTCCCGCTAGCATTATTCTCCTAACTAGTTTTGTTCTTCTCTGTCCTGCAGCTTCTCGAAGCTCTAATTTAAGTGCTTCAATCAATTTTGCTAAATCAATATTCTTAACAACTTGTGAAATAGCTTCGGCACCGATTCCAGCCCTGAACACATGTCCAAATTTCATTGAATAATTTCTGTATTTAAGTTCGGACAAGACTTGATATTTCTTGAGATCTTTAAGCTCATTTCTGACTTTTACATGTTGATCGGAAAGCTCATCAAACTCTTTCTGAAGATCTTTTTCCATGCTTATCTCCTCCTTCTTTCTATCTTCCGGACTAAGGTTCCCCATTTCACTTTTTCTTTTCTCTATTTTTTCAACAGCCTTCTTCTTGAACACTTTAAACTCTCCGTCCAATTGAGAAATAGCTGACCTTCTAGCGTCATCATCGATTTCAGTCACTATATAATTAGCAAAATAAACAACTCTTTCAATTTCCTTTACCGGCATATCGAGAAGAAGACCAATTCTCGAAGGACTACTTCTTAAAAACCAAATATGCGTTACAGGAACTGCCAATTTGATATGACCCATTCTAACACGTCGAACGGAATTTCTGGTTACCTCAACTCCACACTTATCACAGACAATATTTTTATGTCTCAATTTCTTGTACTTTCCACAATAACATTCCCAATTCTTAGTTGGTCCAAAGATTCTCTCGCAAAAAAGACCACCCATTTCCGGTTTCTGAGTTCTGTAATTTATAGTTTCAGGCTTTGTAACCTCTCCATGAGACCATGACAAGATATTCTCTGGAGATGCAACAGATATAGATATAGCATCAAATTCGCTCGAGATTTTATCCTTTTCTTTTACCGGCATAGAGCTTTTAGGTTAGTAAAGTTTTAATTAAAATTTTCATCATCTGAGGAATCATCCTTAATTAGCATTTCCTCGTCCATATGTTCAAGTGATCCTTCTAAACTTTCATCTGAACTATCATCATCAGTCTTGGAATTGTCATCCATATCTAGAAGACCTGCATGTTCTTCACTCAAATCATCTTCAAGCAACGCGACATCTCTTCCTAATTTATTAGAATCATCATCTTCGGGGATATCTTCTTTTTTCATCAAATCAACTTCAAGACCCAAGCTTCTAAGCTCTCTTACAAGCACATTGAAACTCTCCGGAGTTCTTGGAGTTCTGATATTTTCACCCTTAATAATTGATTCATATGCTTTTGATCTTCCATAAACATCGTCTGATTTGATTGTTAACATTTCTTGTAAGAAGTGAGCGGCACCATAAGCTTCAAGAGCCCATACTTCCATTTCTCCAAATCTCTGTCCTCCATGTTGAGCCTTTCCTCCAAGTGGTTGTTGGGTAACCAATGAATATGGACCGATAGATCTAGCATGGATTTTATCATCAACCAAGTGGATAAGTTTCATCATATATATCTGCCCAACCGTTGATTCATTTTCCAATGCTTTTCCTGTCATACCATCATATAATTGCACTCTTCCCGTTTCGGGAAGTCCTGCTTCTTTTAATAATTCTCTAATTTTTTCTTCCGATACCCCATTAAGAACTGGTGTTGCCACGTGCATTCCAAGCTTTGCTGCAGCCCATCCTAAATGAGTCTCCAAAATCTGTCCCAAGTTCATACGAGAAATAACTCCAAGCGGATTAAGCACAATATCAACCGATGTTCCATCCTCCAAGTATGGCATATCTTCAACCGGTACAATTCTGGAAACGACACCTTTATTACCATGTCTACCAGCCATCTTGTCACCAATCGATAATGGTCTAATTTGAGCCACCATCACCTTTACTTGTTTATTAACTCCTGTTGGTAGTTCGTCACCGTTTTCTCTTGTATAAATTCTAATTCCAACAACTTTACCATGTTGTCCGCCCGGAAGCCTCATGGAAGTGTCTTTCACATCTCTGGCTTTCTCTCCAAAGATCGCTCTTAGAAGCTTCTCTTCAGGAGTAAGTTCCGTCTCTCCTTTTGGAGTAATTTTACCAACCAATATATCTCCTTCTTTGACTTCAGCTCCAATTCTGACAACTCCCTCTTCATCCAAATCTTTAAGTTTATCCTCTCCAACATTTGGAATGTCACGAGTAACAGTTTCTGGACCAAGTTTAGTATCACGGACATCAACAACATAATCTTCAATATGAATAGAGCTAAACATTCCTTCTTCAACTACTTTACTGGAAATAACAATCGCATCTTCATAGTTCCAACCTCTCCAAGAAACGAAAGCGCAAAGTAGATTTCTACCAAGAGCTAACTCTCCATCGGAAATAGATGGTCCATCACATAGCGGCTGTCCTTTCTTAACTTGTTCTCCTTTCGAAACAATAGGCTTTTGAGTGATACAAGTCCCCTGATTACTTCTAATAAAATTCTGTAATTTATAAGTTTTTTTACTTCCTTTGGCAGTCAAAATCTTAATTTCAGAAGCATCAACATAAGAGATTTCTCCCGGTTCTTCGGCAAGCAATATCTGTCCACTATTCTTAGCTACAACGCCTTCCATTCCAGTTCCAACAAGTGGCTTGTCCGGACTAATAATCGGCACAGCTTGTCTCTGCATGTTTGATCCCATCAAAGCTCTTGCTCCTTCATCATGCTCCAAAAATGGAATCAAAGATGTCGAAACAGACACTATCTGTTTGGGAGAAATATCCATGTGAGTAATATCTTTGTAGTGCTGGATTGAAGCTTCTCCGTTCTTTCCAACTCTAGCTGCTATTCTTTTCTTAGTAAATTGTTTCATTTCATCAATCTCGGCATTAGCATCAGCAATGATGAAATCTTTTTCTTCATCGGCAGTATGATATTGAATATCATCCGTTGCGTAAGGTATAACCGGAATTTCGGCTATTTCTTTAATCTTTGCCACTTCAACCGCCGCCGCCTCAGTAATAATTGAGTGGTCTTTAATAATAATTTTCTTTGTTTTTGGATTCACAAGATCAGAATCACTTTCTCTTCCGATTGCAGATTTACCATCATTGTTCACGAAATGACCAATCCTGGCATAAGGTGTTTCAATAAATCCATATTCATTAATCTTGGCATATGTGGAAAGATGCACCACCAAACCGATGTTTGGCCCTTCCGGTGTCGCAATAGGACATATTCTACCGTAATGAGTCGGATGCACGTCACGAACATCAAACGAAGCTCTTTCTCTAGTCAAACCTCCTGGACCCATAGCGGAAAGTCTTCTCTTGTGGTCAAGTTCTGAAAGTGGGTTTGTTTGATCCATAAATTGTGAAAGCTGAGAAGAAGCAAAGAACTCCCTCATAGCTGCCGTAATCGGACGAGCATTAATTAACTGAGTTGGAACAACTGTATCTAATTCGAGCACGGTCATTCTATCTTTAGCAATTCTTTCAGTTCTAAGTAGTCCAACTCTAAATTTGTTTTGAACTAACTCTCCAACTGAACGAATTCTTCTGTTCCCCAAATGGTCTATATCGTCAGGCTCACCAACTCCATTATTCAATCTAATTAACTCTTGGATTGCCAAAACTAAATCCGGCACTCTAAATATTCTATTTTCTCTGGTGTTTTTGATATCAAGAATGAATTTTTTATTAATTTTGTAACGACCAACCTTGCCCATATCATATCTTCTAAAATCGAAGAAAATAGTATCGATAAGCTGTTTTGCGTTATCACTTGTAGCCAGGTCACCAGGCCTAAGTCTTTTGTACACAGCTTGCAACCCCTCTTCAGTATTTGAAGTTGGATCTTTCTCCAAAGTAAATGCCAAATAGTCATTAACAATATCTTTGTGTTGTTCAAAATCTTTGAACAGACCCAAAATCTCTTTATTAGTACCATAACCAAAAGCTCTTAAGAGCGCAGTTACGGGAAGCTTCCTTTTTTTATCGATTTTAACACTTATAATTCCTTTTTTGCTGGTTTCAAGTTCCAACCAAGCACCTCTATTAGGAATAATTTTAGCAGTAAAGAATCCATCATCATCATTTTTCAAGAAATAAATTCCAGGAGATCTGGTAATCTGATTAACAACGGCTCTCTCAACTCCATTTATAATAAATGTTCCTCTTTCAGTCATGATAGGAACATTACCCAAGAACACTTCCTGTTCTTTAACCTCTCCGGATATTTTATTAATCAATTGTACCTGTACTCGAATAGGTGCCTCATAAGATACATTTTTATCTCGAGCCACTTCCTCATCATACTTTGGTTCTTCAACGGCATAATCAAGAAAATGAAGTTCTAGTTTCTTCCCTGTAAAATCTTTTATCGGGCTGATTTCATCAAAAAGCTCTCTAAGACCCTCGTCTAAAAACCTTTTGTATGAATTCAACTGAACCTCAATCAGATTAGGCAGAGAAAAATCCAGAGATGTCGTTGTAAAGTACTTCCGGTCTTTGATCTTGTTTACCATATGGTTGGATGGACTTAAAGTCTTATAAACTAGTAGAAACTCTCGACACCCCCGTAAGGTGGTTTAAAAGCTAGCAGTAAACGTTTCTACACAATCTCAGATACAATTACCATTAAGATGCTTAAGAAAGTTTATTTATATTGAACATATTTGTCAAATCTTTCTTTTAAGTTATCTTGACAATCGACTTTTCTTAATACATTTAGATTAGAAGGCTTTCCAGACAAGCACGACCATTCCTCCAATCAAAGCTGTTTGAACCAGAATCCATGAGATTCTAATTATTCTTCCTTCCAAGGAATATCCGAGGTAATTATTAAAAGCTTTGAACATATATAATAAATAGAAATAACCAAGAGGAGAATCTAGCACCGGTAGTTTTTATTGTCAACAAAAAAACAAATTCAATAATTTCTAATTTTACAAATAATAACCAATAATCAATTACAAATTTTCAAGTCAAATGTTGGCCACTTATTTATCTTGCCTAACTTAGAAATTGAACATCAAGAATTGGAAATTGTCTTTCGTTAGGTCTTACTAACTACATCATAGATAGCTATCGCTAGAGCCGAAGCTACATTGAATGACTCCTTTATGCCAATCATCGGAATATGAACCACGCAATCTGATGCTTTTAAAACCTCTTCAGAAATTCCAACAATTTCGTTTCCCACAACCAAGGCAACATTCTTTGGCCACCTATAATCAATAATATTGATACTTGAATTATTTTTTTCCAAAGACACCACAGTATAACCATCTTCCTTAAGTTTCTTAATCAAAGGGAGGATATTTTCCACCTTTTCGAAAGGTACGACTTCCTCAGCACCAAGTGCGGTTTTGGAAATCTCTTCCCTGGGAGGACAGCCGGTATAGCCACAAAGATACAGCTTTTCTACTCCCAAACCATCAGCTGTTCTAAAGGCGGAACCAACATTATAGAGACTCCTAATATTATCTAAGATTAGGCTTATCATTTAACTAAAATATTTTTTTAGCTCTGCCACTTTGTCTAGTTTCTCCCAGGAAAACTCACTACGACCAAAATGACCATAAGAGGCAGTTTTTCTGTAAATTGGTTTCTTTAAGCCAAGTGAATCAATGATGTCTTTTGGTTTCACAGGGAAAATTTGAGCTACAGCCTTTGAGATTTCTTCTTCATTGACGTTTGAAGTTCCAAAAGTATCGACTAAAATCGACACAGGCTCTGCGACCCCAATGGCATAAGCTAATTGAACTTCGCATCTCTGCGCAAGTCCCGCACCAATAATATTCTTGGCAATATATCTGGCCGCATAAGCCGCACTTCTATCAACCTTACTTGGATCTTTGCCGGAGAATGCTCCTCCTCCATGTCTGCCCATTCCGCCATAAGTATCAACAATAATTTTTCTTCCAGTCAGCCCGCAATCTCCTTGTGGACCACCAATCACGAATCTTCCGGTTGGATTAATGAAAAACCTTGTATCCTTATCAATCCATTGACCTAATACTGGATTAATCACAAATTCTCTAACATCAGCATCAATCTGCTCGTTTGTGGCTTCATCGGCATGTTGTGTGGATACGACAACCGTATCGACTCTAACAGGCTTCCCATCAATGTATTCCACAGTTACTTGTGCCTTACCATCCGGTCGAAGATATGGGACTGTTCCATCTTTTCTAACCTCACTTAATTTCTTAGTCAATTTATGAGCCAAAGAAATTGGTAGAGGCATTAATTCTTCAGTTTCATTGCAGGCAAATCCAAACATCATTCCTTGATCTCCCGCTCCTTGCTCGTGTTCTCCCTTTTCATCAACTCCTTGCGCAATATCAACACTCTGTTCCTCAATAGCGTTCAAAACTCCACAAGTCCCATAGTCGAAACCTATCAATGAATTGTTATATCCAATCTCCTTAATAGTCTTTCTAACAATACTGGGAATATCCACATAACAAGTAGTTCTCATTTCTCCGGCGACAATAACGAAACCGGTTTTTGCCAGAGTCTCACAAGCTACTCGACCTTCCGGATCTTGTTCCAAAACGGCATCCAAAATAGCGTCTGATATTTGATCACACATTTTATCAGGATGTCCTTCGGTTACAGATTCGGATGTAAATAATTTTTTCATAAAAATTGGTTAATAAATTTAAAAATAACTCTTCCCAAATTTTCAGGAAAGAGTTCTTTTGATAGCTTATCTTCCCCCAAAAAATTGGGGCTGGAATTCGCACCTTTCTCTATAGATGGTTGCGGAGTCTACTAGGCCAGAACCTTTAAACGTAAGACTACTCTTGATAAGACGAAATTTTAACAAAACTACTAGTACACGAAATGCTACACTAGTAGATTATTACCTGTCAATCATAGCTTAATTAACTTCTGATATACTTGTCGAGCAATCTATTGTGATCGAATATTTCTTCAGATTTGAAGAACCTCTTTACCTCAACTTCAGCAGTCTCGGGAGAATCTGAAGCGTGAATCAAGTTGTAAGAAACACTGTTACCAAAATCACCTCGGATTGTGCCAATTTCAGCTTTGTTGGAATCTGTAATACCGACCATTTTTCTAATTTGATTCACACAATCAACTCCTTCAACACACATAGCAACAATTGGAGTGGAACTCATAAAAGAAACAATATCAGGAAAGAATGGTTTCTCTTTCAAATGTGAATAATGCTCAGATAGTAAAGCCTCTGTTAATTGCATCATTTTGAGACCGATAATTTTTAAACCTTTGTCTTCAAAACGAGAAATAATTTTCCCAATATATCCTCTTTGAACAGTATCAGGTTTAAGCAGAATTAATGTTTTTTCCATTTTTTATTAAGTTAAAATAGCCCCATAAATATACAGAAAAAAATCCAAATAACAAAGTCCAAAACCTAAGCTCAAGAAAGAAAATTGTCATCCTCGGGCGCAGTGAAACGGAGACCCGGGGATCTCATGAAAGATTCATGACTGTATAGAAATTACGCTTACCAATACATTTCCCCTCTTCTCCCCTTCCCTATAATGAGACGGCAATTTCAAGTCGTAACAACAAGTGCAAATTGGGCTTTCAATAACACTTGTTTCCAATCCATAATCTGAAATTTGCTTTCTAATCACAGCATTCAAATCCAAATAAATGTTATCTTTTTCTCTTCGTAACGCCACATCTCCGTATTTGTCTAGAAAGTCTCTCTCCCTTCCATCGCCTCCTAAACCAGTATTGATGTTGTAACAGCAACTCTTAATGCATGGCCCGATAAAAACTATTGGTTTCACAAAATTCTTCAAAGATTTACCAACAATATTTGCTAAAGTCCCTTTCCATCCCGAATGGACAACACAAATTTTATTTCCTTCTTGAATAAATATTGGAACGCAATCCGCAGTATAAGTGCCAAGAGACAAACCCTTTTTATCCGTAAAAATAGCGTCACAATTATCAATGTAAATATCTTTTCCATCTATTTCTTTTATGACATCGGAATGTATTTGTCCCATTAAAACAAGTTTATTTTCAAATTTCTCTTCCAAATCAAAAAAAACATTACTATTTCTGAAAACTCTCTTCCCTTGGACGATAAAAAAACGACTTTTTAATGGAAAACTTTCTTGATCTTTTAGAATTAAATCTGTTACTTCTCTAAACATTAAAATATCATTTTACTTAAAAACTGTTTCTCGTCTTTATATGGACCAATAAGACACAATCTTAATTCTTCACTTTTGAACAACTTCTTTGCCAAGTCATTAACTTCTTTTAAGGTTACGGAATCAATCTCTTGCTTAAGGTCTTTTAGATCGCAAATTTCTCCACTTTCGATCAACTGTTCAGCATAGAATTGAGCCAAGCTTTCCGTATCTTCAAGTCCCAACGTTAATTTTCCTTTGAGATATTCTTGGGCATTTTTTAGTTCGCTTTCTTTTATATCTCCTTTCGCTATTTTTTTATATTCTTCGGTAATGGCTGTAACCGCCTCCTCCACTCTTTTCAAATCCACTCCGGCAAAAGTAGCCAAATATCCGGCTTTTACATATGGAACAAAACTGGTTTTGATGTAATAGCAAAGACCTCTTTCTTCTCTGATAGAAATAAACATTCTAGAACTCATATTGCCACCGAGAACCACGGCAATTAATTTCAAAATATATTTTTTATGTTTATCCTCTGAACCAAAAGCAGGCATGCCATAAACCAAATGAGCCTGTTCAGTTTTTTTATTAATCAAGGCAATTTTCTTCTTAGTATAATCTTCAAAAATATAAGGTTTATCAAATTCCCCTTTCCCATCAAATTGAAAATATTTTTCCACATTCTTTACTACTTCTGCTTCCGGCAATGGTCCCGCCACACAGACAACCATATTTTTAGGTTTGTACTGTTTCTTCAAATATTTCAAAAAATCTTCTCTTTGGATGGAATTAATTACTTTTTTGGTACCTATAATCTCCCAACCCAATGGATTGTCTCCAAATATTTGTGTTTCAAATTCGTCTCTAACCTTATACATCGGCATGTCTTCGTACATATTGAATTCTTCCAAAATTACTCCTCTTTCCTTTTCGATTTCTCTTTCTTCAAATTTGGAATTAATTAACATATCTGATAAAACATCAAAAGCTTGTAAATATTTTTCTTTAGGCGTTGTAACATAGTAACCGACATATTCTTTACCCGTAAAAGCATTGAATTCACCACCTATTGAATCGATGGACTCGGCGACGCTTTTACTATCAGGATATCTTTTCCCTCCTTTAAAAAACATATGTTCCAAAAAGTGACTAAGCCCGGAAATATCTTTGGTTTCATAGCGAGATCCAGCGCCACACATCACCAGAGTAGTCACAGCTTCGGTTCCCAAAACTTCTTTAGTAATAACTCGAAGCCCAGATTTAAGTGTTCGTATTTTCATGATGAAAGTAAATTTATTAACGATTTTAAGTATATCGAAAAAGACATTTTAAAGACAAAACAATTACAAAAACATCATAAAAATCAATATAGCTCCGACAAAAAACCTGTAATAAGCAAAAACTCTTAAGCTGTATTTTTTGAGTATTTTCAAAAGATAATGAATAGATAAAATACTGGAGAAGAAAGATAAAGCCACTCCAAGAATCAAATGAAAAAGTGATAAATTTGCACTGAGTAGAGGTTCTTTAATTACAGTCAATAAAAAGGCTCCGAACACAGCGATACTTCCCAACATAAAAGAAAATTTAGCGGCTTCTTCTCGTTTAAGACCGCTTAAAATACCGGTGGAAATAGTAGCCCCCGATCTGGAGACTCCCGGAATTATCGCTACCGCCTGAGCTATTCCAATCAATATCACTTTTTTCAAATTCAATGTTCCGTCTGTTTTTTTATATTTTTCAGCAATCAGAAAATAAAAAGCCACTCCGATCATAGTCAAAGTTATGACCCAAATTTGTCGGAAATTATCGTCGAAAATATCGTTTAAAAGGAGTCCCACAATTACGGCCGGTATTGAACCAATAAAAAAGTAAAATATTCTGGATTTTAGTAATGCTCCCCAATTCTTCTCTTTCAACATGTCTAAAGATTCTTTAATGACTCCCATATAATCAGCCCAAAAATAAACAACAACGGAAAGAAAACTTCCCAAATGGAGTGACACATCAAATGATCTCATAGCTTCGACAGGCAACGACATAAAATGCTCCAAAACAACCAAATGTCCAGATGAAGAGATGGGGAAGAACTCAGTAACACCTTGCACTATGCTTAAAATTATTACCTGTATATTTGTCATAGAAATTATGTTTTAAATACAAACGTCTAAATCCAAAGATACAAGACAATTTTTAATTTTACAATTTTGCAATTTTCCTCTCGATAGACTCGAGGCCGTGGGAAGACAATCGTTGGCCGTGAGCTTGTCGAACGGCATTAAATTTTCAGAACATCAATTTAAAATTAAGAATTGAAATATTGTAAAATTCACTGAAAATTGGAAATTGGAAATTGGAAACTGTTTTCTGTATATTATCTGAGTATATTTTAACTTTTCAATTTTATGTTCGATAAACTCAAAGGTGCATATGAACTTCAGAAAAAAGCTCGCGAACTCCAGAAATCATTAAAAGCTACTATTTTCGTTGGTGAGGTCAGAGGTGGCGACATCAAAGTTAGTGTTAATGGAATCCAAGAAATCGTTGAAATATATATCAACGAAGAAACCAAAGATAAGTACGGGGCAAAAAGCCTCGGTAATGAGATTATGGAAGCCGCTAACAAAGCAATGAAGAAAGCTCAAACTCACGGTTCCGCCAAGATGAGAGAAATCTCCGGAGATTTAGGAATTCCTGGTTTATAAAAATGCTTCCAAAGCCACTCCAAAATTTGATTGACTCTTTTTCAAGATTACCCAGTATTGGACCAAAAACTGCCGAGAGACTTTCTTTTTACCTTTTAAAAGAAACCGATCAAAACATCAAGCTGTTTGCACAAGCTTTGTCTTCACTCAAAAGTAATCTTTTCTTTTGCACGACTTGTTTTAATATCGATGAAAAATCTCCTTGTCGAATCTGCGAAGATGACAAAAGAAACAAGAATATAATTTGTGTGCTGGAAAATCCATTAGACCTAATCTCTATCGAAAAGTCAGGAATATTCAAAGGTCAATACCATGTTTTAAATGGTGTTCTTTCACCAATCGATGGCATAGGCCCCAATGATTTAAAAATCAACGAACTTATTGCCAGAATAGACAAAAACACTCAAGAAATAATCTTAGCCTTAAATCCCAGTATGGAAGGAGAAGCGACATCTCAATATATCAAGAGTAAGATAGACACTTTGGGTTTAAAAGTACAGGTAACTCGAATAGCCCGCGGTCTTCCCACAGGATCAAACATCGAATACGCCGATGAGGTCACCATCCAAAACGCTCTGGAAGGTAGGAGAAATCTCTAAGCTCTGTTTTTCTCGATATTTAAGAATTTCATTTGTTGGATTGTGAAACCCAATTCAATTTTTCCAGTTGGCCCGTTTCTATGTTTTTTGACGTGAATTTCAGTTACTCCCTTCACCTCTGAAGACTCCGGATGATAATAATCATCTCTATACATAAACATTACTACGTCCGCATCCTGCTCAATGGAACCTGAATCTCGTAGGTCGGAAAGCTGAGGTATCTTGTCATTTCTAAGCTCCACACTTCGAGACAACTGTGATAATGCTAAAACCGGAACTCGTAGTTCTCTGGCAATTGCTTTTAGAGATCTGGAGATCTCGGAAATTTCCAATACTCTGTTTTGAGAAGACAAATTAGGATTGGATCCACGAATCAACTGCAAATAGTCCAACACAATCAAATCAACACCATGCTCGGATTGTAATCTTCTACATTTGGTTCGAATTTCCAACATATTGGCATCAGCTTCATCATCTATGTATATGGAAGCCTTAGATAATTTATCCAAAACGTCACCCATTCTTTCAAAATCGGATTCATCCAGTTTCCCAGCTCTAAGCTTCCAAGAATCAATTTGCATCAATCCACAAAACATACGTTCCACAAGCTGTTCTTTCGACATTTCCAAAGAAAAGAATCCAACTTTCTTTTTCCCTTGAATGGCAATATTTTCAGCAATATTCAATGCGAAGGCCGTCTTTCCCATACTTGGTCTGGCTGCCAAAATAATCAAATCTGATTGTTGGAGACCGGAAAGCAAACTATCTAAATCATAAAAACCGGTTTTAATTCCTCTCTGTACATCTTCACCTTTTTCTCTTCTATCATGCAAATCGGCAATTCTTTCATAAGTATCGTTAAGGACATCTTTGATATGGATGAAATTTCCTTTTAAATAATTTTGAGAAATTGAAAACACTTTTTGTTCCGCTCTCTCTAAGTTCTCATCCAACGGACTCTCGGCATCATATCCAAGCATCTTAATCTCTTCTCCAACACGAACAAGTTTTCTTAAAGTTGATTTTTCTTTGACTATCTGTCCATAACGCAGAATATTGGTTGCCGTTGGTACTGAATTAATCAAATCCACTAAATATGCCCTTCCACCAATAATCTCCAGTTTTTCTCTACCTTCCAAGTTGGAAGAAACCGTCAAAATATCAATCGGATTTCTTTTTTCGAAAAGAAGTAACATCGTTTCGAAAATAATCTGATTTTTTTCATCATAAAAATCTTCAGGCAGAAGTAAATCGGAAATTTTGATTAAACTTTTGTGATCAATCAAAACGGAGCCTAGCACAGATTTTTCGGCTTCTAAATCTTGCGGAGGTAAAACTAAACTCAAGTCTTTACTCTTTTTTGGGGGCATTTTTTAAAAACATTACACACATATTGCTATAAGTATTAGCAAAAAAATTGGAGAAGAACAATAACAACCTCCATTCGGAGGAATGACAAAATCCGAAATCCGAATTACAAATGAATCTTTTAACCTCCATTCGGAGGAATGACAAAATCCGAAATCCGAATTACAAATGAATCTTTTAACCTCCATTCGGAGGAATGACAAAATCCGAAATCCGAATTACAAATGAATCTTTTAACCTCCATTCGGAG
>Ga0209016_1000816_pt1 | contig 31843 bp, 21 predicted proteins | sample EPASupsiteSAE305_FD_187265 | JGI IMG/M metagenome (GOLD analysis project Ga0209016, IMG submission 187265) | Bioremediated contaminated groundwater microbial communities from EPA Superfund site, New Mexico - SAE3-05 (SPAdes) (version 2) | ecosystem: Environmental > Aquatic > Deep subsurface >...
AAAACCCTTGACAGGGAGGGAGTAGTCTGTATAATAGGTGAGCTTGAAGGGTAAGCCTGTTGCTGGCGAGTCGGTAACAGAGACAAAGGAATACGAGCTGGGAAGCGGACTCCGGTGGAGATCAGGAATGAAGGAACCGGGGTTTTTTAACCCCCCGAGCTGGCAGGACCTTAACAACTGAATAGTGATAGGAAATACGACAACCCCATGTCAATCTTTTTTAGTACGAAAAATCCGTAGATAACACCTGAGAAGGTGATGAATAAATTTTGCGGAGAGTTTGATCCTGGCTCAGGATGAACGCTGGCGGCGTGCTTAATACATGCAAGTCGAACGGGGTTTGATTGGTAGTAATACTGGTTGAACTTAGTGGCGAACGGGCGAGTAACGAGTTGGCGACCTGCCCCGAAGAGAGGGATAACATACCGAAAGGGATGCTAATACCTCATAATATCCCGATGGTTAGAGAATTGGGAAGAAAGTGGAGACACGCTTTGGGAGGGGCCTGCTTCCCATCAGCTAGTTGGAGTGGTAACGGCACACCAAGGCTACGACGGGTAAGGGACCTGAGAGGGTGGTCCCTCGCAATGGCACTGAAACACGGGCCATACACCTACGGGTGGCAGCAGTAGGGAATATTGGGCAATGGGCGCAAGCCTGACCCAGCAACGCCGCGTGCGCGAAGAAGGCCTTCGGGTCGTAAAGCGCTTTTCTGAGGGATGAGAAAGGACAGTACCTCAGGAATAAGCCTCGGCTAACTACGTGCCAGCAGCCGCGGTAAAACGTAGGAGGCGAGCGTTATCCGGATTTACTGGGCGTAAAGCGTGTGCAGGCGGTCTGGCAAGTTGGATGTGAAAGCTCCCGGCTCAACTGGGAGAGGTCGTTCAAAACTACCGGACTAGAGTGTATCAGAGGGAGATGGAATTCCCGGTGTAGTGGTGAAATGCGTAGATATCGGGAGGAACACCAGTGGCGAAAGCGATCTTCTGGGATACTACTGACGCTCAGACACGAAAGCTAAGGTAGCGAACGGGATTAGAGACCCCGGTAGTCTTAGCAGTAAACGATGTAGACTTGGTGTCGGAGGTGTAATAGCCTTCGGTATCGAAGCAAACGCGATAAGTCTACCGCCTGGGGACTACGGCCGCAAGGTTAAAACTCAAAGGAATTGACGGGGGCCCGCACAAGCAGCGGAGCGTGTGGTTTAATTCGATGCTACACGAAGAACCTTACCCAGGTTTGACATGCAAGTGGTAGTGAAGGGAAACCTGAACGACCCTTCGGGGAGCTTGCACAGGTGCTGCATGGCTGTCGTCAGCTCGTGTCGTGAGATGTTCGGTTAAGTCCGCTAACGAGCGCAACCCTCGCCGTATGTTACAAGTGTCATGCGGGACCGCCGGTATCAAGCCGGAGGAAGGTGGGGATGACGTCAAGTCAGCATGGCCTTTATGTCTGGGGCTACACACACGCTACAATGGCCGGTACAATGGGTAGCCAAATCGCGAGATGGAGCCAATCCCGGAAAGCCGGTCTCAGTTCGGATCACAGGCTGCAACCCGCCTGTGTGAAGTTGGAGTTGCTAGTAAACGCGCGTCAGCTATAGTGCGTTGAATACGTTCTCGGGCCTTGTACACACCGCCCGTCACGTCATGGGAGTTGGTAACACCTGAAGCCGGTAGCCTAACCGCAAGGGGGGCGCTGTCGAAGGTGGTGCTGATGACTGGGACGAAGTCGTAACAAGGTAGGAGTACCGGAAGGTGCGCCTGGATCACCTCCTTTCTAGAGTAAGCGAGCTAGACCAGAGATGGGACAGTTTGCGAAGAAATCCAATTCTGACGCGGTGTTGGGATTGGTGAGGGAGATAATGGGGAGCGTGTTTTCTATCACTAATCAGTTGTTGAGGGCTGGTTTGGAAGAAGGGCTTGTAGCTCAGATGGTTAGAGCACTGTGCTGATAACGCAGGGGTCACAGGTTCGAATCCTGTCAAGCCCACAAGCGGGGATGTAGCTCAGCGGGAGAGCGGCGCCTTTGCAAGGCGAAGGTCGCGGGTTCGATTCCCGCCATCTCCACAAGCTGAGGTGGTGCTGGGTGCCAGTAAGCGGGAGTTTGTTGGCAGCTGGGACCATCTGAAGAGGTGGCAGTACTTTAACAACTGAATAGCGAAAGACAAAAACCGAAAGCAAGAATCAGTAAACAGAACGAGGAACAAAGTCTCTGTATCACATAGAGAAGCTAATAAGAGTTTACGGTGGATGCCTAGGCGCGAAGTGCCGATGAAGGACGTGGGAAACTGCGAAAAGCTCCGGATAGCCGTTAACAGGCGTTCGACCCGGAGATATCCGAATGGGGAAACCCGCTGGAGCGAACCTCCAGCATCGCTGGCTGAATATATAGGTCAGAGGAAGGGCACCTGGGGAACTGAAACATCTAAGTACCCAGAGGAAAAGAAAGTATTCCCCCAGTAGTGGCGAGCGAACGGGGAGGAGTCCAAACCGGTCCGCAAGCGGATCGGGGTTGTAGGGCCAGTGATGAAGGTATGAGAATGGATAGGAGAAAGGTGTGGGAAAGCCTGCCGCAGAGGGTAAGAGCCCCGTACTCGAAATTCATGATCAGCCGAACTGGTACCTGAGTACTGCCGGGCACGCTAATCCGGTAGGAAGCTGGGGAGTCCACTCTCCAAGACTAAATACACTTTGCGACCGATAGTGAACAAGTACCGTGAGGGAAAGGTGAAAAGTACCCTTGATAAGGGAGTGAAATAGAACCTGAAACCGTAAACTTACAAGCAGTTGGAGGGCAATGTCGTGTTGGTGCTAAGGAGTAATCCTGTGCGCAGCGATAGGCCTGACAGCGTGCCTCTTGGAGAATGAGCCTGCGAGTTAATCTTAGTGGCGAGGTTAAGGGAGGAATACCCGGAGCCGTAGCGAAAGCGAGTCTGAATAGGGCATATAGTCGCTAGGATTAGACCCGAAACCGGGTGAGCTACCCATGGGCAGGGTGAAGCGAGTGTAACAGCTTGTGGAGGCCCGAACCTACAAATGTTGCAAAATTTGGGGATGACCTGTGGGTAGGGGTGATATGCCAAACGAACTCGGAGATAGCTGGTTCTCCCCGAAATAGCTTTAGGGCTAGCGTTATATGTTTAATACTGGAGGTACAGCACTGAATGGGCTAAGGGGCTTACAGCTTACTGAACCCAATCAAACTCGGAATGCCAGTATTTTAGAGTATAGCAGTCGGACTCCGGGAGATGAGTTTCGGGGTCGAAAGGGAAACAGCCCAGATCATCGGCTAAGGTCCTCAAGTCTACACTAAGTGGGAAACGAGGTGGGGCTACTGGAACAACCAGGAGGTTGGCTTAGAAGCAGCCACCCTTTAAAAAGTGCGTAATAGCTTACTGGTCTAGTGGCCCTGCGCGGAAAATTTAACGGGGCTAAGTGTAGCACCGAAGCCATGGAATCTATTTTAGATAGATTGGTAGGGGAGCGTTCTGACGGCGGAGAAGGCATACCGTAAGGAGTGCTGGAGCGGTCAGAAGTGAGAATGCAGGCATGAGTAGCGAATAATTATGTGAGAATCATAATCGCCGTAAATCTAAGGTTTCCGACGCCAGGTTGATCCGCGTCGGGTTAGTCGGGTCCTTAGCCGAGGCCGGAAGGCGTAGGTGATGGACATCTGGTCAACATTCCAGAACCGTCTCATTGGAGTGAAGTGGGGACGCAACGGGGTAGGTCAGCCTCCGGATGGAAGTGGAGGTGCGATCTGGTTAGGTGATGAGGAAGGCAGGGAAAACCGCCTTCTGAGCTGAGCCAAGAGCGAGCCGCAAGGCATAAGTGATTGAGCCCTATTGCCAAGAAAAGCCACTAAACGTTGAAGATGGGATGCCCGTACCGCAAACCGACACAGGTAGATGGGTGTAAAAGCACCAAGGCGATCGGGAGAACTATCGTTAAGGAACTAGGCAACATGACCCCGTAACTTAGGGAGAAGGGGTGCCTCGCGAGAGGTCACAGAAAATAGGCTCTAGTGACTGTTTAACAAAAACACAGGTCTCTGCCAAGCCGAAAGGCGAAGTATAGGGGCTGACGCGTGCCCAGTGCCGGAAGGTTAAAGGGAGAGGTCAGGAGCAATCCGAAGCTTTGAACTGAAGCCCCGGTGAACGGCGGCCGTAACTATAACGGTCCTAAGGTAGCGAAATTCCTTGTCGGGTAAGTTCCGACCCGCACGAACCGCGTAACAACTAGAGCACTGTCTCAACGATAGACCCGGTGAAATTGAAATGGCTGTGAAGATGCGGCCTACCCGCAGCAGGACAAAAAGACCCCGTGGAGCTTTACTGCAGTTTGGCATTGAATTTGGGTAAAATTTGTGTAGGATAGGTGGGAGGCTGAGAAGCTGGCGCGCTAGCGTCGGTGGAGCTGACAGTGAAATACCACCCTGATTTTATTTAGATCCTAACCTGTCGCCGTGAAACCGGGACAGGGACCGTGCCAGATAGGCAGTTTGACTGGGGCGGTCGCCTCCTAAAAGGTAACGGAGGCGCCCAAAGGTTCCCTCAGGGTGAATGGAAACCACCCAAAGAGTGTAAAGGCAGAAGGGAGCTTGACTGCAAGACCAACGCGTCGAGCAGAGACGAAAGTCGGGCTTAGTGATCCCACAGTACCGAGTGGAAGGGCTGTGGCTTACCGGATAAAAGCTACCCCGGGGATAACAGGCTGGTGAGATCCAAGAGTTCACATCGACGATCTCGCTCGGCACCTCGATGTCGGCTCATCGCATCCTGGGGCTGGATAAGGTCCCAAGGGTCGGGCTGTTCGCCCGTTAAAGCGGTACGCGAGCTGGGTTCAGACCGTCGTGAGACAGGTCGGTCTCTATCCGCTGTGGGCGTAAGGGATTTGCGAGGATCTGCCCCTAGTACGAGAGGACCGGGGTGGACAGACCTCTGGTGTGCCAGTTGTTGTGCCAACGGCATCGCTGGGTAGCTATGTCTGGCAAAGATAACCGCTGAAAGCATCTAAGTGGGAAACTTGCCTCAAGATGAGATCCCTCATGGAGAAATCCAGTAAGACCGCAGGAAGACTACCTGCTATATAGGCAACGTGTGTAAGTACAGTAATGTATTGAGCTAAGTTGTACTAATGGTCGAGGGCTAATCTGTGTGATATGGAGAGTTTGTTTCTTGTTCGGCTGAAGGTTTTTGTTTGAGAGAGCTATATTAGTTGTTATATAACAATGTGAATAGGTCTCTTGGTGATAAGAGCGACGAGGGTCCACCCGGTCCCATCCCGAACCCGGAAGTTAAGCTCGTCAGCGCCGATGGTACTTGGAGGGCAGCCTCCTGGGAGAGTAGGTCATCGCCAAGAGACTTTTCTTTTTTAATTTCCAAAAATTTTTCCAAATAAAATTGTTCTGGGATAATGGCTATTATTTTCTTAAAAATTCAGCCAATTTGAGAACTGGACCTTGTTGGCAGAGTAGAATTTTTTGGTTGAGAATATTGATCGCGCAGAGGCCACATTCACCTATCCCCGCGCAGGCATAATTTGGCTGGGTGAAAATCTCAACCTTTTTCTGATCTTTCCGATCTATGTTTTTGAAAACATAATCAATTACTTCCTCCAAATTTGATTGTGAAGCTTCCAAATAGACCCGGTTCGCCCAGGTACAAGTATCAATAAATTGGGAGGTTGTGATCATTTCAACCCACTCGGGGTAATTGTAATTAGGTCCTGTTGTCAGAACGCTTACTTCGATATTTTTGGATAGGGGAATTTGCTGGATTAAATTAAACAGAAAGGAATGATCGCTATCGCCGATGATCATGAGTATGCGAACGCTGGTTCCAAGATCTGAAAAACCAACTCCAGCGGGTCGGGATAAGATCAGGCTTTGGCCCGGTTTGAGATTTAAGGGTTCTTGGAGTAGGATTTCGAGATACTTTCCGTTATTCAGCAAATGAGCAAATTTTGGAAAAAAGAAGGGTTGTTCGTCAACTTGGAGCAAGGAAATCCTCTGTCCTGGATGAAAGTCGGGGAGTGGAAAGGCTCCGGATTGGAGCTTAATAACCTGATGCGCGTTGACCTGTAAAATGACGCTTTTAATAGTATTCATATATTAGGGTTCTCTGGGCTTGATATAATCACTACAATTATAAAAGGAGAGTGCTCATGAACGTCTCATTAGGTGTCCAATTGATCGCATCGACAGCCTGGGTGGCTGTTGTGGTTCTGTTATTTATTGTAATTGCCCGTGCAGCCCGAAAACAACCAATTAAAGGACTTACATCAGCATTAATCGGCTTGGTGATTGTCGCATTGCTCATGAGTACCCTTGGGGCTGGTTTGGTCTTCATCGAACCGGACGAATTGGCGGTGGTGATTACTTTACAACAAGGTGGTATCCGTCCAGAACCTTTGGGAGCAGGAATCCATTTCGTAATTCCTTTTGTTGAGAGAGTGGAGCGTTTTTCAATTCTCCGTCAAACTTACACTATGACTGGAGCGGTGAACGAAGGTCAGGTTTCAGGTGATGATTCGATTCAGGTTCGCACCAAAGATGGACAGATGGCTTACCTCGATGCCACGGTGATCTATGCCATTAATCCGGCAAAAGCGGTGGATTTGTATAAAACCTGGCGAAACGGTTATGAAGAAGGACTCGTGAGACCGCAAACGAGAGGTATTATTCGATCGGTCGCGTCCCAATTTGGAATTGAGGAAATCGTAAGTTCGCAACGCTTGAATATGGAAGAGCAGATTACCGCGGAGATGACTCAGGTGTTCGATGAAAATAATTTGATTCTGGTGGATTTTGTACTCAGAAATATCACTTTCAGTGATGAATACGCTACCGCGGTGGAACAGAAGCAAATTGCTGAGCAACAGGCTCAACAGGCCAAATTTGTGGTTGAATCAAAAAAGCAGGAAGCGGAGCAGGCTCGACAGACCGCGCAGGGTTTGGCGGACGCGTTAGTCATCGAAGCGCAAGGTAATGCGGACGCGAGATTAATTGAAGCCGAGGCGGAAGCAAAAGCGCTGCAAATGATCGCGAATGTAATCGCGAACAATCCTGATCTTCTTCAGTACGAATATATTCAAAAACTGGCGGCTGAAATCGACATAATGTTATTGCCTTCTGACGCGCCATTCATCCTGCCACAATTCGGAGGCTTAAATTCAACCACGCCAAGCCTGACGCCATAAGATGTCCAATTTGGCGGTTATAATCATTATGTAGGTAAATTGTGTCAAATAAATATCCATCTGGAAAACAGATCAAATTAACTTCGCTATCCAGTTGCGCTGGCTGAGCTTCCAAATTAAACGCGGAAACGCTGACGCAAGTTTTGCGTCCTCTTAAAGAAATTTTTAAATCGAAGGATTATCCTGATTTGCTGGTTGGATTGGATGGTCCGGATGACGCCGCGGTATGGAAGATCTCTGAAGATCAAGCCATCGTGATTACGACCGACTTTTTTACTCCGGTTGTGGATACTCCTTATGAATACGGGGCGATTGCCGCCGCGAATTCATTGTCCGATGTATACGCGATGGGCGCTAAACCTTTCCTTGCTTTAAATATCTCCGCCTTCCCACCCCAGGTTTCAAATGATGTACTCTCTGCGATTTTGCTTGGCGGGGCGGAAAAATGTAAGGAAGCTGGGGTAGTTGTCGCTGGCGGACATACAATTCAGGATAATGAACCAAAGTTTGGCTTGGTGGTTATTGGTTTCGTGGATCCAAAGCGGCTGATTACTAAACGAGGCGCAAAAGTTGGGGACGCGCTTTACCTTACCAAACCGCTTGGTGTTGGAACTACAACGACAGCATTGAAGAGAGAGATTTTATCCGATGATTTATTGAATGAGGCGGTCGGTTGGATGTCGAAACTTAATGATAAAGCGGCTAATCTCGCCGTGGAATGCGGTGTTGTCAGCGGAACGGATATCACAGGTTTTGGTTTTATTGGTCACGCCATGGAGGTCGCGGATGCCTCTGAGGTAAAATTTGTTTTCGATTTTGATCAAATTCCGTTCCTTAGCAACGCGAAAAAATTTGCAGAGGATTATGTTTTTCCAGGTGGTAGTTACGATAATCGACTTTATTTTATCGGCCAAACGACATTTGCTCAAATAATTACTGAACCTGAGCAATTGCTGTTGTTTGACGCACAGACGAGCGGCGGCCTACTTTTATGTGTACCGCCCAAAGAAATAGCCAAATTCGAAACCCTTGCTCAACAAACCGATATTCCGATTTGGAGAGTTGGATTTGTAGATCAAGGAAATGGAATTGAGATTAGGTAATTGAGGTGAATAAAACCAAGCAATGAGCAATGGTACAGTGATCATTCTGATCCTTTTATTGATTGTCTTGAACGGCGTTTTTTCCTTGTCGGAATTAGCGATAGTATCATCCCGAAGAGCAAGACTTCAGAAAAAAATTAATGAGGGTGATATGGCTTCGGTCAAGGCACTTAAATTAGCCGAGAACCCAAATAATTTTTTATCAACCGTTCAGGTAGGTATAACTTTGATCAGCGTTTTAACCGGTGCTGTCGGAGGTCTAAGCTTATCTGCTGACTTTGGTGTTTGGTTACAGACGAACTTGAATCTCGAGCCTAAATTCGCCCAAACGATAGCCTTCATCGTTGTAGTTTTTACGATCACTTATATTTCCATTACGTTTGGAGAATTGATTCCGAAAAGATTGGCGTTGCACAACCCTGAGGAAATCGCCAGAATCATGGCAGGTCCGATGGAAATTTTTGCGTTCTTATTTTCCCCTTTCGTAAAAATCCTGACCTGGACAACAGATTTATTCATGAAGTTGTTAGGCATCGATCCAAAAAACCAAATCCCAGTGACGGAAGAAGAATTGCAGGTTCTTTTGGATCAAGGAACTCAGGCAGGAATTTTTGAGGAATCTGAGCAGGATATGGTGGAAGGTGTTTTCAGCCTGAATGACCGCAGGGTATTTTCAGTAATGACCCCCAGATCGGAAATCGCCTGGTTGGACATCAACGACACACCCGAGGAAATCAAAAAGGAAATTGAAGAAAATCCATATTCCCGCTATCCGGTTTGTGCGGATAGTTTGGATAATGTTCTTGGGATCATCGAAGCGCGAGACCTGCTTTTGGAGAGCTTGCAAGGTCAACCTTTGAAATTGAAACACGGGCTACAGCCTCCGGTATATATACCTGAAACCGCTTTGGCGAGCAGATCTTTAGAAATGTTCAAAAATGGCAGCGCCGAAATCATGATGGTAGTGGATGAATTTGGATCTACACAAGGATTGATTACAGTTTTTGACATCCTCGAAGAAATTGTTGGCACAATGGATAATGAAATTCAGGTTACCCAACGCCAGGATGGAAGCTGGTTAATGGATGGGATGATGGAAATTGATAATTTTAAAGAAATCTTCAACATCAATAACCTGCCTTCAGAAAATGAATATGAGACCCTCGGTGGATTTATGATGCTCCAGCTCGGCAAAGTTCCCCAGCCGGCTGATAAATTCACCTGGCAAGACTTGACATTCGAAGTAATCGACATGGATGGAAAGAGGGTGGATAAAATCCTGGTTATTCAAACCAGGGACGATCAAGAACCCGCCAAGCCGGATAAAGGATAAAGTGGAATAGGTTATTTCTTTTCCAGCCAGGGCAAAAACCTGGCTGGTTTTTGGTGAACAGCTTGATTCGATAAACAAATATAAAGAATGGATCTTCTTCACATCAACAGACTAAAACAAAAATCAGGTTTAAGAGAAGGCAAAATGGCTAAGATGGTATTTGTGAGACATGGCCAAACTGACTGGAATATTCAAGGCAGGTGGCAGGGACATTCGGATATCCCGTTAAACGGTGAGGGAATCAATCAGACTGAGACCGTTGCGGAAATGTTACGGAATGAAAATATTGATTATATTTATTCCAGCGATTTGACCAGAGCTCTTCAAACTGCCAGAAATATCAACCAATATCATCAAAAAGAAATTATCGAAGATCCCCGATTACGGGAACAAAACCTTGGTCGTTGGGAGGGAATTTTTCATCGAGAGATTTCCTCAATTTATCCGGAAGAGTGGGAAAGATTCCTTGCCGATCCTGAAAACACAGAAATAAGCGGTGGAGAATCAACCGGTCAACTCTCATCCAGAATTGTTACCGCCCTCTCCGAGATCGCGAAAAGACACCCCAATGAGAGTGTAATTGTGGTCGCCCATGGGCTGGCTTTGGCTGTTTTCTTCTGTTATTTAGAAAGAATACCTATCCGCGACGCCTATAAGAAGGTTCCAGAAAACGCGAAACCAATTTTTCTGGAATGGGACGGTGAAGGACCAATTACTCAAACTTAACGATCGAGCGACTGAACCTCGATCACGGAGAAGCTTTCCCCCTTCGCTGAGGAACGTATTTCACTCGAATGTTTCTTTAACGCTCCTTTGTAGGCAATCCCGGCACTCTGAACTACCCAGCCATCGAGATCGAATGGAATTGGGCTATCCGCGATAATCCATTCACCGTTATACAATCTCGCGACATGAACATGAGTTCCTGTCGATGTGCCACCTTCGCAGGATGGATGACCAATTCTATCGCCCTGATTGACAATCGCGCCGGCCGGAATTCTGTCCATGGTACTCAAGTGCAAGTAAAAAAGTACCCAGCCAGTTTGTTGATTTCCATCCATATCCAGGTCGATCCACACTTCACCGCGTTGACTGCGCAAGATTAGCCCACTGGCCATCGCAGTAACCCAATCATCACTTGGATTACAACCACTGATACCGCTTGGAGCAAAATCGATGGCGGCGAAAGGCAAACCATTTCCCCATCCCGCATGCGGACCTCCAGTGTAATTCCATACTCTGCCTGACTCAAATGGCAAGACAAGATAAGGTTGCTGCAAGCTGACCGGGATATGAGGGGTATCGTTAAGCCAAGGATTTCCGAAGAGTTTGTTGTAAGTTTGATCAAAGCCGCCCTGTTCGACGAGCAAATTATATTCCTCCTGGCTTACCAAGCCAGATAGGGCAGAATGAATCGCGACGGTTGCCGCATTAAGCCAGGGATCAGGACGTTCAATTCTTCCGTCCGGGAATTCGAACTCTTTGAGTGAGCCGCTCCGCCAGCCATAATAGGCGTTATTTAACTGATTCGCCAACCATACCGTTTGAAGATAGAGCCCTTGATGACTTTCCATTTCATATCCAAAATAATATGGAGATTCAGGCTTATTTGGATTGCTTAATCCTTGGGTATGCAATTCAAGGAAGGTAAGCAATACTTTGGGAGAAATGCTGAAATGTTGGCTTACCTCGGTCAAAATTAGAGCAGTATTCATTTGACCATCCAGCTGAGGTTCAGAATAATTTTTTAACCAGCCATTTGATTGGGCGATAACACTCTCAACTTGATCATCCATGGAAGAAGGCCCATAGACAAAAGCGCTGTCGGGGATGATTTTGTAGGAAGGACCCCAGAGCGGTACAAAGTAGATAGGTATTCGCATTGGAAACCCAGGCGGCATGGTTGATGCGGTGATTGGAACTTCAGGGTTTGCCGCAAGAATTTCCTCGACGGTTGAATTGAAATGAGATGCCAACGCAGGCAGAGTGTCACCAGTTTGAGCGATATAATCCACCAACTCCCCGGGAGAGTAATACGGCCGTTGAGTGGGAGTTGAAACTGGACTGAGAACCTGTGGATTATCGTCCAACCCAGGGATTTGGCTGAATGGGTTAGCCGCCGGGGCGCAACTGGTTAGGAGCAGTATCAACGCCAGGAAGAGCCTTGTTAAATTAACTCGGAGAAATTTTTGATTTTTCATTCTTTTCTAATGAAGTGAGTGGTAAAGTCTGAACAGGTACATGCGCGAATGGTCTGGCCTAAAAAGGTCATTGATCCTTTATAGGGAGCATCCCCGTCTTGAATTTCCCAACCATTCAGGATCATTGGGATCGATCCCCCCGCTAACACCCATTCACCGTTGTATTTTCGGGCAAAGTGGAGGTGTGTACCGGTTGATACACCGCCTTCGCATGAAGGATGACCGATGCGGTAATTTTTTTTCAATACTGAACCCAATTCAACCTTATCTTTACTGCTGATATGCATAAACAGTAAATTCCAACCGGTTTGCTCCAAACCATCCCCATCCAGGTCCAGTATTACAACACCAGTATCGACCCTTACAACAATACCATCGGCTGGGGCAACCACCCATTCAGGTGATTCAACACAACCAGACTTTTCGGATGCAGGCGCGAAATCGACCGCCGCCTGAGCGCCTTCTCTCTCCCACGCTGAATGGGGACCGCTAATAAATGCCCATAGTTTTCCAACTTCAATTGGAAATGATAGTTGAGGTTGTCGAATGCCAGCGGGCAAGGTTGGTCCAAATTTTTCCCAGGCTGGAATTGGGTCACCAAACAGGTCTTTATAAACTTTAATGAAACCTTCTTCGCTGACGATTTCTTCCCAATCTTCTCTGGAACGGGTTTGAGAAAAATAATATTGAATCGCCACTGTTCCTGCGTTAAGGTTGGGATTAATCTTAATCTGGCTTCCATCCCTGAAAGTGAGCGTGGTAAGTTTTCCGGACCGCCACTCATAATAACCTTTTGATAATTGCCCTGTTGCCCACATAAGCTGCCTGAAGAATCCGCGGTACAAGTATTCGCGATGGCCGAGGGGATATTCATCTTCGGCGTAGTTATCAGGGTAACTGGTAAGCCAATTACTTTCGATTTCAATGATCGCGAGAATTAATTTTGGATTAATTGAATTTTCTTCTGAGATTCGCATTACGGCTTGAGAACCGGTATGCCATCCTCCACTCATAATGTATTCTTTGTATTCGCTCAACAGCCCGTTTTTAGATTTAATGAATGTGTCAGTGTCAAATCCGATGGTCGAAGGTCCAAATACGAATTCCGTATCCGGCAAAATTCCCGCGTTTGGTGTAAATTCAGGTTGACCTTCCCGTTTTGGAATCAGTAAAAGTGTTCCGGTTGGTAATAGCTCGGTTGATGAAGGCAAGACCACTGGTGATTGAAAATATTCGATTGGGATTTCAAACCTTCTTGAAATTATTTCCAAAGTGTCCCCTGATTGGGAAAAATAGGATTCCATCGGCCCGCCCTGGTTTATTGGAGGCAGAGTCGCCAGAGGTAAGGCTAAAGTTAAATCAGGCAGAATCTCTGGGAGTGAGGAGAGGGGGGTTACGGTCACTCTTGGCGTGGACGTTGGAGAACTGGTGAGGGAGGGCACGAACCTTGGAGTATTTGAAGGGACGACCAGTTCTGAAATCGCTATGGTTGGGGTGAGCGGTTTCCCCCACAAGCCACCTGGTCCGGTTGGCGAACACCCGGTTGCCACTAACGCATAGGCAAATAACGCGAACAAGCGCGTGAATAGTTTTAAGTTCATTATCAGGGGTAATTATATCTTACGCGATAAGCTGTAAATGATCGCGCCTTACCAGGCAACCTTGTTAAGATCAGAGAAACCGTCAAATGCCTCGATCTCTTCAGCATTACCCGAGCGAAGATAACCATCGTATGATCGTCCGGTGCCAATCACCGTGTACCGACCGAGGATAAAGGGATTATTTGGGTCATCCGCGGCGATCCATTGACCATTGTATTTCCTGGCGATATGAAGGTGACTGGCAAGGGCGTAACCACCTTCGCAGCTTGGATTTCCGATCTTTCCACCAGTTTCAATCTCTCCGGGTATGGCAGAGCCATCGGCGGCAATATGAAGGTATACAATCACCCAGCCTGTTTGTTCATATCCATCTCCATCAAGATCGAGTACCACTACCCCATTTCCACTCCGGACAATAATGCCTTTGGCGACAGAGGTCGCGAAGTGCTCAGACACATCGCATCCAAGGTATTCCTCGGGTGGAGCAAAATCGATCGCAGATAACGCAGATCCTTCTCCCCAACCGCCGTGGGGTCCACCCGTAAAATACCATTCTTCCCTGGATGAAAAGGGGAGGTTTAACTTTGGTTGACTGCCTGTGAAAGGTCCGAGAGGTTCAACCGCGAATTGGAAAGGATTTCCAAAGAGCCTGACATAAGTTGCGCTGATACCAGCCGGGCTGGCAATGTAGTTCCATTCTGTACTGTCACTCACATTCGCATAAAAATGAAGGATTCCGGCTGTACCGGCATTTACCCCGAGTGATGGTTTCCAATAAGTACCGTCTTTTAATTGAACCCCAGTATTTTGTTGGTTAAGCCACGAATAATAGCCCCGGTTGAGTTGATCGGCGACAAAATTGGCTTGTTTGTACAATCCAATTAATTCCTGGTTCCTTAATAGAAATGGATCTTCCAAAGAAGCTTCGGCTGGATCTGTTCTTGTAACCCAACCGGATCGGTCTTCCAAAATGGTCAGCAAAATACGGGGATTTATGGAGTAGTTTTCGGCTATGGATTGAATGATTTGAAGACCACTCAGAGTTTCTCCATCAAGCTCTTCCTGATACTGTAAAAGATAACCGCCCGATTTAGAAATAAACGAGGCAAGATCAAAATTGGCTGAGGCTGGACCATAAACCAACTCGGAATCAGGAATGATTTTATGATATTCAGTGTAGTTAAAATCAACTGATTCCGGAACTACTTCCTGTACAATGACCGCGTTACCTGGAATTTTGAGCACATCTCCCGGATAAATGATATCGAACTCTGACATGTTATTTGCCGCGAGAAGATCTTCAACGGCGATGTTATGGGCATTGGCGATCGATAACCAATAATCGCCTTCCTGAACCACATAACCATCGACGGTAGGTGTAGGTGTGGGAAAGCCCGCGGAGATGGATTGTTCAGGAGCTAAAGGAGTAAAGGTAGGGAAAAAGGCGATCAAATCATCCGGAGTTGGCGTGAGGGAAAGGTTCGCTAATTCATCCGCAGAAGGTAAAAAGGTGGCTATTGGATCGCTATTAATAATTTTGTCTTCAAGCATGCCTTGGGTGTCTGGGGCGGGCTTATCGCTGGAACAACTATTGAGTAGAAAAACGAATAGGAAGGCAGCCACGAGGATTTTTTTCATAAGAATATTTTATCAAATAAGCAGCAAAATTCACAAAATGAATTAATGATCATCTTCATCATAGTACAATTGGCTGGTTGGTGAGGAAAACTTTGAAAAAATACACGATCCTTGGGCTGGTAATTCTTAATAATATGTTCAATCAGGCGATGCCGGCCATGGCATTGTCTGTATTATTGAAGGATATTTCCGCGGACTTGAACATGAACCTTGTTCAGGCCGGTTATCTCTGGGCAGGTCCTCAAATCCTCGCTATTTTTTCAAGTTTTTTTGGCGGGGCGATCACCGAATGGCTTGGAGAACGCAAAATGCTGATCTACGCCTCCTATGGGTTAAGTATTCTTGGGATAACTCGCTCCTTCGGGTGGGATTTTGGATCAGAATTGGTGTTTACCATGTTGTTTGGTTTTTTTACTCCGCTTACGATGCTTGCCAACTTTAAATTATTACAGAATAATTTTAGCGAAAACGACCTTTCGTTGGCTAACGGTTTGATGTCGGCTGGAATGGCACTCGGCTTTTTGTTTGGCTCCTGGATTAGCGCCACAGTTGTAGCACCTTTGGTGGGTGGTTGGAGAGGTGTTTTTATTGCTTACGCTCTGATCAGTTTTCTTTTTCCCACAATTTTATTTTTTTACATCAAACCAGAAGCCAGAAAAGTTTCTGATAAACCAAATATTGGCGCCATTCTCGAACCGCTGGCTCAGGCAGTAAAGAATATCAATGTCTGGTTGCTCGGATTGGGATTATTCGGTCTGAACAGCGCCATCCAGTCTTATTTAGGATACTTGCCTACTTATTTGCAGAATATTGGTTGGAGCGTGGCTGAGGCAAGCGGAGCATTAACCACCTTTCATCTTGCCAGCCTGTCCATAGCGGTGATCGTCGCGATTTATTCGAAGAGACTTCGAGAAAGCCGGTCATTGACTATTTTCACCGCTTCGATCATCTTGCTTGGGTTGGTCGCGACCAGTTTGGCTAAAGGAGGATGGATTCTGGCAAGTGTGGTGACGGCTGGCGTGTTCAGGGATGCCTTTATGGCAATGTTCTTTACCTATGTTGCCGAAGTCTCTCGGGAAGTCCGGATCGCCGCAGGAGCGGCTTTGGGATTTACCATGATGATGAACGGAATCGGGAATGTGATTGCTCCCCCGCTTGGAAATTCGTTTCACACACTCTCGCCGACGGCGCCATTCTGGATTTGGATAGCCATGGGGTTATTTGGGCTGGTGAGTTTGCTTCTGATTCGAAAACCGACATCCTCCTCAATGAAATAATAATGGATTCCATCTGGAATCCATTATTATTTTACGGTGATTAAAATGGCGCTCAGGACTGAAAGCCGGTTCCCATGATGTAATTTTCCAAACCAGCAATGGTTTCTTTGTGTTCGGTTAACAAGGCTTCTGTGAGGCGGCGTAAGGAGACGACACCAAGGACTACGCCATTTTCGATAATAGGGAGATGGCGGATATGAAATTTCTGCATCAAATTCAATGCGGTCTGGATTGACTCGGTTGGATCAATCACAACCATGTTTTTGGTCATCAAGTCGCTGACCTTTGTTTCCGAAGCTTTAAGTCCTTTGATCTCAACGTTTCTGGCGTAGTCTCTTTCAGTAAAGATTCCAACGATCTTACCCTGGTCACTTACCAATACAGACCCGGTATCACTCTCCGCCATACTTTTCAACGCGTCCAATACCATGGCGTTAACGGCTACGGTAAATAGTTTTTTTTCAGAATTCTCGTCTAATAAAGATCTTATCATGCCCATATTGTTCTTCCTTTCGGTATCTAATCATATTGGTTATCGGTGAGTTATTCTATTTTATATCAATTATTAAATTTTCAAAAGAACTATCCAACACAACCTGAAGACCATTCAAATAAATTCAACTTTTAATTGAAATAACAATATCGAAAGCCAACGATCTGATCGCGGCTGTTATAGAATACAATATTGATAAGCCTAAAAAATACGAATCAAGGATGTAAGCATGAAACAAATTGTTGAATGTATTCCGAATTTTTCCGAAGGCCGCCGGCTTGATGTAGTTGAGCAAATCGTGGATGCCGCCAGATCCGCCGGTGTCAGTATTTTGGATATCTCATCCGATTCAGATCACAACCGCAGTGTATTATCTTTTGCGGGAGATGCCGGCTCGGTTGAGGAAGCAGCCTTTCGTTCGATTAAAAAAGCGGCTGAATTGATTGATTTGGACCAGCATAGCGGCGAGCATCCACGGATTGGGGCGACGGACGTAGTTCCATTTGTACCGATTTCGGGAATTACATTAGATGAATGTGTAAAAATTGCCGATCGATTGGGGAAACGGATCGCGGCGGATTTGAATATTCCGGTATATCTTTATGAAGCTGCCGCGAAGAATCCTGAACGGGTTAACTTGGAAAATATTCGCAAGGGTCAGTACGAGGGTTTGAAAAGCTCGATCGAGACCGATCCAGCTCGAAAACCTGATTACGGACCCGCGTTAATGGGTAAAGCTGGCGCTACTGTTGTGGGGGCGCGCTCTCCACTCGTAGCGTTCAATGTCTATCTGACAACGGACGACGTGACCATCGCTAAAAATATTGCCAAAACAATCAGACACTCCAATGGTGGATTTCGATATGTTAAAGCGGCTGGATTTTTAGTTGAGGGCAAAGCCCAGGTTTCGATGAATTTGACTGATTATTCAAAAACATCCATCCCGCTGGTGGTTGAAACGATTCGAAGGGAAGCCGCCAGATATGGGGTAGGCATCAGGCAGAGTGAATTGGTTGGATTAATTCCTCAGGATGCGTTAATCGAATCAGCGGTTTGGTACACTCAATTGGATAAATTTGAAAAAAGCCAGATTCTGGAATCGAGGCTGGCGGTCGCGAACGAGGAAAAACCGCCAGATGATTACGCTTTTATCTCCAAATTGGCGGCGGCCACGCCTGCCCCAGGCGGCGGTTCAGCCGCGGCATACGGAGGCGCCATGGCAGCCGGACTGGTTTCGATGGTGGCTGGTTTGAGTATTGGCAAAAAGAAGTATGCCGATGTAGAGGAACAAATGAAGACCACACTCGCAAAAGCTGAGGTTCTTATGAACTCCTTAAAAGGGTTGGTGGTTGAGGACGCAAACTCATTTTCCAAGGTATTGGATGCCTTTAAATTACCGAAAGAAACTTCAGATGATATTAGAACAAGAACCCAGGCAATTGATGAAGCGACCTTGTACGCGGCTGAAATTCCACTCAAGAGCGCCCGTTACTCATTGGAAGTGATGGAATTGGCTACTTTTGTAATGTTGAATGGGAATTTAAACGCGATCAGTGACGGCGCTTCAGCGGTCAATCTGGCTTATGCGGCAGTCTGTTCCGCAGTCACAAATGTAAAGATCAATGTCGCGTCTTTAAATGAAAAAAGATTGGGAAGTATCATCTTGAGCGATGCCATCGCGGTTGAAGACCAGGCTCGGAAGTTGGTAGAGGCAATGCCGGTCGTTTTGCAAAATCGAGCTGGGATTTGATCTCGCGGTATGCGATTTTGGATTCTGTTGATTCTGGCGGTGATTTTAAGCGCGTGCGCGAGTAATCCGAGCCAAGGCTTGTCCCCGACCGCGAGAGTTTCCCACACCCCTCTGAGCAGCACGGTAACTCCAACCATTACCTTGGCGCCGCACGCCCAACCCACGCCGACTGAGTTCACTGTATCTGCGAACCCAACGCTTAGCGTTCGGGTCGAAATCTGTCCAGCGGAGGAAAAATGGTGTCTTTTGGAAGGACATTTTTGGTTTGACTCACCGATCCTGGATGGTAATACCCGATCTTCAGATGGATATCGATACGGCTCAAATCAAAATAATACGCGCGAAACCCATCATGGTGTTGAATTTCCGAATGTCATGGGAACGCAAGTCGTCAGTTCCGCGGATGGCTTGGTTATTTATTCGGGAGATGATCAGGTCGATCAACTGGCTTGGGTTCCGGCTTTCTATGGCAATGTTGTGATTTTGGAACATGAACATGCTGGCATGGAAAATCCTCTCTTCACCTTGTACGCCCATCTCGACTCGATAAAAGTCAAGGTTGGAGAACAGGTAAAAGCTGGCGAGGAGATTGGGCGGGTGGGAATGAGTGGAACAGCGATTGGCGCTCATCTCCATTTTGAGGTTCGCCAGTCGATCAATGATTATGAGCACAATCAAAATCCACTTCTCTGGATAACGCCTTCTTCTGATGAAGGTGTGATCGCGGGAAAGGTGATGGATAGGAACGATAATCCAATACCCGCGACCATCAACGTTCAAAGGATTGAAGATGAAGCACTTAACCCAGCTTCAGTTACCACCATCGAAACTTACCATCAAAAATCATTACCAGTTGGGCAAGACCTTTTTTATGGTGAGCATTTCGCGGCTGGAAATTTTCAACCGGGCAGTTATCGGTTGAGTCTGGTTTATTATGGGCGGATCATTGAGCAAATTGTTGATGTAAAATCTAATCAATTGACCTTTGTAAATTTCATCGTTGAATAAAAGGAGCCGGCATGGGATTAAAACCTGATCACTGGATCAAAAAGATGGCGTTGGAACAGCGAATGATTGAGCCATTTGTAGAAAAGCAGGAAAGAAATGGCGTTATCTCGTATGGTCTATCATCTTACGGATACGACTTGCGTGTAGGCAATGAGTTTAAAATCTTCACCAATGTGTTCGGCTCAACTGTAGACCCCAAGAATTTTGATCTTAAGAGCATGGTTGACTTTTCCGGAGATTTTTGTATTGTGCCGCCGAACTCCTTTGCTCTTTCCCGTTCAATTGAGTATTTCCGAATTCCCAGAGGGGTACTCACAATATGTCTGGGAAAATCAACCTATGCTCGTTGTGGAATTATCGTCAATGTAACGCCCTTTGAACCGGAATGGGAGGGCTTTGTTACCTTGGAAATTTCCAATACAACGCCATTGCCAGCAAAAATTTATGCCAACGAAGGGCTGGCGCAAGTTTTATTTTTTGAGGGTGATGAAGCTTGTGATATATCTTATGCGGACAAAAAAGGCAAATATCAAGCACAACAGTCCATTGTCTTGCCAAAACTTTAAGCCCAAGATTTCCGGATGATTGTAAACGGTTTAAGATGGCGCGCCTCTGGAAAAATACGGCTTCAATTTTAATTTTTATTACATTTCTATTTCTTTGGGAATTCGCGACTTGGTTTCTTGAAATTCCTGAATATTTACTTCCATCGCCCATCGGTTCGGTTGATGCTTTTGCGGCCCGCCCGATCCATTTTTTAGAAAGTACCTGGGTAACCACAGTTGAAGCTATTCTTGGATTGCTTGTCGGAGGTTCTATCGCGGTCCTGATCACGATCATTTTGTATTTTTATCCCAGTATGGAGAATGGTACGATGTCGATCGCGATCACCCTCAAAACTATGCCGATGATCGCGATTGCTCCTTTGCTCACGATCTGGTTGGGTTTTGGAATTTTACCAAAGATCATTATCACCTCGTTAGTGACTTTTTTCCCGATATTGATTAACCTGCTGGTCGGCATTCGCAGGGTACCCACGGAGTGGATTGAATTAACATCAGTCTTGGGTGCAAACAAAAAAGCTGTTTTTTGGCTTATCCACCGTTACGCTGTGTTAACCTATCTCTTTGCGGGATTACGGGTCGCGGTGCCTCTGGCTTTTATCGGCGCGGTCGTCGCGGAGTGGACTGGGGCTTCTGGCGGACTTGGTAGATCGATGTGGATTTCGTACGCGAACTTGGAATTGCCTGGCATGTTCGCGGCGATCTTTTTGCTTACAAGCGTTAGTGCAATTGGTTATTATCTGGTCGCGAATATTGAACAAAGGGTAATTTTTTGGGAGCCAGTCAAAGAGGGTGAATGAAATATAAACCTGGAATTACTTTGATCATCTTGATTCTGGCGCTGGGGATCTTCCTGTTTGGATTTCCTGAAGGGGTTGGGGAAGACCTGACTACAATCCCGGAAATTCGGTTCATGGCTGGGTACAAAGCCCAAGCGAATTTACCGTTTGTAGGGGTTTATGTTGCCCAGGAAAAAGGATTTTATCAAGCCGCCGGTTTGAAAGTGACCATCCAACATTCCACCGGCCGGGGAGAACATGTTCAATACCTGGCGGCGGGGAAAGTCGATGTGATCACTGCCGATGCCGCGAACGTAATTCAACGCAGGACAGTTGCCGGTGTACCGCTGGTATCAATCGCCTTGATTGGCCAAAATGGCCAACAGGCTTTCGCCGCGTTAAAGTCCAGCCAAATAACCACGATTCAGGATTGGCGGGGCAAGACAATCGGGTTTAAAGGAACCCCAACCTTTGATTTGTTGGCATTGCTTAAAGAAAATAATTTGGAAATTGACGAGGTTGACCTGGTGAATGTTGGGTTTGACCCGCGGGTCTTGATTGAAGGTTTGGTTGATGTCTACCCAGTGTATAAGTCAAACGAACCTTATCTGTTGGCGAAGTTGGGCTATGAAACCACGCTCTGGGATCCTGGAGAGCTTGGGATCGAAACCCTGGGTTTGAGTTATGTGACTTCGGATCAGGTTATGGCGGAAAAGGAGGCAGAGCTGATCACGTTTCTAAAGGGCACCCTCCGAGGAATTCAGTACGCCGAGGACAACCAGGAAGAAGCCGTTGAAATTGTTTTAAAGTATGCCGGGGCTGAAACCGATCGTGAGCACATGTTGTTCATGCTTCAAACGGAATTAAAAGAAGCCGCCTCTCCAATGGGTTATGGCTTTCAGGATTTGGAGAGGTGGCGTTCGTTACAACAGGAAATGTACGATCATGGTGAGATCGAGAGTTTGATAGCGATCGATGAATTCATCAATACAAGCCTTTGGGAAAAGGCTCAATGAGGATTAAACCTTCGAAAGTTGGCGGTTTTCTTTTACCGCGCTGATCGCTTTTTCGACGTCGACCCGAGGCAAAGTAATAAGACCAACCACGAAGAAAAAGATCAGCGAAAGGATGGCGTATCGCATGTTCCCGGCGATTTGGTTGGTGAGCCCAAAGAGTAAGGGTCCGATCCAGCTTGTGCCGCGTTCGGATACCTCATAAAATGAATAATACTCAGCCTCTTTCCCATCCGGGATCATCTGAGCAAAAAGGCTGCGGCTGATCGCTTGCGAACCACCCATTACCAGGGCGATGAATCCGCCAAGGATGAAGAATTGAAGTGTCGCTGTTTCTCCGTATAAGCCGCCATACGCGTAAATTACCACGCCAGTCCAAATAAAAAGACTCACGATGATGGCGTTTTTCGCGCCGATCCATGTGGCAAGTTTGCCCCAGAAGAGCGCCCCGAAGAAAGCGACAAATTGGATCATCAGGATGACCATGGTCAAAGTGCCTGTTTCCATGCCCAAACCGCCATTACTGATTGAAGCCGCGGCGAAAGTGGCGGAAACTGAAATGACAGTTTGAATTCCGTCGTTATAGAGGAAATAGGAAACCAGAAATTTTAAAGTCTCTGGATATTTTTTGATTCCGGACAAGGTTTTGGCGAGTTGTTTGAAACCGGTGCTGATATAGGTTTCGCCAACCGGAATCTGTTTTCGGGAATGGCGGGGTAAAAGCCTTGCCCAGGTGATAAATGAAAAACCTAACCACCAAACGCCGGCTGACGCGAGGTTTATCCGAACAGCCAATCCTGATTCCACGCCCAGTTGATCGCTGAATTGATAGAAGAGGAGGTTAAGAAGAAGCAACAAACCTCCACCGAGGTAACCCATCGCCCAACCAAAAGAAGAGACGCGATCCCGTTGATCCTCGCTGGCGATGTCCGGTAGATAAGCGTTGTAAAATACCATCGCCGCGCCAAAAGCGAGGTTGGCGATGATGTACAACAGCCCGCCAAGCAGCCAAAGGTCTCCCTGAATAAAAAATAAAAGCGCGGTAGTTACCGCTCCGATTGTGGCGAAGAGACGCATGAAAAATTTTCTGAGGTGCGAGTAGTCGGCGATAGCGCCTAAAATCGGAAGGAAGATGACCTGGAGGAAAACTGAAAGTGATATGCAATACGGGAAGAAAGAATCAGGCGCGATGGGAATGGAGCCGATATAGACCATGCCATCTGGATTTTGTTGGGCAGCGCTGCTGGCCAGATTCGCCAGATATGGGCCCAAAAAAACGGTGCTAACGGTGGTACTAAAGGCGCTGTTTGCCCAATCATACATCGCCCAACCATGGATTTCTTTTTTATCATTAATCACCGCTGTATTGTGCATAATCTCTTCCTTTTCCGATTGAAATAAATAAATTTCATTCTACATCGTATTTATGATTATTCAAATCACGTTAATTCACCGTTAATTATCGGCGCAATGCTTTTGCAATGTTGCTGTAAGGTTTTAAAAATTTTGGCTGTGATAATATGAATTTGAATGAACCTGATGACCGCTTTCCATTTCTTAACCTTTGTGGAAACTGAAACCGCGCGTTCGGAACGGGTGATTGAAGTATTTAAAGATTTTCAGGACAATCTTTTTACTGGGATCACTGAGATTCAGGAAAGCGGGGCAGTTCTATTCGCGATCTTTGTCAGGGGTAAGATCGCGACACTGTACCACCTGAATTCCACGCCAGAACGGATTGAGCCGAATCATTGGTTGGATCATTTGGATGATCAAGTTGATGAAATCAGGTTACGTTCACTTAGTTTGAGGATTACCGACCTGCGCTACTTCAAAATTCTGATTGAAGAATGCGCCCAAAAAACTGTATCGATCCATATTTCACCAAGAGAACTACTCATAAAGCTCAATAATTCTTCAAATTCATCGATCACCTTCGGTGAGAGCGCCGATCTATCGTTCTTATGTTATGTACCGGGAAAAAATGCCGCCGCGTCCCGATTGATCACTTTAACCCCGGAAGCCGTGAAAAGCGGTTCGTTGGCTGACCTGATCGAGTATTTGCCGCAATCCATGGAAGATGTTCGAATCTATCCGATCCCGCAGGAAGCCCAGGCGTTTGCCTGGGTGGAGCAGCAATACCATGAAGTTTTTGTTAAAGCGACCCAAAAATTTCTTTCGGCATATTCCTCAATGCGTGAACGTGTTTACCTTAATAAAATTCTCAGGGCTTTGAATTTCAAAGCCGGGGCTAACGATTGGATGATCTTTGTCAACGCTCGGAACATTGATGACCAGGAGATTTTTGAATCTCCGGTCAAGGCTGCCAATGTTTATCGTGAAATGCTTGGTTTGATCGTGAAACCTTTCAAAGCTGAATTAGGTGAAACATTATTCGAGCAGACTTTAAGCGAAATTACCGAAAATTGTTCGGATCTTGAAAAAAAACTCCTGGTTTCTTTGCTGGAATCCGCTGCTGATTGAAAAAATCACTGTAAGAAAACGATCAAGAAAACGATTTTTGTGGGTTGACCGGGTAACCGAATCGGTGTAAACTTACAAGTCCCGTCATGCTGAGTGGCATGATGGTTTTTGTGTTTATTGAGTCGGAATTTCTGGACAGGAGAATTAAATGGCGAGAGTTAAGACAGAGAAGAATTACGCGAGGATCAATGTTGAACTTGGGCTACCAAAATTGATCGAAGTTCAGTTGGATTCCTTCGAGCGTTTGAAAAGGGAGGGCATGGCAGAGTTGTTCCATGAAATTTCCCCGATCGATTCTTATAACCGGAATATGCAGTTATATTTTCCAAGTAAAAGCAAAATCTCGGAAGAGTGGGGTTTGAAGTACTGGTTCGAGGATCCTAAAGATAGTATTGAAAAATGTATTGAGAATGACTCAACCTATGCCAGCTCATTGTGGGTAAAGGTCCTGTTGGCTGGTGGTGAAGTTCCGCAACCTGTAACCCAGGATATCTTTCTTGCTGATTTCCCTGAAATGACTGAAAAAGGAACTTTCATTATCAATGGTTCGGAACGTGTTGTTGTAAGTCAGTTAATCCGCAGTCCAGGTGTTTACTTCGAAGCTGTGACCGATCGCTCGACCGGTCGTAACCAGGCAATGGCGAAGCTTATTCCAGACCGCGGGGCATGGATGGAATTTGAAACCCGTAAAAATGATTACCTGATCTTGAAATTCAATCGAAAAAGAACCGTTCCGATCACGATCTTCCTGCGCGCCTTAGCAGCGATGAAGGATGAGACTGATGACTCGATCCTGAAGAATGGAACGACCGCTGAAATCATCTCCCTTTTTGAGAAGGTAGATACCAACACCGAACGGTTGTATATCCAGAATACGATCAACCAGGAACCTGAATGGGATCTCTCCAGCGGGATAACCATCGCGGAAGCTGCTTTGGTTGAATTCTTCAAACGTATGCGCCCTGGTGATCCCGCGACGATCGAAAACGCGCGCATGTTCATGCAAGAACAGCTCTTTGATCAGCGGCATTACGACCTCGAACGGGTTGGCCGCTATAAATTGAACCAGAAATTGGATCTCAACGTTCCAATTCCTCATCGAACCATTACCAAGGCAGATATCATCAATTTGATCCGCCGAATGATATTGATCAACAATAATGTAGAACACGCCGACGATATCGACCACCTGGGAAATCGAAGGGTAAAAACAGTTGGTGAATTAATTCAAAACAAGCTGCGAATTGGCCTTAGGCGAATGGAGCGGGTGATCAAGGAAAGGATGTCCATTCGAGAGCAGGACAACCTTACCCCGCAGTCATTGGTTAATATCAGACCGGTAGTAGCCGCATTGCGTGAATTCTACGGCTCAAGCCAACTGTCACAATTCATGGATCAAACCAATCCTCTTGCTGAATTACGGCATAAACGAACCCTTTCTGCGCTTGGTCCGGGCGGTTTGCGGCGTGAACGCGCTGGTTTTGATGTCCGCGATGTTCACCATAGCCATTATGGAAGGATCTGCCCAATTGAGACTCCTGAAGGTCCAAACATTGGTTTGATCGGCCGTCTGGCGAGTTTTGCCCGAGTGAATGAATATGGTTTCATTGAAACCCCCTATCGAAAAGTATTCCGTTTCCTTAACTCGAAAGATGAAACCTTGATTGGCAAAATGCTGAGGGCGGATGTGAAGGACGGCGAAAAACTGGTCGCTGAAAACGGAGTGCGGGTTGATCAAAAACTTTTTGACAAGATCCGTAAACTTGATCAGGAAGTCTTGATCAAGCCTTTCGTTTCGAATCAGAATTTTTACCTCTCCGCGGACGCAGAGGACAAATATCACATTGCTCAGGCGAACGCGATTCTTGATGAGAACAATGAATTCGTTGATCAGCGTATCTCGTGTCGTTTCCATTCTACTTTTATCTTTGCCGCTCAGGAGCAACTTGATTTCATGGATGTCGCTCCTCACCAAGTTGTTGGTATCAGCGCCAGTTTGATCCCATTTCTTGAACATGATGACGCGAACCGGGCTTTGATGGGATCGAACATGATGGCTCAGGCTGTCCCCTTGCTGAGGCCGGAAGTTCCAACGGTATCAACTGGGATGGAAAAATTCGCGGCAACTGATTCTGGCCAGGTAATTGTGGCGGACACAGAAGGCGAAGTTGTATCGGTAACCGGAAGTCAGATTCAAATTCGATCCGCCGAAACTGGCGAGGTCAAAACTTACATGTTGCGTAAATTCCAACGCTCTAATCAATCGACCTGTATTGATCAACGTCCCTCCGTCGAAAAGGGTCAATTTGTTCATAAAGGCACCATCATCGCGGACTCTTCTTCCACCGATGAGGGTAAGCTCGCCTTAGGGCAGAACGTGGTGGTCGCTTTCCTTTCCTGGGAAGGTGGAAACTTTGAAGACGCGATCTTAATTTCGGAAAAACTCGTTCAGGAAGATCGATTTACTTCGGTTCATATCGAGAAATATGAAGTTGAAGTAAGAGACACCAAGCTTGGACCGGAAGAAATTACCCGTGACATTCCAAATGTTGGTGATGAAGCGGTTAAGGATCTTGACGAGGATGGTATCGTCCGGCTTGGGGCTGAGGTTGGGCCAGGAAGCATTTTGGTTGGGAAGATCACTCCAAAAGGTGAAAAAGAATTAACCCCAGAAGAGAGATTGCTGAGAGCGATCTTCGGGGAGAAGTCAAGGGATGTGAAAGATACCTCTCTGCGCATGCCGCACGGTGAGCGAGGGAAGGTGGTTTACGCCAAGGCAACCGATCGATCAGAGAACCCCGATCTGCAGCCAGGTGTTGATAAACTGGTCAAGGTCTCCGTCGCGCAACGCCGAAAGATCACCGCCGGTGATAAGATGGCAGGGCGGCATGGTAACAAAGGCGTTATTTCAAAGGTCGTGCCCATTGAAGATATGCCTTACCTTGAGGATGGAACGCCGGTAGATTTGATCCTTAACCCATTGGGTGTTCCTGGCCGTATGAACATCGGTCAGGTGCTCGAAGTCCATTTGGGTTGGGCTGCAAAACGACTGGGATTCCGAGCCATAACACCGGTATTTGATGGCGCGAATGAAGAGGAAATTGAAGCTGAACTCGCTCGGGCGTGGTTGTTTGATCAAGCCTGGAAAGTGGCTGGTTTGGATGCCTGGAATTGGTTGAATCAACAGGAATATGATCCTGAACAGATCAAGGATGATGACGAGGTTCGCTCACTTTATCTGGAAGAATGGCTTGGCACCAAGGGATATGAAGCCGACAGATTGTTGATTGATCAGCAGTATGCCCGGGAATCAACCGTCCGCGAATGGTTGAAAGAAAAAGGTTACGACCCTGATTCGATATTAGCTTTTGAAAGCCTTAAGGTTGAGGACAGAGCGGCGAGTGACGAAAACGCGATGCGGGCTTGTTACAAACTTTGGCTGGAAACCATGGGAGTGAAAGCGGAACGTCTTGATGGGAAGGCTCTTAAGGACAAAGTCCATGCTGTGATGGCTGAAACGATGGTGCCAGTGCCTACCTTGGGAAAACAGGCCTTGCGCGATGGAAAATCTGGCCGGTTCTTTGATCAACCTGTGACTGTGGGTGTGATGACTGTTTTGAAATTGCACCACCTGGTCGAAGACAAAGTGCACGCGCGCTCAACTGGTCCATATAGCCTGGTAACTCAACAACCGCTTGGTGGTAAAGCTCAATTCGGTGGTCAACGCTTCGGTGAAATGGAAGTATGGGCTTTGGAGGCATACGGTGCGGCTCATATCCTGCAGGAGATGTTGACGATTAAATCCGATGACACTCAAGGCCGGGTTAATGCATACGAATCGATTGTAAAATCCCAACCGATTGAAGAACCTTCCATTCCGGCATCTTTCAGGGTATTGGTGAAGGAATTGCAGAGCCTTTGTCTCTCGGTCGAGGCGGTCATGGACACAGGCGAGACGGTCACCTTTGGTAAGGATGAAGAAAAGATTCAGAGACCGATCATCAGTACCGGTTTGTTGGGCTTTGGTGATGGTTTGTAAGCCGCTTGGACGGCTTGACCAGGCTATGTACCTGTGATACAATAATCCGCCGTTGTGCTTGTGCGCAACGATTGATTTGTTATTGTAGTTTTCAAATTCAATTTGAAACATTTCGCGACATTCATTATTTTCGGAGGCGAACGTGCCAACAATCAACCAACTGATCCGCAAGGGTCGACAGTCTAAGAAGGTAAAGAGCAAAGCACCTGCATTGCAGTACACGCTTAATACTTTCAAACAAAGACGCATTCGCCAGGAAGGCGGATCACCTCAAAAACGGGGCGTTTGTACAGTTGTACGTACAATGACTCCTAAAAAACCAAACTCGGCTTTGCGCAAGATTGCTCGTGTGCGTTTGTCAAATGGTTTAGAGGTAACCGCGTACATTCCCGGCGAAGGCCATCAGCTGCAGGAGCACTCAGTAGTGCTCGTTCGCGGTGGCCGCGTCAAGGACTTACCTGGTGTTCGGTACCATATTGTACGCGGCTCATTGGATACGAACGGTGTTCAGAAGCGAAAACAGGGCCGCTCAAAATATGGCACTAAACGCCCAAAGTAAACTGACTTAAATTCTTTATTCACAACACGGAGTTTTGTAATGCGTAGAGGAAAACCACAAGAACGACCGGTAGAACCGGACTTGAAGTATAACAATCTTGTCCTTTCGACCTTCGTACAACATATGATGATGCAGGGCAAGAAAAGCCTTGCCTTAAGGTTGATGTACGATGCATTGGATATCATCCAGGAGAAAACCGGAAAACCCGGAATTGAGACCTTTGATGCCGCGATGAAAAACGTCGCGCCTGTAATGGAAGTTCGCCCCCGCCGGGTTGGCGGCGCGACCTATCAGGTTCCAATGGAAGTATCTACAGAGCGACGAGTAACTTTGGCAATTCGCTGGTTACTTTCTTCCTCCCGTTCGCGATCTGGCAAATCCTTCTCTGAGAAGCTGGCGGCTGAATTTATGGATGCTGCCACAAATCAAGGTTCTGCCATCCGCAAGCGCGAAGAAACTCACAAAATGGCTGAAGCCAATCGCGCGTTCTCTCACTACCGGGCGTAGTTTGAACGGATAGATGAGGTTATAAATGCCAAGAAAGTACCCGCTTGAGAAATATAGGAATATCGGCATCATTGCCCATATCGATGCCGGTAAGACTACTACTACAGAGCGAATTCTTTTCTATACCGGTAAGTCCCATAAAATAGGTAACGTGGATTCTGGAAACACCACGACGGACTGGATGGAACAGGAGAAAGAGCGCGGAATTACGATTGTGTCCGCTGCTGTTTCTGCCGAGTGGAAGGGTTTTCAGTTCAATATTATTGATACTCCCGGTCACATTGACTTCACCGCTGAGGTGCAACGCTCCTTGCGTGTGTTAGATGGTGGCGTAGTGATTTTTGACGCTGTTCAAGGCGTGGAACCACAATCCGAAACTGTTTGGAGACAAGCCGATCGGTATGAGGTTCCACGGATTTGTTTTATTAACAAAATGGATCGTGTAGGCGCATCATATGAGCGTTCGATCGAGTCGATCAAAAACCGGCTTGGGGCAAACCCAATCGCCATGCATGTGCCAATTGGCAGTGAAGCTGATTTTAAAGGCGCGATCGACTTATTGGAAATGAATATGGTCACATATGAGGATCAGCTTGGAAAAGCGCCAATCGTAGGCGAAATTCCAGCCGATATGCTCGAAGCGGCTAAAGTTGCCCGGCACGAGATGGTTGAGAGAATCGCCGAAACCGATGATGAACTCACCATGAAATTCCTCGAGGGAGAAGAAATCTCCATCCCGGAATTAAAGAAAGCCTTGCGTGCAGCGGTGATCAATGGTAAGGCAAATCCTTGCTTCTGTGGTTCATCGCTTAAAAACAAAGGCGTTCAACCTGTTTTGGATGCTGTAATAGACTACCTCCCCTCTCCGCTCGATATCGAGAACGCGAAGGCTACTGATCCAGATGACGAAGAAAACTTCGTTGAAGTGATCACTTCTGATGACCAACCCCTTAGAGCGCTTGTTTTCAAGATCGTATCCGACCCCTTTGTTGGCAGACTGGCGTATTTCCGTGTTTACTCCGGCAAAATCACCCAGGGGACAACTGTATTAAACTCGACCAAAGGCAAGAAAGAGCGTATCGGCCGGTTGATCCGTATGCACGCTGAACGTCGGGAAGATGTGGATGAAGTGATGGCTGGTGATATCGCAGCGGCGCTCGGATTTAAAGATTCCACAACAGGTGATACGTTATCTGATGATAAGTACGTGCTTGAAGCGATTACTTTCCCTGAACCAGTGATTTCGATCGCGGTTGAGCCTAAATCAACAATGGACCAGGAAAAGATGGGTGAAGCCTTACGTAAACTGGCAGAAGAAGATCCCACTTTTAAGGTAAAGTCTGATGAAACAACTGGTCAGACCGTGATTGCCGGGATGGGCGAACTTCACCTCGAGATTCTGATCGATCGGATGAAGCGAGAGTTCAAGGTTCAGGCCAATGTGGGTAATCCCAGGGTTGCATACCGGGAATCCATTACTCGAAAAATTGAGAAAGTAAACCTTAAGTATTCAAAACAATCTGGAGGACATGGACAATATGCTCATGTAGTTTTCAACATGGAACCTGGCGAACGCGGTTCCGGGATTGTTTTTGAGAACAAGATCGTTGGTGGAACAATTCCTAAGGAATATATCCCCGCCGTTGAGAAAGGTGTACGTGAAGCCTCTGAATCCGGTGTTTTGGCTGGATATCCGGTCGTCGATCTGCGGGTAAGCTTGGTTGATGGTTCCTTCCATGAAGTAGATTCGAGCGAAATGGCTTTTAAGATGGCAGGTTCGATGGCCTTCAAAGAAGGTGTCCATAAAGCCGGCCCTGTCTTACTGGAGCCGGTTATGAAAGTGGAAGCTGTGGTACCAGAGGAGTATCTTGGTGACGTAATTGGCCAATTAAATGGTCGCCGTGGCATGATTCTCGGTATGGAACTGCGTCTTGGTAACGCCCAGGCGGTAAATGCCATGGTTCCGATGGGTGAGATGTTCGGTTACGCGACTGAACTTCGCTCCGGAACCCAAGGTCGGGGTGTCTTTTCCATGGAATTTGATCATTATGCGCCCGTGAGCGAATCGGTTGCGCAGCAAATTATTAAAAGTTAGCTTTTTTAGCATAAAGGAGCGATTGAGTAATGGCTAAGCAAAAATTTACACGAACCAAACCCCACCTGAACGTAGGTACCATGGGACACATTGACCATGGGAAGACGACCCTGACGGCGGCGATCACGAAAGTGGCGGCGTTGGTAAATGGGGCGGGCGAGGTCAAAGCGTATGACCAGATTGACAACGCGCCGGAAG
>Ga0209016_1000818_pt1 | contig 31821 bp, 29 predicted proteins | sample EPASupsiteSAE305_FD_187265 | JGI IMG/M metagenome (GOLD analysis project Ga0209016, IMG submission 187265) | Bioremediated contaminated groundwater microbial communities from EPA Superfund site, New Mexico - SAE3-05 (SPAdes) (version 2) | ecosystem: Environmental > Aquatic > Deep subsurface >...
TTATTCAGTATTTCATGAAAAGCATGGTCCGCAATCCGCCTGAATATCTGCGGGTACTGGTACTGATGCTGGCGGTGTTGATCTACGGCACCACCGGTTTTCTCTATTTTGAACTGCCTGCCAATCCCGATCTGAGCTGGGCTGACGGGCTCTGGTACACCATTGTCACCATCGCCACCGTGGGCTACGGCGATTTCTTTCCCAAGAGCTTTGGTGGCCGGTTTCTGGTGGGCTGGCCGATCATGGTCTTTGGTATCGGTCTGTTGGGCTATGCACTTTCCATGGTGGCTGCGGCGCTGGTCACATCCAAGACAAAGGAGATCAAGGGGATGTCAACCTTTAAACTGTCCGATCATTTGGTGATATTTAATTTTGCAGGCCTGGCCAAGGTTGAACGGATATTGCTGGAGCTGGCACTGGACAAGGCGGTCGGCACCAGCATGCCGGTTATTCTGGTGGATGAACAGCTGGAAGAGCTGCCGATTGAACTGCAGAAACGGGGCGTCCATTACGTACGCGGTAATCCAACCCGTGATGAAACCCTGCAGCGGGCAGCCATTGATCAGGCCCTGCATGCTGTTATTCTGACCCGCGACCCCACTGACCCGGCCTCGGACAATCTGAATGTGGCCATTGCCTTGGCCATTGAAGGACGCTGCAAGCAGGTTAATACCGTGGTGGAATGTATTGATCCTGCCTCGGAAGAACTGTTGCGCAAGGCCGGTTGTGACCGGATTGTCTGCACCAGCCGTTTTGATGCCCATTTCTTAAGCCAGGAACTGCTGAATCCAGGGGTGCAGGAGGTGCTGGGAGATCTGCTCAGCAGCGGACAGGGCCAGCAGATCTATCTGGTGCCGGTCAGCAGTGCAGGAACATTTGAAAACCTGGCGGTACGCTGCAAACAACTGGGGCATCTGACTCTGGGAATCAGCTGCCCAGACGGCAAGGTGCGCATGAACCCAGCCGGAGCAGAACAGGTGACGGTTGGCTGCAGGCTTGTCACCATCGGGCCGTCACGGCTGAATGGTGTTTAAAAAACTACAACCTCCTGAAGGCTGATGCCTTGATGGCAGCCCAGATAATGCTGCCGACGGTGACCTCCAGCTCCCGTGCCGCATCAGGTACGATCTCAGCCACCAGAGTACCGCCCTTGCAATCCAGCTCGACACCGATCTTGCTGCCTGCCTCAAAGAGCGAACGGACCGTGCAGGGCAGCAGGTTACGGGCGCTGATGGCATCGGGATGGCGTTTACAGAGGATGATGTCTTTGGAAGAAAGCTCAAACAGACCGCTTTCTGTCTCGGCATTGCCAGACAGCAGCAGTTCACCACCGGCCCAGGGAAAGGCCAGCAGTCCCTGACGCTCCTTTGGAACTCCCATCTCCAGCAGATTGATGTAGCCTGCCGGGCTTTGCCCCATCCGCTGCCGGGCCAACTGTTCCGGCGAAACCACACCGGTCAGCCTTCCCTTTTCCAGCACCGCCACCTGATCAGCCATCAGCCGCATCTCCACCAGCGAGTGGGAGATGAAGACAAACGGAATCTTGAACCGTTCCGACACAAGATTCAGGTAGGGGATGATCCGGTAGCGCAGATCATCATCCAGGGCAGAAAGCGGTTCATCCATCAGCAGCAGCCGTGGCGAAGCGAGGATCGCCCGCCCCAGGGCCACCCGCTGGCTCTGGCCGCCGGACAGTGTGTCTGGCATCTGTCCCATCAGATCCGTTATCTCCAGCAACTCAGCTACCTCAGCAAGATCGATCCTGCGCTCTTTAGTTGGACATCGCTGGTAGCCGTACTGCAGATTCTTGCGTACCGATAAATGGGGGAACAAAGCGTGCCGCTGGAAAACCATTGCAATCCTGCGCTGTTCTGTTGCCACATTGGCCCCGGTACTGCTGTCAAAGAGTGGCTGGCCATTCAGCAGGATGCTTCCACTATCCGGTCTGGTCAGACCTGCCAGCAGATTGACCAGCGTTGACTTACCGCTGCCGGAAGGACCAAAGATACCGATCCGCTCACCGCAAACATTCAGCTCAAGCTCAAGCAAAAAGCTGCCCTGTTGTTTGCGTAGTTGTAGCTTCAGCTCCATTTCAGGCCCCCTTTTTCCGCTGCAGAATCAGTTCATGCAGCAGCAGGATACCCATGGAGAACAGCACCGAAACCAGACAGAGCAGCAGCGCCGTGGATTCTCCAGCCGGAGACGAGGCATAGTCATAAATGGCCAGCGGCAGCGTCTGGGTCACCCCAGGCATGTTGCCGGCAATAATGATGGTTGCACCAAACTCTCCCAGTGAGCGGGCGAAAAACAGCGACGAACCAGCCAGAATTCCTCTGCGGGAAAGCGGCAGGATCACGGTTACAATGACATCCAATCGTCCTGCTCCCAGACTGCGGGCTGCCTGCAACAAATGCAGATCAATTCCTTCCATGGCCAGCCGGATTGAACGGACCAGTAGTGGAAATCCCACCACCACCGAGGCGATAACCGCTGCCTTCCAGGTAAAGATGATCTTGATACCCAGCGTATCCAGTAGTTTTCCAAGTACCCCCTGGCTTCCCAACAACAAAAGCAACAGGTAGCCCACCACCACCGGCGGCAGGGTTAACGGCAGATTAAACAACAGCTCCAACAGCAGCTTCCCTTTGAACCGGCCAAAGGCCAGCAGCCATGCCGCCAGAAATCCCAGCGGCAGGGCTACCAGCGTTGCCACGACTCCAACCTTGGCAGAAAGCAGAATCGCCTGGATATCTGCCGGAGCAAACTGCATTAACGCACCTCAAACCCGTGCTTTGCCAACACCGCTTTCGCCTCTGCAGATGCCAAAAATTTGATGAAGGCTACTGCCTCAGGTTTTTTCGAGCCTGCCACGGTTAACACCATCGGGTAGGTCACCCGATCATGCAGGTTTTCCGGCACCACATACAGAATTTTAGCATGTTTGGAAAGCAGCAGCGCATCGGTCTTATAGACAAAAGCAGCATCCACCTCACCCCGATCAGCATATAGCAGGCATTCGCGCACATCCTTAGCCAGCACCAGCTTCTTCTCTACCTGCTTGTCGATACCTGATTTCTTGAAAGCAGCCATGGCATACTCGCCAGCTGGAACACTCTTGGGACTGCCGATGGCGATCCGGTTCAGCGCAACCAGATCCTGCATTCTGGCAATCTTTACCCCAGGCTTACCGGCCACCACCAGTTGATTGTAGGCAAACACCCCGACGCTTTTTTCATCAGCAAGCTTCTTTTTAATCAGGTAATCCACCCACTCGTTGTTGGCAGCAAAGAATAGATCCACCGGGGCACCAGACTCAATCTGCTTGGCCAGGGCACCGGAGGCACCAAAGTTCTTCTTGAAGCTGACACCGGGGGTGCGTTTCTGAAACAGGTCAGACAGTTCAGTGACCGATTCCCGCAGGCTGGCTGCCACAGACAGGCTGATTTCACCGGCCAGGGCCGGAACAGCAAGGAACAGTGCCAATACTGTGGTAACAATAATACGATTAATCATCTGCATGTTTTACTCCTCTCAGACTGGTTTTATACTGCTACGATGCTTGCCCCGATATCCGCAGGCTTGCCAAAGTAAACCGATGACAGCACCAGGATATCAACGCCGGTGGCAGCATATTCAGCCGCGTTTTGTTCATTAATCCCACCGGCAGCAGAGACCTTGACTGCAGGGTTGATCTGCCTGACGTGGTCCACCAAGACTTTAAGCTGGTCAGCTGGCAGCTTGTCCACCTGCACCACATCCACACCGCTCCCGGCGATCAGCAGTGCCTCTTCCGGTGAATCAGCCTCTACAATAATTTTGGTCTCCAGCGCCTCGCGCTTCAATGTTTCAACATGCCGCAAAAACGGCTCCAGCCCGCCCAGAAAAACCGTGTGCTGCTTGAACACCAGCACGGTTTCCGACAGTCCCAACCGGTGCGGCAGGGCGCCACCGCTACAGATCGCCTTGATGGCCAGCTTCTTGGTGCCGGGAAAGGTCTTACGGGTGGTCAGCACCGCAATGCAGGGGTTGATTTCCCGTGCAGCAGTGACAATTCTGGCAGTACGGGTGGCGATGCCGGAACCGTACTCCAGCAGATTCACCGCCACCTTCCAACCGGCGTGCAATGCCTGGGCCGGACCGGTAGCCTTCAGAAAGGTCTCACCTGCCTCCAACAACGTGCCGCTGGGAGTCTGCTGTGTGATGCTGCAACCGCATTTTTCAAGCAGTCGTGCTGCCTCTTCCGTGCAGCAAAGCACGGTTTCATGACGGGTACTGAAGCGAATCTCACCCGGTTGATGTCCGATCCCCAGCAGATGGGTAGTCAGGTCGCCATAGGGGATATCCTCTTCCAGAAACCGTTCTATGTCGCTATCCGGCAGGCAGGTAATCATGCTGAACTCCATTATTCGTTATAGTGCTTAAAATATAACGCTACTGATGAAAAAAGGGACAGCTCCGTTGATGCCCCTCTATCGATTAATCCAATTTTAAATCGGCGGTGTAATCAGCTGACCCCAAGAATCACGCTGGAAGCCTTAAACAGAGCGGTTGCGCTGCCACCAACCTTCAGACCCAGCCGCTTGGCACTGCCGTCGGTAATTACTGCGCTGATAGTATTGCCGCCGGGCAGTTCCAGATCAACTTCGCAACTGACCGGTCCCTCAACCAGCTTGGCAATACTTCCGGTCAACAGGTTACGGGTGCTCAGCTTTGCTCCTGCCAGATCTGTGCCGATTACTACTGAGCTAGCCTTGACAATAGCATAGGCTGCCATTCCCTCTTTCAGCCCCAGGTTATCAATGGCGCCGTTGGTGACCACTGCGGTAATGGCGGTGTCACCTTTCAAGCTAAGGGTTACCTCGGCATTGACTGCCCCTTTGGAAATGGATGCTACGGTGCCGTTGAATACGTTACGTGCGCTGACTTTCATGCTGATCCTCCTTAAGAATTGGTAGAGACTACCGGTGTCGCCCAGACGTTGGTCCAGGTTCTTCAAAAACTTGCGATGTTCTTCCTGCACAACGCGAAACTGCTCAAGCACCTCGCGGCCTGCGGTGGTGAGGGTGGTTCCACCGCCGCCCTTCCCCCCGGTGGCCCGGTCAACCAGAGGTGCAGCGGCAAGGTTATTAATCTGGTTTACCATCTCCCAGGCGGTCTTGTAACTGATCCCCACTGCCTTTGCTGCCTGAGTGATGGAGCCAAGTTCGTCAATCTTCTCTAATAGAGCGATCCGGTCGCCACCCAGAAATTTACTTTCAGCCCGGTTAAACCAGAGGCTACCGTCCAGCTCTACAGTTTGTGTCTTGCCCATTTGGTACACCCCGTCAGGGTCTTCTGAGATTGATTGTGCAACTTTTGAATAAACTTATACCCGATTTTGTCGCCATGTGTAGCGGGAAATTCCCGTTTGGACCATGCAGAGTTCAGATGATAAAAACAAAACCGCTCTTTTCGTACATTTTGGAACTATCCGCTTTAAAAGATACGTTGCGGTACTTTAAAGAGATGTCAGAAGGGACAGACAACACCGCAAAAAAACAGCCCACATAAGCTTCTTAACTAATTTCAATCCACTTCGCAACATCATCTAACAATCTGTATTTATATATCTATATCAAGCAAACGCCTTCAGCCAGAGCATCTCTAGTGCCCGCAATCCACAAAAAATATCTGGCGCTGGCACGCTCTCTGCTCTAGGGGATTTCAGCGCTGATGAACCGGTTCCACCCATTTCCTGTTTAACACTAAAGGAGTCCTATCATGACCAGAAAAATTGCAATTTATGGCAAAGGCGGCATCGGCAAATCAACCACCACCCAGAATACTGCAGGCGCAATGGCCCATTTCCAGAATCAGAAAATTTTTATCCATGGCTGCGATCCCAAGGCGGATTCAACCCGTCTGATTCTTGGTGGCAACATGCAGCAAACCCTGATGGATGTCCTGCGTGAGGAAGGGGCTGAAAAGATCACCATCGAGAAAGTGGTCAAGAATGGCTACCAGAACATCCTTTGCGTTGAGTCCGGCGGACCGGAACCGGGTGTCGGCTGTGCGGGTCGTGGCGTTATCACTGCCATTGACCTGATGGAAGACCTGGGCGCCTATACCGATGATCTGGATTTCGTCTTTTTCGACGTTCTGGGTGATGTTGTCTGCGGCGGTTTTGCCATGCCGATCCGGGACGGCAAGGCTCAGGAAGTGTACATCGTGGCCTCGGGCGAGATGATGGCCATTTACGCTGCCAACAACATCTGCAAGGGGCTGGTGAAATATGCCAAGCAGAGCGGTGTGCGTCTGGGCGGCATCATCTGCAACAGCCGGAATGTTGACGGTGAAAAGGAGTTCTTGGAAGAGTTTACTGCATCAATCGGCACCCATATGATCCATTTTGTACCCCGCGACAACATCGTACAGAAGGCTGAGTTCAACAAAAAAACCGTCACCGAATTTGATCCCGAATGTAATCAGGCCCAGGAGTACCGGGAGCTTGGTCGCAAGATCATTGAAAACAAAAACTTTGTGATCCCCAAACCACTCACCATGGATCAGCTTGAAGCAATGGTGGTCAAGTACGGGCTTATGGACTGATTCCGGCATTTACAGATCAAGGAACCACTTTACATAAGGAGAACGACACCATGCCCTATCATGAGTTTGAATGCAGCACCTGTATACCAGAGCGGAAAAAACATGCGGTCATAAAAGGCCCTGGCGAGGATCTGACCTCAGCCCTGCCTGAAGGGTATCTGAACACTATCCCCGGCTCCATCACCGAGCGCGGCTGCGCTTACTGCGGTGCCAAACATGTTATCGGTACCCCCATGAAGGACGTTATCCACCTAAGCCACGGACCGGTGGGCTGCACCTATGACACTTGGCAGACCAAACGGTACATCAGCGATAACGATAACTTTCAACTGAAGTACACCTTTGCGTCAGACATGAAAGAAAAGAATATCGTGTTTGGTGCAGAGAAGATGCTTAAGCAGAACATCCTTGAGGCGTTCAAGGCGTTTCCCACCATGAAGCGGATGACCCTCTACCAGACCTGCGCCTCTGCCCTGATCGGTGACGATATTAACGCCGTGGCCCAGGAAGTAATGGAAGAGATGCCGGAGGTTGATATCTTTGTCTGCAACTCCCCCGGATTCAGGGGGCCAAGTCAATCCGGCGGCCACCACACCATCAACATCGCCTGGATTAAAGACAAGGTAGGCACGGTTGAACCGAAGATCACCAGTGATTACGTGATCAATTATGTTGGCGAGTACAACATCCAGGGCGATGAAGTGATCATGCAGGATTACTTCAAGCAGATGGGAATTCAGGTGCTGTCCACCTTCACCGGCAACGGTTCCTATGATGATCTCAGGGCCATGCATGGCGCGCATCTGAACGTACTGGAATGCGCCCGGTCAGCCGAGTACATCTGCAACGAGCTACGGGTACGCTACGGCATACCACGGCTGGACATAGACGGCTTCGGCTTTGAACCGCTCGCACAATCGCTCAGAAAAGTTGGTTTGTTCTTCGGGATCGAAGACCGGGCACAGAAGATTATTGATGAGGAAACCGCCCGCTGGAAGCCGGAGCTTGATTGGTACAAAGAGCGTCTGATGGGGAAAAAGGTCTGCCTCTGGCCGGGCGGCTCCAAACTCTGGCACTGGGCCCACGTGATCCATGAAGAGATGGGGCTTGATGTTGTGTCGGTCTACACCAAATTCGGTCACCAGCAGGATATGGAAAAGGGGATTGCCCGCTGCGAAGAAGGCGCTCTTGCCATTGACGACCCCAACGAACTTGAGTCGGTCGAAGCCATGTTGAAGTTGAAGCCGGATATCATCTTTACCGGCAAACGTCCAGGCGAAGTTGCCAAAAAGATCCGGGTACCGTACCTCAATGCCCATGCCTATCACAATGGCCCCTACAAAGGCTATGAAGGCTGGGTCCGTTTTGCACGGGATATCTATAACGCCATCTATTCGCCGATCCACCAACTTTCATTTCTGGACATCAGCAAGGATGAGATCCCGACCGATAAAGGCTTTGCCACCCAGATGATGCTTTCTGACGCAACCTTGCCGGAAGAGGTCGTTTCTTCCAGCGAGATGCGGCAGTACACCGGAAATTATGATTGTATTCCCGACTATCTGAACAAGACCTATCCGCATATGCAAAAAACGCCTACCAGCGAGAACTAGGAGGGAGAGAACAGGATGAAAGAGAAAATTGCTCAACTGGAAGATTACATCATGAAGCATTGCCTCTGGCAATTTCACTCCCGGACCTGGGACAGGGAACGCCAGAACGAAGGCGTGCTGGGCACCACCACAAAAATTTTGTGTGATGAACCAATAGCGAATGAAACCCGCGAAGATCGCTGCTACTGGGTGGATGCCGTCTGTCTGGTGGAGGCCTTTAAGAGCCGCTTTAACTGGCTGGCTGAGATGGACAAGGCAGCAATAAAAACGCTGATGCAAGCGCTGAAAGATCGGATTGATCATCTGACCATTTCAGGGTCGCTGAACAAAGAGCTTACTGACAAGCAATATTAGGAAGGAGTACCGATATGTCCTGTGAAGTAATGAATAAAGAGCGTGTGGGTGTTATCAACCCGATAGTTACCTGTCAGCCCTGCGGCGCTCAATTTGCCAGCATCGGCATCAAAGACTGTATCGGGCTTGTTCACGGAGGACAGGGTTGTGTCATGTTTGTCCGGCTGCTGTTCTCACAGCATTTTAAAGAGAGCTTTGAGCTGGCCTCCACCTCGGTCCATGAAGAAGGGGCGGTGTTTGGTGCGCTTAACCGTGTTGAGCAAGGCGTTGATGTACTGTTGATGCGCTATCCCCACCTCAAGGTCATACCGATCATCTCAACTTGCTCAACCGAGATTATCGGCGACGATATCGACGGAGTGGTCATCAAGCTGAATGAAGGGCTGCTGAAGGAAAAATATGCTGATCGTGAAGTGCATCTGATTCCGATCCACTCCCCCAGTTTTGTGGGCAGCATGGTCAGTGGTTACGACGTGGCGGTACACGACTTCGTAAAATACTTCTCAAAGAAGGATAAGCCGAACCTAAAGATCAACCTGATCACCGGCTGGGTTAATCCGGGGGATGTGACCGCACTGAAGCACCTGCTGGCAGAAATGCAGATTGACGCCACCGTGCTATTTGAGATTGAAAACTTCGATTCACCAGTAATGCCGGACGGTAACCATGTCTCCCACGGTAACACCACCATTGAAGACTTGATCTCCACCGCCGATGCCCAGGGCACCATCGCCCTTAACCGCTATGAAGGTGGCAAAGCGGCAAAATTTCTGCAAAAACGCTGGGATGTACCGGCCATCATCGGACCCACACCGATCGGTATCCGCAACACCGATACCTTCCTGCAAAATCTGAAGACCATGACCGGAAAGCCGATTCCTGAATCACTGGTGCGTGAACGGGGGCTGGCCATTGATGCGTTGACCGACCTGACCCACCTGTTTCTGGCCGATAAAAAGGTTGCCATCTACGGCAATGCTGATCTGGTAATCGGCCTGGCTGAATTCTGCCTGGACCTTGAGATGAAGCCGATGGTGCTGCTATTGGGTGACGACAACAGCGCCTACAAGGATGATCCACGGATCAAGGCGCTGCAGGAAAACGTTGATTACGATATGCAGATCATTATGAACGCAGATTTTTGGGAACTTGAGAACCGGATCAAGAATGAAGGACTTGAGCTGGACCTGATCCTGGGCCACTCAAAAGGCCGGTTTATCTCCATTGACTACAACATTCCGATGCTACGGGTTGGTTTCCCCACCTATGACCGCGCAGGGCTGCATCGCTATCCGGTGGTTGGGTATGCCGGAGCAACCTGGCTGGCTGAGCAGATGGCAAACACCCTGTTTGCCGACATGGAATACAAGAAAAACAAGGAGTGGATTCTGAACGTCTGGTAATACCGATTCCATTTTAAGGCGGACTGTTCAACATGGTGTGGGGTATCCGCAGGATCAGATGCGGATGCCTTGCTGCCTGCTCTCTGATAAGCAGGGACGAAAGGAAACCCTATGAAAATTGCGACCTATCTCAACACAAAAGGCGCTATTGCCGGCTGCCACGAAAAGGGCCGGATATGCGTCTACGAACAGACGGAAGACAGCTGGACAGCAATAAAAGAAATTGCCCTTGAAATGGATCTGGATCTGTCGCTTTCAGAGATGAAGGTCAGAATAAAGGCCGCCATTGCGCAGCTGGACGATTGCGAGGTGTTTGTTGTCCAGGAATTCAGGGGGTTACTCCATGCCCTGCTAAAGGAAGAGTTCGGGTTTCGTACCTGGAAATCAGAAGGGACCCTGCTGGAACAACTGGAGTATGTTGCCCGGCATGACAGGGAGTTTGTTGCTGCACAGGCGGCCCTGGCTGCAGCAGGCCACAGCTGCAGCAGCACCGAAAATCATTCCGGCTGTGGGGGCGGCTGCTCTTCACGCCGTCCTCAAAGGGGCACTGCGCCATCTGAGCTAGCCCAATCACTGCCGCAACCGGTGCCGGTGGGCGACAGCTGTGACGGGTACTATCAGATCAACCTGGCAGAGATTCTTAAAAAGGATGCCAGCCTTAATTCAAAACAAGTGCTGGTACCGTTCATGTCCGGGGTTGCTTTTAAAAAGCTTGAAGTGCTCTGCGACCATCCACCGCGCTGGTTTTCCAATGAGCTGGGCAAACTGAACCTGACCGTTGCATCAGAACTGCCTGACAGCACAGGGGCGGGGCTAAAGGTCATGGTTGTTCCAATGCAAGCCTGCTAGCGCACAACATCCAGCAACAAAAAGGGCCACACCATGAGTGATCGCAACAAAAAGACGCATCACCTGATTTTCTTCTACGGCTCCAACATGAACCCCGGGCTGATCTCTTCACGCTGTTCTAAACCGGAGCCCCTTACGGTTGCGCGGCTGGCCGACCACAGCCTTGCCTTTTTCGGCTATTCCAAACGTTGGGATGGCGGTGCCGCAACCCTGATCAGCAGCCCGGGTGAAGAGCTTTGGGGGGTGGTGTACAAGCTCTCCTTTTGGGATACCGAACGGCTTGATTCCTGGCAGGATGTCCGTTTAGACGGCACTGGTGACTATTTTCTGCTCCCAACGGAGGTGGTTGGGGTTGATGGCAAGATCTATCCGGTATTGCTCTACAGAAAGTACTACCACGGCGGTCCCCAACAGATGCCCAGTGAAGAGTATCTCGAAACAATCCTGTCCGGTGCTGGCTCACACGGTCTACCTCTTGCATATATTGAAAAATTGCGTGAAATCAAGACGAAGAAAGCGGCCTTTCCGGTCCCACGTATATTTGACCATGAACAGTCTGTTGCTTTTGGCACAAACAGTTGTGATTGCGGCGGATTAAAGACACCAGAAAACTAAAATAAGGAGATTCATACCATGCAGGGATCAACAGATCACCATCCCCACGGTCTGATGCGGCGTAAAGATCGCGAAATTACCGACCGGACAGAGATAGATGCCATCATCAAGGCAACCAATCTGATGCACATCGCGCTGGTTGATGGCGCTATGCCGTTTCTGGTTCCGGTTTTCTACGCCTTTGACGGCACCGCACTCTATTTTCACTCAGCCCAGGCCGGTTCAAAAATTGAGATTTTGAAGCGGAACAATAACGTCTGTTTTGAGATCAGTATTGATAACGGCTTTATTGAAAGTGAAGAACCCTGCGATTTTGAGGCAAAACACCGCACGGTAATCGGCATGGGCAAAGCAGTTTTTGTAGAGGACACAGCGGATAAAATTAAGGCACTGGATCTGATTGTTGCCCATTTTACCGAGAAGAAGTTTGAATACCCCAAAACCAATCTGGACCGTACAGCGGTTATTCGTATTGATATTGTATCGGTTAAAGGCAAGAAGCACGGGATATAAATCCTGCCTTGGTATGGAATCGGAGCTACAGGATGTTCCAGGGGATGGCCATGACATCCTCCGTTATCCAATACGGCTTTTCCACCGCACAGACAACGGCGCCTTTGCCGATATTTCTCCCCGGATAAGCCGACTTGAATGCCGAGATGCTTCAAGAGTGTGGTCTTGCCCACCTGACGGGCACCACTGACCACCACCACCGGAAAGTTTTCCGTCAGGCGGATCAGACGTGTTGAAAGAAGTCGGTTGCGATACATGCTTGCATATTAGTGATGCCATCATCAATTTGTAAGGTATTTTCTTGTGGTAGAAGCTGAGTGATTGCATCGAAAAGCAGGATGACGTGATACACAGTGTCGGGAAAATGGATGCGGCGCTTGTGCGGCATTACGGAAGCGAAGCAGAAAATGGCAGAAAGTCAAGCCTGACCCCGCGAGTTGCCCCCGCTGGTTCTGCGGTATGTAACTTGTTAGTATCGGGCTAAATTGTGTAGAGCTGAGACTGCGGCGAGGAGCCAGATTCAAGATTCATGGACGGTATTCAGCCCGGCTCTTTCACCAGCATCATCAACCTCAAGGCCGTTCAGGCGGGCAACCTCATGCCCAACAGAAGATTTGGCTGCGCCATATTCCACGCTTGCTTACTCGTGAAGATTCATTGAGTGATCCATCCTAAAGCGTTATCGTTTTTATGATTCTCATGGCTTCGTTTGTTTGTTTTTCTTGGATCTCGGTAGCTTCTTCATTTCATTCGCCGCCTTCTCAAAATCCGTATCCACCGCGCGCGGTTGTGCATCCAGCAAGGCGCGATAGTGCGCATACTCCTGCTCCGCCTTGGCCCTGGCCGTCTCGGCGGAAATCTTTCCGGCATGATCAAGCAACTTGCGCCCCGATATTTTCAGGAACTCATCCAGCTTCGTGATCCAGTCGCGCATCGTCATCGGTTTCCGCTCCAGAGCCTGCAGTTCGGCGTACTCAATGTAGAGGTTCACAATGCGATTCAGCACCTGGAGTTCATCTTCCGTGAGGTAGTTCTTGGCGATGGACACATCCTCTTTCCGCACGATACCACCGGGTCGCGTCGTTTGCAGCCCCATCAGCGGCTTTGCCGCATCCGCCCGGTCGTGAATGATCTCGGCCGCTGTCTGGCCATGTGTAGCCCAGTGCATCTTGTTCTGTACCGTGGCGAAAAACTGCTGGGCCAGTTCCGTATCCGGCGAGTAGTCAACACTAGTCGCATAAATATCGAGCACCTTCTGATAGAACCGCCGTTCGGACGAGCGGATGTCCCGGATACGCTCCAGTAGTTCATCGAAGTAATCCGCCTGCCCTCTACCCGCCGGATTCTTCAACCGCTCATCATCCATGGTGAAACCCTGCACCAGATACTCGCTTAAGCGCGCCGTCGCCCACTGGCGGAACTGCGTGCCACGGTGGCTGCGCACACGAAAACCGACGGCAAGAATAGCGGGCAGGCTGTAGTGCATGACTGGCCGAGAAACCTGTCGGGAACCCTCTACTCGAACTATTAAGTGGGACTTAATAGTTGCTTCCGCCGATAGCTCGCCCTCTGCGTAAATCGCCTTCAGGTGCAGGTTGATGTTCGGAACCGTCGTATGGAATAGCTCCGCCATCTGGATCTGCGACAGCCACAGCGTCTCATTCTCAAACCGGCACTGGACACGCGTCCGGCCATCCTCGGTCTGATAGAGGATGATTTCAGATTGGGGCAAACGTTTGTCACTCATGACAATGCCTCCGTCACCTGGACCTCACGGCTCAACAGCTTCGTCATAGCGTCATCCCTTCAAAACGTTTCAGAGAGTTGAGTGTCCTGACCAGTATTGTCTTAATACACTCGTCATGATCACTTATACTCTCAGTTCTTACCAAAGATGAGAGCCTATTGTCATCTGGATACGTCAAGCTGGAATTTTAAACCAAGCAAACAGCAGAAAGGTGGCAGAGAACAGAGTGGCTACCGCATCCGCTCCACCCGGTATTCCCCTCCAATAATCATATACTCATCTTCACCCTTCAGGATGCTGCCGGGCAGCAGGTCGTTATAGAAAAATATCTTGGACAGGGGTACCTGGGTCTTCCAGACCGTGCGGCCAAATTCCCAGGCCCGCTCTTCTTCAAGGGTGAATGAGATCAGATTGTTCAGCCGCACAACCTGCTGCCGATTGCCCAGATCTTCAAGAATATCGTATTCCTCGGCATCATGTGTGCCGCGATACAGTATGATCGCATCCTGACCATGATATTTTCTGCGCAGTTCAAACTGGCTGTACTCAAACAGGATATCCAGTTGTGACTGAATGGCGCTGGTACAGGCGCTGCCCTGCATGACATCAACGGAGTAGTTGAAATAGGCCTCACTGTTGATATCGCAAATACGCTCTTTGTGAAAGGTGGGGGTAATACCGATCCGGCTCTCAACCCATCGCTTGAGGACCGCGCCGGAGATTGAATTTGAATCAATCATCCAGCAGCTTAAGAAACGAAGGTAGTTGTTCTTGATGCTGTTTCTGGCAGAAAGGGTGGCCTGCTGTTCCCAATGGTGCAATTGAAACTTGACCGACATAAAGTCCATGAAGAGAGCAGCGCGCTCCTGCTGGCTGGCAACTGCCCGCAGCTTGTCAAACAGAAAGCGGTTTGCCTGTTTCACTCCCTGAATCTCCAGGGGCTGGGGATTACTATTAAAGTGGTGTGATGCAATCACCCAGGGCGGCAGATTGCACGAGTTGAATGATCCGTATTTCAGGTGTCAGGTTTCCTTTGTTGTCATCTGAAACTCTTGTAGGCAAGGTTGAATTTAGACATCCGTAATCCCATGATTCTCCGGGTCAGCCCCAGTTCCTGGGCTGCTTCTGTCACATTACCCTGGTGGTTTTTCAGCGCCTCCACCAGCAGCTCATACTCAATGGCAGCCAGCTTTGTCTCCAGCCCACCGGTTTGACGGGAAGCAGAAACAACCGGCATCTGCAGCGATGGCGGTAAGTTGTAGCCGTGAATCACCTCATCCTCGGCCAGAATAATGGCGCGCTCAATCACATTCTCCAGCTCCCGCACATTGCCTGGCCAGCTGTAATTCATCAGCATATTCAGAGCCGGGGTAGAGATTCGCTTGATCTCTTTGCCGATCTCTCCGGCAAAACGGACCACAAAATAATCAGCCAGGGTGATGATGTCACTGCCGCGATCCCGTAGCGGCGGTATGGTGATCGGGAAGACATTCAGGCGATAGTAAAGGTCTTCCCGGAACTGACCTTGAGCCACCATCTCTGCCAGATCGCGATTGGTTGCTGCAATAATGCGGATAGTTACCTTGATCGGCTGATTGCCTCCCACCCGCTCAAAGGTTTTTTCCTGCAGCACCCGCAGAAGCTTGGCCTGCATGGCAAGTGACAGCTCGCCTATCTCGTCCAGAAAGATTGAACCGCCATCCGCCATCTCAAAACGGCCGATGCGATGGGCCACGGCTCCGGTAAACGAACCTTTCTCGTGTCCAAACAGTTCACTTTCAATGATGTTTTCCGGTAGTGCCGCACAGTTAAACCTGACCAACGGTCCATCGGCCAGCGGGCTGTTGTAGTGGATGGCGCCTGCCACCAGCTCTTTGCCGACACCGCTTTCCCCCAGAATCAGAACTGTGGTCCTGGTGCTGGTTATCTTGTGAATCAGGTCATACACCTCCAACATTGTCTTTGAATTGCCGATGATGTTGCCCGGTCTAAATTTCTGTTTCAAGGCATCATGCAGCCGACGATTTTCCCGTTCCAACTGCGCCTTGTCAAAATGTTCCACCAGATACAGCTCAACCGCCGGGGCGATCATGGCGGCAAAGGTTGAGAGCAGTTCCACATCCTGTTCCAGCAGCTTGTTGCTGTCATAAATCCGCTCGGCGCTGATCACCCCCAGCACCTTTCGGCCCCGCATAACCGGCACGCAGACAAAGGAGAGTTCTTGATCAAGGCCATACTTAAGGCTACGGGTACGATGGAGAAAGGCCGGTTCTTCACTGATGCACGGCAGCATGATCGCCTTACCGGTCTCCACCACCTTGCCGGTAATCCCCTCGCCCAGTGTGTAGACCCCACGGGATGCCTCATCCTCAGTCATGCCGAAGCTTTTATGGATGCTGATTCTGCCTGATTTGTGGTGATAGAGGCAGATCATCCCACAGACTATGTTCATCTCCTGCTGCATGATCTGCAGGAGTATGGTCAGTGTATCGCTAAGGTTAGCGCTTTCAGCAATGACCTGGCTCATTTGATAAAGCAGTGGAAAAACCTTGGCCCTGCATTCAAGGTTGCGGCACTTGCCAACGGTTGCCAGATTCAGGCGCAGCGCATTTGGTTTGGGCTTGTCGCTGCTAAAGATAACCTTCAGATTAGGTTTTTTAATGTTTGATTCAGCGTGCTTGACCGCTACCATTAGCTATCTGCCTCTGCCTTGCGCAGCCAGGGTGCCGGATTCCTGCGCAGCACATCCTGCAGGCGGGAGATCATCTCTTCAACCGATACCGGATCACCGGTTTTGATCGGGTGAATCTTGCTGGCCGCCAGTTTTGCAATGGCCGGGCCACTGATGGTTTTAGCGCAGACAATGGTACAGTCCCGCAGGGCTTTGACCTTGGCACTGATCCTGTCATCCCGGCTGCGTTCCAGCTCTTTAACCGGAACGGAATAGGCATAGCAGGCTTCATCCGCCCCGATGTACCAGACGGAAAACCTGGTTGTCGCATGGAAATCCTGGTCAATCAGAATACCGGTTGAGGTTGAAAAGGCTACTTCCATGGGTGCCTCCCCCTGTTGCAGTAATAACGGGGCGGCAGAGAATCCGCCCCGCATACCAACTATCAGGCTGTTTCAGCCTTGCCCACGTTTTCTTCGTCATCAATCTCCATTACACCAAACTCCATCAGCAACTCTTCCAGCTCTTCCATTTCCAGAGGCGTCGGAATCACCAGCATCTTATTATTCAGGATTTTTTGTGCAAGTGTACGGTATTCTTCAGCCTGTTTATGCTCCGGCGAATACTCTATTACGGTCATCCTGCGCAGTTCGGCCCGTTGGACCTGGTTGTCACGGGGTACAAAGTGGATCATCTGGGTGCCCAGTTTTCTGGCCAGTGCCTCAATCAGTTCATCCTCGCGGTCAGTCTTGCGGGAGTTACAAATCAGGCCAGCCAGACGGACCTTGCCGGAGGAGGCGTACTTAAGAATACCCTTGGAAATGTTATTGGCAGCGTACATGGCCATCATCTCACCGGAGGTAACGATGTAGATTTCTTCAGCCTTACCTTCACGGATCGGCATGGCAAACCCGCCGCAGACAACGTCGCCCAGAACATCGTAGAAAACAAAATCAAGATCATCAGAGTAGGCACCATTTTCCTCCAGGAAGTTGATGGCGGTAATAACACCGCGCCCTGCACAGCCAACACCCGGCTCAGGACCGCCGGACTCGACACATTTGATATTGCCGTAGCCGATCTTCATCACGTCATCAACCTCTAGATCCTCAACCGTACCCAGCTCCCGTACCAGGTCCATAACCGTATTCTGTGCCTTGGCATGCAGGATCAGACGGGTGGAGTCTGCCTTGGGGTCACAGCCGACAATCATAACCTTCTTCCCGAGTGACGCCAGACCGGCCACCGTATTTTGTGTGGTGGTTGATTTGCCGATGCCACCTTTTCCGTAAATAGCTACCTGCCTCATCTGTATTACTCCTTTCACCCGTCATGTCCGGGCCGTTGGCATACCTGCATGCGTTGAGTCACTGCTGTTTTTTGCCGTTATATAATTTAATACATAACGCATGCCAAAATGATAAAGCCATAAAAAGCACAATGATATTTAATTGTTCTGTCGTTGCTTAAGCTACTTTGAATCCGGACTGGTGCATAAAAAACAGTGCCACTGCCGTATTTATGACCAAAACAGAAAGGGGACAGGCGCATGATCTGCCGTTGCTTAGCTACCTTGTAGAATTGTACTGATCTGCTGATTGGAGAGTTGTTTACCGCAAAACTGGCGATAAAACGCCCTTGTTTCTTCTGAAGAGGATAGCTGGTTAAAGCGATCTGGATACAGCATTTTTGCCATCCAGAGAATGCCGGGGGCCTGTTCTGGGGTGTAGTTGCTCCAGGGGTGCAGCCCCATCGGCATGGCAAAGACCCGCCGCTGTTTGACCGCACGCAATGACGCAAAGCGTTGGTCTGTGTAGGCCCGTTTCAGATCTTCCGGGCTCCAGACAAACAGAATATCCGGGTTCCAGACCAGCAACGTTTCAAGGGAGATAGTGGCATGGTCAGCAGGCAACGTGCCCACAGCAGCATATCTGCCGCCGCTGCGTTCAATCAGCATCCGTGAAGTGCTGACCATCGGCAGGCTCAGTGGTTCAAGGCGGCAGAACAGGGCGCGGGGACGTTGCGTCTCTGACAGTGCGCCGACCTCGGCCCGTACCCGCTCCAGATTTTTATGGTAATAGCGTTCATAGGCTGCAGCCTGTTCCCGCCGGTTCAGCAATTCACCCAGGACATGCATGGTGGCTGGTACGCTGTCAGGTCCTTTCCAGAGCAGGCAAAATGCGGTAAACCCCCTGCGCTCCAGCATTCTTGCAGTCTGCTCATTGTCCACCAGTACCAGATCATGGGGCTGGGCCCGTAACGCCTCCAGGTCAGGTGTCCAGGATGGTCCCATGCCGGACACCACCGGTCCGTTAGCTGCAGGGACAAAAAGCTGCTGCAGTTTCCAGCGCCCTCGCATCGGTTGCGGCAGACCGTTAACAATCAGATCAGCCCGTCCCAGTGCCACGATAAAGGCGTTAATAGCCGGAGTACCACCGGCAGTCACCACCCGGCGGATCTCCCTTGGTATCTGGACCTGACGGCCAGCCATGTCTGTTATGGTGCGGGTTGGCGGTGCGGCCAAGGCCTGTCCCAGTGAAAGCAGTACAAACAGTGCAAGCATGCTGATGCGAAGAAACATGGTACCCACCTTATGCCAATTCCAAATCAAGGATGATATCAAGACGGCGAGGATTGAGGTGACGAAGGCGTACAAGTAGTACGTTGAGGAGCCGAAGACGAGCCAACGCAGAGAGCGCCTTGAGTTGGAATTGGCATTACCACCCACCGGCGATCTCTTCTCCATTGCGCAGGGCATGACGCACAGCGGTCAGGCGGGCATCCATGGCTTCAAACAGGGTCAGGTTGGCCCGTTCTGCCGGGCTGGTGCTGCGGATGCTGGAGACACCGCCATTTTTAAAAATCAGCCGTTGCTGCCCCATCAGGGCCAGGATCGGATCATGGGTGGCCATCAGCACAATCTTGTCCTGATCCGCCAGCAGTGACAGGGCCCGCTTGCGGTCGATACCGGCGTTTTCAATCTCATCAATCAGGACGATTGGGGAGCTACTGAGGCAGGCCACGTCAGCGATCATCAGGGCGCGGGATTGTCCGCCGGACAGGGCAGTGACCGGCGTGACCGGGGTAAACTGCTCACCAGCCAGGCTGTTGGCAAGCTCCAGGATGGTGGCGGTGATGGCAGCCGGATCAGCTATCATCCGGCTTTCAGCATGCAGCCGGATAAACTCTTCAGCCGAAAGATCCATCACAAAGTTCATGTTCTGTGAAAGCTGGGCCACCAGTTTCTGCTCCACCGCATAGCGCCGGGCCAGATCAGGGGCGGCGCCGTTAATCAGGATTGTCCGACCGGTGGGGCTATCCCCTTGGGCCAGCCATTCAATATCAGCCAGAAAGCGGCTCTTGCCTGATCCAGTGGGGCCGACAATACAGGTCACCTCACCTGGCCGCAGTTCAAGCCTGAAGTTTTCAGGATTGCCGCTCTTGTCATGTCCCCCCAGCACGGTGACCGATGAGACCAGAGCCTGCTGCTGGTTACGCAGCCGTTCCACCCCTGCCATGTAGTCACAGAACTGTCCCAGCAGGTCCTGGCGTTCAACCCCCACATCCAGGAGCAGTTCTTCATCCAGTGCTGCCACAGTTGTGCCCAGGGTTAGGTCTTCAGGCAATGCGGACAGGCCAAGGGCAGAAAAGAACTCCCGTGCATGGGGATGTTCGCTAAACAACCGGTCAAGTGTCATATCTGCATAGGTGCGTTCCATAGCGGTTATCCCAACTCCATCTTCTTAACGTTACCCATCTGGAAATCCGCACCGATCCGGCGCTGGCCCAGACAGTAGGAGCAGAGTGCGGCTGGCATGGAAAAGCGCAGTAGCTTACCCTGCAGCGAATCAACCGCAGCAGCATCTTGCAGCAGTCGTCCCAGCTCGTGCCCCCCCTGGCCGGTCAGGCCGTTGACATGGATAATCACAGCACTGCTGTTAACCTGACGGATGCGGTGGACAAAGACCTCCCGTTCTGCCTGGGAAACAATATCCCCTTTGGTGATCACCACAATATCAGCCATCTTCAACATCGGACCGATCTTGCGCGGGGTCTCCACACCACTCAGGTTATCGATCACGCAGACCGCGCAGACATCCTTGATATGGGGGGCGCAACGGTTACACAGACCGGCGCTTTCGCTGATCAGCAGATCAAAATTGCTTTGCAGGCCCCAATCCAGACATTCCTCAATGTTGCTGACATAGAAATGATCCGGGCAGAGGTTGCCGGACAGCCCGGTACGGGCCGGGATGCCGCGCCGCTCGTACAGCGCCTGATCCCCTGAAGAGAGACAGTCAAACTTGATTACACCAACAGAGACACCATCGGCCTGCAGCGCCTCGGCGGTCTTGCAGATGATGGCGGTCTTGCCCGAAGAGGGCGGCCCTGCCACGGTTATCAGGCGCATCGGATGTTCTCTCCCCGTCCCTGGCGAAAAGCGGCATTTATACCGCTGATCAGTTTTTTGATGTCATTATTGATGATGTAATCCCAGCCGATCCATTTGAAGGTGGCATCCTCTGGAAGATGGTTATCCACCTGGGGATGCACTGCCGGGAAAAAGGCGCCGCTGAAGATGGCCGCCACCCTTGGCCCGGCCCAAAAGGCCAGCAGGTCATCCAGTTCAGCCCGTTTCTCTGTCTTGACCAGCATGGTAACCGGACTGATCAGGGCGCCGTCTTCAGGCCAGATAATGCTGTACTGCTCCTTGCCAACCAGGGTTTGTGCAAAAAAGAGCGGCATAACGCTGATGGCAGGTGCATCCGGGCTGCTGCCCAGGGCTGCCTTGATCATCTGGGAAGGATGCCAGCCGTAGTGCACGTTTCTGCCCATGCTGCGCAGCCCGGCAACACCGGTGTCCTTGTAGATGGTCATCAGCAGGGTTTCGCAAAAGGTGCCGTCCTTGTGGCCACGGATGGCCAGACTGTTTTCATACTCCGGCTTCAGCAGATCAGCCCAGCAGCGGGGCACCGGACGATCCCCCAACCGGCGGTGATCCACCACCGGCACCAGCAGGTTCATGGCCAGCATGGTGTAATGCCCGGTGGGGTCACAGACCCCCAGCGCGGCAAGATGCCGGTCACCGGCATACTCATTGACACTGACAAACTGACCGGTCTTGATGAACCGTTCCACAAAAGGCGGTTCAAAAAGGCTGTTAAAACCGGGGGAGATGATGATGTCCGGAAACTGTTCCAGTTGGGTCAGCTGCTCCACCGTGTTGTAATAATCCGACTCAATATTGGCATTCCCTTCCAGCTGGCAGCGCAGCGCGGCTGCACGCTCAGGGGGCAAGGTGGCCAGGTATTCGTCAAAGGCCTGTTCAATCGGCACCTTGACCGGACAGGGCAGTAATGCCAGCAGATTCAATCCAGCACCAATCATGGGGGGTACTCCCTCTTCGCTGAGAGTTTTTATAGTTCTGTGAAGGGTGCATAACACAAGCCAAAACAAAGCAGGACATAACAGCCTGTAATTTCAGTCACTAACCAGTTGCCTGCCCTGTTCTGGCAACACGTATTGCTTTGTTCTGATCATAAATGCAGCACTCCTGCGGACAACGGTGCGGAATCTGCTGTCCGCAGGAGGCGGCAAACAAGACAAACCTGCTAAAACTTCACCCCTACAGTTCCCACCACCGTAAACGGCGCACCGGGATAGTAGCTGGTGGACAGCGCCTCAGAAACATCCTGATCGTTCTTGATGGTGCTGATATATTTTTTGTCGAACAGGTTCATCAGGTTCAGGCTGACACTTAGTTCATCAAAACCCCAGACCTTTTTCTTGCGATAGTCAATGGTCAGATCAACTACCTCGTAGTCGCTGATCTTCTCTTTGTTCTCAATATCGCCATACCGCTCACCAACATAGCGCATCACCGGTGTTACGCTGAAACCGGCAAAGCTGGCCGTAGCCCCGATCTTACCCAGCCACTCCGGTGCATCAGCCACCTGCTTGCCCTGAGACTGCACGGTCGTACCTGATTTTGTACGGATGTTGCTGTCGAACTTGAAGCTGTTGTAGGAAGCAGAGCCAAAGAGACTCAGCCACTCAAGGGGTTTGATACCGACTTCCAGTTCAGCCCCCATGGATTCTGCTGTGGCATTGCTGCGGTAATAGCTGACACCCACCACCGGGTCGTACATCATGACCTGTTTGTCATAAAACTTGCCGTAGAACAGGGTCGGTGCAATGTGCCAGGTACTGCTGCCAAAGCGAGCCCCCAGATCAATGTTGTCAGAGATCTCAAGCTTCACATCATCCCACAGATTCTGCAGGGTGATCCCCTTTGAGGTAAAGGCAGCCTGATTGCTCTTAAAGGAGGAATACAACGGCCCAAGCCAGCCTTCAGCATAGTTTCGGCCATAGGTCAGGCGCAGGTTGGTTTGATCGTCAAAGTCGTAACGGAAGCCGATGTTGGGCAGCAGGGCATCCTGTGTTGCTCCATCGGCATGCAGGCCGACAGCAGGGCCGGAACTGGCTGCGATGGCGGCATCGTAGGAAATATCACCCAGGCCGGTGGTGGTGTAACCGGTGACTGATGGCAGATCAATCCGCACATACTTGACCCCTACATCCAGTTTCAGCTTACCAAAGGTGTTACTTAGCATCAGGTATGGTTCATGGAAGATGCGATCTTCCACCTTGCTCAACATCATCCAGCTTTTAAAGGCCAGACCGCTGCTGGTGATGTTGTAGGCCTTCTGGCTGGTGGGGGGAGGCATGGTATCGGCATCCTGGTACCAGTAGCCCACCTTGACCTGGACAGTACCCAGCTTTACGGCATATTCGCCGGTGAAACCGATCTGCTCCTGGGTTATGTCTGAACGGGCAACAGATGCAGTTGCAACCGTACTGCCGTTGGCAGCATAGCGGTACCCTTCGGTGCCGGCAAAGTACGGTTTGAAGGTCAGGGTGCTTGTATCGGTCGGCTTAAACTCGATTATTGACAGAGCGGCGTATTCATTGAATTTTTGACGGTTGTAATCATAGTAATTGATATTCTGGAGAAGCGTTGGATTGCCGATTGGCGTAACCAGTGCGGTGTTATAATCATACCCACGGTAATAGCTGCCAGACCTTGTCTGACTATAATCCAGCGGCCGGTAGGCATGTTGGCGAAAGGTGTTAAAGACACCAAAGACAGAGGCCGTGGTGTTGCCGGGTAACGGCTGGGTAATGCCCACACTGACGTTGCTTCGCTCACCAGTACCGGCACCGCGCCATTTATCTGCCCCTGTGTAGGAGGCCGAGCCGAACAGCTTGGTCTTGGTGGGCAGTTCGCCGGAATCCAGACGGACAAAGGTACGGTTAAAATGTTCTGAACCATCGCTGCGCAGCAGGCTTAAGCCCATGGTGTTGCTGCCCCAGTCAAGGGACTGTTCCAGGGCACCGGCGGTATTGCCAAAGCCAAAGCCTTTATCAGCCGGTATGGCACCCCGAATCAGGGACAGCTCAGACAGGTTGTCCAGGTCAATCAGGTTACCCATGGAACCCTGCCCCACGTTGACCCCCAGCGGCAGCCCTTCAATGGTGCGGGACAGCCGGGTAAAGGTATCACCGACCTGGCCACGAACCCGCAACGGGTTTTGATCCACGCTCATACCAAAGGCATCTGCACCTTCACTGTGTACTGACGGCAGCAGATCCAGCGCCTTGTACGGGTTGGTACGGGATGGCCCGGTCAAAAGCTCAACTGTCCGTTTGGGCATCACGCTCTTGCTGGCTGTCTCGGCTGCTGGCTGCTCAACAAACTCGGCTTCTTTACTGCCCTTAACTGACAGGCTTTCCATGGTGACCGCGCCCTGTTCTTCTGCACCATAGGCAAGCCCGCTACTTAGCAGTAGCAACGGGATCACTGCTTTACTGGTTAATCGCATCTTAAAACCTCCTTGGGTTAATAGTCCTTACAACAAGAGTCATTCACGCGGAGTCGCGGGGCCGCGGAGCAAGACAACCTGAATGACATGACAAATCTGCTGAACGTCTTGTCTATCGCACTTGTCTGATGCCTTTCCTCCGCGCTCTTCGCGTCTCCGCGTGCAACCGGTTTCAAGTTTAGTTTGTTCAGGGGATCTGCTTGTCCGGGTGTGCTGCCTTCCAGGCTTCCACAAAGGTCTGCTGGGTGGCATGCCGTAGCGCAGCAAGGTCATGCTCCAGCAGATAGGGCCAGCCGGGCCAGCTGAGTGGCGCATCATCCGGTATGGCCTGTCTCGCTTCAGGATGCAGGGCCGGAAACATGGCGCCGCTGCAGATGTTGGCCACCTTGGTGCTGGTGAAGAAATCAATCAGCGGCTGCAACCGCTCATGCTCTGATTCCTTTGCCAGCATGAACAGCGGTGTGGCCAGTGCGCCCTCTTCCGGCCAGATAATGGCCAGGTCATCCTGATTCTTGGCGGTCTTGGCAAAGAAGAGCGGCAGCATGGCAATGGCCGGGGTATCGGTCTTTGCCAGCCCTAAATGTTTGACAAACTGGGAGGGATGCAGGCCATAGCCGATGGTGCGGCCCAGGGCACGCAGGCCGTCATCACCAAACAGGGCATGCAGGGAAAGCAGGGCGCTTTCGTTAAAGCTGCCGCCATGGGCGCAGATGGCGGTGGTGCCGCCATAGCAGGGATCAAGCAGGTCTGCCCAGCGCTTGGGTAACGGCAGGTCACCGATGCGGGATCTGTCCACGGCCAGCACATACAGATTGATCGCAATCACCTTGAAAAAACCGGTGAGGTCGGTCAGCCCCAGTGAGGCCAGGCGGGGATGCACCGGCGTGTCCTCCCAACGGTGGAACAGACCGGTATCCATAAAGCGCTGCCGGAAAGGGCGGGAGAGGAAACCGTTTAAGCCGCCGGAAAAGATCAGGTCAGGCAGGTCATCCAGTTGCTCAATACTGTCAGCCTGATCAACCAGCGAGAGCTGGTCGCAGGCATCCAGGGTGGTCTGCAGGGTAATCCCCTGTTGCTGCTGATCAGCCAGCAGCCGCGCCAGTTCGGTCTCCATCGGCACCTTCAGGGGGCAGGGAAATCCGGCAAACAGATCAAGTTCGCCAAAACGGGTGTCATAGCTGTCTGCAGCAGTTGTTAAAGGCAACATGAGTGTTCTCCTTGGGTATGGTGATGTTCAGTACAGAGTTCCAGACCATATAGCGTGGCCACATTGGCCGGGGTCACGGTCTCTTCTGGATGGCCGTCCTTGAGAATGGCTCCTTGCTGCAGCATCACCACCCGGTCTGCCACCCGGCGGGCATGGTCAGGGTGGTGGGTGGTGAACAGGCAGGTGTAGTGATCCTGCTTCAGGACCATCAGACGATCCAGCAGCCGTTGCTGGTTACCGTAATCCAGGCCGTTGGTCGGCTCATCCAGTACCAGCACCCGTGCCCCCTGGGCCAGTGCCCGGGCGATCAGGGTCATCTGACGTTCACCGCCGCTGATCTCGGTGTAAGGCCGTTCGCTCAGATGGCTGATCCCCATCCGTTCCAGCGCCTCAGCGGCCAGCCGCCGGTCGGTTGCGCCATAGCGTCCCAGAAATCCGGCGTGGGGCATCCTGCCCATCAGCACCACATCAAAGACCCGGTAACCAAACGCCTCGCGGTGGACCTGGGGCACATAGGCCAGCCGCCGGGCCCGCTCCTTTGTCGGAATCCTGCGGATATCCTGACCATCAAGCCGGACCGAGCCACCATGGGGGTGCAGGATCCCCAGCATCAGCTTCAGCAGGGTGGTCTTGCCGCTGCCATTGGGACCAAGCAGGGCCAGCACGCCACCGTCGTCAAGCTCAAGGTCAAGCTGCTGGATCACCTGTTGGCGGCGATAGCGGAACGAGATCTTCTCAAGAGTAATCAGCGCCATCACTGCCAGCCTTTCCGGGCATTGCCCAGCACCAGCATGAAAAACGGGATTCCCACCAGGGCGGTGACGATCCCGATCGGCAGTTCAAAGGCAAAGGCCAACCGGGCCACGTCATCCACCACAATCAGGTATCCGGCCCCCAGCAGGGCCGACACCGGCAGCAGGGTGGTGTTGTCCGGCCCCACCAGCATCCGGGCGATATGGGGGATGATCAACCCGACCCAGCCCACCGCACCGGCAATCACCACGGTCAGGGCGCTGATCAGAGTTGCGGCGGTGATCACCAGCAGCCTGACCTGTTGTACGTTGATCCCCAGGGCCGCCGCCTCTTCATCCCCCATACTGAGCACGTTAAGTTTGCGGGCCGACAGCATCAGAATGCCCAGCCCCATGCAGATCGGCAGGCTTACCCGCAGCACCGTGGTCCGGTCTGCCAGTGAGAGGTTGCCCATCAGCCAGTAGACAATGGCAGGCAGCTGGTTGTAGGGATCAGCCAGATACTTGACCAGCGACAGCAGCGCCGCAAAGAGCGCCCCGCTGATCACCCCGCCCAGTACCAGCATGATGGTGCCGCTGATCCGGTAAACCCGGGCCAGCCCCACCGCCACCAGCACCGCTGCTACGCCCCCCAGAAAGGTGGCCAGTTGCATCTCGTACCAGTTTTTGAAAAAGACCATCCCCAATGCTGCACCAAAAGAGGCCCCGGACAGCACCCCCAGCAGACTGGGGGAGACCAGCGGGTTCACAAACATGGCCTGATAGGCAGCGCCGGAGGTTGCCAAGGCAGCACCAATCAAGGCAGCAGCCAGGATACGGGGCAGCCGGATCTCCAGCAGCAGGTTGCGCAGCAACTCCATACGCTCTGTTGGCAGCCCTCCTCCGCCAAACCACTCCTGACGGAAGAAGCTGCTGATCTCTGCCAGCTGCAGCGGGTATTTACCCAGACAGAGCGAGACCAGCATGATGGTCAGCAGCCCGGTCAGGGCCAGTAGTAACGGCAGTGGTTTCATCAGTTCTCCAGTTTGCTTACTCAAGGACATAATCCACCGGCATTACCAGCCGCGCACTGACCGGCGGTTTAGGAAACGGAGCCGCCCGTTCAACTGTTTCAAGTGCGTTTCGGTCCAGCAGTGATACGCCGCTGCTGTGGCTTACCCGCAGGTCTGACACGCTGCCGTCCACCAAAACCAGAAATGAAACCGTGACCCGTCCGCTCCAGTTCATACGGATCGCCTGGCGCGGGTAGCGCAGCTCTTTGCCGATCAGGTCGCGGATGTAGGCGAAATGTTCTCGCAGATAGCGTTTCTGCAGGGTTTCCCTGGTCTCTGCGGCTGTCTGGCCGCTCCCTTTTGCCCCAGTACCTTCACCTGTGGCAGTTGATGCGCCCCCTCCAGCTGCTTTGGACGCACTGCCAATCTCGCCACCAACTTGCGTCTGCTGCAACGGGGCAGCTGTTTTTGCAGACAGGTTTGCAACCGGCTGAGCTACTGCTGCTGTCGATTTTAAAGTCGGCACCGCTACCGGAGGAGGAGGCGATAGCGGCGCCGACCTTGCCGGAGCAGCACGGTTGTTTCTGCTCCGGGTTACCATCTTTGATGCCTGCTGCTGTATCTGTGGTTCAGGTAACGATGCCGTTGTCAGATCAATCACCACCGGTTCCTGCACCACCGGTTTTTGAAGCACAACCGCAGCTGCCAGCCCTGCCAGGGTGCAGTGAAACAGCAACGATCCGATCAGGGCCGACCTGAACCGGCGCGTAGTGCTGGCTCCCTGCTCCCCACGCCAGTAGATGTCGTTGCAGAGCAGAGGCATCTGCACTAGAACGCAACTTCCAGCTTGCCGCCGCAGGTAATGCCTTGATCCTGCCAGCCGGCAATGGTGACAAAGCGATCATCCAGCAGGTTGCGGCCATAGACCGTTGCCCGCAGCTGGGCCCTATCCAGCTTGAATCCGTAGCTGACATTCAGGTCTACCCGGGTATATTCCCCGGCTGGACGGTAGCTGTTGCCCACTGAAAGGAAGTTGTTTTCATAGGGACCGACGTAGTTCAGGATCAGGTTACTTTCCAGACCGCCAATCTGGTGGGAGAGCCGCAGGCTGACGTTGTGGTGGGGCATGACCTTGTTGGTGTCGCCACGGTTGGTGGTGATGTAGGAGTAACCGGCATGGTAGCCAAAGCCCCAGGGCAGGCTGCCTTTAAGCGAGGTTTCCACCCCTTTGCGGATGATGTTGGCGGTGTCGTAGATGTTGTAGACCGATGAACCGCTGCCGCCGGTTGCTGCTGAATAGGCAAAGTTATTGATGTCATACAGGAACAGGGTAACGCTGGGATTAAAGGCCGGGTGGTAGCTGGCCTCAACCCCTGCCTCGTACTTGAACCGTTCTTCCGTGTTCAGGGTTTTGTTGCCCACGGTTGCCAGAAAGGTATCTGCCTCCTGACGGGTGTAACCCACCCGTGCCAGCAGCTTGTGCTGCTCATTCAGCTGGTACGAGCTGCCGATGGACATACTGATGGCCGGTTGCTGCCATTCATTTTCAATCTTTTTGTTGGTGGCCTGCAGGGGCGAATATTTGTCCGAGCCCTGCTCGATCAGCTTGGTATCCACCCGTACCCCGCCATCCAGGGTCAGGCGCTTGTTGAATCTGTATTCATCCTGCAGATAGCCGGAAAACAGGTCTTCTTTGCGGGGCACTCCTTCGTAAAAGAACTGACCAGTGGGGCTTTCCCAGAGAAAGGCCTGAAAGCCGCCAGCCAGCCGGTTGTTTTCCGTGGCTGCCACATGCCAGAGGTGCCAGGTTTCCACCTGATCTTCCTGCCGCACTGCCTGGGGGATAGCTGCGCTGCTTGAGGTCTTGAGGTATTCATCATCGGTAACCCGGCCACGGGCATAGGAGAGCGAAGTGGTGTGCACCGCATTCCACGGCTTATGCAGGTTCAGGGCGATCTGCAGTGACTCCAGCGGGTCATAGTTCCAGAGCGAGGTGTAGGCGGTGCTGTCCTTGGTGGATCGTTGGATTTCACGGCGGCCATTGGCGTAATAGACCAGGAAATCCGCCTTTAGCGCCTTGCTGTCGTAATTGCCGTTTAACAGTAGCGAAAGGTTGTTGGCGGCATTGTTCCAGCCTTCCCTGCCGCTGGTGCCGGAGGCGGTCCCCACCATCCGGTATGAAAACGGCCCCTTGCTGTTGCCGTGGTAGAGCTGAAAATTGCGGGTATCAAGGCTGCCATACTCGGCTATGCCCCCCAGTTCCGGCCCTTTGCCCTTTTTTGTGGTGATTACCATAAAGCCCTGGTTGGAACTGCCCAGACCGGGGGATGGCACGTTGTCATGGCTCATGGCCGGTGAAAAGGCCACAAACGGTCCCAGGGTGACGCTAGAGCTGTCCCGCACGATCTTGACCGATTCAATTGCATCCACCGGGAACTGGGCCATGATCCGAGATGCCTGGGACCAGGGGATGTAGACCCCGTCCAGGATGATCCCCACCGTGTCGCCACCCCGCAACTGCAGCGCATTCATCCCCTTGCGTCCCTGAAACTCCACCCGTGCGCCGGGTGACAGCGCGGCAATGTCATAGACACTGGCAGGGGCAATAGATTGGATATCCTCACGGCTGAACTCCTCCACCGTGGCAGAGGCGCTGGCCGGCATAGTGGTTGCGCTGTAGACCGGTTGCTTGTCTTTTTTCCCGGTAACACCAACCCCGCCCATTTCCACTGCCTGCTCTTCTGCCAGGGCCTGCTGTGTCGTCATTGCCAGAACCGCCAAAGCAGCACCTGCCAGTAGCTGTTTTTTCATTGTTTCCCCCTGTCCGGCATCAGCCGTTGTATAATTATTGTTATAACGATAGGCGCAGTGCTGCCTTGTAGAGACACAGGCTTCAGCTCTGCTTCAGTATCTCCATCAGATCCTGATTTTTCAGCTCTATGCCCAGAAACAGCCGGTAAAAGCGCCTGGTTTCCGCAGCAGCATCAAAACGGAACAGATCAGGGTGCAGCCGATTGGTCAGCCAGCGCAGTCCCAAAAGGCGCATGAATGACGGGGGCCGGTCAAACCAGTTGAATGGTGCGCGGGGGATGCGGTAGACCCGGCCATCCCGTACTGCCTTGATTGATTTCCAGCGTGGATCTCGGCCAACAGTGCCCAGAAACGGATCTTCCTGCGCCAGCATGACCTGCGGGTTGTAAAGCATGACCTGCTCCATGCTGATCTTTTCCATGCCGTAATGATCAAGCGCCTCACCGTGGTGCACGTTTCTTCCGCCAGCCAGACCGATCAACTCGGCATGGAAAGAGCCGTCCCGTTCCGTTGCCAAGCCTTCCTGCCCTTCAGCGTAATAGACGCTGGGACGCTGATCCGGCTTGATACCCGCCACTGCCTGATCAACCGACTTCAATGTTTCTTCAGCATAGCTTCGCAATTTGGCAGCCCGTTTTTCCCGTTGCAGCAGTGTGCCCAAGAAGGTGAGTGCTGCCGGATAATCCCGCAGCGAATCAATCCGCAGCTGTACCACCGGGATCTTCAGCTGCCGGAAAATCAGCTCAAACCTGGCATTAATCTGTGGTTGCTGCCAGGCCCAGACCAGCACAATATCCGGCCTGGCCTTTAACAGCAGTTCCGTATTCAGGTTCTTGCCCTGACCAACCGAACTGCCGATCACCGGCAGCGAGCGAACCGCAGGTTTAAGAAACCGTTTTTCTGTTTCGTTCAAAGGTGAATTCAGGCCAACAATCAGGGTGGGGTCCATGGCATATAGCAGGTAGGTGGCGGGAGGTGAGCTGGCATAAACCCGTGTGATCCGATCCGGCACCTGCACCTTTCTGCCGGTCATGTCGGTTATCTCACGGGCATGGCCGGTACCTACCTGTAGTAGCAGCAGGACAAGCAGAGATGCTGAAAGCAGCAGATTCATGGCAGTTCTCCGGTTCATTTGTACTCACAGGCGGTAACAAAATCTGATGATGCTGTTTGCAGCGGAAGATCAAACGGCTTACTGAACACAACCCAGGTGCCACTATCGTCCTTCAGCAACCCTGCATCCGGTATCCCTGCCACCTTGATTGCATCATAAAAATGATCATCACCAAAACCGCGACACTTGGGCTGCCAATCCGGCTCTTTTTCACGCATCTTGCGGATGATCTCCTCCCGCAACTCCTTTGAGCCAAATCCACCGCCTATGCAGACCTGCCCGCCCGGCGCCAGCACCCGCCAGATCTCCCGCAATACCTGGGCAAGATCATCCCAGAAGTAGATGGAACCGCGGCTGACCACCAGGTTAACGCTGCTGTTTTTTAACGGCAGGCAATGGACATCTCCACAGAGTGCCACCACCCGGCTAGCCAGTTGCAGCTCTTCAATATTTCGTTCGGCAATCGCCTTCATATCCTCTGATTCATCCAGCAGACAGACCCGCAACCTGCTGCGAAAGGCCAGGGCCAGCCCCAGGTAGCCACCGCCGCTGCCCAGATCAAGACAGACACCGCTGGTAATGGCACTACGTGCCAGTATCTGGCTGGCCAGCAGCGGATACACCGGCGCAAACGGACCACGGGCAATGGTGTCAAACTTGTTGGCGTCAATCTGCATGCTTGTTTCCTCCTCTGTCATTGCGCTATATA
>Ga0209016_1000826_pt1 | contig 31572 bp, 15 predicted proteins | sample EPASupsiteSAE305_FD_187265 | JGI IMG/M metagenome (GOLD analysis project Ga0209016, IMG submission 187265) | Bioremediated contaminated groundwater microbial communities from EPA Superfund site, New Mexico - SAE3-05 (SPAdes) (version 2) | ecosystem: Environmental > Aquatic > Deep subsurface >...
GTAATAAAGATCGAAAACAACAAGGCAACGATAAGTGAGTACTGTGTTGAATGCGGTGCCTGTGCCGGAGAATGCTCTTTTGAAGCAATCAACCTATAAGGAGGAAATAGTTATGGCGAAAATGTTAGATGGCCAGGTTGCGGTCGTATTCGGCGGCGCTGGTATTATTGGAAGTGAGATGAGTAAAAATTTGGCAGCTGCCGGTGCAACGGTAGGCATTATGGATTTCTGCGCAGAGCCTGCTCAGAAAGTCGTAGACGAAATCGTAAAGTCGGGCGGCAAAGCTGCTGTTTTTCAGTGCAAAGCGGACGATGAAGAAAATCTTGGAGCTGCACTGAAAGCTGTAAACGATGCATATGGCAGAATCGATATTTGCGTCAGCAGCATTCATAGACAGTTTATCCCGGAATTCGTGGTAAGTCAGACTTGGGAATACTGGGACCGACATATCGAAGCGATTAAGATCCATATGTATATCTGCAAGCATGTAGTTCCGTATATGCAGGCTAATAAATATGGCCGCATCATCTACATCTCCGGTGGTATGTGCAGACGGTTCTATGAAGGAGGCTCCGCATATTCATGTGTAAAGGCTGGCCTGAACGCATTCACGAAAACACTGGCAATGGAAGTCGGTAGAGACAACATCATGGTTAATATAATCGCTCCAGGTAGAATTGTTGATGAATCCGGCGGATTGACCTCCGAACGTGCAAACGCCCTGTCCAACAAGGCGGAAGAAGATCCGATGGATGATCTCTGTGAAGCTGCGACTGGACATTACGCTACTGCAAAACACGTCGCGCAATGTGTTACATGGTTTGCTTCCCCTAGTTGCTACAATACGACTGGCCAGACGATTTATGTCGGCGGCGGCGAAATCATGCCGATGCCGTAGTTTCAGCGCACAAGATTATACCAGGGGTTGCCGATATCTTGCCATCTACGGCGCTAACTTTTTTCAGTATAATGTCCCATCTCCTGCTGGTATATATAAGAAGTAGTTTTATCTTATCTTTATACAAGGGTGCATCTTTTAGTGTGCCCTTGTATATTGTATAAGCCGGAAGTGGCATATGCCCAAAAAAGATATATTGGATTTTAAAGTATGGGTGACTCCATAGGATTTTAGGTTATATCCTTAATTGCTATGTTTGTCTTTATAATCTATGGATATAATTGGGGTTGTTCCGTATTGTTTATAAAGATGCACATAAACGACATTGCTCCTCCTAATTTATTGTTTTCAAAGAAAAAGCGCCGATTTTAATCGGTACTTTTTCTTTGAAATCTATTGCAATAAAAAATTACCGTATAGTATTCCTAAAATTATTTAACCAATTAAGGGAAACTTATAGAAAAGAGCAGATATTATCGGCGATTATTATATTAAAGATTATATGAAGTAAATCTGCTTACTCATAACCCGAAGGTTGTAGGTTCAAGTCCTGCCTCCGCAACCAAAAACAGAGCCGTTATATTTGACGGCTCTGTTTTTTTGTTTAAAAATTTAAAAGATATTGACAAACAGGAATAGGTAATATATTATCTTAATAGATAATGTATTACCTATATGGGTAATGCTTGACTTTATATTGTAAAGGTTGTGTTTATTTTGGACCCCAAGAAGACAAATTCAATTTCTGATGAGCCAATGATTTTCGCTTTACTGCTAATAACCTCAAATATGATGAACACATTGCTTGAGAGAGAATTTAAGGAATTTGATGTGACAACAAAGCAATGGTTTTTGTCCGAAACTATTCATACTCTATTTGACTATCCTCCAACCATGAAAGAGGTAGCTAGCGAAATGGGAAGCTCTTATCAGAATATCAAACAAGTAGCTTTAAAACTCCAGCAAAAAGGTTTATTGAAATTAGAAAGAGACAAAAAAGATGCAAGGATCACCAGATTGAGATTGACAGAGCAGAGCCATGACTTTTGGCAAAAAACAGATTCAAAAGGCACAATTTTTCGAGAAAATATGTTTAAAGAAATGAATAACAAGGACATAGCAACGGCAAGAGCACTACTGGAGAAAATTTTATCAAATTTAATTGAAATCGAAAATGCGACTATCGAAGAAATCGAAAATGACTGATCTGTAAGCGATCGTTGCGGTAGACTTGTGTTAAATAGGGAGTGATGATGTTATGAAAAAAAAGCAGTTACTAAAAATTGTAGCTATCATATTAATTTGTGTTGTGATTGATATTGCCCTTCATGCTATAACAAGTGCTTACAGCACTATGCCGGAGAATCCAAACTACAGCAAATTTGCTGAATTGTTTGGAATAGAAATTACAGCTACTCTCTGGGCATTGCTTGCCTTCTCGGGGGCCGCTTGTGTTTTTTATAGAATACAAAGTAGTATACCTGGGGTTGGGCTTGCAAAAGGACTTCGTTATGGCACCGCAATCTCGTTGCTCTGGCTGTTTGCCATGCTGGAGGGGGTAAGCCTATTTGGTAATGCAATAATCAACGAATTTGTGGTTGGACTCAGTGATGCGATACCTGTTTTTTTAATGGCAATTTTATTGAGCTTATCTGTAGCTAAGAAAGGGGAAAATTCCAGAATAAAGCAATTAACTCTTCGCCAAAAGATACTGACTATATGCGTGTTCACCGGTGTATTTTTAATTGGACGGTATATTGCATATTTCACAGGAGTGATCCAATCGGGATATGAAACGAGCCCGCTTTATACATTTTCATGGACATTACTTATGGGGGCATGTATTGGGGTAGCTTGCATTCAGTTGGAGAGTCCCGGAAATGCGTTGTGCCTCAAACGCAGAGCAGTAAAATTTAGCCTATTGTTTTTTGGAGTTAACTGGTCTACATTCCTTATTTTTATGCCCCTCTTGTTTTCCGGTTTTATAATTGATGTTTTGTCAAGGATCATTTTAGACATTTTGCTTGTAACCATTGGATATTGCTTAGCAGTTAGTCCCAGGATAAAACTGCTTAAAGTATTAAATCCCGAAAATGCCTGAATCCCCAAATTGCGTGAAAAAGCTTAAGCACAATAGGGTTATTATGAAGGCATTCTGGGTTTATAGAATAAATGCCGTAAGAACACTCGCACCAAGCAAAGCGCCAGCCATCTATTAAGATGGCTGGCGCTTTTTGTGTGTCAAAAAGGTGTAAAACCTCCAAGTTGATGTTTATGGGATGGGTATTTAAGCTTTATTAAAGTATATTATAAAAAAGCATATGCATTCTTTACTGGGATATCTAAGCCCTAAGCAATTTCTGACAAATTACTTATCTGAGAATGATGCTTGATGAGATATTGAGTATATGTACACGAAGGGAAAAAAGACTCTACAAAAAGTGAAATAGTCCAATTTGTTTTAACTTTTATACAATATTAATTATTTTTTAGTTTGGTCGATATAAAAGATAAGCACCAAAATATAAAAAATTGGGGTATAACCATATGGGAAAACCGCAAGTTTTATTTTTTAAAATACTTATAATCGAAGCCATTCTTTTAACTGTTTATTTTACCGCATCAATTCAGCATGCGGATTTTTTGTGCAGTATTTTTTCTATTACTGTAGTTGCAACATTTGTTATCATTCTGCTTTATTCATTTTATATTTCTAATAAAAAAGGATCTATCAGTAAAACCTTTCCTTTTTATGCTTTAGCTTGTTTTTCGTGGTTTTTGGGTAACTTGCTTACGACTATTTATATTGATCAAGGATTAAATCCGCCGGAGAGTAGTCTAAGTGTTTTTATTTATTTTCTTACCAATGTTTTTTTGGGCGCGGCTGTTTTAATATTTATGTTTAGGCTATTTAAAAAATGGAACTCTCTTCAATTATTGCTTGATACATTGGTCATCGCTATTTTAAGTCTTAATCTTATCTGGATATCTTTTTTTCATAAAGATGTTGCCTGGCTCAATATTTTAATGCAAGATAGCTTTAATTCAGCAATCTGTATTGGAATGGATTTTTTGATTATTCTAGGGTTTTTAATAACTATTTTTTATCTTAAAAAACAAAGAATCCCAAGTTATATATTGCTTTTGGGTATTGGATTGGCTCTCTATGCCGCGAATGATTTGTATTACTATTATATTCACGCTTATAATCTATATAGCCCTAATTCTTTAACTGATCTTTTATCCACTGTTTCCCTTTTCTTGATCGCACTTGGAGCGTTATGGAAGACATTGATATATCGTGATGAAGAAATGGATGAAATAAAAAATAATAAATTCAAATTCAGCCACAGATGGGTTTTCTTGTTTTTATTCCCGCTCATAGCATTATTAACGGAAGGGTTTGTTTTTATCGATGTAATGCGTTCTTTGTTAGCCATAATAATATATCTGGTTTTAAGCAATCAGGTACAGTTAGCAATTAAAAAAGATGAATTGTATAAGAAAGAATTAGAGATCAATACTATTTTAGAAAAACGTATTGAGGAACAGTATGGGGAGCTTGTTTTTTTAGCAAATCATGATGTAGTGACAAAGCTTCATAACAGATTCTTTTTTATTAAATCTCTTGAAAAATCAATAATGGATTTGATAAATGATGAAGTGCTGGCTGTGTTTTTAATTGATATAGACCGCTTTAAAACTATCAATGATTCTTTTGGTCATGATGTCGGAGATGAAGTATTGATCAATATGTCTGGCAAAATGCTTGAATTCAGTAAGGACAAAGCTGTTTTAGCCAGACTTGGGGGAGACGAATTTGCCTTATACTTCAGGGGAAATTATAACCATAATGATATAGCAGAAATTGCGGAAAAAATGATCGAGGCTTGCAGTAGCCCTATTTATTTAGGTGAAAACACATTATACTTAACGATCAGCGTTGGCATTTCGATTTGTCCGGCTGATGCCAACGACAGAGTTGCCATCATTAAAAATGCGGATATTGCTATGTACCGGGCAAAAGCGCAGGGCTATAATAAGTATGTTTTCTATGATCCGTTCTTTATTGAGAGTGTGGGTAAAAAGAATGAGATCGAGCTGATGTTAAGAAAGGCAAACATTGAAAAAGATTTTGAATTATACTATCAGCCGCAATTTCGCATATGCGACAATAAGATAATCGGTGCAGAAGCGCTTATCCGTTGGAAGATCCCAGAGCATAGCTATATTTCTCCCAGTGAATTCATCCCGGTCGCGGAAGAAATTAATTATATAATCAGAATTGGCAAATGGGTAATGACTGAAGCTGTTAGTCAAATCATTAAATGGAATACCTTATATCCCATTGATCTGCGGATGAGTATAAATATTTCCCCAAAGCAGCTTAGGGAAGATGATTTTATAAGCCATTTAAAAATGATTATTAATAATGAAAATTTTAATTCTACATGGATAGATGCGGAGATAACCGAAAATATATTGCTAGAATGTGATAATAAGATAGACTACATTTTTGATAAATTAAAAGAGATGAGCATCTCGGTATCAATTGATGATTTTGGTTCGGAATATTCTTCTTTAGGCTACTTAAATAAGCTTTCTTTTGACCGGATAAAAATCGATAAATTGCTTATTGACGAGCTGTATGTGGGTAATGACAAAGGTATTTGTGTGGTGAAAGCGATAGTATCCATGGCCAAAGCTATGGGGATAAAGACAATAGCTGAAGGAGTTGAAACCGAGGAACAATTCAACATCTTAAAAGAATTGAATTGTGATCAGATCCAGGGATATTTGCTGGGCAGACCTGTTTCGGCAACCGATTTTGAGAAATTATTTTTAAAAAGTTTAGTATAGATTATTAAAAAATACCGGATTTTTCTCCGATATTTTTTATTATTATGGAACACTTATCGCATTTTTGGAGTCGAAGCGACTCATATGCATGCAGAGGTTCAAGTTCTGCCTCTGCAACCAACAGAAATCCCTGCTATCAATAAATATAGCAGGGATTTCTGTTTTTGTCTTAAAATGCAAAACCGCCAATCAAGGAAAGAATCCTCGACTGGCGGTCATTATCTACCATTTTTTGTTTATAGCAAACTTTGGATCCTGGCCCTTACTTTTTCTTCACCCATGATTTGTTGCAGCTCCCAAACATCTGGTGAGGAACTGCGGCCTACGATGGCGATTCTAATTACAGTACTTACATCACCAACATGGCCCTTATACATCTCGGGGTTTTTCTTGAAGTCCTTGGGTTTTGACGCGTAGCCGTTTTCTGTTGAGATGATTCTTATTTTATCAAACCATTGGCTTTGATCATCAGAGTGATCATAGGTCGCCAAGTATGCTTGCAATAATTTTTTAGCTTCTGTATCCTCGATATTTTCTGGATACGGATCGGCAACTTTAAAATATTCGTCAAAGAAATAGCTGATGAATTCAAATATTTGTTCGCAATATATCAGGTCTTTACGTGGCTGAGCAGAATCTCTGCCTAAAGACAATAATTTTAATACCGCATCTTTATGCTCGATTAAAAGAGCAACTATTTCTTTCTTATAGTCCTTGGCCCAAGCCAGCAGGAAGTCGAAAATTTCTGCTACGGGAATTTTCAGCAAAACATTTTTGCTGATATCATTAAGTTTATCTAAGTCAAATAAAGCGCCGGAATTGCTCATTTTACTTAAAGTAAATTGGAAATCATCGGTATTGCTATCCGGATTTTCTATTCTCCATTCTTCGAAGTTAGAATTTAAAATGGTCAAGAGATATTCACTGACTGCTGCCGGATGATACCCTAAATTCATGTAATACTCTAATCCCAATTCCGGGTCTTTTCTCTTTGATAACTTTCTCTTAACGCCGTCGTCGATCTTCATCAAGTGAGCTGTGTGACAGTAGATGGGCAAATCCCAGCCTAATGTGGTAAATAATTCGAAATGGATCGGCAAGGTCGAGAGCCATTCTTCTCCTCTTACTACATGGGTAACTTTCATCATATGGTCATCTACCACATGGGCAAAATGATAGGTGGGTATGCCATTAGCTTTCAAAATGACTACATCCTGATAATTTACAGGTGATGAAAGTTGCCCGCGAATGGCATCGTCTATGGTAAATGTTTCTTCTTCGCTGCCCGTTGATTTGAAGCGCAGGACAAAACTTTCATTATTATTTAAATGCTCTTGGATAGCTTCTAAGGAGAGGTCTCTGTCTTTGGCCCATTGGCCATAGTATCCTGTGTTGACATTGGCCGCTATCTGCTGATTCCTGATTTCTGCTAATTCTTCCTCGCTGCAGAAGCTGGGGTAGGCTCTGCCGATCTCAACTAAATATTTAGCTACGGTCTGATAGATATCTTTGCGGTTGCTTTGGAAATATGGTCCATAAGCTCCCTTTTCCCCGTCAATGCCGGCGCCTTCGTCAAATTTCAAATCAAAGTATTCCAGGGAGGATATAATGGTTTTTACTGCGCCTTCTACCTTGCGTTTTTCATCTGTATCTTCTATGCGAAGCATAAATATCCCATTGCTTTGATGGGCCAAACGTTCATCTACGAAGGCTCCGTAAAGATTGCCCAGGTGAATAAAACCTGTAGGGCTTGGCGCTAATCTGGTAACTTTTGCCCCCGCAGGCAATTCTCTATTGGGGAATACAGTTTCTTCATAATATGATATTGATTTTGTGATTTTTGGAAAAAGCAAATCGGCTAATTTCTTATAATCCATAATTTTTCCTCATTTTCATTATCATCAAAATTATTATAATTAAAAGGAAAGACGGCTTTCTTCGTCAGCTTAAACAAAGAACCGTCATTTTTTTCTTTGGTGACCCATAAGGGAATCGAACCCTTGATTCCACCGTGAGAGGGTGGCGTCTTGACCGCTTGACCAATGGGCCATATCCATGCCTATAAATTATACAACGAATATAAAATTTTATCTACATGATTTTTGTGATATTTTCGAAAAACCTCTAAGCGGATGTTTATTTGAACATACGACTTTCTGATTTGGGGCAAAAGCGTTACTTTATCTAGGGATATGATATAATAATATTGTCAAATAATCGACCATTAGCGGAGTGATATTAATGCTATTGGGCCAACTCAAAAACTAAATCATATATCAAAGTGACTGTTGAAAAAAATAATGAAGCTTAATTCTAAATAAACTTTCCCTGCACAAGAAGGGGAGAATGGATGAGTATATGAACAAAACACTGGTTTTAACAGAAAAACCGTCTGTCGGACGGGATATTGCCAAAGTCCTGAAATGTAATCAGAAAGGCGACGGCTGTATTATTGGGGACAAGTATATTATTACCTGGGCTCTGGGGCATCTGGTTACGCTTGCGGACCCGGAAACTTATAATGAAAAGTATAAAATGTGGAAAATTACTGATCTACCGATGCTTCCCGAAAAAATGAAGCTGGTAGTCATAAAGGAGACGTCTAAACAGTTTAATGCGGTACAAGCTCTGATGAAAAGGGGCGACATCTCAGAGCTGGTGATAGCTACCGATTCAGGCCGCGAGGGCGAGCTTGTTGCTCGTTGGATAATGCAAAAGGCAGGCTGGCATAAACCAGCCAAACGTCTATGGATCTCATCACAGACCGATAAAGCCATCAAGGAAGGCTTCTCCAGCCTCAAACCGGCAAAAGAATATGATAATCTTTATAAAAGCGCACAGGCCAGGGCTGAGGCGGATTGGCTAGTAGGGCTCAATGTTACTCGTGCGCTGACCTGCAAATATAATGCGCAGCTGTCTGCCGGACGTGTCCAGACTCCGACCCTTGCGCTTATTGTAGCGCGAGAGGAGGAAATCAAAAATTTTGTGCCTCGCGATTATTGGACGGTACTGATAAATACGGACGGCTTTAACGCTACCTGGCGGGATGGCAAAGGGCAGTCGAAGATTTTTGATAAGGATAAGGCGGAAGCTATTGTTGCCGCCGCCTCCGGTAAAGAAGGTATTTTGACATCCGTTAAACGCGAATATAAGCAGCAGGTTCCGCCCGCTGCTTACGACCTAACGGAGCTACAGCGCGATGCCAATAAAAAATACGCCTACACGGCGAAGGAGACGCTTGCGCTTATGCAGAGCCTTTATGAAAGGCATAAGGTGCTGACCTATCCGAGGACGGATTCACGCTATATCACCGACGATGTGGCCGCCACCCTGCCCGACCGCTTACGTAGTATTGCCATAGGCAATTATAAGGAGCTGGCGCAGGGGCTTTTGCGCAACCGTTCTCTCTCCACAAAATATATTGTCAACAATGCCAAAGTTACTGACCATCATGCGATCATTCCCACGGAAGAGCCGGTCGATCTGACGCGTCTTTCACCTGAGGAACGCAATATTTTTGATTTGGTAGTCCGCCGCTTTATAGCGGTGCTTAGTCCCGCCTTTGAATATGAGGAAACAAAAATAAAGCTTACCATAAACAAGCAGGATTTTTTCGCCAAAGGTAAGATCGTCAAAAATCCCGGCTGGAAAGCGGCTTACGGAAATTCTCTGATCTCCGAGGATGACGACAATGACGATGAGAGCGAGCAGTCTCTACCTTCAGTCAGAGAGGGCGACAGGGTAAAAATAATTTCGGCAAAGACACTCGCCGGCAAGACCAAGCCGCCTGCCCGCTATAATGAGGCTACCCTGCTCACGGCTATGGAAAGTCCTGGGAGGCTGGTGGAAAATAAAGAGCTGCGACAGGTGCTTGAAAACACCAGCGGGCTTGGCACGCCTGCGACACGTGCGGATATCATAGAAAAGCTTTTCAACAGCTTCTACGCGGAGCGCAAGGGTAAAGAGATCGTGCCTACCTCCAAGGGAATGCAGCTTATCGGGCTTGTGCCAGAGGAGCTAAAATCAGCAGAGCTAACTGCCAAGTGGGAGCAGAATCTTACTCTTATCAGAATGGGCAAGGCTAAGGAGCAAGATTTTATCGGCGAAATGCGTAAATATGCCACAAGTTTAGTTTCGAATGTTAAAAACAGTGAATTTAAGTTTACACACGATAATATCTCCCGCGAAAAATGCCCCGATTGCGGACAATTCCTGCTGAATGTCAACGGCAAAAAGGGCAAGATGCTTGTCTGTCCAGACAGGGAATGTGGCTACCGTAAGAGCGTCACTTTACTCACTAATGCTCGCTGTCCCAATTGCCACAAGAAGCTGGAGCTGCGTGGAGAGGGAGAAAAGAAGATATTTGCCTGCGTGTGCGGATATAAGGAGAAGCTCTCTGATTTTGAAAAGCGCAGGGATGAGGCGGGGGCTAATAAAAGAGATGTAAGCAAGTATTTTAACAGTCAGGAAGAAAACGGAGGGCTGAATTCCGCTCTGGCGGAGCAGCTTGCCAAGTGGCAGGAAAAACAAAAATAGCAGCTTTCATTTTCTAAGGTAACATACTTTAGTTTATTTGCTTATTTCTTCCTGCACCCTTTTAGGTGGTTTAGGCCCGAAATATTGATATAATGTGGTTTTGATCATGCCATTGTAGAGTTTACGTCTTTTGTCAGCTTTTCTGCCAAAAATTGATTCAAAATCAAGATGGCTGGTAATGATGCTATAGGACCAGGTAGCCAAACGGCTCATTGCCACGCCCATCTCTTTATAAAGAATTTCTACAGATTCTTTATCCTCCAAACGTTCACCATAAGGAGGATTGGTAACGATAAAGCCATACTTATCGCTGCTTTGTAAATCCCTAATATCACGCTGCTGGAAGTGAATATATTTTTCTACCCCGGCTAACTGTGCATTTTCCCTAGCGGTTCTTAATGCATGAGGATCAATATCATAACCTTGTACTAAAAATTGTCTATCCCATTTTTCTTGTGACTTGAATTCTTCTCTTGTCGTATCCCACTTATCCTTGCCGATAAATTCCCAGTCCTCAGCGCCAAAATTTCTCTTAATACCGGGAGCTATATTTAGGCCCTTTAAGGCAGCTTCGATAGGGATAGTTCCACTACCGCACATTGGGTCGATCAAGATTCTATCCCAATGCCAGGGGGTCAGATCCAGCATAGCTGCGGCAAGTGTTTCTTTAATAGGAGCTATATTGCTGTTTTCACGGTAGCCCCTTTTATGCAGATTATTGCCGCTGGTATCAATATAAAGACTGAATATATCCTTGTTCACGAAAACATGTATCGGGTAACGTACTCCGGTTTCCGCAAACCATTCTATCTTATATTTCAGTTTTAGCTTTTCCACAACCGCCTTTTTAACAATGGCTTGAATATCAGAGGTGCTGAATAATGTTGATTTCACTGAATTAGCCTTTGCTACGGGAAACTCAGCATCTTTAGGTACAAAATCACCCCAGGGTAGGGCCTTAGTTTTTTCAAAAAGCTCATCAAAAGTCACTGCTTCAAATTCTCCAACTTTAAGCAAAATCCGCTCCGCAGTGCGCAATCCTATATTTGACCTGGCAATAGCTAGCTCATCGCCATAAAAATCTACCCTGCCATCGATGGTTTTGGCTATTTCATAGCCCAAGTTTTGAATTTCCCTATTGACTATGGCTTCAACACCAAAATTACAGGGTATCGTTAAAAGCAATTTTGTCATATTTTCTCCTTTGTACATAGTCATTAGTTCGATTAGAATCATTTTTCTCAAGTTTAATTATTTATGGTTTAATTATATCACGGGTAGGTGTGGATTTCCGCTAGTTTTTATAATTTAGAACATCATGTAGATAAAAAATTAAACTTTATTTTAAATCCTTTTTCCGTAGTTAAAAAAACCTAATTTGTATATTTTACCAGGTATTTCAGTTTTATTCGACAATTGATAAATAACAAATTAATAGGATATATTAAATGTAGGTTGGCAATAAAGCCATTGATTTATATTTAAGTGTTATTATAATTAAAACTAAGAGGATTTATTTCTAATTAGTTAAAAAGTAATATATTTTATTGCTAGTATTCTACAATACGTTGTAAAATTAATTTTTCTCCGCCGTATAGGAGGGCAATAAATGCAGGTAAATACTAGACTTGAAAACCGACAAGAACTAAGTCAAAAAAGATTATTAGTTCCTGAAATGCAACAGGCAGTAGCAATATTAACACTTTCTGCCCAGGAATTAAATCAATTAATATATAAAGAATTAGAAGAAAATCCAGCATTAGAGATTAATGAGAATAATGAAGAGAAAAATGATATATTTCAACAATTTTATTTAAATTATACTAACAGTAATGAGACATCAAAAAGTATTGAGTATGAAGATGAAATTATGCCTTCACATCCGCAGTATTATAATCAAACATTATATGAATATCTTGAACAACAATTAAGGCTTTCCAAAATACCTTCAAGACTAATGGAGGTAGGAAGTAGAATTATAAATTCTATAAACGAAGATGGTTATTTACTAGAAAATCTAGAAGATATATCAGATGATTTAGATGTTTTACTTTCAGAAATTGAGGAAGTTTTAGCTTTAATACAGACTTTTGATCCGCCGGGAATTGCGGCGCGTAATCTTAAGGAATGTTTATTGTTACAAGTCGCACAGATATCATGGGAAAACAAAGATTCACTACGAGATACTGTAAAAGAAATTATTGAGAAATATTTAGCTGATTTATCATCTGGGAAAAAACTGATGATTGCCAAAGCACTAAATATTTCTGTGTCACAAGTGCAAGAAGCTGCAGATTTTATTCATAACTTAGAACCGAAACCTGGTAGAATGTTTGGCGGGCAAAGTGAAGTTAATTACATTATTCCTGAAGTCTATGTGCAAAAAGTAGATGATCAATATATTATCAATAATAATAATTCCATTTCTCCCCAGCTACAGGTCAGCCCTTTTTATCAGCAATTATTAAATAACAAAAATGACTTAGATAAAGAATCATATGACTTTATAAATAATAAAATTGACTCTGCCTTTTGGCTATTAAAGAATATTGAACAAAGGCGTTTAACGATCCAAAAAATTATGGAATATATTTTAAAATATCAAATGGATTTCTTTGAAAAGGGAAAGATGCATCTAAAAGCATTAACCTTGAAACAAGTTGCCGATGCAATTGGGGTGCATGAATCAACTGTTAGTAGAGCAACAACAAGAAAATATGTACAAACACCCCAGGGAATATTTGAGCTAAAGTATTTTTTCTCAAATGGTTTTGAAAACAATCAAGATAGTAATATTGCCGCTGAAACAGTAAAAGAAATAATCAAAGATATTATCCAAAATGAGGATTTACAGCAACCTTTTAGTGATCAGCAGATTGTTAATATTTTGGATAAACGTAATATTAATATATCCCGTCGTACTGTTGCTAAATACCGTGAAGAATTATTAATCCCTTCCGCAGCATGTAGGCGTAAATATCTTTAGTTTTACTTCTAATGTTTTTATATTGCTGCGCTGAATAAAGGGGGTAGGGGAATGTTTCGGGAGATCGATAGAAAAGAAATACGAGAGGCTTTATTAAATTTTCAAGCAGGAAAGCCGATCGGTGAAAATCATATCCGTAAAGAGATTCTCGATTCATGGGAAAGATGCAAGGAGTATAATGTTGATCCCAAAAATATGAAGAAGGAAGTTATTCCATACGAATACGTTGTTAAAAGACAAGAAAAGAGCAAAGATTTAATATTGGCGGCTGACGAATATCTTAAGACTCTTTATGATTCAATAGCTGGCTATGGTGGTGTTGTGGTTTTAACAGATAGTGATGGTATAACTATTTATGTGGTAGGGGACCAGGAGATTTTAGATTATCAAAAGAAAAATGGTTTAGGTTTAGGATCGGAAGGTTGTGAATCAATCAGGGGGACAAATGGGATTGGAGTTGCGATTTATTTAGATCAACCAATACAGATTTGGGCGGAAGAACATTATTGTTGGGATAATCATAATTGGTATTGTTCGGCGGTTCCAATTCATGATCCAGAAGGTAAAATCATTGGTTGTTTAAATGTTACAGGTACTTCCGAGAAAGTACATGCCCATACCCTTGGTATGGCTATTGGTGCTGCGAAAGCGATTGAAAGACAAATAAAAATTAATAAAGTTATGAAAGAAAATCAATCTATAATAAAAGAAAACGAATTAATAATAAATCAACAAAAGGTCATCCTGGATATGGTAGTTGATGCAATCATCATGCTGGATGCTAAAGGCAATATTAAACATATGAATCGCAAAGCAATTCAGTTGTTTAATGTTTCTAATCTGCAAAATTCTAATCTACACATAAATGATCTGATAATTGCTGGTTTTGATTTTAATTCAATTCTCAGGATGGAACGTAGAATTGAAAATGAAGAAATAGATATATCTTTAATAGATAAGGATTTGTCATGCCGCTTAACTGTACAGTTTATTAACAATGCAAAAGGTGGTATAGAAAGTATAATTTTAACATTTAAAGAAAGTATGCGTGTAAATGAACTTGCCAATAAAGTTACAGGCTCAATTGCTAAGTATACTTTCGAGAATATGATCGGTAATTCCAATATATTTAAAGAAGCAATACGTCAGGGATATATAGCTGCCAATAATGATTTCAATGTCTTGATAACCGGAGAGAGTGGGACAGGGAAAGAATTAATGGCACAGGCCATCCATAATGCCAGCAGACGGGTTAACAAGCAATTTATTGCTATTAATTGTGGGGCACTTCCCAGAGGATTGATTGAAAGTGAATTATTCGGTTATATTGGCGGTGCCTATACAGGTGCGAGAAAAGAAGGAAACCCAGGTAAATTTGAGCTTGCTAATGGCGGGACAATTTTTTTAGATGAAATCGGGGATATGCCCTTAGATGTTCAAGTAACCTTGCTGAGAGTTTTACAAGAACAGGAAGTAACTAGAATCGGCGGCAGTAAATCAAAGAAGATTGATGTAAAAGTAATTGCGGCGACCAATAAAGATTTAAGAGCGGCTGTTGAGAACAAATCATTCAGACAAGATCTTTATTTCCGCCTCAATGTTCTGGATATCCATATGCCGTCTTTAAGGGAGCGCAAAGAAGATATCCCACTCCTAGTTGAGCAAATACTTAATAGACTAAGATGGCAAACAAAAAAAGATGGATTGATGATTGATAATGAAGTGAAAGAAGTTCTTTTTAATTATAGGTGGCCAGGGAATATTCGTGAATTAGAAAATGTTCTTGAAAGAGCAGCTTTTTTATGTGATGCAAATTTAATTACAGCTAAAGATTTATCTATTAATGATTATGATGTTCCGGCAGATAAAATTAAGTATAATAAGTGTGCGGATATACTAGATTTAGAACATCTTAAAGAAACTCTTGCTGCCACTAATGGCAATGTTAAGAAAGCGGCAGAGATACTAGGAGTTGCCAGAAGCTCAATATACCGAAAACTCAGTAAGCATAATATAACCTATAATGACTATCGGTAAGGCATAAAACATTTTTTAATAAAGAGAAGACCTCTGGATTATTAACATCCGGAGGTTTTTTTATTGCCCCAACAGTGTAGCGCAACATAATTTAATATCATGTTGCGCTACACTGTTGCGCAACACTATAAAGAGAAATAGATAATAATTTGATAATTTTATTCTAAAAATTAAATAGTCTGTAGCTGAATACTCTTTAAAACTTCAATAAAAAGTTAATTATTTTGTCAGTTGGCATGAATCTTGCACTATTTATTGTTGGTAAACTGCAAAAGGTTTATGAGTATGGGGGCATTTGCAAGAATGTATTAGATTTATCAACAATTTAAGTTGATATTAATTTAATAGACGTAAGTAGTGCAAATACATCGAAGAAAAAAAAGGGAGGATTTTAAAATGGCAAAAGCTACTGATGTTGTTAAAGGTTTTATCACGGTTGATCAAGCTAGTAAGTTAGGCAGACAAGAAGTTATTGATCTCCAGACAGAGTATCAAAATCATCTGAGACTGGCAATGGCCATGTCTAACGGTTCTGCTCAGCAATTCGTAGGTGTAACCGGTAATGGTGTTGAGTTGATCGATTCTGATGGCAATAATCACTTAGACATGATCGGCGCAGTTGGTGTTATGACCGTCGGTTCCTGCAACCCCTATGTTTGGAAAGCAATCGAAAAATTCAAAGATATGCCCGCTCTTAACGCGGTAGCAATCCGCGGCATCAGTGCTGCATTATCTAATAATATCTCAAAATTATCCGGTGGAGATCTGAAAAAAGTTTGGATCGGTACCAGTGGTACTGAAGCCAATGAAGGCGTAATCAAACTATCCAGAATGGCCTTTAAAGGTACTAGACATAAATTAGTTGCTTTAGATAATTCTTATCATGGTAAAACCATGGGTTCCGTTTCGATCACCGGCAGAAAAATTTGGCAGAAATATCATAGCCCCATGCTCAACGGCGTAGAATTTGTGCCGATGAATGATGCGGCAGCCTTAGAAGCAGCGCTCAAAGATGGTGATGTTGCATTATTTATCCTTGAACCTATCCAAGGCGAAGGCGGTATTTATCCGGCATCAATCGAATACCTCAAAAAAGCAAGAGAACTCTGCACCAAATACGGCACATTGATGGCTTGCGATGAAATCCAATGCGGTATGTTCAGAACCGGTAAATTCTGGGCTTATCAGTATGCAGATATTCAACCGGATATTGTTAGCTTCGCCAAAGGCTTTAGCGGCAGTTATATTCCTATCAGCGGCTATATCACAACTGAAAAGATCTGGAACGATGCTTATGGCACACCTGATACCGCATTCCAGCATACAGCTACATTCGGCGATAACGTTTTAGGTTGCGCCGCAGGTATTGCATCCTTGGAATACATCCTTGAAAATGATTTAGCAAATGCAGCAATCGAAAAAGGCGCCTATTTAACAAAGGGAATACAGGCAGTTGCTGACAAATATCCTGGCGTCGTTAAAGAAATCAGAGGCAAAGGCTTAATGATCGGTGTTGAATTTGGAGATAAGCCCGGTGAAGAGGCTGGTTCCTTTGCAATGACCGTTACTGCGATCATGATGCAGAAATACAGAGTACAGACTCTTTTCTCTGCCAACAATCCTACCGTTTTCCGCGCATTGCCCCCGCTGGCAATAAGCAAGGAACAAATGGATCGTTTCCTTACAGCATTTGAAGGCTCCGTAAAAGAAGCATATGAAATGCTTAAATAAGTATTAAATTTATCTCGATTAGTTAAAGCCATAGCTAATTAAGATATGCAATACCTCTTAAGGGGCGTACTGTTTTATACAGTACGCCCACCCCAGATATATGTAGCTAATAATAATCAACATAAGGAGCAGGGGGGATTTTATGTTTGGATATAATGGACAATATTTAGAAATTGATTTGACAGAGCAAAAAATAAACAAGCTACCACTTAGCGAGGACCTATTAAAAAAATATATTGGTGGTTCGGGAATCGGTGCGGTTTTATATGCTAATTATATAAGCGAAAAAAGATCAGTCCCTGAGGCGCTTTCTCCGGATAACCCATTGATCTTTATGACCGGACCTTTGACCGGTAGCACTTTCCCGGCATCTCCCCGGATAGTTGTTTGTTCCCGTTCGCCGCTTACCAATATTTGGGGTGAAGCCAATGCTGGGGGGCATTGGGGTGCCGAATTAAAAAAAGCGGGCTATGATGGGATATTTGTTAAGGGAAAAGCAACTGAACCTTTGGTCATTTACATAGAAAATGACAATGTTGAGCTGGCTCCCGCTGGAGATTTATGGGGGAAAGATGTCCATGAAGTCCAGGATCAATTAAAGGAAAAAGGAAAAGTTGCCTGTATCGGTCCTGCCGGGGAAAACGTTGCCGCTTTAGCTAGTATTGCCGTAAGTAAACATAACTTTTTCGGACGTGCAGGCTTAGGAGCCGTAATGGGCAGTAAAAACCTAAAGGCTATCGTTGTCAAAGGAAATAATAAATACACATATGCTGATGCCGATTTAGCTAAAGAAGTTAAAACTAGAATGATTCAAAAGATAAAGGGACATCCTTTCATTAGTGATCCTAACGGTGGTTTAAGTGCGGTAGGTTCAAATGGGATCGCTATGCTCTATCAACATGGTGATGTTCCGATCAAAAATTGGCAAATGGGTCGCTGGACAGATGATCAAATCAATGGGCTAAGCGCAGCAACATTTAAAGAAAAATTTGGTAAAGGTCATAGTACTTGTTTTGCTTGTCCGGTAGCATGTAAGACCAATTTATCTGTTGATGATGAAAAATATAACGTATCTGAAGCAGCTGGGCCGGAATATGAGACTGTGGCCGGTTTTGGCAGCTTGGTCCTTAATGATAATCCTGCTGTAGTTGCTAAAGCAAATGAACTTTGTAACCGTTACGGCATGGATACCATTTCAACAGCAGCTGTAATTGCGCTTGCCATGGAATGCTTCGAAAGAGGCTATATCATCCCATTAGATACCGATGGTATGGTTATTAATTGGGGTGACGGCGACATAATCATTGAGCTCTTGCATCAGATTGGGCAAAACAAAGGCTTCGGAGCCCGCTTAGCTAATGGCAGTGATGTTTTTGTTGCTGAGCTTGATAAGGCAGCCAAAGATTGTGTTACTACCGTAAAGGGCCTTGAGGCACCCTTCCATGAAGCAAGATTGTGTTTTGGACAGGCACTTGATTATTCCACAGGCTATAGGGGCGCTTGCCATATGTCATCCACAACAACATTTACGGAACTCGGCATGGTAAGAACACCGAAAATTTTTGGTGAAGATCCCGGGTTTATTCCGCCATGTCCTGATAAAAAGCCTGAGCTTGTGAAGAAAGCTCAGGATTATGGGGTAGTCTTTGGCTCGGCGGCTTGCTTCTGTTATTTTGGCGGAGTCCCATATAATGAAGATGAGTTAGTTGACAGCTTAAATGCAGCTACAGGCTTTGGATATACTCTCGATGACATTATGCTTGCCGGAGAAAGAATCTGGTGTTTGAAACGTACACTCAGTAATTTATGGGGTGTCCGTAAAGAACAAGATAATCTCCCCAAGAGATTAGTAACTCCGCTTGCTGATGGCCCTCTCACTGGATTGGCCGCTGATGTCCCTGCTATGCGGGAAGAGTATTATAAGCTCCGTGGTTTAGATAATAATGGAATACTGGAAAATGAGATCTTAGAAAAATGTGAAGTACCCCAATATTTTATAAAAATTCTCAATGAACTAAGAGATACTTCAAATAAAATTTCTGAAGCCAAATAATAAAAAGCATTAAGCAATGTGAACAGGATGTATTGCTTATCAATACATCCTGTTCATCCAAATCATTTTTCTTGAGAAACATTCAGTTAAATATCCTAGTATAGCTAATACTGGAAATGAGGTGAGATATTAATTGATTATAGTTAAAGTTCATGGCATTTTAAGATCTCTATTAGAGACGAATAAGGAAGATATAAAAAGCACATATAAAAGCTCTTTTAAAAAAGGGCAAAATGAAGCTTATTCTTTATATTTTCCTTTTAAAAAAACTTTTATTTTTAAAGATTTACTTGATGAATTAAGTATCCCGCGAGATTATATTTCCTGTATTAGTATTAATGGGAAAGGGTATATAAAAAAAATAGGGTTCTTTGATATTGTCATATCAGATGGTGATACGCTTGAAATATATCCACTTTTAGCTGCAGGTTAAAAGATAATATATTAATTAAAAAACGACATAAAGAATGATTACAGAAGGAGGTTGATAATATGTTGGGATTAAGTGTTCTTTTGACTTTAATTCCTGTTATACTATGTGCTATTTTACTTGTCGGTTTTAAAGTATACACGCACAAGTGTGCCTTAATATCATGGGGTCTTGTATTTTTAATTGCAGTTGTATTTTTTCATACCCCAGTAGAAGTAGTTTTGAAGAGCAGTTTGCATGGTGCAGTAACTTCATTGCCTATGGCCATGATGACTGCGACCTCTATTTTCCAAGTGGCTTTTATGGAATCAACAGGATCTATTAAAAGACTTGGTGTTTTCCTCAAAACGATATCACCTGCTAACGAAGAAGCACGTACCATGATAGTTAATATTGGTGCCGGCACCACATTGAATTCAGTTGGTGCCAACCCATTGTCTTTCTTGCCGCCGATTTTAAAAGACTTGGGTTTCTCTAAAGTTTTATGTATTGCACTACCGGCCATTGGTTTTGACGCTCTTTGCACTTATTCAATGATGGCTGCTCCTCTGGTAGTTTTTTCGGATTTAACTAATGTTCCTTTGGTGGAAGCTGCAAGATATTTCTCTATGTATCTGCCCGTTATCTCCACGATGATTTGTTTTGGTATGTTCTTTCTTATCGGTGGCTGGAAAATGGTCAAGAAAGGTTTCCTTGTAGCATTGATTACTGGTATGGCTGCCGGTTGGACAGCCTTTGCTATTGCCCATATCCCGGCTCTTCAATCCGCGATCGTTCTTACCGGAGTTATAGCAGGTATTGTAGCAATTCTTGTTATGGTAATTTACCTGAAAGCTAGCGGAAGTGTTATTATCGACCGTTCCGTTTTGAGCGAAGCTGATAAAGAAATTGAAAAATCCATGTCTTTGGCAAAAGCTATGTCTCCATGGATAATCTTAATCGTTTGTTTGTTAATCGTAGCTTTTGTTCCTCCGGTTGACCAACTCTTGAGAGTTAAATTAGCATGCCCTTTAGATATCATTCCCGTTACGGCTGCAAAAACCCGCCCCTTCTGGAATGCATATTTCTGGGTTGTTATTAGTACATTGCTTTCCTTCTTCATTTTCCGTCCTACCAGTGCACAAGTTAGCGACACAATGAAAAAATTAGGCAGACGTGCAATTAAACCTGTTATAGCCGCTATGTTCTTTTTCGCGGTAGGTCTAGTAATGAACTTCTCTGGTTTCCAAGTCCAACCTGACGGTTCTTGGACATTGGTTAATCCGATGTATAACATGGTTCATTGTTTATCTCAAGCTTCAGCAGACGCCTTCGGCGCGCTTTATCCGATAATCGTTCCTCCGCTGGGCTTGTTTGGTGGTTTCGTGAGCGGTTCGGAAGCTTCCTCCATTGCTATGTTCTCTCAGAGCAATCTGCAAACTGCAAATATCTTAAAAATCAATGGTCCTGTACTTGCTGCAGCGCTGGGTATTGCCGGAGGACTCGCATCCGTTATCTCTCCTGTTAAATTAATCAATGCTGCTGCCACGATCGATGCCATTGGTGAAGAAGGTGCTGTCATTAGACAAACATTCAAAATTGCTATTGTCCTAATGTTGGCAGTTATCGTCCTGGCCATGATCTTTAGCTCTATATTGCCTTTAGATAATATACAAATACTGGCTGGGCCTCTTGCTGAGTAGGATATTTTTTACTGCTACTTTACTTGTCGTAAAGTAGCAGTAATTATATTTTAAAACTCTAAGCCTCCCAAAATAATAATTGGTAATTATTATACCAATATGGGAAAGAGGTGGTCTTATCTTTATATGTTTTAAAAGAAAGATTTTTTTAAAAGAAAAATAGGCATAAATTAACAATCATAAAGAAGGATGGAATTATTAATGATTTATAAAAGAATTATCATGAACCGTTTTAATTTTATGAACCTGCTTTGGCGCATCAAGGAAAAAGAAAGATAGATAATAAAGAGAGGGTGGACTTATATGGCAGAATTAGGATATAAACAAGAATTAAGTCGTTCGCTTGGTCTTAAAGATCTTATAATTTTCGGTATGACATTCATGTCCCCGGTTTCCTCCACAACGATGTTTGGAATTATGTCTGGAGCTTCCAATGGACAAAACTTTTTATGTTATGTGATTGGGTTCTTTGCGGTACTTTTCACAGCATTTAGTTATACGCAAATGATTCCGGAATTTCCTGTTGCAGGTTCGGTTTACACTTATACCCAAAAGGGTATTAGCCCGGCCGCTGGTTTTATCGGCGGATGGTCGATCACTTTGGACTATTTCCTGATCCCGATGTTCCTTTATTTGATCAATGCTACTTACGCAAACGCTTTAATACCTTCAATTCCTTATTGGGCATGGGTCCTTATTTATGTCATTCCTTGTGTAGTAGTCAATATCCTCGGTATCGAGATGGCGGCAAAAGCCAACTTAATTATGACCGGGCTTATGGTTATTTCTGTTCTTGCCTTCGTGATTGCTGCCGCCAGGTATGCGGTATTGGGAATTGATGGCACATCGCTTATCATGCCTACCGCCATATTTAATCCGGCAACATTTAGTTTCCAAGGAGTATTGCAAGGATCGATCATTGCGGTCATGTCTTTATTGGGGTTTGACTCAATTTCCACTTTAGCCGAAGAAGCTACCGTCCCGCCTAAAAAGATCAGTTTAGCCATCATCCTTTGTCTCATAATCCAAACGGTACTTTATCTGTTTGTAGCCTACTTTGGCACAATTGTAGCTCCTGATGTTACGATATTCCCGAATATAGATTCCGTATTCTTTGATATGTGTTTTAGAGTCGGTGGCTATGGTTTGCAATTATTTGTTACAATAATCATCATGGTTACAGGCTTTGGCCCAGCTCTAGCAGGTCAGTCGGCAGCCGCCCGTGTGCTCTACGGGATGGGCCGTGATGATTTGATCCCCAGAAAATTCTTTGCCCATCTTCATCCGAAATTCAAATCGCCTATCTATAGTATTTTGTTGATGGGTATCATAGGTACAGTAGGCGCTTTATTTATCGGTGCCAATATTCTTTCCAACATAGTCTCCTTCGGAGGCTTGATGGGATTTACCTTCGTTAACTTATCGGTTATTAATTATTTTTTCATCAGAAAGAAGAGCGGCAATTTTATATGGCATTTGCTTTTCCCGATCATTGGGATAATTATTTGCATAAGCATTCTCTTTATCGGCATGATCCCACTCGCCAGGGTAGTCGGGTTTTCCTGGATGGGTTTAGGTGTTATTTACCTGCTCATCAGATCTACGAAACCTGAATTCAGAGAATTGCTGAAAAACGTTACTATTAGTGAGTAGTCTGTAATAACTATTATAATAAGGTAAAAAGAAGGGGCCTCAAAATAGAGGCTCCTTCTTTTTTTTGTAAAATGCTTTTTCGGATAAACTTAACGAAAAATAAGTAAATAGCATGAAGCCAAATTTTCCAATGTCGTTAATTTGGCCGATAGTCCATAATCTGAGATATTTATATAATAAAATCGGTAATAAAGATAAAGAAAGGAGAGAGTATCAAATAGCTTAAGTGATGTTTTATCTGTTTACAACTTATCAAAATAATATTGATACAGGTTTAACATTATCATTTTTAGTGAAATCTATGGAGATGGTATGAATTTCTTCCTATTAATATATTTGTTGAAATTTTATTATAATTTATTGACATTCATAGGGGATATTTGTTAAACTACAAATGGTAAATATTTATCAATATTAATAAATAGTTTTAAGTTAAAAATACAATTTCAACAAATTTATTTAATATTATTAATTGCCATAATTTAAGATTAGGGAGTTGATATTAATGAAAATATCTCCCATTATAGAAAAATATATTTGGCGATATAATATATTTTTAGAATTCACTAATTAGCTTCCAGACCTTTTCGGGAAGCTAATTTATTTTCATTCGAGTTAAATTATCTTGTAATTTTTATCTTTATAAATGTCTTTTAGTTTATTGATTATACAATTTAATATGTTCCGAGTCTTTATTTCTGTAGCCATTTATGGTATGGAAGAAGACCAATGGGATAAACTGGAAACGGTTTACCCTCCCGGCTTGGAAAGGAACAACCATAAATAGGCTTTATTTGCCTATTTTTAAGCTGGGATAGAAAAATGTCCCAGCTTTTTTGTTTATGTTGCCATAAATTTATCAGCATAAAATGGGGATTTCCGAGGGGTTAATGGTTAGTATTTAGCATCACTGTTGTAGCTTAACAATTTTAGGGGGGAAATAAATGAATAGGTGTTTGGGGAAAGGATTAGGGCTTCTATTATTTGCAATGCTAGTATTGCTGCCGCTACTAGCTGTCACGGATGATGCAAATGCTGCTACTACCACCAGCCTTACTATCAAAAAACTCGCTTCTGACGGTAAGACCGTTCTTGCTGAGGAAACAGTTGATTATACTTGGCTAATGGATAATGTGAAAGTAATGGGTGATGGTGAAACCCATTATTATCATCAAGGCCCGGTATTTATTGATGCTGATGATGAAGCAACAGAAGAGGAACTTCGTTGGAATGAAGCAGAGGATACCAACGTGGAGGAAAAGGATATGGGGGCTGTCATGGGCACCAATGTTAAAGACCTTTGTAAGCTGGTAGGTGGAATGTCTGATGGGGAAACAATAAAAATCAAATCTATTGATGGTTTAAGTAAAACATTTGCCTATAAAAATGTTTATCAGTATTCAAAGAAGGAAGGCCCGATGGTCATCTGCTGGTATAAGGATGGAGAATATCCGGATACCGGTTATTCTGACGGTATGCGGCTGGTTTGGTTTGCTGATGATTCCACAAATCCCTGGGGATACCATGTCTTTGGTAACTGGAACTGGTATGAAGCTGCTGACGAGGAATACTGGTACTACTACAAGAGCGACGGTGAAAGTTATCCTACTACCACAGGATTATCAATTCAGAACGTTTCTGAACTAATCATATATAGTAATGATGATACTGATGATGATTCCGATAATGATTCGAGCTCAAATACGAATAATGATACAGAGTCAGATACTGATGATGATGTACCTATAGCACCGGTAGCTAATTTCTCTGCTAATAAAACTTCAGGATATGCACCGCTAACTGTAAATTTCACCAATCAGTCTGAAAACTCGCCAAAATCGTGGGAATGGGACTTTGACAATAATGGCACGGTGGACTCTACTGATAAAAATCCTACATACACCTATAATACTGCAGGCAAATATTCAGTAAAACTCAAGGTTACCAATAAAGCTGGCAGCGATGAGGAACTTAAAACCGATTTCATTATAGTAACTAACTGGGTAAAGGTTAATATCAATGACATTGCAGGTCACTGGGCAAAAGATAATATAGAGGAACTAATTAATTTGCGAGCCATTAGTGGCTATCAAGATAATAGCTTCAAACCAAATGATAAAATTACACGGGCCGAGTTTGTCACTGTATTGGTGAAGGCATTTAATCTTTACTCCCAAACCGGTCAGGTGTTTACTGATACAGCCAATCACTGGGCAAAAGACTATATTGCTACAGCGGCAGCTTTAGGGATCGTAAGCGGCTACGATGCGAATACATTTGCTCCGGATGACTTTATCACTCGTGAAGAGATGGCCGCTATGGTTGTAAAAGCATCAGGGCTTGGCATAACGGAAATAGGAACCACCTTTTCTGATAGTGGCAATATCTCCGTATGGGCAAAAAGTTACGTTACAACTGCATATAATGCTTGGCTCATAAGGGGATATCCTGATAACACATATAGGCCTCAGGGCAATGCTTCCAGGGCCGAAGCTGCGACAATTATTTTAAAAGCTTATAATAAGCTCTTTGGCTAAAACTAAGTATATAAAACTAATTAAATATATAAAGGACAAGTTTTACAAAGGGGGGATTTCTTAGTCGGTGGATGGTCTCATCAGTATATAGGGTAGGTAACTTTAGTGGATTAATGGTATAAAGTATTTTCAAGAAAGGAAGATAAGTTAAATGAATAGACGAATTTCAAAAATTCTGGGGATTTTACTGTTTGCATTTGTCTTATTGATGCCGGTAATAATTTCCCCGGCTCATGCGGATGCCGCAGCCACAACAAGCCTAACCATCAAAAAGCTTGCTGTTGACAAAACTACTGTTTTGAGCGAGAAGACCGTTACATATCAGGAACTGGTCGCCGGAGAATTATCTGACGGGACTGATATAGCTATACTTGGTGACGGGACAACCCATTATTATCACCAGGGCCCGGTATTTCTTAATGACACAGATCCTACGACCCAAGCAACACTTCGTTGGAACGCGGCGGAAGATATTGCCACTACCTATAAAGATAAGGGCGCCGTTAAAGGCACTAATCTCAAAGACCTCTGCGACCTGGTTGGAGGCATGGGAAGCGACGACACGGTCAAAATCAAATCCAATGATGGTTGGAACAGAACTTTTGCCTATAAAAATGTTTATCAGTATTCCAGTAAGGAAGGCCCGATGGTCATCTGCTGGTACAAGGATGGCAATTATCCGGATAGCGGATATAACGCCGGGATGCAGCTTGTTTGGTTTGCTGATACTAGCACTAATCCTAGCGGTTTACATATCTTCGGTAACTGGGATTGGCATGAGGCAGCGGATGAAGATTACTGGTATTATTTCCCGGACGCAGATGGAGATCATCCTTCCGCTGATGGATTATCGGGTAAATATGTTTCGGAAATCACTATTTACAGCGATGATCCGGTGCCTTCAGCTCCTGTAGCAGCATTTAGCGCTGATAAGACCAGTGGCGGCATATCGCTAGCTGTTGCTTTTACCGATTCTTCAACAGGTACTCCTACCTCATGGGCATGGGATTTCAATAATGATGGGACTACCGATTCCACATTACAGAATCCTACCTATACTTATGCTACTGCCGGTGATTATACAGTCACACTGACTGCGACCAATGCCGCAGGCAGTGATGATGAGGTAAAGACTGCTTATATCAAAGCAGGGGTAGCTGACTTCCCTCTCCAATTGATCGGCGCTACCACAGTCAGCCTTACTAAAGCCGACTTGGCAGCTATGATGGCCCAGGAGGCCAGCAATACTTATACTACTACCGGGGACAACAATGTATTCGAGGGCGTGCCTCTCTATAAATTGATTGCTTTAGTTGATGATGGTGATCCGACTACCTTAAATACATCACTTTTAGATACCTATAACATTAACTTCACCGGATATAACCAAAACGGCACAGACTTTGTAAAAACAGCTACCGCCGGAAGCTGGTCCACTCTTTTTACCGCGGGCATCAATAACAATAAAGATATTTTTGTGGCCACTAAGGTGGAATTAAACGGGACAAGTGAATTTATAGACCTGCCAGCCGTCAACCCCGCTAATGGTATTAAAAACTGGCGGCCCGCAATTTTGACTGGCGGTAATATAGCGACTGGGGGAAGCAACCGTGTAGGCGGTCTCTATAAGATCGAGTTGACCGGACTTACCGCATCCCCTGTAGCAGCGTTCAGCGCTTCTGCTACAAGCGGCACAGCGCCGCTGTCGGTCACTTTTACCGACCAGTCCACGGGTTCGCCTACCTCCTGGGCATGGGATTTCGACAATGACGGAATTGTAGATTCCGAAGTCCAGAATCCTTCTTATGATTTTGCGACAGTTGGAACATATACTGTCAAACTGACTGTTACCAATGCCGCAGGCAGCGATTATGAAACAAAAACGAACTATATTACCGTTAATGAAGAATCTACAACAACCGAGCTGTATAACGGAACGGTAGATCTGGCACCTGATACAACATTTACAGTAACTTCTTATAACGGATCGACAACGGATCCTGTTTATACGGAACGTACCGTAAGTTCAACAACTCCTTTGGGAGCGTTACAGGCCGCGGCAACGGAAGGTAACTTTACTTATCTGACGAACGATAAGAAATGGACTGATACACCAGACAATAAAGTCCTCCTCCTGGATGATATAGGGACATATACCTTTAATAATCCTGGTAAATGGTATGCTTATGTTAACGATGTTTATAAGGATGGATATAATAATAAAGCAAATGCCCTGAACTTGATTTCACTTTCCGATGGTGACAAGGTCGAGTTCTATTATGCGTCAGGTATTAGTACTGATAAAAGTATTTCTACAGTAAAGGCGGCGGCGACCGTTGCGGTAAAGACCGTTGTCAATATAGTGTCTATAGATATACTTTATAATGGCACTGTTGATCTTGATCCGCATGGAACTTTTGATGTAACTGCTTATAACTCATCGAATGCTTATAAAGTCAGTCAGAATACCCCGATGGGGGCACTTAATGCGGCAGCGACATCTGGTGGTTTTACCTATGAAGTGACAGATAAAAAAATGATCCAAAAAGGTATATTCTTATTAGATAACTTATATAAAAACTCATCTCAATATAAGTATAGCTCCGCTGAGGGCATCGTTTCCAGTTGGTATGGTTATATAGGTAGAGATGATGACAAAAACGGAACATATACCTATACTTATTTAGACTGGTATTCTTCTACTGATCTTGCTATAAATAAGTATGAACTTGAAGATGGTGACAAGGTAGAGTACTATTACGCAACAAGCCCAAGCGCTACCGATTATGCTACGGTAAAGGCCGCGGCAACTGCGGCGGTAAAAACCGTCGTCAATATAGAAACGGTGGACTGGAATCTGGAAATGCTGGGAGAGATCGGATATACCGTCACCCAGGAGGAATTTGAGGAAGCTCTGGCCTGCGATACTTCAGATCATTATGTAACATGGACCGATAGCGATGGCAAGGTCTGGTCCGGTATACCGCTATGGTTCCTGTTAGGGACAATAGACGATGAAGAAGCATCCAGCCACTGGACTTTCAATAATGACCTCGCAGCAGAGGGTTATACGGTAAAAATAACCGATGAAGATGGTAACTCTATTACTCTAAACTCCGCGGATGTTGCCGGAAGCGATGATTATTTGATCGCCAATGTTTATGACGGCAATGCTCTGGATACCGCTTATCCTTTACGTCTGGTCGGCAATGGCGTAGCAACTGACGGAGTACTGGGAGATAACTCTATCGGCAATATCGTCAAGATAGAGATTCCCGATTTCGAAACCGCAGAGGCGGCTGAGGGCAGCTACAACCTCACCGTTAAAGGCGTGGTCAGCGACGTTATTTCCAAAGAGGAAATTGATGATGCGCTGTCTTGTACTTACCATAATCATAAAGCTACCTGGACCAACGGAGATAATACCTGGTCGGGAATGCCGCTTTGGTGCCTGGCAGCTTGGGTCGACGATACTCAGCCTCATGATTATGATTATAACCAGGCTGTAGCCGGTTATACAATCACCCTTATTGACGATGAAGGCAACTCTATCGAGATAGACAGTAATGATACAGCCAATAGCAATGATTATATCATTGCCAATAAGTTGAACGGAGTAGCGCTTACCGGTACTGACTGGCCTTTACGTTTAGTCGGCGAGGGTGTGTCTACTGAAAATTCTATAGGTAATATCGTGGAGATTGATCTTTCGGATTTTCAGACTATCGAAGATATACCCGAGCTCCATATCGTCAAATACGGTGCCGATGGGACAACTATTGTAGATGAAGAGACCATTACCTATGAAGACATGATGGAAGACTACGCTATATATGGTGACGGAGAAACAGTCTATAAATATGAAGGGGTAACTTTTAATCCTGATAATGTATGGGAATATGCAGACGGTGTTGAACCATCATACAAGATAGAAAATGCCGTAAAGGGTACTTTGATCAAAGACCTCGTTGAACTGGTCGGCGGTATGGGAGAGGGGACCGACGTTATCCTTTCTGCCAGCGATGGTTATGAAACTGTACTTCCGTATGAAAATATTTACGTTACCGACAAAGACATTCAGGATATTCAGGGCGACGCTGTTCTGGCCTGGTGGGGTGACGGAGAATATGTTCCTTATTATGAAGACGGGATGAGGGTATTTTTCCTGGCGCCGGACCAAGTTTACAGCGAAATGGATATGTATAATTCTCTGGACATAGCTTACTGGCATTACTATTTCAGTGATAATGTGTGCTACCCATCCTGCGCAGGTACTTCTACAAAGAATATCGTCGAGATAGAGGTATACACCGTTCCTCCGACCGACTGGTCATTGAATGCTGACGGGACTGACTTAGAAGGCGGTACCCAGTATAATATCAGCAGAAGATACTTTGAAAGCGCTGTGTCCTGCCAATTAGGTTCCAATCACGCCGAAACTTATACTGACTCAGACAGTAATGTATGGAAAGGCCTGCCCTTGTATTTCCTGGCGGGGTATGTGGATGATGAAAACCGGCATTCCGAAGGCGCTTTCAATGATGAATTAGCGGCAAGCGGTTATAATGTGGTATTGACCGACAAAGAAGGTAACTCGGTCACTATCGACAGTAAGGATATGATGAATAGCCGTGACTATGTCATCGCCAATACTGAAAACGGAGCGCGCCTTGACGACGATGATGCTAACTGGCCGCTGAAGCTTGTTGGTTCCGCAGTCAGCGAGGAAAATTCACTGGGGAATATTGTCAGTATCAAGCTAAAAACATATGCGACTGTTACTTCAGTATCCTTAAACAAGGAAAAAACTAATATTGATCCCGGCAAGAGCGAGACCTTGATTGCTACCGTAAGTCCTGATACAGCTTCCGACAAAACAGTAACCTGGTCCTCCAGTAATTCAAAAATAGCTACTGTTTCCAACAAAGGTGTTGTAAAGGGAATAAAGAGCGGAGTGGCAATGATTACCGTTACAACCAATGACGGTAGTCTTACCGCTACCTGCGAAGTAACGGTCAATCAGCCGGTGACAAAAGTTACTCTTAATAAAACAGCCACTGTCAATGCCGGCAGTACCATAACTTTGACTCCGACTATAACTCCTACCAATGCGACCGACAAGTCGGTGACCTGGTCCTCCAACAATGAGAGTGTTGCGACAGTAAATTCCAGCGGCGTAGTCACCGGCGTAGCCAACGGAACGGCAACTATTACCGTGACCACCACCAGCGGCAGTAAGACAGCTACCTGCAAAGTAACGGTCAATGTACCTGCGACCTCGGTTGACTTAAGTGATGATGAAGTCACTATCGATGCGGGAAAAAGCGTAAAACTGACAGCTACGGTAAGTCCTGCCGATGCTACAGTAAAGACAGTTACTTGGTCTTCCAGCGACCCGAAAATCGCTACTGTAAATTCTGGCGGCGTAGTCAAGGGAATTAAGGCGAGCAAAGATCCTGTAACCATCACAGCTACGACAACTGATGGCGGTTTTGAAGCTACCTGCGAAGTAACGGTCAATCAGCCGGTGACAAAAGTTACTCTTAATAAAACAGCCACTGTAAATGCCGGCAATACCATAACTTTGACTCCGACTATAACTCCCGCTACGGCTACCGATAAGTCTGTGACATGGGATTCCAGTGATGATTTAATTGCTACCGTAAGTGCGGGCGGCGTCGTCACCGGAGTTTCCAAAGGCACGGCAACGATAACCGTAACCACAACCAGTGGCGGCAAAACAGCTACCTGCAAGGTCACGGTCAATGTACCCGTAGAATCGGTAGATTTTGATGATGACAATCTCAATACTGTTGACGCGGGCAAGAGCATAACATTAAAAGCGACAGTCAGCCCTGATACCGCTACGGTAAAGACCTTGACCTGGGAATCCAGCGATAAATCCATTGCCACTGTTTCCAGCAAAGGCGTGGTCAAGGGCGTCAAATCAAGTGGTGAAGCTACTGTGACAATTACTGCTACTGCTAATGGCGGTACAGAGGTTTACGATTCCATAGATATTGAAGTCAGGCAGCCTGTGACCAAGATAACCCTTGGCCAAACGAAACTGACTATCAACATTGATGAAGAAGAAACGCTGACATTTACTATTACCCCAAGCACCGCAAGCGATAAGACTGTTAACTGGTCTTCCAGCAATGATGAGGTT
>Ga0209016_1000828_pt1 | contig 31533 bp, 30 predicted proteins | sample EPASupsiteSAE305_FD_187265 | JGI IMG/M metagenome (GOLD analysis project Ga0209016, IMG submission 187265) | Bioremediated contaminated groundwater microbial communities from EPA Superfund site, New Mexico - SAE3-05 (SPAdes) (version 2) | ecosystem: Environmental > Aquatic > Deep subsurface >...
ACGCCCTGCGCCTTCCGCTGCCCGCCTGCCAGTCCCGCAGTTGCCGGGACGGCCCTGTAAGCCGGGGCCACGGCCTGTGCAACCGCATTAGCCGCCACTTCGTCCGGGACCGGGGCAATGGCCGGCATCGCCGCAGTCTCATCTTGCCGGGCCGTGTCCGGAAGCTTTACCGAAGGCTGATGAAGCAGGCCCGCCACAGTCAGTACAAGCACGCATGCCGCGCCTGCCGCCCACGCCGGATGGGGTGAAACTATCGCGTCCCGCAAGCGGGACCAGAAACTTTCCACCCGAGAGGCCCGTTTTGCCATCAGCCGGGCCCGCAGACTGTCCCTTACCCGGGAGTCGGAGCTGAAATCGGTTCCGGCCAGCATACCCGCCATCTTCAGCATGGGGTCGGAGTCCGGGCCTTTCGCTCCGGAAAGTTTCCTGTCGAGTTCGGCGGCGAACTTATCGGCCAATTCCTTCTCTGTCATAGGACCATCCCCTTCGCGGTCAAATCGGTTTGCAGCTTTTTTACCGCCCTGTAGATTATGACGGCCACGTTGCTCTCGCCAAGGCCCGTCATGGCCGCTATCTCCCTGTTGTTCATGCCGGAAGTGAACTTCAGGGCCAGCACGTCCCGGGAACGTTCGTCCAGCCCGGAAACGGCTTCCAGCAAAAGGCGCCGGTCCTCTTCCCTGCCGAGGGTTTCTTCCGGCCTTGGCTCCGAGGAGGCCACGGCTTCCATCTCCTCCGGCTCCATATCGCCGGTAAAGCGGCCGGAGCGGAAGGAATCGGTCACTGCGTTGCGGGCTATGGCGAACAGCCACGCCTCGAACGGGGCCCTGTCCGGATTAAAGGAAGCCAGCTTATCAAGGATCTGTTCGAACACCCTGCCGGTTATGTCGTCCGCGGCCTCCGGCGAGGAGACACGGTAGCGGACATAGTTGTAAACCCGGCTGAAATACCGGTCATACACCGTCCCGAAGTCCAAGGCGCCGTCGCTCATAGTTTTATGGTCTTCATCGCTGCCGGTCACAGGTTAATACGCGCCGGCCGTAAAAGTATTACAACATCCTTTCATATACCCTGATTATCGCTTTTTTAAGCTCCGGTTTCACAGACACCGCCTTTGGAATCGCTTCAGCATGGACTCATCAGAGGCAGGCTCTCCCCTTCCAAACCCCGGTTTATGGTGCTATACTAATTAAAAGTAAGGATATCGTATCCATAAATTTTACACAGAATGGAGCGAGCGGGATGGAGGACATATGAATAGGAAGGGTTTTACTCTTGTTGAGCTGGCGGTTGTCATAGTTATCATCGGTGTTCTGGCGGCCTTTGGCGTGCCGAAGTTCAGGGAAGCGGTCGAAAGGTCAAAAGCCGGCGAGGCATACAACTATCTCTCCGCCGTCCGCTCGGCGCAGGAACGGTATCACAGCAGGCAGGGCAAGTATTCTTCCAGCGCGTCAGACCTGGACATCAACTTCCCGGCTCCAAAATACTTCAGCATAGGAACCATCACCGCGGACGAGAGCAAGTGGGACATACTGCTTTACCGCACGGGCGCAAGCGCCGGCTACGGCAAGTATAATGTCCACTTCAGCGAGACGGGCTACGAGACCGACTCGAATATCCCCGCCTCCATCAACCCGATGTCGACCAATTAAAAGGCACATCCTACGCTGTCAAATTAAAATACCCCCCTTCCGGGGGGTATTTTTATGCCCCTGCGGGAAGGGACTGCCGCCGGAGGAAACATACGTTCCCGTAAAGTTACATGAAAATTGAGCGCAGGTTTCACTCTTTTGGGCTAAGATTTAGTAAGAAGCTCCGGCAGGGGACTATTCAGGCGGAGCGAACTTTGGAAAGGAGAAATGATATGAACAAGAAAGGTTTTACACTGGTAGAACTGGCCGTGGTCATCGTTATCATCGGCGTGCTTGCAGCCTTCGGCGTGCCCAGGTTCCGCGAAGCCGTGGAACGCTCGAAAGCGGGTGAAGCTTACAACTACCTGTCGGCCGTTCGCTCGGCCCAGGAACGCTTTCACAGCAGGCAGGGCGCGTATTCTGCCACCGCCGCTAACCTGGACATCAACTTCCCGGCTCCCAAGTACTTCAGCATCGGTGCCCTTACCGCTGATGAAGCCAGCTGGGACGTAATCCTGTACCGCACTGGTTCCAGCGCCGGTTACGGCAAGTACACCGTGCACTTCAGCGAAACGGGCTATGAGACGGACTCCAACATTCCGCCCTCCATCAACCCGATGTCGACCAACTAATAGACTTAAAACAAGAAAGGCGGGCCTCACGGCCCGCCTTTTTTTTTGCGCCTGAAACCACCCCGGAAGAAATCGCCGGACGATTCCCACCAATCGGCCGTTGCCGCATAACACGTCACAACCAGCCCTTTCCCCAGCGCAACCCACCGCCGCCTCGGAAAGACATCAGCGGCATTGCGCTTTGAACTCCGCGGTTCTTTTTGCTAGAATATATGGGACGGACGAAGAGAAGCATGTCCGCGGCAGCACAAGAAGCCCAGTTGGCGCAGCGGTAGCGCGTTCCCTTGACATGGGAAAGGTCATAGGTTCAAATCCTATACTGGGCACCATTTTCCGACTAAGCTTGTTCTTTCAACGAACAAGCTTTTTTTTTGGGATGCCAGGGAAGAATACAGTCCGCAATCAAAATATTTAATCTATGCAAAAATCAAAAAGTCCAATCAAAAATCCCCCGCTCCATGTACCCGGACAATCACTGGACAAGCGAATTAGGGACCTCAGTCAAGACTTTATATCGGAAGAATTACCTATCGCAGCTATGCTCTGCGCTTTTGCGGCGATGGAATGGTATCGCTTTTATGCAAAAATTCCACCGATGCCAAGGCTATACACCTTCATGGCATTGATTGGAGTGGTGTGGGCCTACTTCAAGATGAGCAAGAGATCACGGGAAATAAAGGATTTAAAACTCGGTCTGACCGGAGAACGTGCAGTCGGGCAACATCTATCCGAAACCTTGTCCCCACTGAAATATCAGGTTTTTCACGACATACCCGGGCAAGGCTTTAACATTGACCATGTCATCATCGGACCGACCGGGATTTTCAGCATTGAAACCAAGACCAGAAGCAAACCGTCCGAAGGGGAACCGCACATTCAATATGATGGCCAAACCATCAAAGTGAACGGGGCTTTGCCTGACAGAGACGCTGTAAAACAAGCAAAAGCCGAGGCAAGCTGGTTAAGCGAAATTCTGGAACAGTCAACTGGGAAAAAATTTCCCGTGCAGCCAATCGTTATTTTCCCGGGATGGTTCATATCCCCGGGACCGGCGCATGCGGAAGTATGGGTACTGAACGAAAAAGCGGCTCCGGCATTCATACAAAACGGAAGAAACACATTGCGCCCGGAGGACATATCACTGGTTACATTTCACCTGAAACGCTATGTGATTTCAACCGATGAAAACAAGAGATGACGACAACTGCTATATTTCGAAATGTAGCCAGAGGAATACGCGGTCGCCTTCAGTGCGGAAGTCGGTCTTTGCGGCGCTTTGCCTGACCAGATAGGCGGAAAGCCCTATTACATCCTCCTTTCCCCCGTCCAGCGGCGGACATTCCTTTGGGAATTCAAACGGCTTGCCGGTCCACCCCACGGAAACATCCAGTGACCCCTTGTCTCCGGCCAGTTCCAGCTCAAGCGTCTGTCCCGGTGCGAAATGACGCGCGGTCTCCCTCAGATTATTCAAAGCTCCGGAAGCCTTTTTTCCCAGTTCGGAAGGCGTGCCCCATGCGGCGCACCGGGTTTCGACAAAACGGAATACCGTATCCGACGAATCATCTTTCGGGCGCAACGTCATTCTTCCCACATTACCGGAAAGTGACGGAACGAACAGGCTAAGCATCGAATTCCCCTCCTGAAAAAATGGCGCCGGCTTTTCCCGGCCAATGTCGCAATTGCCGCGAGGAGCGCTTCCATCAACTATAAACATTTGCCAATCTTCATGCAAGGCCGATATTAGCTAAAATCAGATATATGGGAAACACCAAATACACGCCCGCACAGCGGGAAACGGCGGATTTTTTCGATTCTATCGCTTACGGGTGGGACGCGCGGGAGAAACCAGAGGTTTTCAAGATTGTAGAGAAGATAACAGACCGCATAAATCCGGGCCCGTCCGACACGGTGCTGGACGCCGGATGCGGAACGGGGATACTTTACCCTTTCCTGCGGGAGAAGGGCGTGAAAGACATACTCTGCGTGGACGTGTCGAAAAAAATGCTGGCGGAATTACGCCGCAAGCACCCGGACGCCAAAACGCTTGCGGCGGCGTTCGAAACACTGGAAATGCCGCCGGCCTGTTTCACGAAGATAATCATCTACAACGCCTTCCCCCATTTCGAGGACAGGCCCGCCGTCTTCAAACAGGCATTCCGCCTGCTTAAAAAGGGCGGCACGCTCCACATAGTCCACTCAATGACACGGGAAGAACTGGCTGAAATACACGGGCAAGCCCCGGAAGTGGCGGAGCATTTCATTCCTTCGGACGAGGAAATGAAAAGGCTGTACGCCGAAGCGGGGTTCACGGCTATAACGGTTGAAAATATCCCGCGCTTTTTCTCCTGCGGGACAAAGGCATGACACCCCCGCATAAAGCCCTGGTTCGGGATTGAAACGGGAAAAGAGCATGAACAAACATCGCAGGGGAACACACTTCCCGAAACGCCAAGGGGACACCCGTCCGCTTGGTGTAGCTGCCTTCTGGATACGAATTATCGGAGGCGCCGGCTTTGTCATAGCGACCATTGTCTTCGCGCAAACGCTGCCGGAGAAACAGCGCGGAGCGGCTTACATAGTCGCCCTCCTGCTGGCCGCCCGCGTCGCGCTGTACATCCGGCGCGGACGAACCTGACACAAATCCCGAACAACGACAAAGAAAAACCCCGTCCTTTTGGGACGGGGTTTTTGCGTTGCTCAAATTAATGCGCGGGGTGGGACTTGAACCCACATGTCTTGCGACACACGCCCCTCAAACGTGCGCGTATACCAATTCCGCCACCCGCGCGGATAAGTTATTATAGCAAAGCTCCGTCAACTTGGCAAATTCTCCGACGGAGAATGCGTTTGCAATCATTGCGCCATTTCCCGCAGCATCCGCACGGCCGGAGTCTCTGCCCGGGGGCTAAGACCGGTCTTGCCGGAAACGGAGGGCGCCTGTCCCGCCCGTATCTGTCCGACCACAGGATAAAGAATATCGCCCGGGCAGGCGGTTGCGTTAAAGTCCCTGTGTCCGAATACCTTGCTGGTCGGGATGCCGTAAGCCTGGGAAATTGCGTAGACAAGATTGTTCAGCGTGGCAAGAGCCGCAGGAGTGGGCACATGGTTATATGGAGCGTGGAAATAGCCCATGAAGCTTATGCCTACGTTATTGGTGTTGTTGGCATAGGTATGCGCGCCGATGGCCCACACCGGACGGCCTTCAAAGACATTGCCGAAAGGGTCGATTACATAGTGATAGCCTATATCTATGTACGGGTCGCTGGGGGAATTGATATGTTCCTCCTGTATCTGGCGCATCACCTCATAGCTTTCCGCGATGGAAGAGGGCCAGGTCTGGGCCGTATGGTGTATGGTTATCTTGGCGGGGGAATGCTCGGTATAATCACCCTTGGCCGGAACCGCGCCCCATTCCTCGCGGGAAATGACATTGATGCCGTACAGCCGCAAATCTTTTACAGTATGGCGCTTGTTGGACTTGGCGGCGGCGCGGGACTCCTTCATGGCCGCGGTTATGGGTTCCACCGTATAAATCAGAACCGACGCCCCCGGCACGGACGAAAGGACACGATAGCGATACTGCGCCCCGGCCAGAGAGGGTATTTTGGCTCCGGCGAAGAAGTAACCGTTAGGATACTGCTTCACGTCGGCCTTCATCCATTTTGAATCCCTGCCGGCCATCACTTCGACCTCTATTTTGGCGTTGCCGGGGACCGAACCGCGCACCAGCAGGCCGGTCAGAGCCTCGGCTTCGGCAGTGCTGAAACCGGAATCGAAAATCACTCCCGGCTCGAAAGCGGGCTGCAGGGCCTTGACGTCGGAGACGGGGAAGGAAAGTTCCTCCGACACCCCGGCGGAAGCGGGAACGGAAAGCAGAACGGACAGGCAGACAAGCGACAGCGTTCGCATCATAATCCTCCGTAGGATGTTCTTACATCGCACAGCCCCGCGAACCTGCCGCGGGGCTGCGTCAAAAAACGGCGCGGCTACCAGCCGGAAACCACCCGGCCGATACGTTGAGACAGCTTCTCCAGATATTCACCGCCCAAACGCTCCGCGGCGGCATTACCCGCTCCTTCCGCGGAAGAGGCGGAAACCTCGGCCTGCAGTTTGGAGCGGAGTTCCGTAAAGACGGGGAAGAGGTTGTTTCCCGGGCAGTCGGTGGCGTTTATCTCGCGGTGACCGTACAGGTTTTTTGCGCTTACGCCCTGCTTGCCCATCAGTTCTCTTATAAGCTTTTCAAGGGAAGCCAGCGTGGCTGGGGTTATGTGATTATCCTTGGGAGCCTGATAGCTGCCCATTATGGAAATGCCGACATTGCCCGTGTTGTTGCTTTCGACATGGGCCCCGTAGACGTTATACGGACGGCCTTCGTACACGTTGCCAAGCCCGTCTATAAGGAAATGATAGCCGATATCAATCCACTTGCGGGTGTTCTGGTGATAGCTCTGGATGAAAGTCATTTCCTTTTTGGCATCGGCCACCGTCATGGTCTGGCGGCCCTCGGTGTGATGGACGGTTATGCGGTAAAGGGACTGCTGCGGAGTGTACTCCTCGGTGGGAGGCTTGGCCCCCCAGTCGGCGCGGCGCGTAAGCGGAATGTCCAGCGTAACGTAAGGAACGGTCTTCCCGTCCTCTGACGCGGCTATGGAGATATCGTTCTTGCCATTGTCCTCCATGAGGCGGGAGGTCGAAAGAAATACCTCCACGTTATAAATCTCAAGCGTGTTTTTAGCGGCAAGGCCGGAGTCCACCGCCCGCACGCGCACGGGGGCGCTCCCCGCGTTCGCAAACTGGTATTTTGCCCAGAAACGGCCGTCATCAAAGCGGCTGCTTTCCATGGGGAGCCATTTGCCCTGTTCCGCCGAATAAATCTGCAGAGACAGATGCGCGTCAGGCATAACGCCGTGCAGCGCGACGGTGTCATAAGGCGAGGACGGGATAGAACTTTCGCCGGTGTCGAAAACAACGGCCTCCGCTCCGGCCGGGACGATTACCTTGCTGAAAGAAGGGTAGGAAGCGCCGAAATTGACGCTTTCGCCCACATCGGCGAAAGCGGCGGCGGGAATCAGGAGGAAAGCGGCAATAATAGCAATATGTTTCATGGTTGTCCTACCCCAATACTAACACTGGCGGAGGTCATGAACAAGGGCCAAAGGTCCTAAAGGCAGAGAACAAGTCCGGATAACGGAAGGCGCCGGGGTTATGGCATGGCGCGTGCAAATTGCTATCATGCTACTTAGGAACGTCAATTTCAACAGAGAGGTTTCAAATGAGCGAAGAGATAACCCTCCCCTCCGGGCTGAGGATAGAAGAGATAACGCAGGGCACGGGCCAGTCCCCGGTGCGCGGCAAGAACGTCACCATACATTACGTCGGCACGCTGGCCGAGAACGGCAAGAAATTCGACAGCTCCCGCGACAGGGGCACCCCCTTCACCTTCATCATCGGCGTCGGGCAGGTCATCAAGGGCTTCGACGAAGGCGTTGGCAGCATGAAGGTAGGCGGCAAGCGCCTCCTCAAGATTCCCTCCAAGCTCGGTTACGGTTCCCGCGGCGCGGGCGACGTGATTCCCCCCAACGCCGACATCAACTTCGAAGTGGAACTTCTCTCGATAGAGGAATAAACGATGCAGCCATCGAACAAACCCCAGAACGGACAGATGCAGCTCCAGATAGACATGGACGACCAGACGGCGCAGGGAGTTTACGTCAACCTGGCCGGCGTGGCGCACAGCGAGACGGAATTCATACTGGATTTCCTCTTTCTCCAGCCGACTGAACCGAAGGCAAAACTGCGGGCGCGGGTCCTCTCCTCCCCACAGCACACCAAACGCTTCCTTAACGCCCTCGCGGAGAACATCCGCAAGTACGAGGAGCGCTTCGGCACCATAGTGGACAAGGGCGTAACGCCCACCGCGCACAGCTGAGCAGAATAGCTATAGAATGAGAACGCCGGCCCGAAAGGGCCGGCGTTTTGTTTGACCGGGAAAAAGGACACGCGCAATGCTAGTCAGCACCTCTCATACGCTGGCGGGTACCGGAAGGCGGCCCGGAGTTCCCTGCGGGTGCGGCGGATTCGGCGGCCTTCCCTGTAGTTTCAGTACCGGAAGCTGGAGCCGATTTTTTTGCCGCTTCAAGCCGGGAAACGCCTTGCTTTGCCCAGATATCCCCCCTTTCGGCGGCCTTGCGGTACAACACAAGAGCCTTGTCGCTGTCCTTTGCGACACCGGTTCCGTTTTCATACATGTTTCCCAAGGCAAGAAGGGACTGCACATCGCCTTGCTCCGCAGCCTTCGCATACCACTTTACGGATTCCTCCAGATTGGCCGGAATGCCCTTCCCTTCCTTGTAGATATTGCCGAGATTATGCTGTGCCTGAACGTACCCCTGTTCAGCGGCCCTGCGGTACCATTTCACGGCTTCTCCGTAATCCTTCGGAACACCCCTGCCGTTGAAATATGCGTTACCCATATTAGACTGTCCGATGGCATTGCCTCCTTCCGCCGACATCCGGTAGTACCTGATTCCTTCTTCCAGACTTTTATCAAAGCCAAGACCGTTATCATGCATGTAGCCGAGGTCCACCATCGCGTCGGTATTGCCCTGTTCCACGGCTTTCAGATACCATTTCACGGCTTCCTCATAATTCTGCGGAGCACCGTTTCCAGTGCGATAAACTATGCCCAGGTCCAGTTGAGCTATGGAATTCCCCTGTTCCGCGGCCCGCATATACCACTTAAAAGCCGCGGCAGCATCAGCAGAAACGCAGACTCCGGAATAACGCATGGAACCCATTTTCACCTGGGAATTGGCATTTCCCTGCGCAAGAGACTTCTGAATCCATTCAAGGGCCTTGCCACAGTCTTTCACGGCGCCGAGCCCGTATGCATATGCCTGGGCAAGCATTCCCTGTGCATCCGAATTGCCCTGTTCCGCGCTGCGCGCATACCATGACACGGCCTCCTCGGGATTTTTCCGTATTCCCAGACCGTTAATCAGCATGGTTGCATAAAGATACTGGGCGGAAGCATCCCCCTTTTCGGCCTGGGAACGCAAAGTGTCCGCAGGAAGGAACGCAAGCACATGCAGCAAGTGGGAATTATCCGTGATGTTCCAGCCGTAAGCTTTAACGAAAGACAGGGCGAAAGCCTGTTTATCCCTTTCGCTCACCACGGAATAAGCCAGCAGTTTTTTGAGCTTTGCCCAGTCGCGCTCGCGCAGTTCCACGCGCTTTTCACGCGCATCACTCGCCTTCCCAAGTTCTTTGGCGTAGCGTTTCCAGTCCGCGACACGGCTATCCGCCATTTCGCGATACTGCCGGTACTTCTTCCCGAAGGTTTTCCATCTGTCAGCTTTCTCAAGGGCGGAATCGGGGCCCTTGTCGTTGGCGAGCATGGCGTTCATCGCCTCCTGCGCGTCCACCGCAGCCCACTCCTCCGCGCGCTTCCGGGCCATGTCCCTGTAAGTCCGGATATCGCTGCCAAGCGCGCGCCACTTTTCAGCTTTCTGCTCGGCGGAGGCGTTGCTCCCGTCAAACTTCACGACCTCGTCATATTTACCCAGAGCATCCACGTCCATGGAAGCGAAATCAACGCCTTCCTCCTTCCCTATCGCGCCTGGCATGGAAACTTTCGGCATCTCGGTCAGCGCGCCTGGAGCGGTCACCCTAGGCATTTCCGGCAGTTCGCTGACCTTGAAGGATACGGCGTGAGCGCGCCCGCTTGAGGCCTTGGCGATTTCACCGATATCCGGCCCCTGTTCACCGGCGCTCTTGCCGATGACAAGTTCCTCGTTGCCGCTGATTGTGGGGTGCTGGGAACGGTCGCGCACCGTGGCGCGGAACGCTCCCTCCACATAACGCTGCACGGCCCCGGCCCGTATATGCCCGCTGGCGTCAGCTCCGGCCCAGCCGCGCACCGCGCCGAGGGCAAGGTAGCTGAACGCGGGCCGTTCAACACCCGGCAGACGGCCCGCGAACTCGTTGGCCTTTGCCGCGGTAAGCAGAGCGAAGCGGGAGTCCAGCTTTTCGCCGGTATTTATCACAACCACGGGCTGAAGCCCTTTGACGAGTTCCTGCCCGCCTTCATCCCGGCCGGAGAAACAGGCGTCAAGTATAACGACAACGCCACGGGCTTTGGTCTTGCCCAGAACAGACACAAGTTCCTTTTGAGCGAGGCTGCGGCTTTTGAGGCCGCGGGCGGTCTGCTGGGCGTCCACGCCTATAAGCAGGCCGTCCTTGCTGTCGGCGTCCGGCGCGCCATGCCCTATGAACACGAACCAGAGAGTGCCGTCCTCCCCCGCGAGCCCTGCGGCCTGCGCCGCGGCGGCCTTTATCTCGTCGGCCACGGCTTCGTTGTCCCGCATAAGGATTATATTGGCCGCGGGAACCCCTCGGGTTTTGTAAAGATAGTCGTACCACGCCAGCGCATTGGAACCGGCACCGGCCACCGCCGGGAGCGCGAAATATTTCTCCGCGCCCACGATAACGGCGGCGTCATGCTCCCCTCCCCCCACGGAAGGGGCAGGCCGGGACAAGTCGGGCCAGCTTTCCGCGCATGCTAATCCTGAAAAAGAAATGAAGACAAACGAAGAGACGGCAAGTATAAGTCGCATTGATTCCCACCCTCCAGGAAACTCTGGCTTAATGGTATCAAATAACATGTGCGGGAAAGGCGTGACTTTTGACAAAGAAAACGCCGGCCCCGAAAGGGCCGGCGCTGTCGTCCATATGGGAAACGCTACTTTGCACCGGAAAGGATGGCTTGCATATCCTTGTCCACGGTTTCTATGGGTTTTATGCCGAAGTTATCCACCAGCACCTTTAGCACGTTTGGCGAGACAAAAGCCGGCAGCGTCGGGCCGAGCCTTATGTTCTTTATACCGAGAGAGAGCAGGGTAATCAGCACGCACACCGCCTTCTGCTCGTACCAGGAGAGAATCAGCGACAGGGGCAGTTCATTCACTCCCACCCCGAAGGCCTTGGCCAGAGCGGAGGCTATCACGATGGCGGAATAGGAGTCGTTGCACTGTCCGCAGTCCAGCAGGCGCGGCAGGCCGTCTATCTCGCCGTGGTCCAGCGTGTTGAAGCGGAACTTCCCGCAGGCCAGAGTGAGGATGACGGTATCCCTGGGCGTTTTCTGCGCGAACTCCGTGTAATAGTTTCTGCCGGGCTTGGCGCCGTCGCAGCCGCCGATGAGGAAGAAGTGCTTTATCCGGCCCTTCTTCACCATGTCCACGACAGTGCCCGCGGCCTTCATCACCGCGTCATGACCGAAGCCAATGGTTATCTTTTTGCCGGCCTCGTCAGAGGGAAAACCGCCGGCCTCAAGCGCGGCCTTGATAACGGGGGAGAAGTCCTTCTTCCCGCCGATACGGTCTATATGCGTCACGCCGGGCCACTGCACGAGGCCGGTGGTGAATATGCGTTTCACATAGGAATTGGCCGGGCGTTGTATGCAATTGGTGGTCATCAGCATCGCGCCGGGGAATTCGGCAAACTCCTTATACTGGTTCTGCCACGCGGTGCCGAAGTGCCCGGCCAGATGGGAAAACTTCTTAAGGCCCGGATAGGCGTTGGCGGGAAGCATCTCGCCGTGAGTGTAGATGTTTATACCCTTGCCTTCGGTCTGCTGAAGCAGTTCATAAAGATCGCGCAGGTCATGGCCGGATATGAGTATCGCGGGGCCTTTTCTGTGGCCGAGAGACACCTGCGTGGGTTCCGGATGGCCGTAAGTGCCGGTGTTCGCGGCGTCCAGCGTTTCCATGCACTTCAGGTTGACCTGCCCGAGCTCCATCACAAGTGGGACAAGCTCGGCGGCGCCGAGGGAATCGTCAACCATCGCGGCAAGGCCTTTATAAAAGAAGGCGTCCACATCGGGATTGACCTTGCCCAGCACGCGGGCGTGGTCGGCATAGGCGGCCATGCCCTTGAGGCCGAATAGTATCAGCTCGCGCAGGCTGCGCACGTCCTCATTAGGCGCGGGGGAAGTGAGTATGCCGTTGCTGCGCCCCTGCTCCACAAGGGCGTCCAGGGCGGCTGCGGGCTTGAATTCAGCCGCGGCAGGCACAGCGCCCGAGAATTCCTTCCCGTTTTTTGTCTTATATGCCGCAAGCGCGCGGACCTTCATGTCGTCGCGCAGGGCGCAGGCCTTGCGGACAAGGGGCTCGATGGTCGCCGGGTCGAAATTCACATTGGTGATGGTGGTGAAAAGAGCTTCCTCGACAAAAGCATCGGTTTCCGGAACGCGGACGCCGTTATCGAGGGCCATCTTCCCCCAGAAGCCGAGACCCTTCAGGGAGTGAATGAGCGCATCCTGCGCGCCGGAAGTCTCCCAGGTTTTGCCGCACACGCCCTGCAACGTGCAGCCTTTTCCGCCGTTGGTCTGTTCACACTGCCTGCAGAACATCTTGTCCATTTTTCTACCCTCCATACGTTATTGTATTTCCCCTTCAAGGGATATTACTATTTCTTCAATCTTTATGCTCTTGCCGGAACGGGCAAGAGCCTCGCGCACGATCGCGGTGGTTCCGCCGCAGCAGGGAACGGTCATGCGCGACACCGTCAGCGACCTGATGTTATTGGAGCGGAAAAGCTCGGTCAGCTTTTCAATGTAATCCTCGGCGGCATTGTCCAGCTTGGGGCAAAAGATGACAAGACTCTTCCCCTTAAGCAACTCCGGGTGGAACGCGCCGAAGGAAAAGGCCGTGCAGTCCGCCGCCACCAGCAAATCGGCGTTTTCAAAGTACGGCGCATAGGGATTGAGCAGATGAAGCTGTATGGGCCACTGCCGGAGCTCGCTTGCGCCGGAAACGGTCTTGCCCGCCGCGGCGGCTTTATTCCTGTTGTCATGCATGGCGCCGCCGGGACAGCCTCCCCCTCCGTGCGAGTGACAGCCGCAGCCGGAGGATTCCAACTCCGGCACCGGCATGTTGTTTTCCTTTAAATATTCAACCGCTTCAGCCAGATGCTTTTTGTCCCCGTGGGACTTCAGATGGGCTAGATGAGCCTTTATGACACCGGGCCCTCCCTTGACGATGTTTTCCATCGTCCGTCTTTCATCATAAGGCTCTGCCTGGCGGGTTTCCACCGAAATCGCCCCGCGTGGACAGCCGCCAACACAGGCGCCAAGACCGTCGCAAAACATCTCTGCCACAAGCCTGGCCTTGCCGTCAATAACCTGAAGCGCGCCCTCGGGACAGCCCTGCGCGCAAAGACCGCAGCCGTCACACTTGCTCTCGTCTATTACAATAATCTTCCTTTTCATTGTGCCACCATACCCGCCTTGAAAGATTCCCAGACCATCCCGCCTCCCTATCTCCATTCCTAACTACAACTAGTTTAGTATTAGTTTGGGGAGATGTCAAGGCCAAATTTACATCAGTAAATTTGCCCGTCGTATGGGCGGAGGGGATTTTCCTCCGGAAAAGACCCGGAGGCCTAGTCCTGCGAGCCATGCTCGCAGGGCAAGGCCGATTCTTGCCTCCGCACTCCGCTTCGTTGCCCCAATTCCTCTCGCTCCCGATTCTGCGTGCAGTTAGCCGGTTCAAGTCTCACAACTTGACTTGAATGAGTGCATTACATAGATTGGATTTTGTTGCCAGCGTTATAATTTCTTGAAAGTGCCGGTACTGTCTTTCCTGCTTATGGAGATGAGTCTTATGATGAGGATAAGTAACGTTTTTAGGTTTACGTTCATATTTGTTTCGGCGCTTGCTATTTCAGGACATATGGCAAAGACACATTGCGCGGCACTTGCCAGTGCCTACCGAGATGAACATATTCATGATGCGGCGGAGATAAGAATAAGCAGCGCCACGCTATTGTCCAGCCTGTCAAAAATCTGGGAAAGAAAGTACTCGGCCGATAGCTATGCGATAAGTGCAGACGGAACCAGAGCAGCCATCAGTATTGCGCCAGAATGTAGCGTCTTAAGAAGTAATGAGAGCAGCCAAATTTTCGTGCCGACAAATCTTTCCGACCTAGACGGACAGCGGCGCCCCGAAAAGCTGGAATATTCCAGAACACGCCTCGACTATACCGCTGAGACTGAGTATATGTACCACCTGAATGGTGTGCAATGCAGGGATTCCGGGTATCTGAAGTTACTGGATGAAACCGGTTCTGAAATCTGGACATATCCGCAGGGGAAGGATTCCGACTTGGTGGGAATATATAATGTATCCATTTCAGCGGACGGAAAGCTGATTGCGGCAGAATTAAGCAGGAAGCCATGCCGCAAACGCAAAGTTCAGGTGAGCGGCACGGAAGAACCTAACAGGCCTGCTTATAAGGAAATGTTGACATGTAACAGAGAAGTTGCGCTTTTTGACGAAAAAGGAAAGCTCTTGTGGCACCATGCGGGAAGAGGCTTGCCAAAGATCAGCCCCACCGGTAAATATGTCCTTGTTATACCTTTCGTCGGGTCATCCTACAACAGGTATGTTTACGGCTATGCATGGCAGCTGTTCAACCAGTCCGGGCAATTGTTGATTGAGGAAAAAATCAACACCATTCAGGACGCATCCGCAGTATTAGACTTATCTGAAGACCAGTACACAAAGGGGCCCTTTTCCGCTGATGGCAGTCGCTTTGTATTAGCAAATAGTTTGTGGGAGGATACTCCTTCAGGAGTGAAGAAGGTTCAATTGCCCGCCCTGAAATCAGGGTTCCGGATTGGGAGGTTGTCAGATGATGGAACTTCTTTGTTGAGCACAAAAGGTTCGGTGCTGGATTTATCCAAAGGGGAGATTGCCGGTAAACTGCCCAAGGACATGACTCCGGACAGTGATGATTATTATCCAGTTTCATTTTATGTCGGGGAAGATTATTTCAGCGTTGTTTTTCCTAATCGCGGGTTGTTTTCCGGAAGTTCATACTATGGACTTTACAGGAATCCGAGCATCACAAACACGCCAGAACCAGATTTACCGCTGGAGGAAGAGCCGGGAAAGGCAGGATGCCTTGCAGGATTCAATTATCTTTCCTCCTCGGTCAAGCCCGAATTAATAACCACTGATTTCGAAGTTGGAGCGGTCAGTGGACTGACAGGAGGGCTGCTCCATATTTCCGATAATCGGACCGGCACCACTTGTGTGTATGACATATCCAGGAAAATCAGTCTTGGATGTGAAAACACATTATCAGTCCCCATTGGCTGGGGTAACGGGAAGGGATTTCTTGTCTGTGCCAACTCCACCTGCTCAAATTACCGAATATCAAAATGAAAGAAAACACCATCATGCCCTGGCCCTCCGTCTTTCCCTTTGACGTTCAGCCGCGCAAAGGCTAGTATTAAACAAAGGTTCATTCCACTCTTTGAATGGAGAGACGCCCATGCACCTCATGACACGCGCGCTGGCCTGCCTGATACTGCTTTCAGCCATAAACCTTGCTCCGGCGCAGGACAACACACTATCGCCCGTAACGCCGGAAGACCCAAGCGTAACAGCCGACTTTGCCCAGCGAGACCTGCTTCCCCAGTCGAACATACCAGAACGGAAATGGACGAACATGAGAGGATGGGGACCGACTGCGGCTCAATATCCCCCGGTGGAAGTCCCGGCGGGCAAAGACCCCGTGGCATGGAAGCGGGCCAGAATCATAGCCGCCGCCAAACGCTACATAGGCCTCAGCTATCGTCATCATCACATCCCGGGCTGGAATCCGAACCCGGCGATAAACGCCAAAACGGGCCCCGGACTGGACTGCTCCAACTTCACCTCATGGGTCTACAACTATGGGTTGGGAATCAAATTCAACAGCGACATACTGAAGCAATCGGACAGCGAACTCTCACCCGGCAGAAAGCTCTCGCCCGATGAGAAGATGGAACCCGGGGACCTGCTCTTCATCCTTCAGACCAACCGTGAAAAAGTATCCCACGTCGTCATTTTCGTGGACGAGGGGCATATCATAGACAGCACTGGCAGCAGCATAGCCATACGCCCGTTCAAAGGCTGGTACAAGACTCACCTCTCCCACGTCAGACGGATAATAGAGTGATTTCGCGCGGATATTCACAACAGTCCGCCGGCGACAATGCCGGTTCAAGTATTGTCCCGCTGTCACGCGCATTCGCGCTGACCACGGCGGCGACGGCGCTTTCAGCCGCGCTGACGGCGCTGCTTGTCCGGCTGTTATATAAACCACACAGCATTGCCGCCGATTACAGCGCGTTCGCAATGGCCGCCAGAGACTTTCAACCGGAACCGGTCGAAAGGATGCAATATCTGGCGGTGATTGCCGTTCTGCCATTTGCGGCATGGGGCTGGAACAGATTTTTCACAAAACGCCGTGGCGCGAATGAACCGGCCCCAGCCGGGCTTGGCTACGCGCTATTGATAGCAGCCGCACTGGCGGCCGCGATACCAATGCTAACGCGAGCGCACGTCGTCCTGCGGACGACGGCGGCCTTCCCCTTTTCCCTGGCAGCCGCGACCATATGCGCGGCAGGCTATTATTACTACGGCTCCAGGCTTCTGGATAAAACACAGGCGGTCTGGTGCGGGCTGGCATTACTGCTGACCGCAATGGCAGCACTGTTTGGAACGCAGGTTTTCGGCTTTCAGAGCATAGACACCGCATGGGACTATGCCATGCACTTCGGCTCTGTTTTTCATTCGGTCGAGGAGGTCTGGGCCGGCAAGACCCTGCTGGTGGACTTCAAGAACCAGTACGGGCTCTATCCCGTGTTTCTGGCCCCGCTTTTCAAGCTGACGGGCCTTTCAGTACTTAAATTCACTGTCGTCATGGCCTGTCTGGAGGTGGCGGCATGGCTATTTCTGTTCCTGGCGTTCAGGCTCATGCTGTCTTCTTCCGCGCTGGCGGCGCTTGCCTGCGGGGCGGCACTGTTCGTCTGCCAAATGCATGCCGCGCTGTTGTATCATCTCACATACTTTCAGGGCGTCCCGATACGACTGATAGCCCCGACGGCAGCGCTGTGGCTGGCGTGCAAATGGTTTTATGAGGATTCCGTCGCGGCCAAACTGTCCTGCGGCGCTGTTTCCGCTCTGGCGGTATTATGGAACTTCGACACAGGCATTGTGCTGTTCACCGCGTGGACGCTGGCATTGGCCTACCAAAATCTCCTAAGACACGGCTTCTCAGGCGGATGGAATCCGGCGTTGAAAGATGCGGCGATTAACGCCGCATTTCTGTTCTTATCCGTGGGACTCTACGCATTTTACACCATGGCACAGGCGGGCGCATGGCCGGATTTTGCCGGATTCCTGTCTTTCGTCGGTTACTTTTTCGGGCAGGGATACTTCATGATAAAGATGCCGCTTCTGCACGGATGGATAGGCGTGGCGCTGATTTACATCGCCGGGCTGGCTTACTGCGCCGGGATTCTGGACAGGCGGGAATACTCCCCCCGCGCCTGCGCTGTCTTCTTCCTCTCCATTCTTGGCTGCGGCCTGTTTTCCTATTATCAGGGCAGGAGCGTGACTTCAAACCTTCAGTTCGTTTCCTGGCCCGCGATAGCGTTGGCCGCGATGGCGCTGGAACATATCAGGAGGACAGCATTCAAACCCGCAAGGGTTTTTGCCGCCATAGGCATTGGAGCGCTGGTATTCTGCTCGGCGGGAGCGGCGGGGGCGCTGCCCGCCGGAATCGCGAATCTGCGCCGGGAGGCATTGCCCGCCTTGAGGGGGACTGAATCCCCTTCCACCAGAAAAGCGGACTTCATCAGGCAAAACACCGCGCCCGGAGAGAACGCAATCATACTCTCATACAACGCGGCGGCCTATCACCTCCATTCCGGCACGCGAAACCCGCTAAAGCTTCCGGGCATGGCGGAACTTTACCTGCAAAGCGAGCTGCACTCACTTGCCGGGACCATAGGGGAGAGAAAGTACAAGGTATTCTTTGAAGACGGGGCTTTCGCTTTCCATGACGGGCAAAAAAACGCCGCCACGGAATCTCTGGAAGAGAATTACGCGGCGGCGAAGAAAACACCGGACGGGATGACCCTTTATCTGCCTAAACCCCGCAGGTAAGGCTGCGTCAGTCGGAAAGCTTTCGGGCCTTCAGCTTAGCCGAGGCAAGTATTATGCCAAGGCAGATGGACAGCCCGGCCGCAGTTATTATGCGGTAGACCGGCGGCAGGCAGAATGTGACAGTATGGGCGGGTATCCAGAACCACAGCACGGAAAAACCCACCACGCCGAACATGTTTTTCCAGTCCATGCCGTTCCACACTTCCATGAAAGGCCAGCGGCCCAGCAGGGCTTTTCTCTCGATAAGCGTATCGGTTATGCGGTGCAGGACCATGAACTCGAACCCGAAAGTGAGGTTCATGAAAACCGACTTATAGAACGCCGCTCCGACGGGACTGTTTCCGAACGGCAGCATTTCCGCCCGCACGAGGGCGTCCACGCCCGCGCTGAAAACAGTAAAGGCCACCGTTATCATCACCCCGAAACAGCCCCACACGGGAATCTTCACCGGCATGTTGATTGAGCCGAACTTCCATTCGGAAGAGACAATCCGCACGGCAAGCAGTTCCCCCATCGAAGCCAGCAGCGCGAACTTGAAAAAGCCCATGACGACAGGATGGGCGGCGGTGGCGCGCACGAACCACGCGTGGGAATAATCAGACAACAGCACCCCGGCCACCGCTGCAAGGACAGCCCCCCAAAGCAGGTCAAGCATTCTTGTTTTCATGATATCCGCGACTCAAGGCAAAATTCCGCTACTTCCCGCCGTACAGAGTTTTGCACTTGGCAGCAAGCTCCTCGTAATATGGCGGCGGAACATCTCCAGAATCCGGCTCCGGCAGATACGCCTTGAAGCCCTGATTAACAAGGTCACCAGCCTTGTCACCCAGTTTGGCAAGACATTCAGGTGTAATAGCTGGGTCTAACGTCATCCCTTGCGGCAAAGATGCCGACAAATGTTTTACAGCCGCTTTATAGTCCTTTTCCGGCAAGGCCACCAGCAAAACAAACTTGGAGTGCAGCATCTCAGCTGAAGAAAACTGAAGTTTGGGAGAAAATACCCTCTCAAAATGCTGTTTCCTATCTGGCACAGACATATTCTCCATAAATTCAAGGAACTGCCCCAGCAGTAAATCTGTATACACCGAATACACTCCCCCGGTATTAGTTTCATCACCCGTGGCGACACCCGGGAAACGTGAAAATAATTGCTCTATTGCATCGAGTTCAGCCTGTTTACGATTCTGTCCATTATAAATCAGCGCTGTTCTGTATAGAGCTTCCGCCCCGGCTATACACACATCGGACGGGCTACTGCTCTTATGAAGCTCAATATCAGGATATGAGGAAAGCAATTCTGACCAGGCTTTCAGAGCTCCGGCATAATCCTTGCGTGTTTTCATAGCGTCAGCAATGGCAAAATATAACGATGCTTCCCCCTCTCCATAGGGACGACCTTTTCCCTTCACCCAAGCAAGCAACTTCTGCAAGGCATTTACATTATCCGTTGCCAGATAATGCGTGGAAAGGGTAAAAAGAGCCTTGCCAATCAACGCGGAATCTTCCGAAGTGGCGACGATATATTCTAAAGCCGCCACCTTGACCGGAGAAAGAACGCGGCAATAATTACCGCGAACACCATATGAACTCGTCTCCAGACATTCCAGCGCAAAATACGACAGCAGCAGGCCCGGCTCTGCGCCTTCCGTATCGCTACACGCGACAGAAATACCGGTAAAAACCTCCAAGTCCCGTTTGGTCTTGAAATTAGCAAACAAAAACTCTTCTCCCGATTTCCAGCACTGTCCCCCGGCATCGGACAACTCACCATTTGGGCACTGTGCCGCTTTAGGAGCATTGCGCCAGAATCGCTCATAGGGAGATTGTGGTCCTCCAATTCGATGTATCCTATCAGACACTCTTGGACAAAGGAATAGGCGCTCATCATTTTTAGGCGCGGATTCAATAATATCGATAGCGCTGCGCGCCTCCGAAGCCACTTCAGGGTCCTTGTCACGCAGCGCAGCCTCAAGAACGGATGGAACTGAATCCATCTCTTCAGCCAGCCTTCGCAAACTGAAAGCAGCCAGCCTCCGCTGTTTGGGGTCAGAATCTGACAACGCGTCCAGCAGCACAGGTTCCATCCCGGCTATCGTCAAATTATATCGGGCCAGAGCATAAGCTGCACACCTGCGAATCGGAACATCCGGAGCATGCAGCATCTGCGCCAAATGACTGGCGCACGCATACAGTTGATTCCCCTGAGAAAAATTGCCTTCCCGCAATTCCGTAGCAGCGGCGCAACGCACGGAAGGATCAGAGCTGGAAAGTTTTTTTAGCACGACAGCAAGACGCTCGTCCTTCATGGCCAGCGCAGGCAAACAGCAAAACGAAAGAACGACTATCGCGAAACACAGAACCGACGATTTACCCAATCTACCTGCGAACATAGTGTAAGACCTCACAATACAATAGTATTACAAACTTTAGCATTTCCCGACGAACAGAGGTTTGCATTTGGCAGCAAGCTCCTCGTAACATTACGGCGGAACATCTCCAGAATCCGGCATTGGCCAGGCGGTATTTGCTTGTGCACGAGTCCCATCAGCTGGCGTTAAAGTCCGCCACGGCGCGCAAATGAAGAATTCCCGCTAAAGTATCCTTCGAAGCATAGAGGGACCAGCCTATCAGGCTTACGCCGCAGGCCAGCAATAAAAAACTAGCTTTTTTGGTTGCCCCGGCGACCATGACCGGTTATTTCTTTTCCGCCAGCACGCGCCAGCCGGTTGAACGGAATGGGGAATACTCCTCCCCGCCCTCCGGCTTTTCGGCATGGACGGTAACCTGTTCGGCCAGCGCGAGAAAACGCCATTTATCCCCCGGGAACAGGTCGCGCATTTCCTTCTCGCTAAAATAGTGGTGCGGCACGCCCGCCTCGCGCCCGTCGGTGGGAGCGTAGGTGCGTTCCTCCAGCTTGGTGCCCTGCCCGAAGCCACACGCCTTGTCGGAAAGCAGCGCGCCCATGAACAATCCGCCCGGCAGAAGGTTCGAGTGGATTATACCAACCGCACGGTGTATGTTAAGAAGCTCGTTGTGCTGTATGACATTCCAGCTAAGCGCGCCGTGGAATTTCGCGTCCGGGAAAGGGTTCTCCGTCATGTCGGAAAGCTTTGTCCGCACGGACAGGCCGGACTGCGCCGCCCATGACGAGGTAAGTTCGAGCGCGCGCGGAGACTTGTCCGACGCGAATACCTGCAGGCCAAGGCGCGCGGCGGCCACGGAATGCCGTCCCCCGCCGCAGCCGAGGTCCCAGAAATTGAGCTTCACGCCCGGAAATTTTTTCTCCAGCAGCGCAAAAAAGCGGTAGACCTCGGCTTCGGGAGCCTTGTCTATATTCCTGGCGTCGGCAAACAGTTCGTTCCAGTCCGGCATGATAAACCTCCTCGCACGGTATCGGTCAAAGGACAAGAATGATGATAGCTAAATTGCCGCCCGTAAAAACAGCGCAAAAAAACGCCCCCGCGATTGGCGCGGGGGCGTTGTGCTTATAAGACGACTATTTCTTCTGCGCCTTGGCGGGAACCGCGGTGGCCGCGGGAGCCGGGGAGGCCTTTGCCGGGGCCGCCGCTGCGGGCTGCGCTTCGGCCGGCTTCTGGGGCGCCGCCGGTATGGCCGCGGGCGAAACCTGCCTGTCCAGAACGGAAGACATGGACGAGCGGCCCGAATGGACGGTCAGCGCCACTGAAGTTATGGCCACGAGTATGGCCATGGACGCGGTGAACTTCTTTATGAACGAAGTCCCCGAGGACGCGGCAAACAGCGCGTCGCCGCCGCCGGCGCCCGTAAGGCCGCCCATGGCGGAGCTTTTGCCGCTCTGCAGCAGCACGCTTATGATGAGCAGGAGACACCCCGCTATGTGAAAGAACAGTATTATCTTATCCACGTACTTCCTCCTTGTTCCTCGAAATGGCCGCGAGGCCCGGCAGGACCTTGCCTTCCAGGAACTCCATGCTGGCCCCGCCGCCGGTGGAGCAGTGGGAGAGCTCTGAAGTTTTAATCTTGGCCTTCTTTATGACGGACAGGCTGTCGCCGCCGCCGATGATGGTGGTGGCGCCGTTTTTCGTCGCCTCCACCATGGCCTGGGCCACGGAAAGACTGCCCTTGGCAAAAAGATCGTTCTCGAACACGCCGACCGGCCCGTTCCAGAAGATGGTCTTGGCGCCCTTTATCCTCTCGGAGAACATGCCGATGGTGCGGGGGCCGATGTCGAGGCCCATCCACCCTTCGGGGATGGCCATGCCCTGCGTGGTCTGCGTGGGCACGCCTTCCTTGAGCTCCTGCGCTATCACGTGGTCGGAGGGAAGGAGTATCTCTACTTTTTTCTGGTAGGCCTTGGAGATGATGTCCTTGGCCTCGTTTATCCTGTCGGATTCCACGAGGGACTTGCCGATGGAAACGTTCTGCGCGGCCAGGAAGGTGTAGGCCATGCCGCCGCCTATGACTATCCCGTCCACGAGGTTGAGCAGGTTCTGGAGCACCAGTATCTTGTCGGACACCTTGGCCCCGCCGATGACGGCGAGGAAGGGCCGCTTGGGATTGCGGATGGCGCGGTCGAGGAACTCAAGCTCGGTCTGCACCAGGAAACCGATGACGCCCGGCAGGAACTTGGCGATGGCGGCGGTGGAGGCGTGGGCGCGGTGCACGGTGCCGAAGGCCTCCTGCACGAAAATCTCGCCATAGGAGGAAAGCTGCTTGGCGAAATCCGGATCGTTCTTTTCCTCCTCGGGATGGAAGCGGAGGTTTTCGAGAAGGACTATCTCGCCTTTCTTGGCTTCCGCCACGGCCTTGGCGGCCTCGGGCCCCACGCAGTCCGTGGCGAAGTGGACCTTGGCTCCCATGAGCTTTTCCACAACCGGCACGCAGGGTTTAAAGCTGAATTCAGACGCCACCTTGCCCTTGGGGCGTCCAAGATGGGACATGAGGACCACGCGGCAGCCGTTTTCCAGCAGATGCTTCACCGTCTTTACGGTGGCCGCGATGCGCTTGTCGTTTTCCACGACGCCGTTCTTGATGGGAACGTTGTAGTCCACGCGCACGACGACATTCTTGCCTTTTATGTCCACGTCCTGAACTCTCACGAGTTTAAGGGTTTCCGTTGTCATATGCCTCCGCTACTTATGTTTGAGCACGTCCTTGATAAGTTTGGCTATTGAAGGGCCGGAACGCTCCCTGAGGGAATAAAGAACGCGGGCGCTGGGCCGGGTCAGCTTGAGCAGGCGCGCCAGGTCTATGGGCGTGCCCACCAGCACGACGTCGCAGGGGACCGCGTCTATGGTCTTCCGGAGCTCCTTCATCTGCCGGTCTCCGTATCCCATCGCCGGCAGGATGTACTGCAAATGCGAATATTTTTTGTACACGCCCTTTATGCTTCCGACGGCGTAGGGGCGGGGGTCGACAATCTTCGCGGCCTTGCCCTGCCGTGCGGCTATATAGCCGGCGCCGTAGCCCATGCCGCCGTGCGTGAGCGTGGGACCGTCCTCCACGACAAGGACGCGCTTGCCCCTGATGTTCACGCCGCCCTCAAGCTCGACGGGGGACTCGGCCTCGATTATCTTCGCCTTCGGGTTAAGGCGGGCCAGATTGGCCTTCACGGTCTTGACGTCCTCGGGCCGGGCGGAATCAACCTTGTTGAGGATTATGGCGTCCGCCATCAGCACGTTCGTAAGACCGGGATGGTAAAGGTCCTCGTGTCCGGGACGGAGCGGGTCCGCCACGCAGAACAGCAGGTCCGGTTTGTAAAAGGGGATATCGTTGTTGCCGCCGTCCCAGAGTATGACGTCGGCTTCCTTCTCCGCCGCGCGGAGGATAACGCCGTAGTCCACGCCGGCGTATACGATGTGGCCTTCTCTTATATGCGGTTCGTACTCCTCCATCTCCTCGATGGTGCAGCCCTGGCGGGCCATGTCCTCTATGGAAGCGAAGCGCTGGCAGGTCTGCTTCTCAAGGTCGCCGTAAGGCATGGGATGGCGGATGACCACCACTTTCTTGCCCATTTGCTTGAGAATGGCGGCGATACGCCGGGAGGTCTGCGATTTGCCGCAGCCTGTGCGGACGGCGCAGACGGCTATGACGGGCTTGCGGCTCTTTATCATGGTGGGATAAGAGCCCAGCACGCTGAATTTGGCCCCGGCGGCGGTCACAAGCGAGCCCTTGCGCATGACGTCGTTGAACGAGACGTCGCTGTAGGAGAAAACCACCTCGTCAACCTTGTGCTTTTTGATGAGGTCGGAAAGCTGTTCTTCGGGATAAATGGGTATGCCCTTGGGATAAAGGGAGCCGGCAAGAGAGGGCGGATACACTCGGCCCGCTATATTGGGAATCTGGAAAGCCGTGAAAGCCACCACGTCATATTCCCTGTTGCCGCGGAAATACGTGTTGAAGTTGTGGAAATCGCGCCCTGCGGCGCCCATTATTATGACTTTCTTTGCCATAGTACACCTCCGGGGTGAAATATGCGGGCCACTCCCGCCGCAACCGCTTTCACCTGAACCATACTATTTTAAATATTCCCTGACAATGCCCCGGAACAGCCGTTTTGCGTAAAAAAGGCGCGTAAAACCGGCCACGGCCTTTTTCGCGCAAAACGGCGCGGGGAATAATACCCCGCGCCGCCTTAATGCGGATTAGAGGCTCTTGCCCATGAATACGGCGAGGTCGGTCACGCGCGTGGAGTAACCCATCTCGTTGTCGTACCAGGAGAACACTTTCACCATCGTGCCGCCCACCACGTCGGTGAGGGTGGCATCGAAGATGGAGCTGGCGGTGCAGCCGTTGAAGTCCTTGGAGACAAGCGGGTCCTCGTTGTAGCGGAGGATGCCCTTGAGGGTGGTTTCCGAGGCCTTCTTCATGGCGGCGTTTATCTCTTCCTTGGTCACGGACTTCTTGAGGACGACGGCGCAGTCCACAAGGGAGACGTTCGGTGTCGGGACGCGGATGGAGATGCCGTTGAGCTTGCCCTTGAGCTCCGGTATGACGAGGCCGATAGCCTTCGCGGCGCCGGTGCTGGTGGGAATCATGCTCAGGCTGGCGGCGCGTGCGCGGCGCAGGTCCTTGTGCGGGAAGTCGAGGACGGGCTGATCGTTGGTGTAGCTGTGGATGGTGGTCATGAGGCCGTGCTCCACGCCGTAGTTGTCGTTAAGGACCTTGATGACGGGGGCAAGGCAGTTGGTGGTGCAGGAAGCGTTGGAAACAATGTCATGCTTCTTGGGATCGTAGGTGTTCTCGTTGATGCCCATGCAGACGGTCAGCGCGCCCTCGCCCTTGGCGGGAGCGGATATGATGACCTTCTTCGCGCCGCCGACGATGTGCGCCTTGGCCTTTTCGGCTTCGGTGAACTTGCCGGTGGACTCGATGACGATGGTCACGCCAAGGTCTTTCCAGCCCAGGGTGGCGGGGTCTTTGGAGGACAGGACCTTTATGGTCTTCCCGTCGATGATGAGGGAATTATCGCCGGCTTTCACCTCGCCCGGATAGGTGCCGAAGGTGGAGTCGTATTTGAAGAGATGGGCCAGGGTCTTGGCGTCAGTAAGGTCGTTGATCGCCACGAACTCGAGACCGGGGTTCTTCAGGCCTGCGCGAAGAACCAGGCGGCCGATGCGGCCAAAGCCGTTAATGCCAACTTTTATTGCCATTGATTATATCCTCCAATAATATATGCCACTGCTTCTTTTGAACTGCGGCGCGGTCCATGCCATCAGGCATTTCCGCCCTGCTAATACTATACCAAAATTTGAAGCCCCTAAAAACCGCCGGCAGCCCTATTTTCCCCTCTTGAGAGGAACTTATCAACCGGTTATCAACAGGTGTTGGCAAGTGTGTCTTAAAGGGTTGCAGTTCCCCTCTGGCGCGCAATACGTTGATAACCTGTAAATAAAGCTTGACATTTTGTAAAGCATAGGTTACAATATATACAGTAATAAGGTTACAGGGCGTTTATGAATGTCCTAAAGAATCGGCTTAAGGTTATACGCGCGGAACGTAATCTCACGCAGGAGCAGATTGCAAACCTGGCGGGGGTTACGCGGCAGACTATTATATCCATAGAGAAAGGTGATTACGCCCCTTCCGTTGCTATAGCCCTGAGCCTGGCAAACGCGCTCAATGTCCGCGTGGACGACCTTTTCCATCTGGAACACAACGTTCCCCCCAACAGCAAATAGCACGGTCACATCTCCGCACCGAATAATTCCACAGCTACCCCAATGCGCGGGAAGCAAGGGCATGGATGTATTTCCTTTCACCCGGAAATGTTTCCGAGTTAAGCAGCATGAGGGGCAACGGCTATTCGGCCACAAAACCCCACGAGGTCAACCTGTCGGCCAAAACAGAATGTTCTGCATTTATATCCATCTGTACTGGCATATCAGTCGCCAAAAGATGCGCCGTCAGTTGTTCTGCGGCCTCCATATCCGACGCGATGACCGGTCCGAGGGTGGATAGGCCGGAACGTTCAGTTCTCATGCCAAAACCGATAATACCTTGAGCAGCCCGAGAAACAAGGCATTTTGTCGATTGCCGAACATAAGCGGACAGAACATCATGCCGGGCCACACCATAGATTTTGGCATCCAGCTCGCAGAGCGCGGCGAAGTCATTTTTCTCGAATGGATATATGCCGTATTTCCCACCGCCAATAACAGACGTGCCCGTCCCCCTCGGACGGGAAAAACGCTGCACGGCACCGATGCCTCTAAACCCCAGTTTCGTATAAACAGGAAACCCCTGTTCCGTGGCTATAAGCGCCACAGGGACAGAGGACTCCATACAGGACAGGCAGCGACGGATTGTCGCTCCGGCAAGGCCGCGTTTACGATAATCCGGCCTTACGATAACCATTGCCAGAAAAGCCATACTTGCGCCATAGCGAAACAGTATGGCGCTTGAAACGGCTTCTCCCGAAGATGCACGATGCCCGAAACAGATACCGCAGGGAAGAGCAAGGAACAGCCTCCAGGTTTCCAGCGAAGTCGGCCAGCCGACGCTTTTCGAAAGTCCAAACAAAAGAGATGCATCCTCCACGGAAAACCGGCACAGGACTGGAGATTCTCGGCTCTCATTCATGTTTTCTTCCCTTTCCGCTAATATGCTCTGCGTCTATGCCGATAACAGCGGTCCTGTCAAACGCGGCGGCAACATGCTTTTTCCCCTTTTCCATGAAAGGCCCGCTGTATTTTTCAAGCAGTGCGTGCAGCGCGGCCAGCTTCTCTTCCCCAGAAACTTCCCTGGCCTTCCCGAAAACAACGGCACTGCGATAGGCAGTGCTGAAAGCCTCCGGCAATGGAACAGCCTCCGGAACGACGCAAAAAGAAACCCTGTTATCCGCGCGCAGGCAGGACATTTTATGGCCTTCCAAAGCGCTGTGAAAATAAATGGTTTTACCCACGCACACATAGTTAAGCGGCACACCATAGGCATAGCCATTTTCATCCTTAACGGATAACACGCCGTAAACGCCTTTTGCCAGAATTTCCCCGGTTTCAGCCTGACTCAACTGCCTGTCTTTCCTTCTCATTTCATGAAACATCCATCCTCCAAACGCAATAAAAATCGCCGCGCCTTAAACCCGGACACACGCGGGGCTTATGCATGTTCTCCAGTCGCGAAGTTACCGGCTACCCCGCATGCGTGGAATGATAGACATCCGGGAAATGTCGCTCCATAAACTTATCCGGAGTTTTCAACGCAGTCCAACCTGAATGCCCGTATAATCCCTGCGCGTCGCGGGTCACCAGAAGCCATCTTCTCAATCCCTGTAAAGACGGATGCGCCACAACGCAGCTGGCAAGCCATTTGCCCAAGCCCTTGCCCCGCTCCGTCTCAGTAATTACTACATCGCAAAGATAAGCGAACGTAACGCAGTCGGTAACCAGACGGGCAAAACCTATCTGTCCCGCTCCATCACGATATAATCCGAACACCATGGAATTGGCGCAGGATTTTTCAACAATTTCCCTGCTTATACCTTTCGCCCAATAAGTCCGCAGTAGTTCGCCGTGAACAAAGTCCACATCCAGACGCGCTGGGTCAGTAGATATTTCATAACCCTTTCGGGTCCACACATGCACAGGCACCTGCCGCATAATGCAAGCCTCCTTAAGAGCAATAGCACAAAGTTCTTCCGCACTTCCGCCAATTACCTAATTACCGGAAACGCAATCCGTGTCCTTTGAGAATCACGGGAGCTGTAATCGCCCGGGGATGCAAATGAAGAGCGGAAGTTATCCCGATTCCGATATTCTCAGCACATATCCGGGGCAAAAACCACCGCGCAAGTCATCCGGCCCAGATTCCATTCAGGCAGTCACGAAAGCTCACGACAGCACAGTGGCCGGCCATAACCTGCCAGCCGATTCATGGCCGCAAAAAATCACCGTCGACAATCAGCAGCTCCACCCCGCTCTCGGTGCGGGAGCGATGAGAACTTGCGTCATCCGACACGACATAAGTCATCCCCGCCCGCATAACGGATTGTTCTTCATTCTCCTGCTCATTTATAAGTTCACCCTCCAGGCAATGCACGATATGGCCTTTCCTGCACCAATGATCTGCAAGATAGCCCTTTGAATATTCAACTATTCTGATTCGCAAGCCCTGCAACTGCAGCGTTTGCCAGTATGCCATCCCCTGTTCCCCTTTATGCTCGGTTTTGGGAACTGACGACCAGTCTATGGTCCGGAACGAAATGCTGTCAGCCATTGCGCAACCCTCCATTCACGTTCAGTTTTGCAATCCGCGCTCAGCCGCCTGCCGGTTAAGGATGAAGCGCGCATACTGCGAGCCGGATTCGCTTTCAGTAATGTTACCCGATGCGTGGTATAATTAATAGTACCAGAAAATAAAATTTACATGTACCAGATAAAACATGCGCGAACTCAACCTGAAGATTGTCGTTTCAAAAAAAGCCGCCTACAAGCAAATCGCGGACGCACTGCGCCAAGCAATCCAGGCCGGGCAACTGCGGCAAGGGGAAAAACTGCCGTCAACAAGGACAATGGCGAAAAGTTTCCAGGTGCACCGGCATACAATCATGGCGGCGCTCAATGAATTAGTGGCCGAAGGATGGATTACTTCGCACATGCGCCAGGCCTACAGGGTTAACGAAGACCTCCCCTCCGGTTATTTTGAGTCGGCGCAAATATCCGTCGGCGCAACCGCGCGCCGCGCCCATAAATGGCGGCTCGTACGGTCGGCGGCGGCAAAAGCTCCCCCTCCCGACATGTCCGGGGTAAAACACACATTCAAAAGCGGTACCGCCGACCTAAGACTGTTCCCCTATAAGGACTTCAAATCCTGCCTGGATGACACCATGAGAAGTTCCCGCCCCGGAGCATTCTCTTATGGCGATCCGGCCGGCCATCCCCTGCTTGTTGAATCCATTAAAACCTACCTGAGGCGAGTGCGCTCCATCACAGACCGGGAAGTCGTAATCACTAACGGCTCCCAGGAGGGAATATTTCTTGCGGCCCAGCTTCTGGTAAACCCAGGAGACAAGGTGGCGGTTGAACGCCTTGGCTATCAACCAGCGTGGCAAGCGATTAGGGCAGCCGGAGGAGAGCTCGTGCCTGTCGAGATCGATTCGAAGGGCATGGTTCCGGACTCATTCGCCGGAATCCTGCGGAGGCACCGCATCCGCATGCTGTACATGACGCCATTGCATCAGTATCCCACGACATCCACACTGCCTATTGCACGCCGGCTGCGCATATATGAACTGGCCGCCCAGGCCGGAGTGCCGATACTGGAAGACGACTATGATCACGAATTCCATTACCGCTCCCATCCATTGCCCCCACTTGCAAGCATGGATTCGGAAGGACTGGTAATATATGTTTCTACCTTTTCAAAAATACTGTTCCCCTCGGCAAGGGTGGGATTTTTATCCATTCCACGGAAGCTCGCCACGCCGCTGGCCGCATATCGCCGAATTGTTTCCAGACAAAATACCGGCATCATTCAGGATGCGGTCGCGCGCTGGATGAATGCCGGAGGATTCGAGAGGCATCTGCGCAAAATGCGCAGGACATATGCGGAACGCCTGTCTGCCCTGAATGAAATTCTGGAGGAAGGAAAAGCAAAAGGGCTTCCGTTGTCCTGGTCCGTGCCTGACGGAGGCATGGCAGTATGGGTTGATACCGGCATGGAAGCAGACACCGTAGCTAAGCTGGCATTGCAGAATGGCGTGTTCGTACACCCCGGAACAGACTTTCAACTCTGTCCTGAGTCAAGCACGCACTTGCGGGTAGGTTTCGCCGGACAGACCCCGCAGGAAATAAAGGAAGGAATGCGGATACTGTTTCATGCCATTGCCGGACTGAAATAAACCTTCGCTATGGCGCCACGAACTGTATTGTCCCGTAAAACCAGTCAGCTCAATCTCTTTTAACCGATAGGAAGGTCCCTTAAGTATGCAGGGACATGCGCCCCCTTCGCTTACTGCATCTTTTTTCCTGAAGCAGCAAGGCGAGGGGAACAAACAAAAAACAGCAGGACAAGAAGGCATGCAGCCAATGAGACAGCCATGCATATGTACAGGCGGACAGGCTTGAATACGAAAACGACTTTGCTTTCGCCACGTTCCACCACCACAGACTGCATGAAGACATTGGCCTTATAAATATTGGCTTCCCTGCCATTGACATACGCCTTCCAACCGGGGAAATGGCTTTCCGAAAATACCGCGAAAGACTTGTCCTCGGCCATAATTTCCGCCTCTATGCGGCCCGGACGGTAAGACGTTATTCTCACGCTTCCGCGTCCGCAAAGAGGGGCGGCGGCTATGTTTTCGCCAAGCACCGCAAGAGGACGGCGGTCAGGCTCGCTTGCGGCAAGGAGGGCAAAGGCCTTTTCCTTGTCCGTCGCAAAAACGGGACAGGCCAGGAACACGCGCTCAAGCGCGCTATGCCAGCGGTAGACCTTCGCCCCCGGACCGTCGTATTCCAGAGTGAGATATGGAGATGACGGGATATCGCGGCGCGTCACCAGGTATTTTGGGTTGAGATAGGCCGTCATCTGGTTCAGGCCGGAAAAACGCGCCAGATACAGTTTGTCCGAACTGCCCTGCGCGGTGTTGTAATAATCCTGATAATCCGCCAGACGGATGGAGTCGTAGCCGTCGGCGCTCTCGAAACCGGAGGCGGTGAACACGGCGGGACGGATATCCGGGCTGAGAACCCGGAACGGACGGGACTGGGACGCCAGATAAGTTGCGGCGCCCTCATCCAGCGCAATCGTATCCGGCCTGAAACTGACCACATAGCGCGCCCCGTTGAAAAGCAG
>Ga0209016_1000836_pt1 | contig 31276 bp, 22 predicted proteins | sample EPASupsiteSAE305_FD_187265 | JGI IMG/M metagenome (GOLD analysis project Ga0209016, IMG submission 187265) | Bioremediated contaminated groundwater microbial communities from EPA Superfund site, New Mexico - SAE3-05 (SPAdes) (version 2) | ecosystem: Environmental > Aquatic > Deep subsurface >...
GGGCGGATCAAGGCGGCGATTGTCCAGGCCGAGGACGAGCTGGCCGCCATCGGCATTGTCATCGGCGCCTCGTGGAACGGGGCCCGCGCCTTCACCGCCACCTCCGGCCCGGGCATTTCCCTGATGAGCGAGTTCCTGGGTCTGGCCTATTTTGCCGAGATTCCGGCGGTGCTGGTCAACGTCCAGCGCACCGGCCCCTCCACCGGCATGCCCACCCGCACCCAACAGTCGGACCTGATCTCCTGCGCCTACGCTTCCCACGGCGACACCAAGCATCCGCTGCTCTTTCCCTGCGACCCCAAAGAGTGCTTCGACATGACCGCCGACGCCTTTGATCTGGCAGAGCGGCTGCAGACCCCCATCATAGTGATGAGCGATCTTGATCTGGGCATGAACGATCATTATAGCCCGCCGCTCCACTGGGACCCGGAACGGGTCTACGACCGGGGCAAGGTGCTGAACGCGGCCCAACTGGACGAGCTGACCACCACCTGGGGCCGCTATCTGGACACCGACGGCGACGGCATTTGCACTCGCACCTATCCCGGCGCCCATCCCGACAAGGGCGTCTACTTCACCCGGGGCACCTCGCGCAACGAATACTCGGCCTACACCGAGGACAGCGGCGCGTACACCCGCAACATGGAACGGCTGCAGCTGAAATGGGAGACCGCCAAAACCCTGCTGCCCGGGCCCCGGATCAAACTCCACGAGCCTCAGGCGAGACTGGGCGCCGTTTTCTACGGCAGTTCCACGCCGGCCGTCTACGAAACCATCGAAAGCCTGCGCGCGCGCGGCATAGCCGTCGACACCATGCGGCTGCGCGCCTTTCCCTTTCAACCGGGCGCGCTGGATTTCATCCACCACCATGAACTGGTCTTTGTCATCGAACAAAACCGCGACGGCCAGATGCGCACCCTGCTGATCAACGAAGGCGATCTGACGCCGCACAAACTGATTGCCATCACGTGCTACGACGGCCTGCCGCTGGCCAGCCGTTCGCTCACCCAGGCGATGGAAGACGCCCTTGCAGAGCGCGGCGTTCTTCTGCAGCAGCTCGCCCCCGGCCAAGGAGACGCCCAATGACCTTTTTCCGCCCCAGCTTCCGTCATCCCGATCTGCCGCCCAATGAGGCCGGCTACACCCGCCGCGACTACGAAGGCGGCATCTCGACCCTGTGCGCCGGCTGCGGCCACGATTCGATCTGCAACGCCATTATCCAGGCCTGTTTTGAACTGGGCCTGCCGCCGCACCGGGTGGCCAAGATGTCGGGCATCGGCTGCTCCTCCAAAACCCCGGCCTATTTCCTCGGCAAATCGCACGGGTTCAACTCGGTGCACGGCCGCATGCCCTCCATCGCCACCGGGGCCAATATGGCCAACCGCGAGCTGATCTATCTGGGCGTTTCCGGCGACGGCGACACCGCCTCCATCGGCATGGGCCAGTTTGCCCACGCGGTCCGCCGCAACCTCAACATGCTCTACATCGTGATGAACAACGGCTGCTACGGCCTGACCAAGGGCCAGTACTCAGCCACCGCCGACAAGGGTTCGAAGGGCAAGAAGGGCGGCGTCAACGCCCTGGAATCGATTGATCTCTGCGAGCTGGCCATTCAGCTCGGCGCCGGTTTCGTGGCGAGAGGCTTTTCCGGCGACAAACAGCAACTGACGCCGCTGATCAAGGCCGGTCTGTCGCACCATGGGCTGTCCTTCATTGACGTGATCTCGCCCTGCGTCACCTTCAACAACAATCCCGAATCCACCAAAAGCTACCACTGGGTGCGGGAGCACAGCGAGGCCACCAACACCTTCGATTTCGTGCCCTTCCGCCAGACCATCACCACCGAGTACCAAGACGACGCCACCGAGGCCGTGACCCTGCACGACAACTCGGTCATCCATCTGCACAAACACCCCCACGCCGCCGACGTTACCGATCGCCGCCAGGCCATCGACAACCTGGAAGACCACAAGGCCCAGGGGATGATCCTCACCGGGGTGCTCTACGTCAACCCGGCCAGCGCCGACACCCACGACATCCTCAACACCTGCGAGCGGCCGCTCAACAGCCTGACGGAAGCGGATCTGTGCCCGGGCAGCGCGGTTTTGGAGGAGATCAACGCGGCCCATCGATAATCAGGACGCTCCGCCCCTGTCCCTGCGGCCCATTTTTCTGCAGCGATTGATCGGCAAACCGGGTCTTTTGTGCTATGCATGCATGTCTTCTTTTTCCGTAGCGACTGCGCACCGCCGATGCGCGCCACAGAACCTTTTTTGTCCGGACCACCCCGCCATGACCACACGCCGCCCCTCCCGGCCGCTCGTATCTGACGCCGCTTGCAAGCCCTCGCCCAACCCATCGTCGCCTTGTTCGGCCTTCCTGCGCGGCGTGCTCCTCACCCTGGGCGCGGCGCTGCTTGCTCTTGGCCTCAGCGCCTGCGGTCCGTCGACCGCCAGCCTTGCTCAACCGGCACATGCTTACGCCAGCCGATCAGATCAATCGGCAACCAATATGGCCGAACAAGCGCCGCAGCGCCGCAGCGTCGGCCGCTACCATGCCCAGCAGATCACCGGCGATTTTGCCCACTACGCCCGCCTGGAACAATTCGTCAACCAGATGGCCGCCAAACACGGGTTTGAGCGCGAATATCTGCTGGGCCTGTTTTCCCAGGCCAAGCGCAAAGATTGGACCCTCAATTATCTGGCCAAATCGGACAAAACCATCAAGGGCAAACCCGCCGTGGGCGGCTGGACCCGTTACCGTTCGCAGTTTCTCGACGAACGTCATATCGGCGCAGGCGTTGACTTTGCGAGACGGCATCGCGCCACCCTGCAACGCGCCTCCCGACAGTACGGCGTGCCGGAAGAGTACATCCTCGGCATCCTGGCCGTGGAAACCACCTTCGGCGGTTTCGTCGGCAACCACCGGGTGCTGGACGCCCTGACCACCCTGGGGTTTGATTACGCCCGGCGCGGCGACTATTTTCGCGGCGAGCTGGAAAACTTCCTGCTGATGGCGCGCAGCGAGGGCCTCGACCCGGCCGCGCCCAAGGGCTCGTTTGCCGGGGCCATGGGACTTGGGCAATTCATGCCCAGCAGTTTTCTCAAGTGGGCGGTCGACTTCAACGGCGACGGCCGGCGCGACCTGTGGAACCCGGAGGACGCCATCGGCAGCGTTGCCAACTACTTTGCCCAACACGGCTGGAAAACCGGACGCCCGGTGGTTACGCCCCTGCAGGCGAAAGGCGCCGTTGCCCTGGGAACCGGCATCAACACCCGGTATACGCTTGCCGCTTTGCAGCAGGCCGGCTTACAGCCGACCAGTTCTTGCAGCGACCAGAGCCAGCTGAGTTTGCTGCTGCTGCGCCATCAGAATTATGATCAATACCTGATCGGTCACCCCAATTTCTACACCATCACCCGCTACAACAACAGCGCCTACTACTCCATGGCGGTCCATGAACTGGCCCAGTCGATCAAGCGCAGGCTGTGATCCATGGATGAAAAAACGCCCCCGTTTCAGCCCACCGTGGAGGTTGACTCCATCGCCCCACCAGGCTTCGACCGGGGCGACGACCCTCCCCGCGCCTCCGCAAGCGCCATCAACCTGCACCGGCTTGAGCCCCTTATTCCCGTTGTTTCTGCGCGTATCCTGAAAGCCTCTTCCGACACCCTCGACGAGGTCATCCAGCATTCGCTTCAAGAAATTCTTCAGTCGCTGGGCCTGAGTCGCGGCGGGCTGCTCAAGGTCGCGAAAGGACGCTGTCATGTGATCATTTCCCATGCCTGGCACGATCACGGCGTCGAAATTGTATCCAATGAGATCAATCTGGCCGAGTTGCTGCCCTGGACCTATCACCAGATCGTGGTCCTCGGCAAAACAGTGGCCAAGCACAACATTGATTCCATGCCCGCAGACGCGGTGGCGGACCGGCAATTCTTTGTCCGTTTTGGCGCCAAATCCGCGTTGGCGATCCCGCTCTTCGTGGGGCAAAGCGTGCATCATATCGTCTCTGTACACTCGGTTACGGAGGAATGCATCTGGCCGGAATCCTTCATCACCTCCTTGCGACTCCTGGGGGAGATCTTTGTCGGCGCCCTGGAGCGACGCGACATTCTCAGTTCCCTGAAAACCTACCAAACGCGCCTCGATATGGCGGCAGCTTCCGCCGGCGCCGGTTTCTGGGATCTTGATTTGGCGACGGGCAACATCTGGGTGACCAGCAAGGCCAGGGAAATGCTGCGCTTTGCCGAAGGCGAGGCGGTCACCTTTGCCGATTTTCTGGACAAAATTCATCCCGACGACCGCGCCTCGGTGACCCGAGCCGTCGAGCAGGCGCGAGCCCTTGACGCCGAAGTCTGCGTGGAATACCGAGCTGCCGGCCCCGATGGGACAGTTCGTTGGTTTCTATCCCGAGGCCGCATTCAACAGCAGGGGCCAAACGCCGCCAAGAGTCTGGCAGGCGCGACGATGGAGATCACCCACCGGAAGCAGATGGAACACACCCTGCAGCAACAGGTTCGGGAGATCAGTCGCCTGCGGGAACAGCTCGAGCAGGAAAACACCCTGCTGCGCTCAGAGGCGGGGCTCAACGAGGAGCGACATCGCTCCCTGGGCGACAGCGCGGCCATGCAGCGGGTGAAGGCGCTGATCGAACAGGTCGCCCCCACCGGCAGCACGGTCCTGATTCAAGGGGAAACCGGCACCGGCAAGGAGCTTGTCGCCCAGGCGGTCCACCAGCTCAGCGACCGCAACAAACGGCTGATGGTGACGGTGAACTGCGCGGCGCTGCCGGCGGCGCTGATTGAAAGCGAACTGTTTGGCCGGGAAAAAGGGGCGTTTACCGGGGCGATGAGCCGGCAGATAGGGCGGTTCGAATTGGCCCACGGCTCCACCCTGCTGCTCGACGAAATCGCGGAAATGCCGCTTGAAACCCAGGCAAAACTGCTGCGCGTGCTGCAGAACGGGACCTTTGAACGACTCGGCAGCCCGCTCAACATCAAGGTCGACGTGCGCATCATCGCCGCCACCAATCGCAATCTTGCCAAAGAGGTCGATGCGGGACGATTCCGCCGTGATCTGTTTTATCGCCTCAACGTCTTCCCCCTCCATGTGCCGCCCTTGCGCGAGCGGGTGGAGGACATTCCGCTGTTGGTGTGGAAATTCATCAGCGAATTTGGTCAGCGAATGGGCAAGAAGCTTAATAAAATTGGGAGTCAGGATATGGAAACCCTCCTGGCCTACCCTTGGCCGGGCAACGTCCGCGAGTTGCGCAACGTGATCGAGCGGGCCATGATCACCAGCACCGGCAACGCTCTTGATCTGTCGCATTTGAATCTGGCGGCCCCGAAATCCGCCGACCCCTCGGCCATGACGCTCAGGGAAGTTGAGCGCCGGCACATTGAACACACCCTTGCGGTCGCCCAGGGGAAAATCAAAGGACCAGGAGGCGCGGCAGCGCTTCTTGGGCTCAACCCCTCGACGCTGTATTCACGCATGCGCAAACTGGGGATCAAATTTCCTTCGACGCAATAAAGGGCGATATATCGTCCCCTGCGGGACGATATATCACCCCTCCTGCGCCCAAGCATCGCCCGCCCCCTCTCCTCAATCGACAAAAATACCGCAAAATCAAACCAATAGCCGTTTGACCACAGAGCCCAAAGTGGAACGCTTTGTGCAAAAACTCGGCTATGTTGCTTTCCCTCATCACCATACACCCTGTTCCTGGAGAAGAATCCAAGGTTATCGACGTGTTGGATTCAATTCAGGGACTGATCGCAGCCAACGCCGATTGTCAGGGATGCCTGTTCCCGGCCATGGTTGGGCCGGGAAAATCGATCTGCTACATGGAACGATGGCGCACCCGCGAAGCCCTTGACCGGCATTTGCGCTCGCCCTTGTATTGCAGGGTGTTGGAGGCCATGGAACTGTCGCGGACGCCGCCGACGGTCGAGTTTTATGAAATCATCGGCATCGGCGGTCTGGAGTTGATTGAAAGCGTCCGGCTACATCCGATGGACAAAACTTTACATGGGCGGACCTGAACGGGTTGCGCGGAAAAATGACGCATCGCTCCCGACCCGTTTGCTCAGAGAAGGAGAACACGGCAGGATCAATTGCCCCCGGCCCCCTGTTGCCGGTTGATGCGCACGCCGAGAGAGGTGAAATATCGTCCCCGAGGCGCGTCGCGGGACGGGCAGAAGAACAAACGCTTCAGCAACCGTCCCTTCGCGATTGTCGTTATTATTTGTTTTTTAACGAAATATTTGATTTTCCAGTTGCACCCATTTTTTTCCAGGGTTAATCAAACGGTAGGTTTTTTCATTATCCACACCAACTTAAAGGAGCAGGCACATGGAAACAGGAAAGGCGAGCAACGTCGTGAAAAAAGCACTGCAGGCGGCAATGCCGCTGCTGCTGGCTGTTTTGGTCTTGGCCGCGCCGCAGATGTCGCTGGCAGCCACGGCCGGGGAAATTGATCATGAGGTGGACGGCGCGTTGCAGGCCCTCTACCGGACCACTCCGGCCGCAAAAAACATGGCCAAAATCGCCAAGGGCATCCTGGTTTTCCCCGATGTGGTCAAGGCCGGGCTGATCGTTGGCGGTCAATACGGCGAGGGCGCGCTCCGCGTCGGCAACAAGACCACCGGGTACTATAGAACCGTGGCCGCCTCATACGGCTTGCAGGCCGGAGCGCAGTCTTTTGGCTACGCCCTGTTTTTCATCGACAATGAAGGGCTGCAGTATCTCAAGAAAAGCAAGGGCTGGGAAGTCGGCGTCGGGCCGAGCATTGTTGTCGTCGATGAAGGCGTGGCTCGCTCGCTCACAACCACCACCGCCAAATCCGGCATTTACGCCTTTATCTTTGAGCAGAAGGGGCTGATGGCCGGCATCGGCATTCAGGGCAGCAAGATTACCCAAATCACCCCGGACAAATAAGAAGACTGCGGCAGAGCGGCAATTATCCGACAACATTTGCTTTCAAAAAGGTGAACGATGAATAAGACGCATTGCATAACCAAGGGGTTGGTCATTGTACTGGCAGGTTTTTTTCTTTCCGGCTGCGCTGCGGCGCCCAAAGACGCTCCAACCGGTTTTCTCAAAGAATATCCGCAGTTCCAGCCCGGACCGGCGGAGGGCATTGATCAGGTCTTTACCAAACCCGGCATGGATCTGAAAAAATACAAACGGGTAATGCTGGACGAGGCGCAGTTCTACCTCAAGAAGGACGCCGCCAGCCAAGGGCTGCAGGCCAGCGAATTGAAGGAGTTGTCCGACACCTTCCACCGCGCCGTGTTCGAGGCGCTAGGCACGGCCTATCCGCTGGTCACCGAACCGGGGCCGGATGTGCTGCGGATTCGGTTGGCGGTCACCAACGTCGAGACGAGCAACCCGGCCATGAGCGGAATCACCACGGTGCTGCCGATCGGTCTGGCGGTCAGCGTGGCTAAAAAAGCGACCACCGGCGGCTATTCGGGCGTGGGCGGCGCCAGCATGGAAGTGGAATTCCTTGATTCCACCACCAACGAGCGGCTCGCCGCCGGCATCGACACCTTTAACGGTTCGAAGATGAGCGGCTTTTCCAAACTCGGCGCCACCAAGGAAGCCTTCGAATTCTGGGCCAAAAGACTGCGGGTGACCTTGGACAACGCCCACGGGGCGGCCAAATAATCGCCGTTCGCAGGCAACAACCGAAATCGCTCGCTTGGGGAAAAAAGGACCACTGGAAAGATGGACAGCCGTCTTTCCAGTGGTTGATTGCATCCATCTCTCAGAAAACCATGAATCTCCAGCATGTGTAACCGCCGCGCGCTCATTGCCCCGCTCTTTGTCGCGCCCTTGATCGGGTGGGGCGGATTGTCCCTGTATTACTCGCCGCTCCCAAGTCCTTGGCAGACGGCGGCGGCAGTGGGTTTTGCGTTGGCGTCGTTTGCGGTTTTTTTCATTGCCCCCACCTGGAAAAAGGCTGCGGCCAGCTTTGCGGCGCTGTTCGTCCTGGCGCTGGCCGCGTTTCTGCTGAGAGCGCCTTCGAATAATCGCGACTGGCAACCGGACCTGGCCCTGTTGCCCTTTGCCTCCATCGAGGGCGACAGGATCACCATCCATAATATTCGCAACTGCGACTATCGCAGCGAAACCGACTTCACGGTTCACCATTACGACAAGACCTTTGACCTCAACGCGCTGACCAGCATCGATCTCTACCTGGTCGATTGGGGATTGAAGAGCGTGGTGCACACCATGCTCAGTTTCGGTTTCAACAACCGCGACTATGTCGCAATTTCGATTGAAGCCCGCAAGGAACGAGGCGAGGGATATTCCACTCTGCGCGGCTTTTTTCGCCAATATGAACTGACCTACGTGGTGGCGGACGAGCGGGACGTGGTGCGGTTGCGCACCAATTATCGCCAGGGAGAAACCGCGTATCTGTACCGGATTCAGGGCAACAAGCAACTGTTTCGCGAAGTGTTCCTCGACTATTTCCGCGCCATCAACCAATTACACGACGCGGCGGCATGGTACAACGCCCTGCTCTCCAATTGCACCTCGGTGTTGCGCGGCCACACCCGGCCGTATTTCCGCAAAGTTTCCTGGGACTGGCGGCTGCTGGCCAACGGCTATGCCGATGAGCTGGCCTACGAAAAGGGAACATTGGACGCGTCGCTGCCTTTTGCGGAGCTGAAACAACGAAGCGTCATCAACCCCAAGGCCAGGGCGGCCGACCAGGACCCAGACTTCTCCCTGCGCATCCGCGAGGGACTGCCGGGGATGGGCCTACGGGAATAGCAGGCCGGGGGCGAAGCACACAAGAAGTCAAATTTTCAAACCATGACAAGGGTTGGTTCCACACCAAAAAAGGAGAAGATATGAAAAAAGCATTACACATCAAGGAACTGGCGCTCGTCGGCGTCCTTGCAGGATCGACCGCGATTCTTTCCTGCCCATCGATTCAGGCCGCCGGGTTTATCGATCTCGATTTCGAGAACACCCCCTCGGTGATCGGTTTGGGCGTGGGCATGGTTCCCGATTACACCGGCTCCGACGACTACACCTTCGGCGCAGCCCCATTTTTCCGCTACACCTTCAAAGGACAGGAGCGCTATGTCCAACTCATCGCCAACGAGTTGACGGTCAATGTCCTTGACGACGAGATGTTTCGCTTCGGCCCCTTGTTGAACTACCGTTTTGGCCGTGACGACAGCATCGACGACCCGATGGTCAGCCGGATGAAGGAGATCGAAGACACCGTGGAAGCAGGCGCCTTTGCCGACATCGTCTGGGTCAGCGCCACCGAGAAACGCCAGCGGTTCATCCTCGGGGCGAAAGTCTATCAGGATGTCGGGGATGAAAGCGACGGTTTCCGGGCCAACCTCGGCGCCCGGTATTGGCAACCGGTGGCGAAACCCGTTGACCTGAGCCTCAGCGCCGGCATCGTCTATCAGGACGACAAATACGCTGATCACTATTTCGGAGTCGACGCCGACAACGTCGGGACTTCCGGGCTGCCCTTCTTTACCGCCGACGGCGGGCTGAACGAATACTATGCCATTGTCGGCGCCAATATCTATCTCAGCAAGAACTGGCTGATGAGCGTGGGCGTCCGCGCCTCCACCATCGCCGGCGATCCAGGCGACAGCCCGATTGTCGACCAGCAGGGAGATTCAACCCAGTGGATAGGCGGCATCGGCGTGGGCTACATCCTGTGGTAAATTTCCCCGATACAGATCGGTTGACCTGATCGAAACACGCTAGGCAGGAGAGCGGCAACAATGGCAAGACTTTTCTTTTCGTGGCCCAGGCAACCCGCACGGCGGCTGATGCAAACGCCATGGCGTCAACCAATGAGGCGTCTTGCCAGGTTGCCCTGGGCAGGCCTGCTGCTGGTCGTTGCCGCCTTCGGCCTCGCCGGCTGCGCGACCACCGTGGGGGTGCAACAAAACGACCCCCGCGAGACCTACGCCCAGATAGCGGTGAGCGCCGTCAGCGCCGACGACTACAGCCGATTCTCCCTGGAGGTCCTGACCCGCTACGACAAGGTGCAGGCCTTTGTTGAAAGCCCCCTGCAAGTCCTCGCCTTTCTCCATCACGAGGCAGAGAAGGATTATCGCAACGATCTGCTCTTTGCCCTGGCGGAACTCAATTATTTCATTGCCATGCGGCAGCGGCAAGGCGGAGTCGAGAAGTCGCGGCCCCACTTCTTTGCCTCGGCAATCTACGCCTCGTTGTATCTGTCGGGCAAAGATTGGCTGGAACCGCCCAGCCCCTTTGACCGACGCTTTCGGATCGCCTGCGATCTGTACAACAACAGTCTGGCCCAAGCCCTGACCGACGCCGACGGCAATCTCCAGTTGGCTCCCGCCCAGGTGGATTTGCCGGTCGGGCGTTTTGCATTTTCCGTAGACGCCAGCAAATTCCACCAAAATCTCGACCTGTTCGAAAAATTTCTCTCCACCGACACATTCGGCGTCAGAGGGCTAAGCCGCAGAAACCGGGAGGCGGGAATGGGGGCGCCCATCATCGCCGTTGAAAAAAAGCCGCCTGAGGCGCCCATGTTCCGCAGCAGCCCCGGAACCCTTTTCCTGCGGTTTCACTGCACCTTGCAGGAGATCGACACCGGCGCCTGCACCGGCGCCTTGGAGCTGTACTCCGTCTACAACCAAACCGAAATCACCGTCGGCAACCGAAAAATTCCGCTGGAAAGAGACGTTACCGCGCAACTTGCCTATACCATCGACCAGCCGTATGTCCAGGGTTTGGGTTTCAACGAATTTCTCCACGGAACGGGCTATATTAAATCCGGCCTGTTCTACATGCAGCCGTATGAGCCGGACAAAATCCCCATTGTCCTTGTTCACGGCACCTTCAGCAGTCCCGTTGCCTGGGCGGAAATGGCCAACACGCTCCGCGACGATCCCGTTATCAACCGCAAATATCAGATTTGGAACTTCTTCTACGACAGCGGCAAACGGATCGGCATCTCGGCCCATGAGTTGCGCGCGGCGCTGAACGCACAGGTGGAGAAGGTCGATCCCGAGGGAACCAACGCCGCTTTGCGCCAGATGGTGGTTATTGGCCACAGTCAGGGGGGGCTGCTCACCAAAATGACCGCCACCAACACCGGGGACGCCTTCGTGCGAATGGCCACCGGCAAAACGCTGGCCCAACTCGACGTCGCGGACGAAGAGCGGGCTCGCCTTGCACAAGAGTCCGTCTTTACGGCGTTGCCCTTTGTCAAGCGGGTCGTCTTCATCTCCACGCCCCACCGGGGCAGCTTTCTCTCCAAAAACTGGGTCCGCACCCTGGTGCTCAAGATGATCACCCTCCCCAAGGGGGTGCTGCAATCAACGGCCAACCTCATGCAAACCGTCGCCAAAATGGGCATTCCCGAGGCCCATGCGCAGCAGTTGGTCTCCACCACCAGCCTCGACACGATGTCGCCGGACAATCCGATAATCAAGACCTTGGCGGAGATTCCCCTCGCCCCAGGGGTCAAAGGCAATTCCATCGTTGCCATCGACGGCGACGAAACCCCGCCCGAGGGCGACGACGGCGTGGTCAAATACACTAGCGCCCATGTGGATTATGTGGAATCGGAATTTCTGGTGCGGTCCGGTCACTCCTGCCAGAGCCATCCGCTGGTCATAGAAGAGGTTCGCCGCATTCTGCTGGCGCATCTGCAGGCGAATCAACAGTTGCCGGAGAAGACGCATTGAGGCCGCACGCAAACGCCGCAGAGGGTGCGGGGGCCGCGAAGGAGACGTTGGCCGTCATCCTGGAGAACCGCTCGGAATCTTCAGAATCACCAGACGCCCGGCAAGGTTCAGCCGCATCCTGGACGTTCCCTTGTTCTGTGCTGTGAGTGTATGCCGACCTTGAGAAAAAACCTCCTCGCTCTAGCCCGCCTTGCCCGCCTTGCCCGCCTTGCCCTGCTGTTGCCGGTCGTCCTCTGCGCCTGGACCTGGGAAGGGCAGACGGCAGAGAATGCGCAAACCGCCACAGACGTGCAACTGCTCGTTGCCCCCGAGGTCCTCAAAACCAAAATCGAGGAGACCACCAAGGCGCCCGGCCTTGAAGAGAGCGCCAAAAACACCCTTCTTGAACTCTACCGCAAGAGCCTCGACAATTTGGCGACAGCGGCAGCCAACGACGCCCTAGCAAAGAAATTTGTTCAATCCATCGAGACAACGCCGGCGGAAATCAAAAAAATCAGAGCGACGTTGGACACGCCGGACCCTCAGCCCCCGGCGCAAGAACAGGAGGAGGATCGCGTTGACAGCGTTCCGCTCAAGGAAATCGAGCAGCAACTGTTAAAAGCCAAGGCCAGCTACACCGCCACCGAGGCGGATGTCGCCGCCTTGACCCGACAACTTGCCGCCCAGAATGAACGACCCGTCAAGACGGGACAACGACTTGCCGAAATAAAAGCGAACGAGTCCGCACTGCTCGCCGCGCTCAAAACGCCTGCCCCGGACAACGAATCCCCGCAAACAACGGAAGCCCGAACCTGGCTGCAACAGACGCAGCTCCAAGCGTTGCGCAGCGAAACCAACATGCTGAACCAGGAACTGGTGAGCATGCCGGTGTTGGTGGAACTGGCCAACATCCAACGAGAGGAAGCTGCGGCCCGCCTGGAACGCGCCCGCGCCCTGATGCAAGATCTGGAGGCAAGGGTCAACCGCAAACGACAGGCGGAAGCGGCCCAAAGCATGGATGCAGCCAAGGAAGCGATGCGGCAGGTGGCGGACAGTTCGCCGGTGCTGCAACAGGCTGCGGCGAGCAATGCCGAGTTAGGCGACAACCTGCAAGCAGTGACCGCAACCCTGGCGCACCTTGCCACGGAAAAGGACTCCGTAGACAACGAGTTGAAAAGACTTGAAGAAAATTTTAAAACCACCAAACAGAAAATTGAACTGGCCGGTTTAAATCAGGCCCTTGGCCTGATGCTGCACGACCTGCGGCGAACGCTTCCCAGCACACGTTTTCTCCGCAAAAAAACCGCCGGCAACCAAACCGCAATCGTTGAAGCTGGCCTGCGGCAGGTCCAGCTGAGCGAGGAGCGGCAGCAACTCGACGATATTGACAGGTATGCCGCCGAACTGACCGAGGGGATTCCTCCAGCCGAACTCGGCACGACGTCCACGGAACTGAAAGAACTCCTGACAAGCCGGCGGGAGCTCCTCGACAAGATGATTATCGCCAATCAAAGCTCTCTTGGCCTGCTTGCCGAGCTTGAAACCATTTACCGTCAGTTCATGACCACGGTTGCCTCCTTTGACGCCTTTCTTGCCGAGCGCCTGCTCTGGATGCGCAGCACGCCAACAATGCGATGGAAGGATTTTCGCGATCTGTCGCACGAAGCCGCCGCACTCGTCGCTCCTGGCCCATGGCTCACCACCGGCAAACTGCTGGTCGCCCAGGCGGTCGCTTCCCCGATCTTCATTCTCGCCTGCCTCGCAACAGCGGGCATCCTCTGGTTCCGAAGAAGCATCCTCTCCCGGATCGAAACAGCCGTCGGCCTCGCCGGCAACCCTGCCTCCTATCGTTTTTCTCTGCCCTTGCAGGCGATGGCTCTGACTTTGTTGCTGGCCCTGCCCGGCCCGCTGCTGATCATGATCCTTGCGTGGGAGGTGCAGACCCTGCAGGAAACAACCGATTTTTCTCGGGCGATTGCAATCGGCCTGATCGGATTGTCCTACCGTTTTTTTCTGCTCCGTTGGCTGCGGACGCTGGTTATGCCCAATGGTCTGGCAGACGGATTTTTCCACTGGCCGAAGACGACCATCAGTTTGCTGCGCCGAGAAGCGGGCATTCTCATGATCAGCTTCCTGCCGGCCGTCTTTATTACCCAGGTGACGTTTTTAGCCAATTATCATGCGGGGGGCGGTTACCCCCTGGGGCGGCTGCTATTAATTGGCACGATGAGCATCCTGCTCTTCTTTTTCCATAGTCTCCTCCATCCCAAGACCGGTGTATGCCAGCATTTTTTGCGGGACAATCCACAGCAGCTTTTTGCCCGCATCTATCCGCTTTTTTTCTTCTCCATCATGCTCATCCCGCTGGCGCTCAGCGGGCTGGTCCTGGCCGGATACATTGGCGCGGTCGGCGCCCTGATCAGCAGTCTGATTAACAGCATCTGGGTCTGTTTAGGCTTGGTGGTCTGTCACCAGCTGATTGAGCGCTGGCTGATCCAATCCAGCCGCAGGCTTGCCCTCCACAAGGCCCAGGGCCACAGCGCCTCGGCCAAGGCCAAGGCTAAAATGGAACCCGGTCCACGCGCCGGCGAAACACAATCCGAGCTGATCGAAGAACCGGCCGAGGATCTGGTCGAGTTGAGCACCGAGAGCCGCAAATTGCTGGACACCTTCACGGCGCTAAGCGCCTGCGCCGGGCTCTGGCTGGTCTGGTCCGAGGTCTTGCCGGCGCTGCGGGTCTTCGACACATTCACCCTCTGGAAATACGCCGCCGTGGTCAACGGGCAGACAACCGCCGTCCCGGTCACCCTGGCCGACGTCGGGCTCACCATCATCATCGGCATCGTCACCCTCACCGCCACGCGCCGTTTTCCCTCGCTGTTGAAGATTGTCCTCCTTCAGCACCTGGGCATGAACGCCGGCAGCCGGTATACTATCACCACCCTGTCCCGCTACCTGATCGGCGGGGCAGGATTGATGGCGATAGCCGAAATCCTCGGGTTTAGCTGGTCGCAGATTCAATGGCTGGTTGCGGCCCTGGGCGTCGGCATCGGTTTTGGTTTGCAGGAAATCGTCGCCAACTTCATCAGCGGCCTGATTATCCTGTTTGAGCGTCCCATTCGGGTGGGCGACGTGGTCACGGTGGGCTCAACCGACGGCGTGGTCACCCGCATCCGCATTCGCGCCACCACCATCCGTGATTTCGACGGCAAAGAACTGCTCGTCCCCAACAAGGAATTCATTTCCGGTCAGCTGCTCAACTGGTCGCTTTCCGATCCGGTGATCCGCATCCTGCTGCCGGTCGGCGTGGCCTACGGCAGCGACGTGCAGGCGGCAATGACGTTGATGAAACAGGCTGCGGAAGAAAATGCGCTGGTGCTGGTCGAACCCAAGCCCGTGGTCACCTTTGACAGCTTCGGCGATAATGCCCTGCTCCTGACGCTGCGATGCTTCATCGGTTCGGTGGATGACCGGGTTGCGGCAAAAAGCGTTTTGCATCAGGTGATTGACCAAAAATTCCGGGAGGCCGAGATCTCCATGGCCTTCCCCCAGCGCGACGTGCACCTCGACACGGTCAAGCCCCTTGTCGTCAGGGTCGTTCGGGAGGATAACACGCCCGGGAGCCTACCTGCGCCAACGGTGGAGGGTTGAAACCTCGCGGCAAGCAACATGGTGTTCAAGCGTCCGGGGAACGGCGCGGCCCAAAGAGTGGGATGCCGGAAAAACCGGTTTAACTATTTAACTATTCACAGTAAACGGAGAAAAGCATGCAGAACTACAAAGCGATGTTCCTGATGTTGGTGGTGGCGGTGAGCGTCTGGGCCTGTGCAAAGCCTGCGCCCAAGGAAGAACTGAACGTAAAACGAGCCAATGTGACCTCCATGACGGCCACTGTCGAAAAAATCGACCTGAAAAAACGGATGGTGACCATCCGGGGCTCGGAGGGCGACGTCCGCAAAGTGCATGTCGGCAAGGAAGTGGTCAATCTGCCGCAAGTCCGCGTGGGCGACAAGGTGGCGGTGGATTATTATGAATCGTTTGCGGTGCGGATGGCCAAACCCGGCGAGGTCAGGGGCATGGTCGGCCGGGCGAAACCGGGCGAGAAGCCGGAATATGTCGAGGAAAGCGAAACAACCGTGACCGCAGACATTCTCGATCTGGACAAGGCGCGAGAGACCGTCACCCTCAAGGGACCCGACGGCGACGTCGTGGTGGTCCAGGTTGCGGATCCGGCCAATCTAGACAAGGTCAAAGTCGGCGACACCATTGTGATCACCTATACCGAGGCGCTGGCGATTGCCGTCCGGACAGTGAAATAACAAACGAGCCCCTGTAAGGCTGATGCGATTGTTGGCCCGGCAGAGCAGCGGCGGCGCCTGGATGCGTTCGACGCCGAGGATGCCGATCTGTCCTGAGCACAATTTCACGGTCGGCCGCCTGAAAGGATTTGCCTTCAGGCGGCCTTTAACCATAAATAGAGCAATTGGCTTGGCGAACATCGCCATGATGCCCTCGACGCTCTTGTATGGGTCAACTTTTTTATCTGTTAGCAAGGAGAAGCCAGATGAAAACGCCTAACATTCTCATCCTTCTGATGCTGTTGCTCATGGTCTCCGGGACGGCGTTGGCCGCCCCCGGCCCTGCCGCGGCTCCCAATGATCCCGGCTGGCCGCGGGTGCTCACCAAAAACGGCAAGGAACTGACCATCTATCAACCGCAGATCGATTCCTGGCAGGACTACAAAAATATTCACGCCCGGTTCGCGATTGCCGTTAAAGACGGAAAATCGAAAAAGGAGACGTTTGGCGTGGCCGAGTGGGACGCCGAGACCGTGGTCGATCAAGCCGCCCGGGTTGTGGCGATCCTTCCTAAAAAACGGGAACTGCGGTTTCCCAACACCACCGAGGCGGAAGCGGCGGCCCTGCGGAGCGTGGTCGAGGAAATCCACCCCTTCGGTCAGGCGACGACCGTCTCGCTGGATCGCGTCCTGGCCTATCTCGATCCGGCCCAGCAGCGGCAACAGGCTCCGGTCGAGTTGAACATGGACCCGCCAAAGATCTTCTTCAGTCGCAAACCGGCCATTTTAGTGATGATTCTGGGAGAAGCCAAACTGCAGCCGGTTGAAGCCAACAGAACCGATCTGATGTTCGTGGCCAACACCAACTGGGATCTCTTTTACGACACAACCCTGCAGGAATATTTTCTCCTCAACCAGGAGAGCTGGTTGAGCGCCAAGGACCTGATCAACGGGCCCTGGGTTTCGACGACCTCCCTGCCGGTTGGACTGTCCAGCCTGCCGGCCAACGAAAACTGGGACGACGTCCGCAAGCAGATTCCCGGCAAGCCGGACAAAAATCCGCCGGTGGTCCTGATCAGCAAGGAACCGGCGGAGATGATCCTGACCCAAGGGGAACCGACCTACAGCCCCATCCCCGGAACCAAACTGCTGCGGATCAACAACACCGAAAGCGTGGCGTTCCTCAACTCCGCGGACGGCAAGTACTACTTTCTGACCGCAGGCCGATGGTTCCGCGCCGCCGGTCTGGACGGCCCCTGGGCAAACGCCAGCAACGATTTGCCCTCGGATTTCTCGCAGATCCCGGACAACGATCCCGCCGCCTTCGTCAAGGCCTCAGTGCCGGGCACAACCGAGGCAAAAGACGCGGTCCTGCTGGCCTCCATCCCCAACACCACCACAATGGACGTCAATGCGCCGGCTCAAGTGCAGGTGGCCTACAACGGACAACCGAATTTCCAAGCCATTCCATCCACCACCGTCCAGTACGCCACCAACTCAGCCAGCGCGGTCTTTCTCGTCAACGGCAGTTATTACTGCTGCGACCAGGGCGTCTGGTATTCCAGCAGCGCCGCCACCGGCCCCTGGGCCTATTGCACCAATGTCCCCGCCGCCATCTACACCATCCCACCCTCCCACCCCGCCCACAACGTCACCTATGTGACTGTGCAAAGCAGCACGCCGAGCACGGTGGTCTACTCGCAGACCGCAGGCTACAGCGGCGAATACGTGGCGGCAAACGGGGTGCTGATGTTCGGGGCCGGCATGATCCTGGGGGCCATCATTAACGACCACCACGATGATTATTATCACTATCCCGTGCCCTATTCCTATGGCTGGGGCGCCAGGTACAACTATGGTTACGGCGGCTATTACCGACCTCCCTATCCCGCTTACGGCCCGTACCGGGGAGCCGGAGTCGCCACGGCCTACAATCCGCGCACCGGAACCTATGCGCGCGGGGCCTACGTGAGCGGACCTGCGGGCAGCGCTGCCGGATATCGCGCCTACAATCCCTACACCGGGGCTCGGGCCGCCGGCGGCCGGGTGGACACCGCCTACGGATCGGCGGGCAGAGGCGCAGCCTACAATCCGAGCACCGGCACGGCCGTGCGCGGCGGGTATCGCAGCAACGACTACGGAACCGTGGCCGGCGCGCAAACCAACCGCGGCACTGGGGCCGTTGCCTGGGACACCCAAAACAGTCAGGGCGCGGTGGTCAAAGGCAAAGGCGGCAATGTGTACGCCGGCAAAGACGGCAATGTCTACAAAAGAGACAACAACGGCAACTGGAGCTCCAACACCGGCAGCGGCTGGGCCCCGGTAGACAAACAGCAGACCAGAAGCGGCAACGTGCAGTCACAGGCACAGGCGAGCGGCGCCCTGGCCCAATCCAACCGCGCTCAGGCGCAGACGCGAACGACCGCCACCCAGGCCAACCGCGCCCAGGCACAGCCGCGCTCAAACATGGCCCAACCCAGCGGTGCGCAGACGCAGCCCTCCGCACGCGCCAGCCAGTTCAGTCCGAGCACGCGTGATCTGGAATCGCAGGCTCAGGCGCGCTCGCGCGGCAACCAGCTCAGCCAGAACAGATCGAACTTTGCATCGCAATCAGGCGCGCGCGGCGGCGGCCAATTCAGCCAACCCAGCCGGGCGCAGGCGCAGCCGCGCTCAAGCGGCGGCGGCGGTCGGTCCGGCGGCGGGGGCGGCGGCGGCCGCAGGAGATGAACGAATAAGGCAAGCAAAGGAGAGGCGAACCAATGCAGTCCACGGTTCGCAAGGCAATCCACACCATCAACCGCCGGCTTGGCCGGCGGCGACTCATACTATCAGGTGAACGTGGCGATGACGCTCATTCAAGGGCATATTCGTGCAACAGGGGGCTTTATGGGGAACACGGAAACACAAGCGCAATTTTCGCATCGCGTCAGACACGCCGCAAGGCTGTTGACGATGCTGGGAATGCTGGGGATGGCGGCAATCTCGCTGACGGTCGGCGGGTGCCACAAGGAAGAAAAGGCCAAGGGGCCGCAGACGCCGACAGTGGAAACGACGGTCGTTGTCCAGAAAGACGTGCCCATCTACAGCGAATGGGTCGGCGCCCTGGACGGTTCGATCAATGCGGTCATCCGCCCCCAGGTCACCGGCTATCTGATCAGCCAGAATTACCGTGAAGGCGAGCAGGTGAAGAAGGGCAGGGTTCTCTTTGAGATCGACCCCCGCACCTTCCAAGCCGCCCTGAATCAGGCCAAGGCGCAGCTCTCCCAGCAGAAGGCCCGCCACGACACCGCCAAGGCCAACCTGGCGCGGGTCAGACCGCTGGCGGAGAAGAATGCGGTCAGCCAGAAAGATCTGGACGACGCGGTCGGCTCGGAGCTTTCGGCCAGGGCCTCGGTCGAAGCCGCCCAAGCGTCGCTCGACGAGGCGCAACTGAACCTGGGTTTCACGAAAATCAGTTCCCCGGTGGACGGCATTGCCGGCATCGCCAAGACCCAATTGGGCAACCTGGTCAGCCCGAGCATGCAGGAAGAGTTGACCTCGGTCTCCACGGTCGACCCGATCAAGGTCTACATCAACATCAGCGAACAGGAATATCTCGAGACGGTTGCATCCGGCAACAAGGCGGACCAGATGCCCCTGCAACTGATCCTGGCCAACGGCAACGTCTATCCCCATGAAGGCCGCTTTGCCCTGGCGGATCGCCAGATTGATCCCAACACCGGCACCCTCAAGGTGGGCGCCCTCTTCCCCAACAAAGAAAGCCTGCTCCGCCCCGGACAGTATGGCCGAATTCGGGCCATGACCGAGGTGAAGAAAGGGGCCTTGCTCATTCCGCAGCGCGCGGTCACCGAGATGCAGGGCAAGTACCTGGTGGCGGTGGTCGGAGCGGACAACAAGGTCGATATCCGCCCGGTGCAGGTGGCCGAACGGATCGGCAGCGACTGGCTCATCGAAAAGGGTTTGCAGCCCGGAGAACAGGTTGTGGCCGAGGGAACCCAGAAGGTTCGGCCCAACATTACGGTGGTCGCCAAACCCTTTCAGCCGTCGTCTTCATCGCCCGCACCAGCCGAGAAGAGGTAAAAGGCCATGTCGAGATTCTTCATTAACCGCCCCATTGTGGCCATGGTGATTTCGATCTTCATGGTCATCCTCGGCGCTGTGGCCATGACGGGACTTCCCATCGCCCAGTTCCCCAACATCGTCCCACCGGCGATTCAGGTGAATGCCGTCTACACCGGCGCCGACGCCGTTACCGTGGAGCAGTCGGTGGCTACCCCCATCGAGCAGCAGATGTCCGGCGTTGATAATTTGGAGTACATGTACTCCGTCAACGGCAACGACGGGTCCATGACCCTCTACAACTACTTCGAACTGGGGACCGACGCCAACACCGACCAGATTCTCGCCCAGATGCGCCAGAATCAGGCCTCATCGCAGCTTCCGTCCGACGTCAACAACTACGGGGTCACCGTGGCGAAGTCCACCTCGGCGCCGATGCTGATGTTCGCGCTCTCCTCACCGGGCGGCACCTACGACAACGTCTTTCTGGCCAACTACTCCTTCATCAACATCAACGACCAGATGACCCGCATCAAGGGCATTGCCAGTGTTTCGGTCTTCGGCGCCGGCCAGTACGCCATGCGCATCTGGGTTCGACCTGACCAATTGGCCAAGCTCAACATCACCATCCCGGAGATCATCAACGCGGTCAAAGCCCAAAACACCGTCAACCCGGCGGGACAGGTCGGGAGCCAGCCGGTGCCGGACGGGCAGGAGTTCACCTACACGGTTCGCGCCCAGGGCCGGCTGCAGAGCGAGGAAGAGTTCGGCAACATCGTGCTGCGCGCCAATCCGGACGGCTCCCTCGTCCGGGTCAAGGACGTGGCTCGCATCGAACTGGGGGCGCAGAACTACAAAATGGAAGGGCGTCTCAACGGCAAGCCCTGCGCCCTGGTCGCCCTCTACCAGATGCCGGGGACCAACGCCCTGGAATCAGCCAACGGCGCCAAGAAACTGATGGAGGAGTTGAGTAAGAATTTCCCGCCAGACCTGGAATACACGGTGGCGCTGGACACCACCCTGGCGGTCACCGAGGGCATCAACGAAATCAAGCATACCTTCTTCGAGGCACTGGCATTAGTCATTCTGGTGGTCTTCATCTTCCTCCAGGGGTGGCGGGCCACCCTCATCCCGCTCTTGGCAGTGCCGGTGTCGCTGGTGGGAACCTTCGCGCTCTTCCCGCTGCTCGGCTTCTCCATCAACACCCTCTCGCTCTTCGGAATGGTGCTGGCCATTGGTCTGGTCGTCGATGACGCGATTGTTGTGGTGGAGGCGGTGGAGCACCATATCGAGCATAGCGGCCTGTCAGCCAGGGATGCCGCTTTCAGGGCCATGGAGGAGGTCTCCGGCCCGGTTGTCGCCATCGCCATCATCCTGACGGCGGTCTTCGTGCCGACGGCCTTCATCCCCGGCATTACCGGCCAGCTTTACCAGCAGTTTGCTGTAACCATTGCTGTTTCAGTCATCATCTCCGCCTTCAACGCCCTCACCCTCTCTCCGGCCCTCTGCGCATTGCTGCTCAAGCCAAAAGTCAGGGGGACCGGTCCGCTGCAGAAATTTTATGACTGGTTCAACCGGGTTTTCGGCCGGGCCACTAACGGCTACGTATCCATCTGCGGCGCCGCCATCAGGAAAAGCAAGACCAGTCTGCTCCTCCTCGTCGGCGTGACCATCCTCACCGGTTTGGCGGGCAAGTCCATTCCTACCGGCTTCCTCCCCGACGAGGACCAGGGCTTTCTCTTCGCCGCCATTCAGCTCCCCAACTCCGCTTCGCTGCAGCGGACCAGTGAAGTGGCCCGTCAGGCCGAAGAGATCATCATGAAAACCCCGGGCGTCGAGTTCTGTTCGTCGATTATCGGCTACAGCATGCTCAGCCAGGTCTCCAACACCTACAGCGCCTTTTTCTTCATTTCCCTGAAAGAGTGGAAGGAGCGCAAGGCTCCGGAAGAACAGTACGAGGCGATTAAGGCCTCTCTGACGAAAACGATGGGGGGGCTTCCAGGCGCCGTCGGCTTCCCGTTCCCGCCACCGGCCATCATGGGTATCGGCACCTCGGGCGGGGCCACCTTCATGCTCCAGGACAAGGCAGGCAAGGATGTCGCCTTCCTGGCTGAGAATACGCAGAAATTCATCGAAGCGGCCAGGAAACGACCTGAATTGGCCCGGGTCACCACGACCTTCCTCCCCAGCGTGCCGCAGCTGTTCGTGGATGTGGACCGGGACAAAGTGCTGAAGCAGGGGGTTGAGATCAGCGACGTTTATAAGGTCCTGCAGAGCTTCATGGGAAGCGGTTTCATCAACTACTTCAACAAGTACGGCCGCCAGTGGCAGACCTATATCCAGGCGGAAGGGGACTTCCGGACCAATATCGACAACATCGGCCAGTTTTATGTGCGCAACAAGGAAGGACAATCAGTGCCCCTCTCGGCGCTGACCTCCATCCGCAGCATCACCGGGCCGGAATTCACCACGCGCTTCAACCTCTACCGCTCGGTCCAGATCAACGCCACGGCCTCCCCTGGCTTCAGTTCGGCACAGGCCATGCAGGCCCTGGAGACGGTTTTTGCCGAGACCATGCCGTCGGAAATGGGTTTCGATTACAGCGGCATGTCGTTCCAGGAAAAGAAGGCTCAGCAGGGCGTGTCGCCGATGGCGATCTTCGCCTTCTCGTTCTTCTGCGTTTTCCTGATTCTGGCCGCCCAGTACGAGAGCTGGTCACTGCCGTTCTCGGTCCTCCTCGCCACCCCTGTCGCCATATGCGGCGCCTTTGCCGGCTTGCTCTTCGGTTCGTTTGAGAACAACATCTATGCCCAGATCGGTCTGGTGATGCTGATTGGTCTGGCGGCCAAGAACGCCATCCTGATCGTCGAGTTCGCCAAGATGGAGGTTGAGAAGGGAAAACCGCTGGTCGAGGCCACCCTCGAGGGGGCGCGCCTCCGTCTCCGGCCCATCCTCATGACCTCGTTTGCCTTCATCCTCGGCTGCGTGCCGCTGGCCATCGCCAGCGGGGCCGGCGCCATCTCCCGCCAAGTCATGGGGTACACCGTTATCTTCGGGATGCTGGCCGCCTCCTTCATCGCCATCTTCCTTATTCCGGTCACCTTTTATGTGGTCGAAAAAATTGGGGGCAAGAAGCATGCGCCGCCCGCCCCCCCCGGCTCGTCACCCCTAACAACTCTAGGGAAGGAGGGCGATCATCATGCGTAAATGTCTTCTCGTCGTCATGTTGGCCTTGCTCGCCGCAAGTTGTACGGTCGGGCCCGATTACAAGCGCCCGGCGGTGGATGTTCCCGCCGGGTGGCGGTTGGATGAGAAAGAGGCCAAAAACCTCGCCAACAGCACCTGGTGGCAACAGTTTCACGATCCGGTGCTCAACGAACTGATCGCGATTTCCCTGCGGGAGAACAAGGACCTGCTGATTGCCGCAGCCCGGATCGACGAGTACGCGGGCCGGTACGGGATTGTCCGCGCCGACCTCTTCCCCCAGGTGGGCGCGAGCGGCGAATACATCCGTCAGCGGGTCACCGAATTGGGCGAGAACCGGCTTTCGCCCACCTACAAAGCCACCACCGACTCGTTTGCCGCCAACGTCAACGCCAGTTGGGAGATCGACCTCTGGGGCAAGATCCGCCGCAGCACCGAGGCCGCCCGCGCCCAGCTTGTGGCCAGCGAGGAGGGACGCAAGGCGGTGATCCTGTCTCTGGTCGCCAATGTCGCCTCCGCCTACGTCAACCTGCGCGACCTGGACCGCCAGCTGGAAATCAGCCGCAGCACCGCCCAGACCCGGGAGCAATCCTATCTCCTGTTCAAGGAGCGGTTTGCCGGCGGAGTTGTTTCCGACCTTGAATTGAGTCAGAACCGTTCCCAGTACGAAGAGGCCCTGGCGAGCATTCCCCCCCTGGAAAAGGCGATCATCCAACAGGAGAACGGTTTGAGCGTTCTCCTGGGCCGCAATCCCGGCCCGATTCAGCGGGGCAAAAGCATTGACGCGCTGCTCCTGCCCACCATCGTCTCCGGCATGCCTTCGGATCTGCTCGAACGGCGGCCCGACCTTCGCCAGGCGGAACAGAACCTGATTGCCGCCAATGCCCAGATCGGCGTGGCCAAGGCCGCGTATTTCCCCTCGATTTCCCTCACCGGGGCCTTTGGCTCCGCCAGCGGCGATCTGGGCGATCTGTTCAAAGGGCCCTCGAAGGCCTGGCAGTACAGCGCCCCGGTCACCCTACCCATCTTCACCGCCGGCAAGATCGCCGGCAGCGTCCAGGAGGCCGAGGCCCTGCAGCAACAGGCGCTGATCAGCTATCAGCAGGCGATCCAGAACGCTTTCCGCGAGGTCAACGACGCCCTGGCTGATCAGGCGCAGACCAAAAAGCAACTGGCCGCCCAGAAGAATCAGGTCGACTCGCTCCGCCAATATGCCGGCATCGCCCGCCTTCGCTACGACAACGGCTATGCCGATTATCTGACGGTGCTGGACGCCGACCGGAGCCTGTTCAGCGCCCAACTGGCCTACACCCAAACCCAGGGCGCGCTGCATCTGGCCATGATCAATCTCTACAAGGCCATGGGCGGCGGCTGGGTCGAGGGGCCCGAACAAGCGGCCCCACCCAAGGCCAAGCCGTAAAAAATTGAGAGATTGCCGCCGCTTATTTCTATACACAGGGAGAATTCCATGAAACAATGCATCCTCGCAACCGTTGTTGTTTTTTCCATGATCGCTGCGGCCTTCGCTGGCGCAGAACCTGCCCCGCAACCCAAGTGGATGACCTCGCCGGCCAAGGAGTTGGTCGACAAGGCGCGGGCAGCCACCCGGCAGGCAACCATCATCGACCTCAAGGCGGCTCTTGACGGCGGCAAAGACGTGGTGGTGCTCGATGTCCGCGAGCCCAACGAATACGAGGTGGCGCATATTCCCGGAGCGATCAACGTGCCCAGGGGATTGTTGGAATTTTCCATCTGGACGGTTGTGCCCAATCAAGAGCAAACTCTCTATGTGTATTGCAAGACAGGCGCACGGGCGGCGCTGGCAACCAAACAACTCAATGAATTAGGGTACAAAAACGCGATTGCCGTGGACACCGGCGGAGTGGCCTGGGTGAAAGCGGGCTATCCGGTGCAGACCTCGATCACCGACGAGGAGATTGTGATCATGCCGGCGCAACGGTAGGCCGGGCCGCACGACGAGGTCTGCCCGGCAACCCGGCCTCGCAGTCCAGGGCGCGCCCTTGCACGGGGCGCCCCTTCATCAACACACTCAGCCAGGAGCCCCATGGTTGCGAAACCTCCCGCAGAAATAACACGCTCCACCTTGGCGGTGCTCTTCATTGGCCTGCTGATTGCCTCCAGCCTGTGGATCTTGCGGCCTTTTCTTTTTTCCCTGGCCTGGGCGGTGATGATAGTGGTCGCGACCTGGCCCTTCATGCTGCTGGTGCAACGGAGGTGCTGGCACAAGCGATGGATCGCCGTTGTGGTGATGTCGATTGGCCTGCTCTTGCTCCTGGTGCTGCCGCTGTCGTTTGCCATTGTCACCATTATGGAAAGAACCGGCGACGTGGTTGGCCTGCTCGACGCCCTGAAAACGCTGCGCATCGGCGCTCCGCCGGCATGGTTTGAAAAAATCCCCCTGGTGTCCCATACGCTGATTGAGCGTTGGCAGCAGCTCGCGGATATAAGTCATCAGGAGCTTTCGGCAAAACTGGCCCCCTACGTCAATGCGACCCTGAAATGGTTTGTGGCCCAGGTCGGCGCCATGGGCACGCTTGTCCTCCATTTCTGTTTGATGATCATCCTCTCCGCAGTCCTGTATGCGCAGGGCGAAAAGGCGGCGGATCTGGTGTGCGGCTTTGCCCGGCGTCTGGCCGGCGATCGCGGCCAGGAAGCGGCCATGCTTTCGGCCGCGGCCATCCGCAGCGTTGCCTTGGGCATCGTCGGCACGGCCATTGTGCAATCCGCGCTCGGCGGCCTGGGGCTTATTGTCGCCGGGGTGCCGGCCGTCACCCTGCTGATCGCGGTGATGATGATGCTCTGCATCGCCCAGATCGGTCCGGGCCTGGTGCTGTTTTCGTCGGTGATCTGGCTGTACTGGAGCGGCGAGAACACCTGGGCCACCATCCTCCTGGCGTGGTCGGTCCTGGTGGCGATCAGCGACAACTTTTTGCGGCCGTTCCTGATCAGGAAAGGGGCCGATCTCCCCATCATTCTGATCATAACCGGCGTTATCGGCGGCTTGGTCGCCTTTGGCGTCATCGGCCTGTTCATCGGCCCGGTGGTGCTTGCCGTAACCTACACCTTGCTCCTGGCCTGGATCAACGGCGCGGAAAGACGCAGTGATCCCGCCGGCCAAGAGCCTGGAGAGACGCGCTGATCCAAGAGGCGTTCTTTTTTTGTCCATCTCTTTCACCCTATACCGATCAACCCGAACAGGAGGTCTACGATGAGCAAGGCAAAAAAAAGTGAACAGGAGCCCAGCGGCAAAAAACTTGATCGCAAGACGTACGACAAGGAGTTGGCCAAACTGCACGGAGAACTGGTTAAGCTGCAGCAATGGGTGGTGCGTGAGGGGTTGAAGGTCTGCATTGTCTTTGAAGGCCGAGACGGCGCCGGCAAGGGCGGAACCATCAAGGCGCTCACCGAGCGGGTCAGTCCGCGGGTCTTTCGCGTCGTCGCCCTGCCGACGCCAACGGAACGAGAAAAATCACAAATGTATGCCCAACGGTATATGCCCCATTTTCCTGCCGCCGGTGAAATCGTCATCTTTGACCGCAGCTGGTACAACCGGGCCGGAGTGGAACGGGTGATGGGGTTTTGCACCGAGGACAAGGCCAAACGCTTCCTTGAGGTGGTGCCGGCGTTTGAAAAAATGGTGCTGGAATCAGGGATCATTCTGCTCAAATACTGGTTGGAAGTCAGCCCGGAAGAACAGACCAAGCGCTTGACGGCCCGGATTGACGACCCCCGCAAGATCTGGAAGCTCTCGCCGATGGATGTCAAGTCCTACGACAAGTGGGACGAGTACACCCGGGCCCGCGACGAGATGTTTGCCGCCACCGACACCCCCTGGGGTCCGTGGTCGGTGGTTCGCTCCGACGACAAGAAGCGGGCGAGGCTGAACATCATCAGCCACATCCTCGGGTCCATCGACTATAAGGAACTGAAAGGTGAGAAGATCGAATTGCCGAAACGAAAAATTGGCAAAAAATACCAGGAAAAGGAGTATCCCTTTAAATTCATTCCCGAAAAATACTAATTGACAGAGGACCAGAGCTCATGGCCACAGACTGCATCCGATGACGCTTCTCAAAAGAACAACGCTCGCACACGCTGTTGGCCGATGGGCGCGCCAATTCGTTCCCGGCGTCAGCACCTTCCTTTCGTATCAGCGGGCTGATTTCCGTTTCGATGCGATCGCCGGGTTTTCAGTGGCCGCCGTCGCGCTTCCCGTGGGGATTGCCTATGCCCAAATCGCGGGCGTCCCGGTGGTCTACGGTATTTATTCCAGCATGTTGCCTTTGCTGGCCTATGCTCTGTTCGGGTCGTCCCGTCAGTTGATCACCGGTCCGGACGCGGCCACCTGCATCATGGTCGCGTCCGCCCTTGGCCCGCTGGCTGGCGGCGATCCGCAACGATATATGGAGCTGATGGTCGCGATCACCCTGATCACCGGCGTGTTTCACATCATCTTTGGCCTCTGCCGGTTCGGGTTTGTCGCCAATTTTTTCTCCCAGCCCATTCTGGTTGGTTACCTCAACGGCATTGCCCTGATTGTCCTGGCGGGACAACTCCCTAAACTCTTTGGGTATACAGGTGAAGCAGACCATTTTTTGGAAAAACTGGTCGAGTTCGCCCAAAAGGTTGATGGAACCCACCTGCCCACCTTGATGCTTGGCCTGGCTGCCCTGGCGCTGCTGATGGCCCTGCAGCGATGGGCGCCGCGATTGCCGGCCGCCTTGATCGTCATCGTTGCGGCCATCATCGCCGTGCAAACGCTGAACCTGCACGCCTACGGCGTCGCCCTCCTGGGATCGGTGCCTGCTGGTTTCCCCTCGTTGCATCTGCCCACGTTCGATCCCCTTCGATTCAAAATTCTGGTGGAACATGCGGCGAGCATCGCCTTGATCAGTTTTACCAGCGGCATCTTGACCGCCAAGAGTTTTGCCCGCCGCAACCGATATGAGGTGAGCGCCAATCAAGAGTTGATCGCTTTTGGCGCCTGCAATATCGCCTCCGGACTCGTCCAGGGTTTTCCGGTCACCGGCGCGGACTCGCGAACGGCGGTCAACAACGCCATGGGCGGCAAAACACAGCTGGTGGGCGTTGTTGCTGCCGCGGCGATGCTGCTTTTTCTCCTTTTTTTCACCGCGCCCCTGGCCTCTCTGCCCAACGCGGCCCTGGCCGCCGTTATCGCCGTGGCCAGCATCGGGCTTTTTGATCTGAGCGCTCTGCGGGAACTGTATACCGCCAGCCGCCGAGAACTCGTCTTTTCGCTGGTGACCACGGCGGGGGTTCTCTATTTTGACGTGCTCCCCGGCGTGCTGATCGCCATCGCGCTGACGCTCCTCTGGCTGTTGCTGGCGGCCTCCAAACCGCACGATTCGGTGCTGGGAAAGGTTCCCGGTCTCGGCGGATATCACGACATATCGGATTACCCGGATGCGGTCACCATCCCCGGCCTCCTGCTGTACCGGCTCGACGGAAACATCCTGTTTTTCAATGTGGATTATTGCAAAGAACGGATCATGGCCGAAATTGCCCAGTCGTCCACCCCGGTCGAATGGATCGTGATCGACGCCAGCCCGGTCAACGACATCGATATTACCGCGCTCCACAAGCTCAGGGATTTACGTGAAGAACTTGCGGGGCTCGGCATCGAACTCAAGTACGCTCGGGTGAAACATTCTCTCTGGAAACACTTCCACTCCCATTGGATTGCCGACAACCTGCAATTCAACCAGGCCGCCAGATTTGCCTCCTTGGCTTCAGCCATTGAGGCATTTGAGCAAAGGGGAGCAAAGGGAGCAGCGGCGTCCTGAGTGATGCGACATGGTGTTGCGCTTGGGATGCAACAAAGCGGCGACCGGCCCGCGGCGGAAAATACTGCGTCTGTTCTCCTGTTGCCAGGGGTCAGGCGATGTACGGAGCAGACACCTTACCATCATGCCGACGGAGGAGATATGAACTGGCACAACAGCGGCGCACGGCTCGGCGGCTGGATCGAGCAGATCTGGCAGAGCCGCCACACTCGGGGGGAACAGGATGTTCTCCTCCAGCAGACAACCGATCAAGTCGTCCAGATTGCCGATCCGGTTATTCGTCAGGCCAAAGGCTATCGCAAGGCCTTGCATGCTCCTCTTGCCCAGGCCATGGCGTATTGTTCCTCCCTGATCGACGCGATTCCAGGGCCGGTCTTTTTGGATAAAAACCGGTATTATGACGATCCCCTGGTCAAAGCCCTCTTCGCCTCGCCCGACGAACTCGAGGAGGTGCTCCGTTTCAGTCCGGAGGTCAATGCCCTGCGCAAACAAGGTCGGACCGGGGAAGTAGTGGCCTTGCTGACCATGACGCAACAGGAGAAAACCATCTTCGGTCACAAGCAGGAAGGGGAAATGCTCGTGCGGGATGTGCGGCAACAGGCGGTGAGTTTTTTTGATCATAAGATTGTCGCCCCAGCCGCTGATCTGGTCGAAACCAAGACCGGCATCGTCAATCGGGGCCTGGAAGTGCTGGCAACGGTTGCCATGGAACAGATCACCACCCTACGGTCACGGAAGGCCGAGCTGCAGCAACAAAAGGAGTATCTCAAGGGGATCGTGAAAATCCTGGGCGGCAAGACCCGGATGCGGGAAATGTTCGCCACCCGCGACCCAGGGAATTGGGAGGAACTGCGCAAGGCCGAAAAAACGCTGGTTGCAGTGGAAGAGGAGCTTGAGCAACTGCGGGAGCAACTGGCCACCCCAGAGCAGGCGCTCGGACATTTGGAGGCCATTATGCGCAAACCCGGCGAGATCCTGGCGGTGCGCGATCAATTTTTCCGACTCAATTGGATGGGCGTTCGCGTCGACGACACGCCCGGCAACGACGGCAACGACATCACCCTGGCGGAATTTTCGCTGCAGGACGAATTTCGACGTTCGGCGGTGCTGGTTGCCTTCTCTCTCGGTTCGCCAACTCCTGGCCTGATGCCCACATGATGCGTCAAATACTCTCTTTCTGGACGGAGGAACGAAGCCTCACTATTTTCCTGGCGCTTCTCGTCCTGCAGATTTTCATTATCGCTCCATTGGAAACAACCGGCCATTGGCTGCTGTATACGTTGAACGGGGTGGTGGGGTCGCTTTTCCTCCTCACCGGCCTTTTGACCATAACCCAGCATCGGCTGATCCGGTGGATCGCCGCATGCCTGGTCGGCTGCGCCTTGACTGCGCGTTGGCTGGCGCTGATTTCGCCCACCCCGCTGATTCTGATCGCCGACAACCTGCTTGCAATCTGTTTTGCCGCATGCTTCACGGCTATTGTGCTGCAAAAGGTCTATGAAGAGGGCTCGGTGTCTGGCCATCGCGTGCGCGGAGCCATTGCCGCGTATTTGTTGATTGGCTACTTTTTCGCCACTGCCTATCGTTTGCTGGACGCCTTGCTTCCCGGATCGTTCTCGTATGCCGCCAATCCAGCCTTTATGCAGCAAGGGAAAGGCCTCGCCGAGGCCTTCATGTACTTCAGCCTCGTCACCCTCACCACCGTCGGCTTTGGCGACATTTCCGCCGTGCACCCTGTCGCCAGATCGCTGGTGATGCTCGAAGCCGTGATCGGCACCTTGTATCCGGCCATTCTGATCGCCCGGCTGGTGTCGTTGAACATCGAGCACGAGAAGAAATACACGCCGCCGGAGTCTTCCACTGCACCGTGACGCCATATCGCGTCAGCATCGCATGGATGCGTTGGGAGTGCCCGCTCAGCTCGCCGATCAATCGGCAAGGCAAAATATATTGGGAATAGGTTGACCACTTGGCACCGCGCCCTGTAATGCCAGAAGTAAGAATTTGCCTCCATGCTCTGTGAGAGCATGGATCATTTCCCTTGAATTTCCAAGGAGTAGTGAATGAAACCTGAATCAGTGAAGCCCTCAGCCGGATTTCCTCTTTAACTTCTGATGGAGGCTTTTGCGGGGGGCAGGCAGCCCGCAATCTGATTGTCAGCCGAACGCTACGGCGAAATTGGCGCCTTGTTCATT
>Ga0209016_1000843_pt1 | contig 30905 bp, 27 predicted proteins | sample EPASupsiteSAE305_FD_187265 | JGI IMG/M metagenome (GOLD analysis project Ga0209016, IMG submission 187265) | Bioremediated contaminated groundwater microbial communities from EPA Superfund site, New Mexico - SAE3-05 (SPAdes) (version 2) | ecosystem: Environmental > Aquatic > Deep subsurface >...
GTAACAGTAAAACCAGAATGGACGGTTCATGAAGCAATTGAAGAAATCAAAAAAAAATCACCTTCCCAAAGATCCATTCTATATGTATATGTAGTAGATAAGGACGGTACATTTTACGGCACTCTCTCTCTACGTAAATTGATAATTTCCGCTCCAAATACTAAAGTTAAAAATTTGATTTTCAACTTTCAACTAAGCTCAACCCTAAAACCGGAAGATGAGATGAAAGACATTATTGCTTTAATGACTAAATACGATCTCTTCACCGCAGCTGTTCTTGATAACACCGATAAACTTTTGGGGATTGTCTCAATTGATGATGTAATGAGACACTTTGCTCCTGACGCATAAAATTTATGAAAGAAAGATTTCAACAAATATGGATAAAAATACTTTTTTTCCTTACGATACTCGGTCCTGGAATTATTTCCGCCAATGCGGATAACGATGCCGGAGGGATTACGACATATTCCATCGTTGGTGCCCATTTTGGCACGAAAATGCTTTGGATTCTTTTCTTACTCACTTTGTCTCTAGCTATTACGCAAGAGATGGGTGTTAGAATTGGACTTGTCACTCGTCAGGGACTGGGTGGACTTATTAGAGAAAACTTTGGGATGAAGTGGACCGCCTTCTCCATGTTCGTCATGCTTATGGCCAATCTTGGTACAATCACCGCCGAATTTGCCGGTATCGCTGCATCTTTAGAGATTCTAAATGTCACAAAATTTATATCTATTCCAATCGCTGCTCTGCTGATTTGGTTTATTCTCTATAAAGGTTCCTTTCAGACTACTCAGAAGATATTTTTGGTCTTTTCTCTTTTCTATATTGTTTATATAGTAAACGGGTTTTTAGTCGGTCCTGATTTTAAGGAAGCTTTTCAAGCTACAATTACACCTTACATTGAATACAATACAACTTTTTTAATTACATTAATCGCTCTTATAGGAACGACCATAACACCATGGGGACAGTTTTTTATTCAGTCTTATGTTGTCGACAAAGGCATAGACTTGAAACATTACCAAACATCCAAGTTGGAAGTATATATTGGAGCATTGATTACTAATGTCGTAAGTTTTTTCATTATTATAAGCACAGCAGCCACTTTATATAAACACGGTATCACGATTACCGATGCAAAAGATGCGGCAATAGCTCTTAAACCACTGGCAGGAGAATTGGCTCAATTTTTGTTTGCTTTCGGCCTTTTCTCGGCTTCCATGCTAGGTGCTTTCATCTTGCCAACTGCCACAGCTTATGCTCTTTGTGAAGCATTTGGATGGGATTCCGGATTTGACATTGATCTAAAAAGAGGAAAATTTTTCTACTCCATTATTTTGATAAGTATCGTCATCCCAGCTTTAATTGTCCTTATACCAAAAATTTCCTTAATCAATATAATGATTTTGTCGCAAGATTTAAATGGAATCTTACTCCCTGTAATCCTTATTTTTGTAATGAATATTATTAACAACAAAAAAATCATGGGAGAATACACCAATAGACTCTTAGCCAACATCGTTTCTTGGATCACAATCTCCGGACTCATTATAGCCACACTCGCGCTTGTATATTATTCTTTTGCCGAAATGATACTGAAATAAAATCCAAAGCCTCCAAGGAAATTTACAGTGATCAATAAATTTACAATTGTTCAATTGAATTCCTCCAAAGGCGGACTAAAGAATTAATCAATTAATACATTGGTTATTTACTGTAAATTGTAAACTGTAAATTGATAATTGGTTTGGTATATTTGAGCTTTTTAGATGTTTGTCTTAATATAATGACGTTAAATAAACTCATATGGAAAACAACATAAACACACCTTTTGGACTAAGATTTCTTATTATGCTCCTAAATGTCATTATTTGCATTGGACTTTTATATTTTCAACAGACAATCTTTATCCCTATTGCCTTCTCTGTACTTATTGCCATTCTTTTATATCCAATTTGTAAGAAACTGGAAAAACATAAAATTTCTCGTCTCTTTGCCATCATAATTACAATGTCAGCAATATTTTCCATAGCTTCAACTATTTTAATTATGTTATCAGCTCAAATGATTGAGCTTTCCAAACAAATACCAGCTATGGGAAATCGAATCATGGCATTATTAGAAAAAATCATGCCATTAGTAGAGAAATATCTACATATTTCCCCCTCACATCAAATTGATTTACTAAATCAAACACTATCCAAAAGTTTGGAATCAGGGGGACAAATGATTGGAACACTTTTGTCTTCCACAACAAATTTCTTTTCTACAATATTTCTCATTGCGCTATATGTTTTTCTTCTTCTTTATTACCGCGATCTATTTTCCAATTTCTGGATGAGAGTTATTCCTGAAGATGAGAAAGAAGACGCCACCGACTTATTAAATAAAGTAGATCACGTCATTTATAACTACATCTCAGGTTTAATGATTGTAATGGCTATTGTGGCAGTCTTAAATATAGTTGGCTTAAAACTACTTGGTATTGAATATGCTATTTTCTTCGGATTACTTGGTGCTCTTTTAACAATTATCCCCTATTTTGGAATATTTATCGGGGCAATCTTCCCAACTCTAATTGCTTTTGCCACTTATGATTCGATCTGGTATCCACTTGGAGTAATTGGAGTGTTTAGTATTGTACAGTTCTTGGAAGGGAACATCATAACTCCAAAGATTACAGGATCCAAGGTGCAAGTAAACGCCATGGCCGCTATCGTCTCTCTAACGATTGGTGGAGAGCTCTGGGGTGCATCAGGAATGATACTGGCACTACCCTTTGTCGCTATATTGAAAATTCTCTGCGACAAAATACCAAGCTTACAACCATTAGGGTATCTCCTTGGAGGAGAAATACATGAGGAAAAAGAATCAGTAATAGGCAATCTGTTCAAAAAATATTATGAAAAATTTAGACTTCTATTGTTTAAGAAGGATAAGCTCAAATAGAGTGACAATTCTCTATATATTTTTCCCTGCCAACTGCCCACAAGCAGCATCAATATCATCACCTAGAGTATAGCGAATACTATTTGTTACACCATAACTATTAAGAATTATTTGAAATTCTCTCACAGCTTCTTTAGTCGACGGCGCAAACTTGTCTCTATTATTGGCTTGATTATATGGAATCAGATTTACATGAGCCAGACGATCTCTTAGCATATGTCCCAGTTTCTTAGCCATTTTTTCGGAGTCGGTAATATCCGCAATCATAATGTATTCATAAAACACACGTCGATTGGTCAAAGCCACATATTCATCCAAAACTTCCATTAAATTTTCCAATGGATTTTTTAAGTTTACCGGCATAAGCTCACTTCTGGTTTTTTGATCGGCAGAATGCAAACTAATGGCTAAATTTACCTTGTGATTTGATTTCATTAAATCCAAAATGCCTTTAATCAAGCCACAAGTCGAAATAGTTACATGCCTGTTGCTCAAATTCAAAGCTTCTTCATTACAAAGCAAATCCAATGCAGGAACAACATTTTCTAGATTTAGAAGTGGCTCCCCCATGCCCATAAAAACAACATTAGTTACTCTTTGATCAAATTTCTTGATAAAACGATTAACACATAGAACTTGGTCAACAATTTCCGCCGTTTTCAAATTTCTGGTCAAACCCATCTTCCCTGTGGCACAGAAAGCGCACCCCATCGGACAGCCCACTTGAGAGGATACGCAAAGCGTATTTCTTCCCGACAAATGTCTCATTAGAACACACTCTATCTTGAATCCTTCCTCGGTTTTGAGCAGAAACTTGATCGTATCGTCTTTTTTGGATTCCTGGACAATCGCAATATTCAAACTCTCAAATTGAATTTTCTCACTTAGAATTGCTCTTACATCTTTCGGAAAAGTGGTAATTTCATCAACACTACTCACCCCTTGTTTGTACAAAGCTTCATAGAATTGTTTAATACGAAATTTGGGCTGATTGAGTTCCTTAAACAAAGCTTCTAAACCGGACTTGTCATGAATATTTACATGCGACATAAATTTGGGGCCCATTAAAATTTAACTTCTAATAAATTAGTTTTTGCCTCAATTTTCAAACCCATTGACTTCAACATTTTGAAAGCAAGGCTAATCCCGACATCACCGTTATATATAGTCTTCTTGTTCAAACATGCCATTAAACTTTGTTTATTATCAGGCTCAAATTCCACACCTTCATAATTTATTTTCAGACTATTACTTTGCATATCGTAAGAAAATTTGAGAAGATTTCCCTCCTCTATAATTTTCTCCATTAATAATTTCAATGCTTCTTCCATATAATATCGATCAATAAAAATATCAATATCCGGACATTCATTTGAAATCAAGAAATCTTTATTTTTAATTCTCGTATTTGTAACAGCCACAACTGTATCTGTAATATCCTTAATTGATAAATATTGTTTAAAGAAATCAACTTTTCCTCCCAAAAAAAACTTTTCATGAGCTATAAGCATCGTCATTTTCCGAAGTAAATCTGCAGATTTTTCCTTATCGACCGAACCTTCTTCAAGTAACAAGAAATGCAAAACCGTAACTATATTTAATAATTCATGTCTTAAAATAGACCTTTTACGAAGCATCTTAGTAGAGATAAAAATGATAGCCAAATTATAGCAATTAGACCGAAATATGAACATATTAATTGTAGAAGATGACATATTGACTGCTAAATCGATAGAAAGTGTGTTTAATACTTTCCCAGACAAAATGATCATAACTATTATTTCTACTTATGAAGATGCAGAAGAATCTGTTTTTGGAAAGAAATTTGACCTAGCAATAATAGATATTTTCTTGGGAGACTCTTCCAAAAATGGTTTAGATTTATGCTCTTTAATCAGAGATAGAAATAAGAATCTTCCAATAATAATTATTACCGCCCACAGACCCATCCAGTACTTAGAAACAGCTTTCTTAAACGGAGTAAACGACTATCTAATAAAACCTTTCCATCCAACCGAGCTAAAAATCAGAGCAGAAAAATGTCTTTATTCTCAATATAAATCTCCGGAAAACAAACAAATAAATTACAACGAACTTCGATTTCTGATTGAAAAAAACCACTTTTTTTATTTAGACAACCCTATCCATCTTACAAAAAAATGCAAAGCACTTCTTTTGATATTAATAAAGGAACCTGAGAAAGTTCTGGACAAATATTATATCCAAGAAAAGTTATGGTCCGATTATGATCCCTATGAAAAAAATAGAAACTTAAGATCTAATATACAACTATTAAAAAAATCACTAGACAAGAGACTATCTTCTTGGATAAGGACAATACGAGGCGAAGGCTACATGTTGATAAAACCCAAATAAATGCTAATATAGATTTACGTGGCAGAAGAAAATCATGACTCAAGGAAAAACGATAATTATTTTAGAAGATGAAGAGGTTCTCGGCAGTATCTATAAAAAGAAGCTAGAGGAAGCAAGCTTTTTAGTGTATTGGAAAAAAACGGTAGAAGATGTGGAAGTCTTAATGAAAAATTTGAATTTCGATATTATTCTGATAGATCACGGGATTAAAGGTCATAAGAAATCTGGAATTGATTTAATACCTTTAGTTAGAGCTATATCTAAGAATGCAAAGATTATAATGCTATCAAATTATAGTGAGCCGGAACTTCGAGAAAAATGTCTCAAAAATGGTGCGGATGATTTCCTACTGAAAATCAATATGCCTCCAAAGAAATTAGTTGAATATCTTTCTTAACCCTGAAGATCGATACAAATCTCCAATCCTCCCAGTACTGAAGAGTTGGCCTTTATTTTACCACTGTGAAGTTCAATAATTTTTTTACATAGATAAAGTCCGAGTCCGATACCTTTCCCCGCTTCTTTATGGACTGTTTTGAACTTCTCAAATATCCTTTCTTTGTCTTCATCCATAATTCCGTTTCCACTATCACAGACGCAGATTCTGGTTAATGAACCATCGCATGAGACCATAACAACAACTTTCCCATTTTCCGGTGTGAATTTAAAAGCATTGGTTAAAAGATTATGAAGCACTTGCCTCATCTGATCCGGATCGATATTTAAACATGTGTTTTCTGACACCGCTTCTTTAAGAACAAAATCAATATTTTTTTCCTTCATTATTACTTTGAAATCATTATAAATATCAGCTATATAATCCTTTATTTTTACCTTTTCTTTTCTAAGAATGACTTTATTCAAATCATATTTTTGAACTTCAAAAAGCTTGTGCGTTAAGTGTTTTAAATCGTTTAATGATGATTCAACAACTTTCATGCCCTTGACCATATCTTCTCTATCCGAATATGACTCCATAGAATCCTCCAATTGAAACATGGCGATGCTAAGAGGAGTTCGGAATTCATGGGCTGTAACAGCCAAGAAATCCTGTTGATTTTTCAACATTTCATTGATTTCCCTATTTTTTTCCTTCAATGATTTTGTTTTATCATTAATGATTTTACGAATGAGATTGTTTTCAGCTATCAAATTGCTTCGCAAAAGGGCATTTAAAAGTGCGTTCTCCAAATTTTTCTTTATTTCTAATATCTTATTTATTTCTTCTGTCGTATATCGAGATCTGTCTCCTTTCGTTCCCAAAAATAATAGTCCAATAATTTTACCTCCAGTATGCAGTGGCATACATATATTTGCATTATTGTGAATCAAAAACTTTTCGAACATACAATCTAAAAAGCTAGACAAACTATCCATATCTTCAAGTACTAATAACTTCCTCGCACTCTCTTGTAGGGCATTTAGAGATTCGTCCTTTGGGAATACTGGAAAATTTGATTTTGCTCTTATTGTTTTATTGTCTGTAACAATAAATAACTGAACGTTTGAAATATTTAGCTTAATTATAAAAGTATGTTCAACGAGTTCGTATAGTTCTTTGTAAGTCTGGCAAAATGACAGCTTAGCATTCAAGTTGTCAATGTTGTTTCGAAATTCTCTGTAACTATTCGGAACCAACTCGATGAATATTTTTTTCATTTTTTCAAACACAAACAATGAAATTAGTGAACAAATGACTAATATTAAGAAATGTGACATCAAGGGATAATAATGAAATAAAATGATGTCAATCAAAGAAAAAATTGAAATAAAGACACTAATTAATATCGTCCATCTTAATAAATTTAATGATATATATGATAAATTGAATGATTTATGAGCATATATAGAGTAGTAAATAAAACCTATTATCACTAAAGAAAAAGGTGGAACTATCTCCTGTATTAATATTGGATCGTTTACAGCATGCAAAAAAGGTAATATTACATTTGAACCGACAAGAATAATTGTGAAAATTACTAGCCCTATAAAAGGAATAAATGTTTTTTTGAAGTAAATTCCCTTTGTATTTAGCAATTTCTTGATTGATATATAGAAACACACAATAACGGAGACCAAAGAATGCAACATATATAACGGATACACACTTCCTAGGACGTCTCCTACATATCTACCATTAACAATTATTTGTGCCTCTCCAACATATTTGGTAAAAATTGAAACCAGAAAAAGAGATATGGTCATTAATACATATATTTTATCTATATAATGATTAATTGAAATTGTTTTAGAAGGGAATAGATATATAAAAACAGTTAGTGCAAATATCGATGAAATAGAAAATCCAAAAGCGAGACGAGTAAATAAAGAAAGTATAATCTCATTTGACGGGTCAACAATAAAGCTAACCATAAGAGAAAAAAGCCATGCTGCAGCACTAAAACTCATTAAGCAAAAAAATCTATTAATATTTGATTTATAATCCTTGGAAAGAGTTAAAACTCCCATTACTATAAAGATTGCAATGCATAACGGATAGATGAACTTAATGAATTGCATTGTATTTTCACTCATTTATTCTCTCCACATTAAAAACCTAACCAAATATATCATGATAGAAGATACGTTCACAAATTATCATCAAAGTTAAAGAATACATTCTTCCTCCTAATCCCCTTCAAAGAACTCTTCAAATCATCAAATGAAAGTGGAAAGTGCTCAATACTCTCCTTTAATGCGGATGAAATAAGAATATAATCACCCTTATTCATTGTTCCTTCTTCATTCAGAAATCCAGTAATGAATGCATCTCTCGCTGATTTAAAAAGTGTAAAAGCCGTTGTGCCAATTATAGTCTCGCCAATAACATCCAAATTCATGACATTTTCTTTAGATATTGAACCAAAGAAAGATCGAACAACAGAAAAAACATCACCTCTATATTTAGGATGACTTATTATGCAATTCCAGCAATACATAATGGTTTCTTCATCTAATTCTTTATTTCTCATTTGCTCGATTTTGCCAGATTTAATGATGCTATCAAGCATTTTATCAAAATCTCTCTTAGGACTATTTTCAGGGTTCTTTATGTATACATATATTCTTTCCCACTCGTGTCTAAATATATCCTTCAAGCTCGCAACATACCCATAACATAGTGAGACTAACTTCCCTGATAGTCGATCACGAGCTACTGTAATATCTGACTGATGTCTGAATTTATCGGACAAGCATTTCTTCGCGGCTTCCATATCATAAAACGGCTCCATCTTATTACCGCAACATGGACAATCAGGCATCTCTTTTATATTTTTAAATGTCTCTAAATCAACATGTTCAGATTTATCCAATCCTAAATAGTCTTTAATTGATACTCTACTCTTTAGACAATCCGGATTATTTTGATTTAAACATCCCGCAAATTCTGGAAAATCATTAATAAATATCTCAACATATAAATCTGTAATCTCTTTTAAAAAACCTGGATCAAGATTTTCAGAATGGAAAGATTCAATTAGAAAATCCTTTTTCATATTATTAAAGGCGATTGGAGTCCTTTCCTCTTCATCTTTTTCAGATTCATTAAATGGCAATTGTGGGTATGAAAGAGCTAATTTTTCGCCTTTTTCTATAACTCTCTTAGCAATAACCGTTATACCATCTGTAGCAAGTACACAATTCGCATCTTTGCTTTCATTTTTAATTAACCGAGCCATTGAATATGGTGAATATAGAAGCTTATCACGAGAAATCGGCAATAAATCATTACCAAAATTAATCCCGCCATACTGTTCCTCATTAATCCTCAATGTAGATGATCCAGGAGTTAAGAAAGATGCTATAATTTCATTTTCTTTAATAGTATCTAATGTCACCAATTCTCCGTTTTCTAACCCTATATTTGGGTTATTAAAAACATCATCTAGATATCCTCTTTCAGACATAACAGCATCTATTTCTTCCGGTTTTTCTTTTACAAATATCCTCTTTAGAACCTTCGTTTCATTAGTTACCAATATATCATTCATTTCATTCCTTCTTCCCTCTGCCACCATAAATGGCACTCTATTCAAATCAATTTTATTCGAACCATTCTTTTCAGACAAAACATCAATTGTTCTTATTGGCATATTTTTTTATTAAAATAAACTTAGAAAATTTGAATAGGCTTTGTTTAATAAAGCAAAATTGACAGTACTTTTCTTAAACACATAAGCGTCCAATGGCTTAAAACCATTAAATCCAATAGAGCTATATGTTGTTGTATAGGCCCCCGTTGAACAGATATAGACTTTATCTCCACTTTTTATTCCTGTCGGTAGTGCGATTTTACTGTCTTGATACAGAATATCCATACTGTCACATGTTCTCCCGGCAACAATACACGGCTCTTTAGCGTCATTTTCATTATCCGTATAAAAAGGATATTTAATGCACTCATTAGTCTCCCCTGGTGAAGTCATCGTTTCAGCCAATCCATGAAATTTACCAACATCCAAATAAACCCACTTTGGACCACTTTCATATTTTCTCGAGGCCATCACGACTTCGCTAACAATAACACCGGAGTCTCCTACTATTGAACGTCCCGGTTCTAATAAGATTCTTAAATCTTGATTATCCCCAAAATATTTTTTGATATAATTATTGATATGCGTAGCATATTCTTCAATTCTAGGAACAGCATCCGTATATTGAGCGGGGAAACCACCTCCAAGATTTATTAATTGAAGATTATGATCAAGTTCATTCTTAACGTCATCAAACATTTTTTTGCATAATCCAATAGCTGAATCCCAAGCCGTTACATCTTTTTGTTGTGAACCAACATGAAAGGATAGCCCATAAGGAATCTGTCCGTTTTCTAAAGCCCTTTTAATTAATTGAAAAGTCATCTCATAAGACGAACCAAATTTCTCCGATAATGGCCAATCAGCAGTTTTTGCTCCATCAACAAGTAAACGAAAAAATATATTTGCCCCCGGTGCCTTCCTTTGTAATTTGCCTAAATCTTCTATACTATCGCAGGCGAAAAGTCTAACTCCCTTTTTATATGCATAATCGATATCGGCTTCTTTCTTTATTGTGTTTCCGAAACTCACTCTATCTGTACTAACACCAAGTTTAAGTACACTATCCAATTCCTCTTTGGATGCAACGTCGAAATTTGATCCCAACTTCCTCAATACATTCAAAACCTCTTTTTCAGGATTTGCCTTCATAGCATAAAAAATATCGCATTGAGGAAAATTCTCTCTCAGTTCAAAATATTTATCTCTAATTAAATCAATATTCAATACTAAAAAAGGGGTCTTTTTATTAGCTATAAATTCCTTTAATTCATCCCACTCCGGCAAATTCCCATTAATAATATCATCATTTTTCCATGGTGATTTAGTAGTCTTGAGCACATTATCAATTACGCCTCGATGCGTTTCTATTTCTGTACTTGCTCGTTCTAAAATACTTAACCCTCTGCCTGATCTTTCTAGGATACTTTTAATAATATTTCTGAATTTGCTAAGAACACTCACCTCCCCGGACAATACAATTTCACCTGAATTATCTAATACCATCTCCTCACTCTTTATTGACATAAACTATTAATTATTGATTAAAGAAACAAAAGATAATCGAGAATTCCATACAATTTCATTCCTAAAATCTTTAAAATTTGATATTAAATAGTCCATCTCTCTTAATTGAGGTACACAAAAATTATGTAAGAAATATTTGTAATTTCTTTTCATTGAATCAAAATGGTTAATTCTAGCCTTGTTTAAATTTTTCTCTTTCATTTTGCATAGTAATGTACCCCCATACTAAGCATCCTTCTGTCGAGAAATTGTCGAGAAATTGGCTTTCCTCATTGATATGCCCACAAATCATAATATTAAGACATCGTTAAGAGAATATTAAGAGTTCGTTAAATATTGGATTTTTGTTGTCATTATGCTTAGAATTGGGTAAAAGAGTTAAATCGATCAATGAGAGTATTAGTTGTCGAGGATGATCTAAAAATTTCCAGCTTCTTAAAACAATCCCTCGAGAGAGAGGGTTTAGTTGTTGACTGTTCAGATAATGGACGCAATGGTCTCTTTAAAGCACTTAATAATAATTACGGTCTGATAATTCTTGATATTTCTATTCCCGAACTTTCCGGACAAGCAATTTTAAAAGAGATAAGACTCAGGGATGTTAATATCCCTATAATTATGATAACTGCGCAACACGAGCTAGAGTCTAAAATTAGCATGTTTGATAATGGCGCTGATGACTACATTACAAAACCCTTCCAAATTGAAGAGGTTATTATCAGAATCAAGGCGTTACTTAGAAGAACCACGGATAAAAAAGACAATGAACATTTTATTAAAATAGACAATCTGGTTATTGATACTAATAGAAGGCTCGTACACAGAGATAATAATAAAATTACTCTATCCAAAAAAGAATACGATTTACTAATTTTTTTAACTCAACACAGAGGGAAAATTGTTACCAGAAACACCATCTTGGAACAGGTCTGGCAAAATCATTTGGATATCTTACCTACAACAATTGACGTACATGTTTGTTGGCTACGGAATAAAATAGATCTTCCTCATCTCAAACCTCTGGTCCATACGGAAAGAGGTGTCGGATACATGTTAGACGACACTAAATAGCCTAAGTCAAATATTTAATGACACTTAAGGATTAGATAATCAATTCTTAATTTTTGCCGTGCTTTAATAACAGCACCTTTAAATTATTTTTTTTGACTTTGAATTATGTTTGACGCACCGGTAAATCTCGTTGAATCAGATTCTCCCTTCTACTTCGCACCTCGCCAAGAAGAACCTCTCACAGTAAATATTAATGGAAAATCATACATCTTAAGCAATAAAACAATCGGTGTAGCCAAAGATTCTCTAGACTGTGCGAACCTTCTAAATAACGTTTTTGGACTTTTAGAGGAAGCGAGTAATCATAAAGGTACTATTACCGATTACACGGTAAAAATACCGGGACGAGATATCCAAGAGCTAAACAAAGAAACAATAAATGAAATCAGAATGCAGTTATTTGATATATTAGAAAAAATTCTTGCAGAAGATGTTATATATCAGAACTCGAAAAACACATATTATTCTATGTTTCCAAATAAACAAACAATGCCACCTCAAGTTGCAACGATTATTAATGGTCACAAAGAAAAGTTAAATCGCTATTCAAGAATGATAGAAAACATCAGAAACGCTGTCGTCCATTCCATCAGTAATTCTAAATCCACCAAGAATCTTCGACACACAATGAGCCCATTATCAGTCACCACAAATAATCATAAGACAATGACAATTGTCAACCAACGGACATACTTATTCTAAAAAATTAATATCTTTTTTTATCTTCTTTAATTATTTTTCTAATTCTATACCGTTCAGTCAATATAGCCTTGATTGGTAGATATACACCTGGTTCTTTTTTTTTAGATTTCTCATCTTTTGGTATTGCACCTGCCAACATGAATTTTTGATTACCAGGATTCAGGTCTTCTCTCCCAAACAATGCATAACTGTCCTCATTAAAAGTTAGATCAGAAATTCCGGTAATATCTTCACTGTCCTGGGAAAGTTCTTTTTTTGATTTTTGCTTATATATCCAAGCTGCCACAGCTATTTGAGTATATTGTCTGGATTGCAATTTGAAACTGGCTTCATATTTTTTTCCATCTCTATATATAAAAACATCACTGATTTCCGTATTCCACATTTCTCTAATATAAGTTGCATCAACCTTATTTAAGCCACGTTTATCACGCATATATTTAAGAAGAGCATAAATGTTTAATCCTCCAGTTTGATAACTATTCAAAGTCAAAAGCTTAAGATAAACATCACTCTCTATACTAATCCCGAGCTCTTCTAAATAACCTTTGATAATAACTTCCTGGTCTCCCAGAAACTGTGCCGCAGCCCTCGCTGATTTTGATATATCTAATCGATCATCTCTTTTAGGATTCACAACGAGTCCATACCTTCTCGCTGTTTCTTTCATAAATTGGAACTTGCCTTTAGCTTGTGCTGACGATGTATTTCCGTTTGGACTTTCAATACTCAAAATAAGTTCGGCATAAAGAGGATCAACTCCCTCCTCAACGAATATTTCTTTTGATTTCTTTATATCTTCTTCAACCTTATCAAAATCGTAATGAAATGACTTACCTTTACTAAAAAATAACTCCTCAGCATCAATTCCATATTTAGTCGAAATTGCTTTCTTCCATTTTTTATAATTGTTTTGACCTCTCTCTTGAACATATTTAAACTCTTCCATTGAAACTGAATCTACAATAACTCGTTTGAACTTATCATTGATATAATAAATGGAATCCGGGCTAAAAAACATTTTCATATGAAATTTAATCGAAGTATCATCAGCGAAATGGAATAATTCCTCATTAATATGATCTTCCGGTAAAAAAGCGTTGTACTTTTCTTTATCAGTAGCACTAAACATTAAAGTTGGCTTACCTTTATTTATATCCAATGGATTGTGACCTATATTGGGATAAACAGCTCCCGCCTTCTCTATACGAGCGACCATACCGGAAATAATAATAGAAAGGAGAATCCGTCGAAAATACTTGGAAAGCATATCCAAGTTACGTGAGTTCAATCTTTCTTTATTGTTTTCAATCATAAAATAAATTTGGTTTTTATTCTCTGATACTTTCTTAGTTTTAAGTCTAGCAAATAAGTAAAAAAGGAAACAAGAAATTCCAACAACTCACACCTCTCTTATTTGCTTTCCAAAGGAAAGAAAGCGCCACCGAGTAAATTTAGGTAGCGCTTCAGGTTAATATGGGGGGTTATAAGAAAGAAGGAGGCGTTAGATTGTCATCAGTTAGGCGTTTCTTGTAGGTCTTGAAGAGATAGATTTTCCACAGGATAAATATGAATGAAACGACTATTCCAATTAGGTTTATTGTTTTATCAGGAACAATGAATGTCAGTACTAGCAAACCGAAGATTGGTAAAAGATATTTTGCTGACCAGATGATATATCCACCAAATGAAGGCATTTCCACCTTCATTGCCTCTGCAATGGACTTCACCATGAAGTTTGGTCCATTTCCAATGTAAGTCATTGAGCCAAGAAAAACAGCACCCAACGAAATAGAAGTTAAGAAAGGAACAAATACTCCTGCGACCGCCGGGCTTCCTCCTAACTCGCGTGCCATTTCGAAGAATGTCACATATGTCGGAGCGTTGTCCAAAACGGATGATAATCCTCCTGTAAACACAAAGAATGTTATTTCGTTTAATGGAAGACTTGGTGCTAATTGTTTTAATACTATTAGTGCCGGCACCATCGCTGTAAAGATACCTATGAAAAGTGCTGCAACTTCCTTAATTGGCCCCATTTCAAATTCATTGTTTTTTCGAGCAGACTCAGGTCCAATCAGCATAGAGAAGACAATCATTGAGAGCATCGCAACTTCTCTAATAGGCATAAAGTCCACCAAAGATGCTTTACCTTCAAAAATATGTTCCATATTAACGGAAGGTAAAAATGCTAGAGCAACGACTACTCCCAGAAGGAATAAAAGATTAATACCTCCTTTCAATTTAAGAGGTTCAATATACTCTTTATCTTTTCTTATAGAAGTCTTGCTTTCCAAATGGTACTCATATTTATCCAACAAATAGTATGAAAATAATATAAGTCCATTTACAAACAACCACTGAGGCAGAAGATTAAGAGTCCATAAGTACGGCACTCCTCTTAGAAATCCGAGAAACAAAGGCGGATCACCTTGAGGTAATAATAATCCTCCACAGTTCGCTATCAAGAAGATGGCGAAAATGACAGTGTGTGCTTTTTTGTGTCTTTCCTTGTTTGTGTTAAGGATCGGTCTAATCATGAGCATAGCCGCTCCTGTTGTACCAATTAGAGAAGCCAGGACTGCACCAATCCCGAGAAAAATAGAGTTATTGCGTGGAGTTGCTTCTATATCTCCAGACAGAAAAATACCGCCGGAAATATAAAATAAAGAACCTAATAATATTATGAACTGCCCATACTCAACTAACGCATGAATAACGGCGTGGTCTTGATGTAAAAATAACATCCAAACGGTCACAGGAACTCCTATGACCAATGCAACCACTAATTGAAACCAATTATGGTGCCATAGATGTTTTGTCTTCTCCCAGAGCGGGAAGACAGCAATTGCTCCTAACATAATTACGAAAGGAATAACCGCATAGATTGGTAAATGAACTACATTGTGTTCCATTTTAATCCTCCTACGGATTTTTGATTGATTGATTGATTATTGTTTTCTGATAATTTGAAATTCTAAGAAACAGGAACTAGTTTGAAAACTGTCATTCGACAAGCTCATGACCATGACGATTAAATAGTAAGACCTTGAGTTTATCGAAAGGAAAATTGAAAATTGAAAATTGAAAATTTTATTGTCTATTACCCCCCTCCCCAAACTCATTATTTAATAAATTCAAGAAGTGAGGTAATGACTTTTTGCCGTTATTTAAAGGAACAATTACGAGAAATCATTTTACAACTTTACCTCAAAATGTCAACCATCTTAATGTCACAAAATATCTACAAAATTAAAAAATTCTAAATCAAAAAAAATAAAACTATTGTGTGTTTTATAATTTCTGATTTGTTATTTGTTTGGTGCTTTTTAGCCTGTCCTGTTGAATGATGGGATTTAGTATTTAGGATTTATAGTCAAAACTCTCTTGCTTGAATTCCACTTTACCTGTATGATTAGTACAATCATACTAAATAAATGAAAAAGACCGACACTAAAGAAAAACTTAAAGCCGTCAAAGACTTCTTTCTAAAGAAGAAGAGGATGCCAACATACTCTGAACTCATGGGCATATGGCATTACGCTTCTCGCGGAGCTGTCCGCTATGTCCTAAATCAAATGTTTCAAGATGGCGTCATGGAGAAGGATTCATCCGGCAGGCTGATGCCACCCAAATTTGTAAACCTACATCCAATCTTAGGGGAAATCAAAGCAGGCTTCCCTTCACCCGCTGAAGAAGAACTGCAAGATACAATTTCTTTCGATGATCTGCTCATTACAAATCCTAATTCCACATATCTGGTAACCGTAAGCGGAGATTCGATGATAGACGCCGGGATACACCCCAAAGACATTGTCATTGTCGATAGAAGTCGCAGTGCCAAAAATGGAGATATAGTAGTCGCCGAAGTGGATAATGACTGGACAATGAAATACTTCCAAAAAATCGGAACAACAGTAACCTTAATTGCCGCCAATTCCAAATATCCCCCTATCACACCCAAAGAAAGTCTCAATATCGGTGGCGTAGTAACTGGAGTTGTCCGCAAATATTAATCACCAATTTCTAAGTCACACAAGGTTAATTCGGTTCAAAATATCCTATTTGAAAATTTGTAATTGAATATTTGTCATTATTTGTAAAATTGCCTTTGGTCCGCCCTGTACCAGAAAAAGCTACGCTTTGATTGGTGCAGAGCGGAAAAATTGTAAAATTGAAAATTATCTTATGTGCTACGACTCCCAGTTCTCTACCCTTAGCTCTTATCCCCAAGCTATCGTCCATATCGACGCCGATGCTTTTTTTGCTTCCGTGGAACAAGCGTCTCATCCGCAGTACAAAGGTAAGCCTCTAGTAACCGGCGGAGAAAGAGGAATCATCGCCGCTGCGAGTTATGAAGCAAAGGCACTTGGTATCAAAAGAGGCGTATCAATCTTTGAAGCCAAAAAATTATGCCCTAAATTAATTGTTCTCCCGACCGACTACGAGACTTGTAGCATTTACTCCAAACGCATATTTGAGGTAATGAGACGCTTTACTCCAATAGTTGAAGAATATTCCATCGACGAAGCTTTTGCCGACATCACCGGACTCAGGAGAACATATCGCTGTTCTTATGAGGAAATTGCCAAAAGAATGAAAGAAGATGTGGAAAACACGCTCGGATTGACCGTTTCACTTGGATTAAGTCTTTCTAAAAGTTTAGCCAAAATTTGTTCTGATTTCAGAAAACCATCCGGCTTAGTCTGCGTTCGTGGCAAACATATTCCAATTCTTCTAAAACACACACCTCTATCTGACATCTGGGGAATTGGCAGAAACTCTACCGCCCTACTTCAAAAATATAGTCTTAAAACAGCCAACGATTATATCAATTTTGATCCCATAAAAATCAAAAAACTTCTCGGCAAGCCAGGCTTGGAAATTTGGCAAGAACTACGTGGAGAATACGTCTACAAGGTAAACCCTGTCGAAAAACAAAGCTATGATTCCATTTCCAAATTCCGAACCTTCACACCACCACAAAAAAACAAAAGTTTAATTAAAGCTTTCTTACTTCGAAACTTAGAATCCGCTTGTATCAAGGCTAGAAGATATAATCTACTTGCCAAAGAAGTCTATATCACACTCAGAACTCAGACATTTGAACATTTCTCCACCGGAATTCGTCTAAGTAAAGGATCTTCTAATCCACTAGAATTAAACAAGATTGTCAGCGATATGTTCGAACAGGTTTTCGTCCCAACAGAATACCGAGCTACGGGTATTGTTCTTTCCAAACTCAAAACGGACGACATTATACAAATGAATCTTTTTGATGATTTGGAAAAAATGGAAAGACTAGATAGAATCCCGCAAGTTATAGATGACTTAAATGCCCGATTTGGAAAACATAAAATACATTTTGCCGGTAGTTTACAGGCTTCAACTCAACATCAAGGCAACCGATCCAAAATCGCCGAACGCAAAAAAACTTTAATCAAAGGAGAAAACTTCAGGCAAAGGCTGAAAATGCCAATGAAATTTATCAAGGTGTGAAATATAATTCTATTTGATTACCGGAACTAAAATTTTATCTCCAACAAGAATCTTATTCTCCTTGTCTTTCAACTTTTTATGATTTTTACCATTCAGATACTTCAAATAATAAGCAGGTGTTTCTAAATCGCCCTTCAATACATAACCGGGGTAATACTTTTTGATTAATTCACTGAGCTTTATGCTTGGTACTACAATTTCTTTGGCCGGTATTTTTATATTTTGCCCAATTCTTAAAATATTGTCCTTTAATCCCGGATTTGCTTGTTTAATGATCTTTACGGTCAAAGCAACTTTATTGGGATCACCACAGAGTCTTCTTGCCAGGATATCAATAGCATCACCATGTTGAATCTTATAATTCTCCAAACTAACCTTGAAAGTATCTTTACCAACACCTACAACAATCATTTTCATGAACCCAGTCTCATCTACTCTTCTCTCAATTTTGGTAGTACCTACAACTTCTGATTTTGCCAACTTCTTAGAATCAAATTTGGAAATTAATTTCTTCTCTTTTGATACCTCCGCCAAAGCTCCATCGTAGTATTTCTTTGTAATTTTTCCACCACAATATTCATTATCAAATGCTTTTTCAATCTTGAGTAATATCGTCAAATTTTCTTCAGGATCTCTACTACTTCTCTTTGCTACATATTCCTCAAAAAGCCAATCAGCATACGTTTTGACTTCCTCTTTTTCTTTAAGCACACGGAGATTCGCAAATTTCGTTTCATCCGTATACAAATCTAATAACGCCTTTCTAATTGCCAAGATTCTTGGCACATAATTTTCACTCTCTTCATTATCTTGCGATACCGGATACAATTCGGCATTACCTTTGGATTCCACATAATGCTTCTTGAGTCCGCGAGGACTGATATTATAAAGCCACATAGACCATTTCCATCTATCGCTTTCGCTTATTTTTCCCGCCCACTCAAAGCTGCCATTTCTGTCCCAATTTTCAGTCACCAAATGATTTAATCGTAGATGTTCTAAAGCGGCATCAGTACTGATCTCGGGATTGTCTCGATTGTCATATTCACCTTCTTTGTAAAAATTGAATTTCTCAAATGCCGGTAAAGCGGCAGTACCTTTTGTAAATTGCCAAAAGCCACCGGCATATTTTGATTGGGCATCTCCTTTCCAATATGACTCAGCAATAGCTAGAAATACAACATCCAAAGGCACCCCTTCTTTCTTGCATTTCTCCATAACCATCCGAAGATGTCCACTATCTTGCATTCTCTTAAATCCTTCAATCATTTCCAAATAGTCCGGTTTATTAACACCTTTTTTAAAACGAAAAGCATCATATTCAGGATCCTCTCCCATATATCTTTTATACCACTTATTCATTAGATCTTTTGCCTCTCCCTCTTCAAAATCCGCAACTGTTTGATTTTGAAACAACTCCTTAATTGTCTCGTCATTAATTAGTTCGGTTTTGTCCACATTTTCATTCGATGCACATCCGGGGACGCTATGGGTTACCTTCAAAACAACAGCACCGGCAACTGCACCACCCAATATCTTCAAAAACCCTCTCCTGCTAACCACAGAGTTATTCACAGCCTTATCCTTCAAATTGCCTGTCAAATCTTTAGCATCTTTGGAAGCTTCATTAAGAGGTCTGGATATTAAATGCTTGTACTCCGAATAACCGTGCATAATAAAATGTAAATCTTTCAATTGTACCTTATTTAAGCGCCAATGTCTATCCTATCACACTATTTATTTCCTCTTCCGTAAGTAACTCCAGATTAGTGGGCGTTAATCTTTGAAAAACCAATTCTTCACCTATATTACCCCAAATCAATTTATCCAAGGGATCTTTCACATGAATATCAAAATCAAATTCTTCTCCGGGATGTTGTATATTAAATTCTCGATATTTAGCTCGTGCTTTATCCATTAGTTCTACTCCCCAATCAGGTAAATCCAATATATATAAACCTGCAATATGTTGGTTCATCTTCTTTTTCACATCCTTCGAAAGATCACGATATTCTTTTGTTCTAGCCCATTCAAAATCCATACATCTCTCTACATAGCACTCCCTTCTATTTTGTTCTACTTCTGTCTCATACAATTTAATTTTGTTCAAAATCTCTTCTCTTACTATATCGATCTCGTCTTTCCAAATTTTCTCCACCTCAAAACTAGTCATTCCAATGTATCTAATTGGAATTCCATACTGATCAGTAAGCTCCTCCTGAATATTATCTCCCCCCTCTAATGACATCACTTGTAAATAAAAAGTAAGGAGTGATGTTATAACACTACGGTATACAATGTCAAGTATTACTAAATACTACTTTAAGAGATTAAAAGTTTAATAGTTTAAATAAGTCTTGTCCGGATTTTAAACTCTTCAACTCTTAAACTTTTTAAACCTATATTAATCAAAAATTCTTTAGTTCGCCGTAGCATAGCGCAGGAGGAGAAAATTATTATGTCCTTCCTCTCCTAATATCTTTCTCTCTCACAAACCTCTTAATCGCTTCAATCTGATATTTGGCCGACAAATGAGATTCATCGTAAATCTCTTCCACACTTCCACCAGTCCTCCATCTATTATCAAAATCCGGTGACAGCGAATACTCTGTAACGACCGGATGAGATGCCCAATCCTCCATTGTCCTAATTCCCGAACTTGTAATAATCATACAATCCAGAATCTCTTTTTCAGGAAAAATTAAATCTTGATATTTCTTAGTTTGTCTTCTAAATAGTTCCGATGATAGAGCGGCAACAATCTTAACATTTAGTCCTTTCAACTCATCCAATATTTTTAGAGTTTCTTCGATAACTACTGTTCCCCGAACTAACACAACACCATCTTTTGGCTTACTTTCATCATAAGGCTTGATTAAGTATGCACCTTTTGCCGCTTCAAAATACGATGCCATCCCTAGAGTTTCACGGTCAGGAATCAACACCGATGGTCGAGTCAAATGCAGAGTAATAACCGGGAATTTCAGCCTTAAAGCTTCAGCTAGCATCACAGGAACTTCATTTGGTTCCCAAGGATGTAAATTTACTACTTGTCCATCAGGAAAAAACTTCATCACACTTGGTTCATAAATACCGAAATGAGTCCTTGAATCTTCGGCGGTTTCAGGTCCCGAATGGCCGGCAACGAAGATAGTAGGGCCAAGTTTGATTTGAGAATCTTGATTCATCTGACTATAAAGTCTGTAAGCTCCGTATAACAAATATGAGAATGATCCATAAGTACTGGTAGCTGTTATAAATCCTTTCCAATCTTCAAAAGGCTTCTCACTAAAGTTAACTGCTGATATACCACAAGAGATACCGGCATTAGCAAATTCGGTAATACCCTGAGGAAGCAAAGTTCCTTTTGGATTTTTTTCTTTGTTATACATCCCAAGTCCCTCTTTACCATCATAACCCTGCGAAAAACCGGCAATATTGGTTGATTCCGCAAGATCAGCCGAACTGACTAAAAACAATGGTCGACCGAATTTTGCTACTGACCAAGAATTCACCCAGGCTCCAAAATTGGCTAATCCTTTTCTGTTGGGAGCTTTTTCTCCGGCTGGAATAAAAATATTTTCAGGATATTTTTTATAATCCAAGAGCTCTTCATCAAGAAGTGGATTTTTTTCAAACACGTTCTGCCCTTTCTCCTCAGTTGGTACGCTTTCTCCAATGTCCACTAAACGGCTAGCTACGTAATCAAGAAGACCTTCTTCCTTTTCAAACAGGGAAAAAACAGTCTCTAAACAATCGGCCATTTGTTTCTTGTTTTCTTCATATGTATCAAACGCCGGTTCATTCAAATATTGAAATTTAACTCCATATTTATCAGCAAATTCAGCTTTTGTATACCAAAACAATTCTGAATTTCTGCTATGCGGAGCGCCATGACTCTTATAATCAAATTTACCGTAACCTCTTCCCTTTCGAGTTTTGAACCAAATTGTCTTGGGAGTGTTTTTTTCATTCCCTGAAAGGAGATCCTCATAATTTTTCATAATATCTCCATACTCCTCCGATCTCTCCACTCCTCTGACCTTCCAACCATAAGGTTTAAACCAATCATCCGGAGTTCCGGCTACGATATCACTAAACGGCCTGGCATCAATTCCAAAATCATTCCAATCAACCATCAAAACCAAATTACCAAGCCCAAGTCCAAAAGCTGAATTCTTGGATTCATGTGTTACTCCAGTTGTTAAGCCTCCTTCTCCTTCAATGGCAAAGACTTTAACATCATCATATCCCGCATACTTAAGAGCCATTGCTTCTCCAACAGCAGCTGGAAAACCATGCCCTGAAGGACCCGTGTTGAATTTGAAAAACAAAGTCTTTCCCTCCATCTCAGCATGACCAGGAAGTCCACCTCTGCGACGAAGCGTCAACAAATCTTCCGGAAGCAAAGTAAATTTCTCCCCCTTTGGATTTAAGAATTTTGAATCTTTTGTCTGATTATATTTTCTTCTTAAGGCCTCATTCAAAACCGCCAAAGTAGCATAGATTACAGGATTGGCATGACCAGCGATCAAAACAAATCTATCGGCAAATCTCTTCTCAGGATATCTAATATCCCACCTCATTAATCCGGAAAGTAGAGTCGCGACCATTGGATAAACCTTAGATCTTGAACCACCGGGATGCCCACTTTGGCTCAAATTTAATGCTATATCAATACATTGGTCAATCATGTCAGAGACCATATACCAATAGCGATAATCATTTTCTGTGTTTTTTGGAATACTCATTATTTCATTAATTTAGATATTTAATATACAGCAAAGTGAATTCTTTGTTTGTATTTAATTTTTATTTGCTTTTCGATATTAGCACTTTTTTAAAAAAGCAAAAAGATGCTAAAACCAGGCTTTTTTTATTGTATTGAAGAGATTAGCTCTGGTTAAGAAAAATCCAGTATGCTTCCTGGATATCGTTGTCAGAGTTCTAAGCCTGTTCACAGGACTATTTTTCATAGCTTTGAGATAATCATTATTTCTAAACTTGTCGAAAAAAATGTCACTATCAAAATTATTTTCTTTTTCTATTTCCAAATAAGTTGTCCCCAAATATTTAATATTGTGACCATCACTACCAATCGTAAATTTCTTTCCACTCTTCTGCCAAAGCTCAAAAGCTTGATGATTTCTGTTTATAGATAATGTGCCATTATAAACTTCAATAGCATCAATATTTTTATAAACATGGTCTAAAAGATAATTGTTCTTCTCATGATGCAGAACAGATTTCTTGCCATAGGCATAAGGATGAGCTAGAGAAATAAATGTCTCTAAAGTATTGGCACACTCTAAAATATTATAAGCGCTATTTTTCAAACGGCTAACAAATCGACTGTACTTATATGATTCTATCTGAGATTTATAGAAGAAAATATATTCTTCTATATTCTTAAAATAAATAAGAAACTCAATTCCTTCTTTGGTTCCGGCCTCAATACCAAACAATGTCGGTACTCTTCCTCTCTCGTACAACTCAAGCGAACCCTTTATCTCGTTATGATCAGTAAGTATTACCGATATATTTAGCATCTGGCACTTCCTTTCTATATCCAAAACAGAGTCAGCTCCATCCGAGTATTTAGAATGGAAGTGCGGATCAAATTTTAAAATCAATTCTAAAGAATTAAATTGTCTTAACGAGCACCTAGCTCTTTATCAAGCATATAGAGATGAGCTGACTTGTCACCCAACAAATCGATTTTAGCCAGTATCTCCTCAACAGTACTCTCTTCCTCAACTTGCTCGTCAACAAACCATTTAAGCATTGATTCAAAAGGATAGTCTTTCTCTTGTCTGGCAAGCTCCAACAAAGCGTTAATACTGGCTGTTACGTATCTTTCGTGTTGAAGTGTTTCCTCAAAAACCTCCTTGACAGACTTAAAGGTTGTCTTCGCTTTTTCAATATTTAGCAGTTCCACTTTGCCTCCTCTTTCTAAAACAAAATCATAAAACTTCATAGCATGAGCCATCTCTTCAGATGATTGTTTCTTCATCCATCCCGCCATTCCTTTCAAAGTCTCTGCTTCGAAGTGAGCGGCCATTCCAAGATAAATATAAGCCGAGGAAATCTCTACCTGTATTTGCTTGTTTATTGCGTCTTGTATTTTTTTATTTATCATAAAAAATTGTTAATTAATTGAGCTTATTCTATACCTAATCAGATAAAAATCCAAAGAGACCAAGATAAATACAAAATACTAGTTTAAGAGATTAAAAATTTAATAGTTTAAATATATCTTAGACTAATCTTAAACGATTAGACCTTTAAACATTTTTTTAGTTCCTCTCTTTCTGCTATAGTTCTCTTAACTTAATAAAAAAAATGCTCACCATATATTCCATGACCATTTGCCCATACTGTACTAAAGCCAAAATCCTGTTTGATTCATTGGATATACCTTATGAAGTAATTGATATCACCAACAATGAAGAAGAGTTGGATAGATTAAGCCAGAAAACCGGAAGAGATACAGTCTCCCTCAAATCTTTAAAGGAGATAGATTCATTGGAGGATATTTAGATGTCAAGAAAATGGACGAAGAAGGAACCATTATAGATAATCTGAACAGAGATTAAGAATCACTCTCATGAAAGACAAAAAAACCACTGAACTTTTAAGCTCTGCTTTCACCATGTCCGACATGGAATTATTCATATTTCCAGAATTGGTTTATGCCGGTGTATTAGCCAATATAATCTCGCCTAGAATCTGGAAATGGCGAGATGATCCATGGTTTAAAGACATTGAAAAAAGAAGCCCATTACAACAGATCCAAAGGTTAAAACAATATATCATGGATCACTATACCTTTAATCTTGATTTGGAGACTTGGGGTTTAACGACCAAAGAAAAAGAATTGGAAAGATTTGATTCTTTTGTTAAAACGGAAGATTTAGCTAGATCAAACGCTCTTTTTGGCTATGAAGGTGATAAATATTATTTTTCAGTCGATATTAGAAAACACTTTGGCCTAGATAAATATCGTACAAACATTATTCCCTACTGGAAAACCGAAACTGTGGAAGCGATGGATGCTTTCCGATACAAAGAATATCACGAAGTAGGTGCTGGAGAATGTGTGTCTTTAGCCAACATATATATCGCTTCTCTTTTCATAATCCTGAGAATTCCCTTAGAAAAAATATTCATCATCGGCACACCTCTTCATTCTCAGAATTATATCGATATGAGCGATGGAGTAATAACAAATAATAGAAGGATAGTAACCAAGAACATGTGGTTTAACGGAAGCGCTATTTCCGATCAAGCCAGAAGAGCATTAGAGAACGAGAGCGCTTCTTATATAAGCCACATCTCCGGATATATCCATAGGCTTTACCCTGAAGCCACAATAAACCAAGAAGCGTATGGCAACTTCGAGAAAAAAATCGAAACCTTTCTACATACACCCATTAATACGGAAATATTTGCTAATTTCTTAAGATCTAGACAAAAATACCAGCAATATTTCCAATTCAGCTACGACACAGATGGCAAAACATATTATATCAAAGCCGAAACTCTCTATCGATATGAGCTATCCTCAAAAAATAGAGTAAGCGATAATACCAGAAAAAATCTTTTGGCCGAAGTGGATTTTGATGATTTTGAATTAGAGCCTTATGAAGGAAGTCACATCTACAACAAATTGGAAGCAAATTTCAATAAACATCATTTTTGTTGCCGAAATCCCGAAAGTGTTACTTATTGGAAAAGTGAATTATTTAATATTCCAAATCTGGATGAGTTTATTTCGGATTTGAGAGATTTTTCTTGCGTGAGCGCTAAAATTCCAGAAGCAAAAAACAAAACTTTCATTCAAAATGATCCACTCGTTATCGACCCAAATTCAAGCATGGAGGAAATTACTAAATATCTAAGTAGCAAAAGGAATGCTTCCCTAACAGCCAATCTAGCTTTTTTAGCGGGAAGATTTGTCAGAGAAGAAGACTTCCCATATTTCTTAAAAGCTTCAATTCAGAGAAATCCCGTTACAATCGAATATTTCGCCAAAGAAACCCGATTGGAAAGAGTATTTGAGCAATTACTAGGCTTTGACAACTCGTCAATCTATGGAAAAGGGCAATTGGCGACCCCCGATGAAGTTGTAAATTTCAGGCATGGAAATGGTCTGGAAAAAGCCATAACTTTAGCAACAGTTATAATGTCTCGAGACAATGAAGCTGATATTCTAATTCATCAGGTTGAAGCTAACCTCATTTTGGAATACCAGAAATATTCATTTTCTTTTGCCTCCAACAACTTCCAGGTTCTTAAACTAAGCGTTAACAAGGAATTGTTATCATTTTAGTTTTATCTCTAAAAAACTTCTTTGATTTTAGTCAACATTATCTAGCAAAATATTTTTAAATCTAGTCTAATTTTGATACCGTGGTACTTGGCTATTTAAAAAAAATCGATGAAAAACACCCCATTTGAGAATTATTTAAAGAATCTGGATGAGACCGCCAAGATTTTAAAGCTAACCAAGGAAGAGGTCGCTCCATTAATGACTCCCCAGAATATTATTCAGACGGAGATTGAGATTTCCATGGATAATGGCAAAAAAAAGAAATTTGAAGCTTACAGAGTGCAATTTAACAACGCCAGAGGTCCATTCAAAGGAGGAATTCGTTTTCATCCGGATGCAGATATCAATGAAGTTAAAGCTCTTGCCGCTCTAATGGCTATTAAATGTGCCGTAGTAAAAATCCCACTTGGAGGAGGAAAAGGAGGAGTTAAATGTAATCCAAAAGAGTTAAGTAATGAAGAAATAAAGAAAATTTCCAGAGCATGGGCTAACGCTATGGCTCCATATATCGGAGTAGACAAAGACATTCCGGCACCCGACGTTTATACAACTCCGGAAATTATGGCTATTATGCTCGATGAATATGAGAAAGTAATCGGCAAAAGTGAACCGGGCGTCATTACTGGAAAACCACTTATCGTTGGTGGAAGCCTGGGAAGAGACAAAGCTACCGCTCAAGGTGGAGTGTATGTTTTGGAAGAGATTAGAAGAACACTGGGACTTAAAGCCAAAGATCTAAAAGTTGCCGTTCAAGGATTTGGAAACGCCGGAGCAAACATGGCTTTCTTATTACAACAACTTGGTTACACCATAGTTGCCATCTCAGACAGTCAAGGAGGTATTTATTCCAAAAATGGAGTAGATCCACATCAAGCATTAAGAGCTAAAGAAGAAAAAGGAAACGTTAATCATTTATATTGTGAAGGTTCGGTTTGTGATATGAAAAAATTAGCTCGAGATGAAGCTAAAATCATCACTAATGAAGAATTACTTGAATGTGAATGTGACATTCTGGTTCCTGCAGCTTTAGACAATCAAATCAGAGAAGACAATGCTCCAAAAATCAAAGCAAAGATCGTTTTAGAATTAGCTAATGGCCCAACTACACCACAAGCTGACGCTATTCTTGAGAAAAAAGGAGTAATCGTTATTCCTGATGTTCTTGCTAACGCCGGAGGAGTTACAGTTAGTTACTTCGAATGGGTACAAAACAGAATGCAATATTATTGGACTGAAGAAGAAGTTTTAGAGAAGTTAAAACCAATCATGGTCTCTTCAGCAAAAGATGGCTGGAATTTATCCAGAGAAAAAAACATTTCCTTTAGAAAAGCTTGCTTCGCTAAAGCTGTTGAAAGAATCGTCAAAGCATCTAAGTACAGAGGAAGAATCTAGTTCTCTTTTATCGAGCTTTTCCACGTTGACACAAAATATTCATAGTCGGTTGGTGTAAAACCACAACACCCGCCGACTATTTCTATATTTGGATTTATTTCAAGCGCATCACGATGAAACTTAATTAGAGAATCAACGCCACCGTTAGTCATTAATTTACACTCGTGATCATGAGTATAATCACCATGATTGCTTGCAGCATTGGGATATATTAAATGCACTCTTCCCGACACCTTCGGATCCATTGAGGATAATGCTTTTAAAATACTTTTCTCACTACCACAGTTTAAACCAAATGACTCCACTTTGGCGTGCTTATCAACTTCTTTTATAACATCTTCCAATTCATTTTTTTCATTTGTAGAAAAATTGCCGGGAATTTTACCCTCACTATCAGTATAAAAGCTTAAATACACTGGAATATTTGCCTCATTAGCTGCTTTAGCAAAACCTATCGGTGATTCGATACCTGTAAAAGTTTCTCCCAATATGGCTGAACTACCACCATCACGCGATGCCAATATCTGAGGCAAATAAATCTTTTTTGCTAGCTCAATATCCTGCAATTCATCCTCTCCTGTATAACAATCTCCATAAGGTCCAAAATCTCCCCATAAAATAGCTTCATCTCCTAATATATTCCTGAAAATTTTTGTTATATTGTTGGCTAATAAAATAGACTTTCTCACAAGATCTATTTCTCTTCCATGGCATGCACCAACTCTAAATGTGGGAACATCAAATATTTCCACACCTGATCTTTGGTAATGGCGTAATACTTCTACAATAGATCTTCTGGTTTTCTTGAAAGCCAAAGAAACCCCGGATCCCAATTCATGCTTCTCGTATAATTCCCTGAGACCATTATTAAGACCATAAAGTTTAGCTGATTCACTAAACTCTAATACTGTTCCAAACGGACCTGATTTTATCTTCTGATTATTCATATTTAAATTATTTTAGACTACAAAGCAACTCTTTCCCCAGAATTGAAAGAGTTAAAAAATGAAACTAAAATTTTCCTTATCTTTCCCATAATGGGCTGGATTTCGCACCTTTCGTAGAGACGATACTCTCGATGGTTGCGGAGTTTACAGGCCAGAACCTTAATGCAAACTGCTCTTGATAAGTCGATATGTAACAAAGAACTTTGTGACTAAAGTCTAAAGGTAAACCATATTAAAAGTCAAATTTACAATTTTACCGTTTTCAATTTTGCATGAATTTTCAATAAACAATTGAACTCCTCCAAAGGCGGACTAAAGAATTAATAAATTGAAATATTGTAAATTTAATGAAAATTGAACATTGGAAACTGATAATTGTTATAGGTTTTCCCCAAACTCATCTAAAAACCTCTTCTTTAATTCCGTCATTTTAAACTTATGCTTTTGCGTTGCCTTATTTGATATTACGTACGAAGCAACCAAAGAACCAAATTTACAGGCTTTTTCCAACGAATATCCTTTTTCCAATCCATACAAAAGTCCAGATCTGAGCGCATCTCCACAACCTGTCGGATCCACGACTTCTCCACATTGAGCTACTTTTATAAGAGTCTTCTTACCTTTTTCAATTAAAAAAGATCCTTTTTCACCCAATGTAACAATAAAGTTTGAACAAAGCTTCAGAACCTCTTCATTTTTCATTTTCAAAGTCTTAACAATCATCGAAAGCTCAAATTCATTAACAATAGTTATCTTAGATTTTGTAATAGCATCTAGTAGACCTTCCTTCCCCCACAGTGGAAGACTCTGCCCCGGATCAAAAATATAAGAAATCTTCTCTTTCTGACATTTTTTGACATGATAAACCATCTTCTCCAATTGAGTCGGCGCTATAATTACCAAATCCGGATGAAAAGAGCTTGGCCACTTCTCTTCAGCTCTAAGCATCGCTCCGCCGTAGAAAGTTGTAATCTGATTATTATTTAGATCGGTCAAAACATAGGCTGATGCCGTAATATCTTCATTTACAATTTTTATATTTTTGGCAGGAATACCACATTGTTCAAAATGCTTAATATAATCTCCAAAATCATTTCCAGCCGTACTTACTATCTCCGGCTTAACTCCAAGTAACGAAAGTGAATAGGCAATATTCCCCGCCGTACCACCAAAATGTTTCTCATTACTAATAGCAAAAAAACTAACGCTGATATTCTTATTTTTTTGATCTAAGTGATCATTAAAATGTCCGGAAAACTTCATTAGATAATCGTAAGCCAAAGAACCTGTAACTAAAATCATAAGATAATTATTAACAATTTGGATTATACACAACTCAAGTCTAGTTTAATACAAAAAAAACGCTTATTATCTATGTGTTTTAAATTAATCATTATGCATCATCCAAAACATATTTATCTCGCCGGTATTATCAGTGGCGCCATTATGGGTATTTTTGCCAGTTTCTTTGCCTATATGGTCGTTTCCTATATTTACAACGGCATTTTCGAAAGAATAAATCCGAACATGCTAGAAATGATGATTGCTTCAACAGCAATTCTGGGAGGGATTATCGGACTTTTAGTTTCACTTCTCATTCATAAAACAACGGCTAAGAAGTGAACGACTTCAACCGATAGTCTAAATTGAGACCATTGTCATCCCGCACTTGATGCGGGATTAACTTCAGGAACGCCAATTTTTAAGAAAGACTTTCTTTGAATTTCTAAATAATTGTTGACAGTCCGTTTCTTTTTCTATAAATTAATCCTCCATAGCGCTTTCTCAATTCTTATTTTGTTTTCGCGTTATGTGTACCTTGATTTGTCGGTTGCTTTTTTTATTCTAGTTTCAAAAAGCTTCACGACGTAGCTCCACCAACCGACAAATCTTTTCTCGAACCCTGCTTGTTTTTTATAGCAGGGTTCATTTTTTTATACCCAAAAAAACTTAAGAAAGACCATTGTCATCTATGAACGTCGCATAGCTATGGGAAGGAAGGTATCTTGACAGGGTTTAAGTTCTAGAAAAGTTACTGTGATGTTAAGGAGAGAAGTTTAGAGGAAAGCG
>Ga0209016_1000846_pt1 | contig 30736 bp, 25 predicted proteins | sample EPASupsiteSAE305_FD_187265 | JGI IMG/M metagenome (GOLD analysis project Ga0209016, IMG submission 187265) | Bioremediated contaminated groundwater microbial communities from EPA Superfund site, New Mexico - SAE3-05 (SPAdes) (version 2) | ecosystem: Environmental > Aquatic > Deep subsurface >...
GCAGGGTTTGATACCCCCGCCAATCTCCGGGAAAATAAAAAAGGGTCACCCCGGAATATTTTGCCGTGGACAACTGCACCCGCATTGCCTTGCCGCCGTGACGAACGATGGCGCTTTCTTCGCGCATTTGCTGGATATTCACCCATCGATAGCGCTCAAACGGCGTTTCAAAATCGGAAAGCGTCGGAAATTGGTTGGCGGCTTGGCGTTCATCTATGACCGCCCGAGCGAACGGCCAGATGGCCGCACTCATCAGGACGATCACGCCCAACTGGAACAATCGCCGATACAGACCGCTGAGAAGCGGCGGGCGGATGAAAAAGGCAAGCGCCAATAGACAGCCCAACTGATTGCGGAGTACATCGGACAAATCGGGAGAGCGCCCGCCAGTGAACATTTGCAAGAATTCCACCAACAAGCCAATAAAAAACACAAGAAGAAAAAGAGCGCAGCAGGCTCGAAGCCGCGACCACGCCGCGACCCGGGCCCGCAGGAGCCGATGAAGCCACAGGGACATGATCGTAAAAAAAAGAATATGCCCCAGGTCCCACGCGGTTTGAAAAGAACGCGAGGAATAGTAACCCGGCCCTCCCAAAAAAAAGAAAGGGAAACCGATGAGCAGAATCACCCACAAATGGGGGAGGATCTTTGCCCTATCTGACGTCATCTTCTCGCATCTCGAAGCAACGGAAAAATTCCCCTGAAAATTATCTTCAATGCAGATTTCCTCAAAAGCATTGCGCTGCAGTCAATTTGAGTTTTTCACAACAATACGTCAAGAGTTGTGCAATATTTCGATTTGACATCGCCTGCCGCCGTTCCCTACCATTGAGCAATACGGGATCTCTCCCGATTTCCATCCAACTCTATCAAAGGAGGCACTGTGAAAAAACTGTATCTGACCCTCATCCTCGTTCTCTTTTTTGCAACGGCTGCCTTTGCCAAGGTGAACATCAACACGGCGAATGCGGACGAGTTGGCCACACTCAACGGGATCGGCAAGGCAAAAGCCGAGGCCATTGTCGCCTACCGTACCGCCAACGGAAATTTCACCACCGTTGACGACCTCACCAAGGTAAAGGGGATTGGCGACAAAATCATCGAAAAAATCAAGCCAGAGGTTACGGTCGGCGAGTAACGCTCCTGCGCCAGCCGTGATGACGACGGCTGGCGCACGTTGAAAATGGGCGGGAAAGGGCGGAAGCAGGCCCACCCTTTCACTCCCCGTTTCCGCTTAAAAATGCCCTGTCCCGCCCCCAGACAGAGGTGGAGGCAGGCGTCAGCTTGCACGTTGCATTTACATATAAAATCAACTCGTTGAATTGCGCCCTTTTTATTTACAAACCCACTCAAGTCGTTTAGCATTCCACATTAGATTGAATCTCTTTGTTCATCCTGCGTTGGAGAACTCAAGTGCGCACTTTTTCATCAATGCTGATCGCTGTTTGGGCCACCACTGTTATCTTCCTTACCCCAGCCTTTGGCGACAGCACATCAGCCGAATACACAATGCTCTACGATCCAGATTTTCACCTCTACTGGTTGGTCGGCAAAACCCCTGACACCAGCAAAATGACCTGGAGTGAAGCGAATGCCTGGGCGGAAAACCTTTCCTTTGGCGGGTATGACGATTGGAGCCTTCCGGGTACTCCCGACGGGACATGGGGATACGACAACAGCAACGTTTCGACAAAATACAATGTCGCAGAGAGCGATCTCGGTCATGTTTACTATACGCTGCTTAAGCTCACTCCAGACAAGGGCATCAACACAACATCCTCTCTCTTTACCAACCTGCAAGCCGGGTATTACTGGTTTGGCAACTTATCCAAGACCTGCGACGACAAAAACAATCCAATGGGTTGGATATTCGACTTTCAATACGGAACACAATTCCTTGCCTCAACCAGCACAAAGGCCTACGCCATAGCCGTACGCCATGCCCCTGAACCATCCACAATCTTCCTTTTTCTAGCTGGACTGTTGACACTCTGTCGCACTTCTTGCCCCAAAAGACCTTAATCCATCCCCTCATTCGCCCCCCTCCTAAAACAGGGCACAAAAGCGCTGCCATCCATCGCTTGCCGTCTCCCCTGTTTTTTCCCTCTTGATTTTTTCCCACTCCGCCCCATATAATCATGCATGGGAATGTAAAATATCATGCACTCAACAAGTTAGCAATTCCAGCACAACCCCTTGCTTTCAATAGGAGAACCACCATGTCTGAAAAAAAACGTTTGGGCGAACTCCTGATCGATGCCAACCTGATCACCGCAGAAGACCTGAATCGGGCGTTAAAAATGCAGGTTGGCGGCAATCGCCGACTGGGGAGAATTCTGGTAAAAATGGGCGCTATAACCAGCGATCAATTACTAGAAACGCTGTCCAGCCAATTTCAACTCCCAATCATCGACCCCGACCAGGAACATGACCCGTCGACAAAAGGCGTGCTACCGAGATATCTCTGCAGCAAATACGAAGTATTGCCGCTAGGACTGGAGGGCGACACTATTCTCAAGGTGGCGATGGCTGATCCTTCTGACAGCGAGGCAATAACCGATATCGAAAATTTTACCGGCAAGGCCGTGCAACCCTGCCTGGCCCGGCAGACGGAAATTCACCAGGCGATCAAACGTCATCTTCGTTTGTCGTTGAGCGATGTTTTTAACCCGCAGAGCTATACCCGCTACGCTAAGGTGGCCTCGACCTTGGCGCTCGTTTTGATTCTCGTTGTCGCCGGTTTCACCTACCGTTTTTACATCCAAGCCAAATACGGCTCTGTCACTCGAACCGCCGAAGCAGTCATTTATAAAAATCACGATCTGATGGTTGGCATTGATCAGTCCGGAAAAGCCACCTTGCTCGGTCGAGGCGCGCACGCCAACGGCTACTATTCCATCTCCTTTGATTCCACGGCCTCGTTGGCAAAATTCATCGACAACAAAAAGGATGATCTTTCGTCCAACCAGTATGAATGGACGCAATGGGCACTCTCCAAAGCGCACTGACCGGATGTTGCACGCACGATGATGGAAGCTCCGCAAATTTCAACATGGTAACCAGGCAACCCAACACATTTCCCCATTACAGCGCAACATGCTGTAATAACTGAAAAGTCGTTATTTTTTATGATGGCACGATCTGTGCTTCTCTTTTTTCAACAACTTTTCGGCCCACACACCTCTTCATGCGGGGAAAACGATGCAACTCACCCTAATCCGCTTACTTGTCGCTTTTTTCTGTTGGCTGCCAATTTTTGCCTCGGCGGCAACCCAATCTATCCATATTGAATGGGGATACACCCCGCCAAGCGAGCCGGCTGTGACTGGTTTCAAGCTCTATCAAGAAGGCGTGTCTGCCTGTCAGGTCCAGGATCCCAACGCCACAGCCATGGATTGCGAGGTTACCTTAACCGCCGCCACCACCAATTTCACCTTGACCGCCAGCTTCAGCGACAGCACCGAGAGCCCGCATTCAGCGCCTTTTGCCTTTACCACAGCCGACGCAACTGTCCCGGACACCACCCCTGACGACGACACCACGCCCAAGACTCCAGTTCCCGATACCGATACAGCCGTAACCGGATCCGGCAGCAAGCTGTTTACCTTTTCCTGGGATACAACTGCAGACCAAGCGTCACTGGCTGGTTATAGAATTTATCTCAACAACGCCCTACTCTGCGAAACAACCTCCCCAACAGCCACTACCCTCGCCTGCCGGGCTGATCTCATCCAGAGCACCATGACCTTCTCCATGACCCAGGTCGCCGCCACCGGTGTGGAAAGCGCTCCGTCCAATTTGCTGGTGTTCGATCCGACAGCCTACCCGGAGATGTTCACCGCCAAGCTGATTACCTTGTCCTGGGAATACCCTACCGGCACGACCATTACCGGCTTCCGCGCCTACCAGAACAGCCAGCTCATCGGCGAGACCAGCGACCCAACCGCCCGAACCCTCGAGTGCACGGCAGACATTACCAGCGGCGCCGTTACCTACGGCGTCACCGCCATCAACCCGGACGGCAGCGAAACCACCGTTTCCAACCTCCTGACCTATAGCGCCGACAGCACCGCACCCGACACCACCGCACCCGACACCACCGCACTCAAGGCTGTTATTACCGCCAGCACCACCAATGGCCCAGCACCGCTTTCGGTCGGATTCAACGCCTCCACCTCCACCGGCACAATAGCCTCCTACCTGTGGGATTTCGGCGACGGATCAACGGCCACCACCCAGACCGTCAACCACATTTATACAAATGCGGGCACCTACACGGCTCGACTAACGCTCACCGACAACGTCGGCCAGACCAACACCGCAACCGTTGCCGTCACAGCCGCCAGCGCTCCGATTACTCCTGCTACGCCGCCAACTGCGGTCATCTCCTCCTCCGCGGCCACCGGCCCGGCGCCGATCACGGTCAGCTTTGACGGTTCCGGCTCCACCGCCACCAATGCTACCTTGAATGCGTACAACTGGAGTTTCGGCGACGGCGGCTCAGCCACCGGCTCCAAGGTCTCCCATGCCTACACCACGGCCGGCACTTTTACCGCCACTCTGACCGTCACCGACAGCAAAGGACAGACCAGTGAAGTCGGCACCCCGGTGATCGTCACCGCACCGGTGGTCACCAACAAAGCACCCCAAGCAGTGATCAGCGCCACGCCAATCAGTGGTTCCGCTCCGCTCACCGTTTCCTTTGATGGCGGCGGCTCCACCGACAGCGACGGCGCCATCAGCAGCTATGTGTGGAATTTTGGCGACGGCAGTTCGGCTACCGGCAAAACGGTCAGCCATACCTACACCACCGAGGCCACCTTTACCGCCACCCTTCAGGTGACTGATGACAAAGGCGAAAATGGCGCCGCCAGCGTGACCATTACCGCCAAGGCCGAAGAGCCGACAACAGAAGTGAAGATGGAAACCGGCGAAATCATGGTCGGCAGCGACTGGGTGCGGGTGCCGCTGACCACATCCTTCAGCTCGCCCATTGTGATCGCCGGTCCGCCCAGCTTCAACAACAGCGAACCCTGCGTTGTGCGCCTGCGCAACGTCAACTCAACCGGTTTCGACATCCGACTGGCGGAGTGGAATTACCAGGACGGCATGCATCCGCAAGAGTCCGTCAGCTATCTGGTCATGGAGAAAGGACGCCAGACCCTGCCCAACGGGTCCTCGGTGGAAGCCGGCTCCTATGCGGGCACGACCAGCTTCAAGACGGTGCCGTTCAGCAAACCATTCACCAAGGCTCCTGTCGTCCTGACCACTATAGCCTCAGCCAATGAGGCGGACACCATCAGCGGCCGCATCAAGAGCGTGACGACCTCCAGCTTTGCCTACTACTTTAGGGAGCAGGAGCTCAACAAGAACACCCATGTCAACGAAACGGTCAATTACATTGCCTGGGAGCCCGGCAAGGGAACCATCGGATCAGTGCAGTTCGAAGTCGCCAACACCGTCAAATCCGTGACCAACGCCTGGTATAACACCACGTACCAAACTTTGTTCAGCCAGGCACCTTTGTTGCTGGCCGGCATGCAGACCACCGCTGATACCGATCCAACGGCACTAAGGTTGCAGCAAGTTGCCGCAACCGGCTTCCAGGTGAAAGCAGAAGAGGAGACATCCAAGTCCACAAACATAACCCACACCGCAGAAATCATCGGCTACCTTTCACTCAACCAGCCGGAAGAAAAGGTTCTCGCCAGCTTCACTTGGGACTTCGACGCAGCTCTTGAAGCTACTATCACCGGCTTCCAGATTCTGGGCAACGGCGAGCCGATCTGCACCAGCGACACCGCCACTGCCAGACAACTCAGCTGTGAAATTAGCAAACCTTCCGGCCCAACCGCCTTCACCATCCAGGCGATCGAAAAAACCGGCAGCACCAGCACACTTTCAAACAGCATCACCTACACGCCATGAAACAAAACAACGAAAACATCATTGCAAGCCAAGTCGGTCTTCGGGAGCGTGGCGAAGCGGTTCCCCCCTACCTTTCATGGGTGATCATCTTCTGCATCATTGCGAGCAAAGCCACAAGCAACCCCCCAACCCAACACACCCAAATGACCCCATAAGCACCAGGAGTCCATCAATGAAAACAATCACCAAATCCGCCGACCAGGCACTCCTTATTGGCAAACCTCCAGGGTTCAACAGCCCCGCGCCCAGTATCATCCGTCGCCGCAATGTTAGCCCAACCGGTTTTGATTTTAAAAATACCGAGCGGGACTATCAGAATGGAGTGCTCCAGGCAGAGACGACAACCTACACTGTCATGGAACAAGGCTACATTATCCTGCCGGATGGCTCCAGAGTTGAAGCAGGAACTTTTCAAGGAACCACCAGCTTCGCGACCATTAAGTTCAGCAAGTCGTTCGCAAAAGCCCCGGTGATCCTGACTACCATTGCTTTCGCCAATGGGGCTGATACGATCAGCGGTCGCCACAACAATATCGGCCTCTCCGGTTTTGCCTATTATTTCCGCGAACAAGAGAAGAATGTAAACACTCACTCCAAAGAAACCATGAACTTCATCGCCTGGCAACCCGGCAAAGGAACCATCGGCTCGGTGCAATATAAAGCGGCCACTACCGCCAAGGCGGTCACCCAAGCCTGGTACGCCCCTGCTTTCAAACAAGCATTCAAACAGCCGCCCATGTTACTGGCCGACCAGCAGACTACCAGCAACACCGACACCTCGGCCTTGAGAGTACAGAACATCACGACAACCGGTTTCCAGGTGAAGGTTGAGGAAGAAAAATCCAAGGATACCGAATTAGCCCACCCGGCAGAAGCAGTCGGCTACCTGGTTATTGACAAGGCTGAATAATGAAACTCACAAAAAACCCAACAAAAACGAAGCCAGCAATCGCGCGCCCTTACCGTCTTTGCGAGCGCAGCGCGGCAATCTCAACCCAATACCCATCATTCCAAGCAAACCAAAACAACCTCACCCCCCTACAATCCACCAGGAGAGCAAAATGAACACCAACCCCGCCTCCCCCATAGTCACCACCCAATCCCCACAGACCCGTTTCGCCCCCCGCTGCATCAAGGGCGCACAGTCCACCATATTGGCCGGTTGCCTCTTCCTTGCCTTGCTCTCCCCAGCCACCGCCGCCGATTTCTCCGGCAGGCTCAAGGCTGTAACCATCACTGATGCCACAAATACCAATAAACCACCTGTCGCAGCCTTCACCTATGCAGTCAACGGCAATACGGTTAGTTTCGATGCCAGCGGCTCAACCGACTCAGATGGCAACATCACTAAATACAAATGGGACTTCGGCGACAGAACAACGGCCGAAGGCGCAAATGCCACCTGTACTTTCACCGGAACAGCTAATCTCCAGGTTACATTAACCGTTACTGATAATAATAATGGAATAGCCCTCAATCAACAAACGATCACCCCAGTACTTGACACAGTGCCTGGTAATATTGTAGACGATTTTTCAACCGAAACCTCAACAAATTACACAGCTATAAAGGGATCATTAAACATTAGCGGTGGAACGGCCGGAGGAGGAATGGCGTGGTTTGATAACTACGCGTATCATAAAAAACCTACCGGTTCTGCAGACCATTTTGTGCAAGCTAAACTGCAAATTGGGACAGGTAGCACCGATGCTGGATCATTCTTGCTGTTTCGATGCAATGGGACAACAGGCTATTTTGTAAACGTAGACTCCGTCTCGAACCGGATACATTTATCCTCATTTTCAGGGGCAACAGTCAAAGGTATTGGACAGAAAGATATTTCGGGGCTTACCCCCGGTTATCACACTGTTAAAATAACTATATTCGGGTCTACCATTCATGCATATATTGACTTAAACGATGACGGAAATATTTCGGATGCAAACGAGGATCTAGGGACGTGGACGGATATCACATATAGTGTTGGCAATTATGTGGGAATTGGATCCGGCAGAGGTACTATTAATACAGACTGGCGTATAGACAACCTGTCAGCGGGGGCTTTATGAAAAGATATACTGTTGCTCTATTATTGTGGTTCATCCCTATCTCTTCCAATGCCACTGATTACCATATCGGGTCAGGGCAGAAATATGCTTCAATTGGTCAGCTTGCATGGTCTTCCCTTGTTGCTGGAGATACGGTTTATATCCATCCAGGAACCTACCACGAAAAGATAAATATTAGCAGCCGTGGGACGGAGGCAAGCCCCATCCGAGTTATTGGGGTGCTTGACGGTGAAGGAAACAGGCCCGTAATAGATGGGGCAAACGCGACAACGCCATCATCTGCTGACTATAGATGGTCTGATCCAACACAGCTCCAGATATATGTGCTTGTTTCTGTAACGCCTACTTCTACCGTGCTGCCTTCATGGGTAGAGATAAAAAATCTTGAGATAACGGGGGTAAGGGCGGCAAACACGTTCACCGCTGAAGATGGTTCGACCCATAGTTACAGCACGTTCGCCCCGGCTGTCTATATAAGATCAGCGCAACACGTTTTGGTGGAGAACTGCAAGATTCACGGGAACAATCAGGGAGTTTACAATTGGACAGGGGCCGGTGTGGAGACTTATGACGGGTTATCTACAGACATCATTATTCGCGGAAACCATCTTTATGATAACGGAAGATATCAGGGGTGGGGGGAACATCAAATATACACAGAGGCTTTACGCACCACAATTGAATACAACAGAATAGGGCAAAACACTTCTGGTGCTTGGGGGTCGCAGATTAAAGAGCGCTCGGGGGGAACGGTTATAAGATACAACTATTTTGAGGATAATGCAGAGGCTGGCTGGATGTTGGACCTAGTAGAACCTGAAAACGGATGGGATGTCATAGGGACCAGTAATCTTTACAAGCAGACTTTTGTTTATGGCAATGTTTTCAGGAAGGCAAGAAATCACTTTCTTATGATTCATTGGAACGGTGACAACTCAGCGGAAACAAAAGGGCGAGCTACCATTGCAGGCGGAAAACTGCTTTTTTACAATAACACGGTTGTAGATGTTAGCAACGCAACAGACGAGTGGGACGGTTATTACCATTTTGTTTCAAGTCGTGGTGGTTCTGGGGATTGCCTGTCTCAAGCCATGCCTGGAATAATAGATATGCGAAACAACATCTTCGCCAGTATATCCGCAGGGTCTGGACAACTGGTCCCTAGTTTTGACGATTGCGACAACGCAAATCACGCTTTTGGCGCAAACTGGGCACAAACAGGGTATGACCTTGGAACAATCGCAACTAGAACAGGGGCTAGCAATATCATTTCAGGCGCAAACCCTGCATTTACCTCTGCGACTAACTACCACTTGCTACAAACATCTCCAGTGATTAATACGGCGGGTCCCCTTCCGCCTGAAGCTACAAATAATTATCTTGGCCTCGACCTAACTCCAAACATGGAATATGTTGCGCACTTGCAAACTCAGGCAAGAACAAATATTGGCGACCTTGGAGCGTTTGCATACACAGGCTCAGTTTACAAGCTTGCACCCATTATATTAAAAATTCAATAAACGATTTAAGCCTATTGCAAAACGACGACAAATCCCGCAATCGAGCGCTTTGTTTGCATAAAATTTTCAGCTTAACAATTTGAAATAATTTAACTTCACTAAAGTTCAAAATGGCTATGAACAAAACTCAGCACAATTTGATGTGAAGCCCCGCCCAAGTTGGTCTTGAGACCAAAAGTTAACGGCATCTTCCCACCCATGCGTAAATGCTGATACAGGGCGAGTGGGCAACGGTTTAGGCTGAGTTTCATTCAGAGCCACAAAGTTCAATGGTGAAGTTTTATATTCACAAAACAAAACGAGAGAGTTTTTTCAACTCGATTACGTTAGATATTCTATCGTATTACTTCATTTACTACCATAGCGTACCCGTCAATCATTTTATCAATCGTAAATTTTTCCAATACACGACGACGCCCAGCCTCTCCTAATCGACGACGAAGAATAGGGTTCTCAATCAATCTATCAAGTATTACTTGCAATGCTTTGACATCCCCAGGTGGAACAATTACTCCCCCCTCACCCACAACTTCAGGAATGCCACCGATATCTGAAGCAACAACACATGATTCGCAGGCCATTGCCTCGGCTACGACTAATCCAAAAGCCTCTGCCCAATTTGATGGAAAAACAGCTATATCCGAGCTTGCAAACAGCTGAGGTATCCAGTCAATCCGCCCCAGCCACTCAGGTTCCAACCCTAAATCATAAGCGAGCAATTCCAATTCTACCTGTTGATATCCAGTTCCTGCTATCAACAACCTCGGCTTAACCTCCGTCCTCAAATCAGCCACAGCACGCAATAAAGTTGCCACACCCTTTTCTGGGATAAGTTGACCAGCATAGACAATTTTAACCGGATTATTCTCCCGCTGCTCCCTAGGGGCAAAACGATTAACATCTATTCCGTTATGTACCGTTTTTACTTTAGATTCACGAAAGTAGACACTTTGAATATCTCTTATCCGAACAAAATCCGAACAAGCAATAACTCTATCAACAAAGCGACTGACAATAGCCCCTCTAAGTTTTGCCAATATATTTGCTAATCCTCTTTTAAAATTTACAACACCACTTGAGTGATCGCTAACTACCCAATGTTTAACACTTGAAGAACGAAAAAGTTGCCACATGACGGGATTAAAAGCATTATAAAAAGCTGTAAGCATAACATCAGGAGAATATACTTTAAGTTCAGAACCAAGCTTATAAGCATCTGAGAAAGTAAGCGATTTTGGAGCCAAAATGTATGGAACATTCATTTCCGATAAACGACTGAGAAATCGCGGCCCTGGCTCTCCTGAATACACATGCACAAGCCTCCAGCCAGCAGACACCATCTTTTCTGAAAACCCTAGCAAAAATGCTTCAAAACTCCGGTTACCGTCAGGTACAAAGTCAACAACTAATGCTAATGTGTTTTTCATAGTGCATGACGTGGTCAAATAAAAGTAGACGTTTTATTAAGCTGCTTTTTTCAAAACTGCTGTTTTTCAAATTCCATGGGGTTCATATATTAACTAGTTCGTAAATTAGCGAACGTTCGACATTGTTAAAACGCATGCAATAATAGCCACTTGCCCATTGGCTCGTGTTCGGCAACCAATAAACTGATTAATACCTGACCTTCACCCCAAAACTAGACAGCCAATTTTAGAGATTTCTGGCTTCCATTGGATGACCATCAAACCTTTGCGACGAGCTAAATCTGGAACCGACCGTATCCTACCGCTGGCGGGCGGATTTTTTTGAGAGAGGCGTCCAAACCTTTTCCCGGCTTGGAGATAGCCGCAGGTGCAACTCGGACTGACGGCAACGATATCTCGATCAAACTTCATGACCGTCAAAAGCCTACGAAACGAACTGCGTCAAAAAAGACGCCAAAGCCTCACCATGAGATTCAGCAGCGTAATTTTTGCGAGCGTTCCAGGCTCTATCACGAACCGATTCAACTCTCGATCTATTATCTAACTGAAGTTTTAGATCTACTGCAGTTTCAAACTGGAAAACAGCAGGATATTCATGCAAATAGGATTTCACTCCTGCGTAACCCTTAGCAGGAACTGCTATCGGCACACCGGCTGCAACACTTGTAATCAAACGGTCCGGGATAGTTAATTCGAAACGATCAGGACGATTACAGGCATCAATGTTGTAGGAAATAAGACTCGCATCGTACACTGCCATTTTTGCGATTAGATCGTTCTGGCTCAAAGGCGAGAAGGGACGGCGGTTCGGATGCTCATCGCTTGTTTCAGGTGAACGGACATGATGTAATTCGATCCCAGCATCCAGGATGGCCCGCATCTGGGGCCGTAAATCATCCCCAACGTGGACGGTATGATGCGACAAGTCGGTCCGCCCCACATATATTATGTTTGCATAATTGCCCCCTCTTGGAGGGTTCGTAGCACATTGATATGACATAGGCCAACATGGCGGCAATACGAGATGCGGCAATCTATCAAATTGAGCTCTGAATACATTTTTGTGGAAATAATCGGCCATAACCTTACTAGGGTAGAGTATACCGTCAAGCCATTTTGCCGCCCGACGCATCATCAAATTTTGCCGAAGGACACCAATATTATCGAGTGCAAGTGGGTGACAAAGTACCATTAATACAATTTTGACAGCAGGGCGCAGTCGCTTTATCGCAACAATATCCGACAAAGGATTTGTTCCCCAGTAAGCCACTACTATATTTGAGCAAGATTGATCTAAATATTGGCAGATACTATTCAGAAAATTTTTATCTCGTGTATAAGTCATCTGATCGAAATAACGACTAATACGACTTAGCAGCCCTAAAGGGAGCCCCTTTTGTTTCATGCTATGGGAGTCTTGTACCCAACCAAGAGAGTGGCAATGCCCCTTAAGCATGGCTATCAAACTATGCCTATGGTCAATATCCTCACCAAGCAAAGTTAATTTAATTTTTTTAAGTTCAGTCATAAGAGTAATAATAGCCGTAAATTTCATCAGAAAAGATCTTAGACATTCTCGTCACGATTGTGCCTCATGACCGAGAGTCTTTCCAAGGGATTCTCGCATAGAAACAATTGGGTGCCAGCAAAGCAATTCTTTTGCTTTTTTATTAGAAAATCGGTGCCCTTTCCACATTGCATCGACCTTATACGGGGTGAATACCGTGGGTAAATGCCCCTGAGTCTTGACACTGTACCAGACATTTAGCTTGGCCAATTGCCTAAGCAAGATGTACGGAATTCTAATTGACATAATGCGTTTGACCTCTTTCTTATACCGTGAGAGCAGATAACTACTTGAAGGTAAATCGTCATCGACGGCACAAAAAATTTCCCCTTCAATATCAGAAACCAACCCAGCCTTGATGATTAAATCGGCGCAATTTGTTTTATATGTCAGCGGGATCAAATTCCCTCCTCCGATATGGAGAAACATACCAAACAATGACAATCCAACGCGAGAGGATAAGATATCCACAGGCGGACCAAACACCACTCCTGGCCGAACCACCACAATGGGTAACTGTTTCTCATGATAAAACTGCCACGCCAACTGTTCCTGCATGTGTTTGGTAAAAGAATAGGGATCACGAAATTCTGGGTGCTCTTCCATAGGTGTGAATTCATCAATAAGACCATTTCTGGAAATCTGCGAAGCCCCAATGACTCCAAACGAGCTGCAAAGCACAAGCCGCGATACCTTTTCTTCGACACAAACATTAAATAAATTCTCAGACCCGACAACAGTGTTGGATATTTGCGCGGGCACACTTCCTGTCAGTGAGGCCGCGAGGTGAAGAACAATGTCTACGCCTTGTATCGCCTTTCGAAGCGATTCAAGATCATTAAAACTTGCAGGAAAGATTTCGATTGAACCAGGCAATTCGCCGCCGAAGAGATCTTTAAATACGCTATCAGACGTCCCTGGACGAACAAGGCAACGGATGCTCTGTTGATATTGCGAAACTAATAAGCGAACGACTTCTTTACCAAGAAACCCAGCCCCACCCGTGACCAAGATCATACACCACCTCGAAAACAACCTTTATCGTCGTTTGCTTTGCACTCATTGATAATCGCATCCATAACAGACGTCACCCGCAAAGCTTCAGTCATGGGAATAGGCATCTCCTGCTTCCCCTCAATGGCCGCATAAAATTGGCGAATAAGCGACTCCATACCTGCAAAATAATGTAAGCGCGCCCCTAATATTTTTTTAAAATTCCGGAAAAATTCCCGCCCAGCCTCTTTGGCGTCTTGAGCGGCCCATTGAACCTTGCCAAAGGGGCCGGGCATCCTAACCCCTTGGGTAATTCGGACAGTACGAGATTCAAGGCAGGCAATAGCAGCACAGCGAGCACCGTATGCATGGACAAAGGTTTGCACGGGTCGAGACCGGCAAGAAAAAACTAAATTAGCTGTCACATGACCAGCCACAAGTACAGCTCTGACCTCATCAAAGAAGGCATCCCTAGCATCGTTATACCGCTCACCCCTGACCCGAAACCCCAAGGCCTTGACCAGGACATTCCCGGCTGGCATCAATCCAAGAATAAGAGAAATCGGGTGAGAGATATTGTTCTGGGCAACCCCTCCTGGTAAACGGTGAAGCCAATGTCGTGGATCGCCCATAAAAATCGAACCAAAGGGACCTTTAAGATTATAGCCCATCGCCGCATCGATATGAGTCACCTCACCGAGCTTTCCTTCATTGTGCATATCAAGCAATCTTTGATACGCAGGATCAAAGGTATAATTGTGCCCCGCGCAAACTAAACACCCTTTTTTTTTCGCAAAATCGATGAGTTCTTCGGCTTCCGGCAGGTTGAGAGTAAACGGCTTTTCGATAAAAACATGCGCTCCGTTTTCCATGCAAATTTTTGCAAGGGACAGATGGCTGGCAGGTGGCGTGGTGATATGAACAACATCCGGTTTGACTTCTACCAGCATGGTCCGAACATCTGTGTAACACCCTGGAATCGCAAAACGGAGCGCTGCCTGTTTTGCCATGAATCGGTTAGAATCACAAACAGCCAGCACCTTGGCATTGGCTATTTTTGAAACCTCTTGAATATGAGCATCTGCGATTTGCCCACAACCTATAATTGCTATTTTCATTGATCAGATACTGTTTTAGAAAGGATTTAAAAAAATTGGATTAGCAAGTATTTATTTAGACGTAATCATTCACTTTACATAAAAAACTAACTGGAAGTAACCCTGTTAAATACATCAACCAACTGACCAGTGAGAGATCTTCTGGAATATTGCATCACGTCCTTGCCTACAACAGTCTTAATTTCATCAAAAGATTGAATCATACTTAAAAATTTCTCTTTTATGTCGGAAGCATCTCCTGGATTTGCAAATGTGACGTTTCCGTATTGTTCTGAAAGCAGTGTTTTCGTTTCTCCTTCTGGTACCATCGCAAAAATATGTTTTCCGGTAGCCATATATTCGAATGTTTTTGCAACAATGATTTTTTCAGCCCCAGGCAAATCGCTAATAACCAGCAAAAGAATGTCTGCCTCGCACATTTCTCGAATGATATCTGAGTGGTCGATATACCCGAACAGTTGAATAACCTCTTCTAAATCTGATGATTTGAGATAGGAGAGTTCCGTGTCTACCACTCTTCCAAAAAGTTTAATTTGAAAAGCTTGCTGCAGGACAGGATCAGTATCCAATAATTCATGCAAAGCAGAAGCAAAACACTTTAAAGAGGAACCGTTCCAAACGGTCCCGGAATAAACAATGGAAATTTTATTATTGCAGATTTTCCTTAGATGCTGGTCAAATACAAAATCGTCTTCGTCAAAGCCGTTGGTAATTACAGTACCTTTGCCGGAGGGTAATTGATAGTTGCGATCAAGAGTATTAATATAGCTTTGTGTGGCGGCAGTTATAGCCGTGCTTTTTGACACAACGTATTTCTCAAAAAAAACATCAAGGGTTTTGGCAATTTTTCCCTTTGCTGAATTTTCCCAATGGGCACGGGAGAAAGACCACTCATCTCTAAAATCCGCGACAACGGGTACCTTGAAGAAGGCCCCGATTGCTACAACCGGAATAAAGGCTGAAAAGGGGGGAGCCGTCACAAATATACAATTCGGCCTTTCATTTTTCACCATGCTAATCAAACGCCAAATGAGGCCCGGCCACCAGAGTACCTGAATGTCCGGCAATAACAAACCAGACAGCACGTTCTTTGCAAAAAGCTTAAGTTGGGCACTCCAACCATTTCTTAATTCGGCAAAGTTCTTCTTTTGAGCATATGAGGGCTCAAAGGATCTAGCGCGAAAAACTATTACTCCATCCGGAATATCCTGTAGCAGTGCTTCGTCGACAATAGGCACGGAGGGGTTAGCAACTGTCAGTACTACCGGTTCCCATCCAAAGTTTTTTAAATATTTCACATGTTTTGTAACCCTGTGGACACCGACTCCACCAACTGGCGGAAAAGCGTAGGCAATAATAATTACCTTCTTCATAAAATCCCTTTAGCGATAAAGAACTTTAGTGGAAATAGTGCCAATATACTTGGATAATAAGCATTACATACACTCCGATAATTTTTTGGCATATTCGGCCCAAGATCCAATATCCTCTGCTGGGTCAGCAGCACAGTCAGCCTTTATAGCCTTCACCAAGGCAGAAGAAAGGGCCTCCGTGTTTTTTGGCGGCACAAGGTAAAGGTTCCCGTGCTGCGGTACCAACTCGGGGATGCCACCGACTTCCGTTGCAACAACTTTAGCATTACAACAGAGCGCCTCAAGCACAACATTGGGAAGCCCCTCGTTATAACTGGGCAAGCAGACTACATCTGCGGCGTTCATCAATTTTGCCACATCAGGCAAGGTACAACTCCCCAAAAGGACAGTATCATTTAACACTTTTGATGATTTCAACATATTACTGAAATCTATCTCATATTTTCCTGATCCAGCTACAATCAGCTTAGTATTTCTGAAATAATTGCCGGTGCAGATATTTTTAAATGAATCAGCCAACTCATCGAGACCTTTTGTTTTCAATAGGTTTCCGACAAACAGTATCAGAACATCGTCATGAGCATAGCCTAGCTCTTTACGAACTAATGTTCTGTCCATTTTATAAAAAATATTTCGATCCACACCACTATATAATACGAAAAGTTTTAATGGATCTGCCCCTAATGTTACCAATTTATTCTTCAACGCCTCACTAACGCATAGAGTGTTTCTTGAAAGAGCTATGGTTTCAATTGTCTTATTAGTAACGAGACTGTCTTTAACCAGCTTGTTTGCGTCTGTTCCGATAGCCATTGCTATCGAAGGAATCGCAAACGAATTTGCAATGTTACAAGCTACCCAACCATCAGGATATAACCATGAGGAAAAAACGACATCATGCTGTCTTGCTTTGATCAGTTTATGCGCACATGATCGAATTGACAAATAATAGAATAGCCCATAATGGCTCCTCATAATTCCTGGCGGGTACCAATATGTCGGATGATACATTTCAAATCCGTCATTGGCGTATTTATAGGCAATGCGATGTTTAATTCGCAGGTGCCAAGGCACTGGATTTACAATATCTATATCGAAAAATTCCTGAAGCGCCCGTAAGGACTGAAGCATATACGTAGCATGCTTACCAGCCAGCCTATTCGGGAAAATTGTAGAGATGAATAGAAGTCGCCTTTTCAATCCCTTCCTCCTAAAACCTGCCTGTAACATTTTTCATATTCACATATTGATTTCTGAATACTGTAATTCTCAAGAACCTGCATCCTACCCGCAAGCCCCATTTTTTTCCTGAGACCAATACTATTCATAAGAAAAAGCAATTTTTCTGCAAAGGCGGTCGGATTCGCCGGAGGCACAAGAAACCCTGTTTCTCCATCAACAACAACCTCTGGATTGCCGCCAACATGAGTCGCAACTACCGGCAACTCACAAGCCATGGCTTCCAGGAGTGTCATGGACACACCTTCACTGAGCGAAGAAAGCGCAAAAACATCCAGACAATTCAACAAATCAGTAATATCACGCCTGGCCCCTGTAAAAATGATTATTTCGCTCAACCCCTGCTGCTGACTGAACTCCATCAAATTGTCCATTTCCGGACCATCGCCTATAACCACCAACCGAAAATTTTTATGGCTTTCGGCAACTATCCTGCAAGCAGCAAACAATGTCTTGTGGTCTTTGACTAATGCTAACCGCGCAACTATGCCTATAAGGATAACCTCAGACAAGGATCCTGTCTTAAAAATTAGCTCTCGATTGCCTGCTCTGTTCACAAACAACTCGTGGTCAACCCCATTAAGAATGGTTGTTACTTTAGATCGCGGAATTTTGATCTTCTCGATGTAGAGATTTGATATATCCCGTGAGACCCCTATTACTTTTTTTGACAGCAGGCTTGAAAACCATTCAAGCATTTTCAGTTTTATATCTCCCGGATCATGTATCCCATGCCGGGTATGAACAACAGGGACCCTACTAAAAAAACCTGCGATAGCACCATAGAAATGGGCCCCCTCATTATGGGTATGGATGAGGTCTATATTATATCTCTCTATGATAGTTCTTATCTTTGCTATACATTCGAGCTGAATTCCAGGCGTTTTTCCTAGTGAAAAAATTACAATATCATCAATTGATTCACCTAGTAATCCTAAAGACTCCAAACAGACGACATTCCCCTTCGTTGCATTCGACCCTTTACGGACCAGATCAATGACGAAGGTTTCCAAGCCACCAATATTGAGAGATAGGACAATATGTAATATATTAATCATGAATTCTCTACAGTTGTTAATACGATAAGGTTTTCATTTTCTTAAAATTAAAATATATTTTTTACCGCCACAGAGAAAAAGAGTCACACAATAGGAAACAACTCCACTTCCTATAGCTATTATAGGACCAAATTTTTTTACATATAAAACGGTAGCGATCATCGCCAACAGCGGAATAATGACTATTGTCAACGATTTAAGCAAACCAACAAACTCGAAATATATCTTCGAAAAATAAATAAGAAAGCAGAAGCCAATCAATTCAGTTGAAAAAGTTGCCAAAGCTGATCCTACCAATCCAAAAATTGAAACCAATATAAAATTGGCAATTATTTTAATAAAAAGCAAGGTAAGCATAAATTTTAACAGCTTATTTTGTAATCTTATAGCGCCAAGTGCATAATTCAACTGAATAGAAAGAAACATTAACGGAAGAGAGACTATCAAAATTTGAAAAACAATTGACGAACCTTCATAATCACCCCCATAAATCATGGCAATAATGTCGCCAGACAATATATAGCCGCCGACTGCTGTTGGAATTGAAATGACAAATATTCCACAAAGCGACTTTGTTAATACATTGTCGGCCACTTGCTTCTCCTGCCAGTAGAGTTGAGCGATTGCAGGAAAACTGGCAGTAGCCACGGCATCAGCTATGATATTTAGCCGGTAAAACAGGGAAGCGCTGGCATTATAAACACCTACAGATTCCATATTAAGCAATTTAGAAATAATGAAGACATCAATGCTTGCATACATCGTGGATGCCATACCAAGAATCATAAAACTTAACCCTTCTTGTATGTTCTTCCATATAAACGCGTAATCAATTTGAATTTTCGGCCACTGAAATCGTTTATTATACAAAATAATATTAATGGCAAGGCCCATAATAGTGCCAATAACATAAACCCAACCAACAGCAACAAGCCCATATCCATAATAAAGAACTGCTATCGATACCAAGCCGCTAAACACCCTGACAGATATATCCCTGAAGGCGACTTTGCCCATTTCCTCATGGGCCTGAAAGATATCGTTTATTATGCGGGAGAGTTGTTCGAACATTGCCGCCAAGGCTGCTATGGCAACGATGCCCACTATTTTTGCGTCATAGTGTAATATAATAGCAGCAAGAGGACTAACGGCCGTCATCAAGGCTATTAAAAAAAGCCGTGCAGGAATAACTTTGCTAAGATATTCACTGGAATGTTCTCTTTCTTTTGCCACCTCACGGATAGTAAGCGTACGCAAACCAAAATCGCCGATGAACGAAAAAATAACCGTGAAGGTAAAGGCGAACGAAAACACACCATAATCAACCTTACCCAGCTTTCTGGCGATATAGCCTACAACAAACACAGATAGGAGATTCGCCACCACATGTTGCAGGCCCAAAATCATTGAATTTTTGGCAACCTTACCGATTCGAGACACTGTACGCTCCTCTTGTGGTTGCATCCAACGGAAAGGATACACGCATCATAGCAAAACCTTGATAATAATATTTATAAAGATAACGCCCATCACAGTACATACCACAACTTCTTTCAACGTTTTGCCACTCGGAAAGATATCAGCTAATTCGGAATTATAGAAACATAGCATTCTGACTATTAAAGCTATCAGCACATAAGGGATGAGAGTGTACGATCTGCTTAAAAAAAACATCGCCGTCATGACAGCCGCCAGGCTGGCTGCCATGGCAGAAAAAAGAGCGATAGCTTCAGTGGGCAATGAGTTTCTGCCCTCCCCCCAAAGAAAAAATTTTATTTTTTTTAGCGGCACCCAAAATAAACCTATAAAAAAAAATAATCCAAAAAGACCTAATTCTGCCATAACCAATACAAAAGAATTATGGGCAGTTAATGTATGAAATTCAGTGAACATATCCATGCCCACCCCAAAAAATGGACTTTGCTTAAACATTTGAAAACCCTCGTACCAGGCCTCAATCCTACCATAGGCTGAATCCTCCACGGCTGACATCTGTCCCATCCTGCTTGGCCCCACAAGCAAGAGACAAATACCCAAAGATACCCCAAGGGCCAAACCTGTTTTATTGCGATAACGAAGGACATAATAACCGGCAATAGCTACAATAAGCGACAAGACTCCTCCCCGTGAATTAGTATAGAATATACCGAGGATCAATAAAGTACTTGCAGCTAACGAGACGATTTTACTTTGTTTAAAACGAGCAATCAGAAACGGTACAGGTATAACAAACAGCAGAGCGAGGTCATTGGGGTCTGAAAAAGGCCCGAGCCATTTAATGCGGAGTTGCGACAACTGCTCCTTGTCGACATTATAATTTTCCAGGAGGGGTTCAATGCCAAAATACGAGACTCCTTGGTGGTATTGAAAACAGCCTTCGACGGCAACAATACAAATAGAAAAGGTGAAGACATACAAAAAAACAACAAATTGTTTTTGCGTTGTTATTGAATGGGCAATCAAAAAATATCCCAAAAAGACAGGGAGGAATTTTTGAAATGCAGAAAGTATACCTCCAAAATAGATATGGCTCGCATGGGAAAGTAAAATCGCCAAGAAAAAACCAACCATCAGCGTATCGGTTTCATACCATTGAGCCTGACCACTGATAAACGCAAACAAAACACACAATAATCCCACCACGCCACAAACAAGCAAAATGGGAACACCATACATTGAAGGTAGGAACTCAAACGGCCGAATGAGATACAGCACTATAAAAAGACAACATAAACCAAAACGCATTTTATAGACCCGCTATTATTTCAAAAGTGATGGCTTTTTGGGTGAATGAAGCGGTTCAGCTCAACTTAATGCCGCCTTGAAGCAACAAATGATCACGCCACTGTGGTGAATATGCGCTATGGCCATCTTCCGCTGCAAAAACTATATTGGCCATTTCGCGCGCGCTCATATAGTGGAGCGTTAAACGCTTTTCTTCTGCGATTTCTTCCAAGCTGGAAAACAACTGGCTGAAGCCACCTTTGTTAAAAAGCATTTCCATTGTCGCCTCTTGCGCCCCATGGGTATAAAGGCGGACAAAAACACCTTTTCCAAACCCTGTTATGCGGATGTTTCTATTGAACCAGTAATCAACTCGGTTCTTTGTCGGCGGATTATTGGCCTGAAGCCCACCATTTTCAATTTTCCATTGTAAATTGCCATTGTATCTCAGTCCCAATGGCCCTTGAATCATGAGCAACCCCGCTGACTTCTGACCGACAGTGACGTCTTGTCCCCAATCATGCGATTTGGGTTTATGCGGGTCGTCTATTGCATAGTAAATGCTGTTTACTTTTCTGGTTTGGGTATCACTGGGAGCGGAGGGCATGGTGAAATCGGCATAACAACCTGTTTCTTGCAAAATTGTTATTTCATCATTGACTCCGCACCACTTTCCATCTGGCCTTGAATTATCCAGCGCCCAATTTCCATGGATAAAACCATAACTAATTTCACCGGTATTTTTATTAATAGGCAGGAAGCCATGCACCTCATGCAAACGTTTTTTATAATCGAGTAATGTTTTACGTAAATTATCAGAAGTATCGTTGTGGTGGTGCAGATGCACCTCAACCTCACCCCAACCAGCGTGACAAAATTCAGACAAGATATCGAGATCGTTTTTTTTATATTCTTCTTCTGGGTAAAAAAAAGAATATTTCAAAATTTCCCCATCTGAATCTTTATACTTTCCGGCAACCTTTGGATATGCAGTCACCCACTTATCCAATCGCTGCCGGGCCTGCTTATCAGAAGCATTTTGCCAGTACGGTTCGAAATGATCACAAATACCGAAGAAGAGATGCCCTACATTCTGTCTCTTTACCAAAAGATCTAACTCTCTTTGAAAATAATGAGGCAGCCAATTGAGTGCATGATAAATTTTTGAGAACGCGTTCATTAGACACCTGCAATAAAATTTAGGGACCGAGACTAACTATTTTGTATACTCTAATTCTTTGACCTGAACTACATCATTGGGGATCATTCGTTGTCCAAATTGTTGTAGTCCTTCCGGTTATCCAGACAAAAAAGCCTGCAATAGCCGCCAAATTCAGCGCACAGAAGAAATAAATTGTTTTCACCAGCGCATTACCCTGAATTTTCGGATAGAAGTGGGCCAATACAGCGGTGAGATAAACCAAGAACTGCACGAATGTCGCCAATCCGAAGAAAACACCTTGCTGCAAAGCACTTGTAAGCAACAACAGGAGGAGCCAAAATGGGACAATGAGACGCGCTAATTTATGAGAGCAAAATCGAAAGAATAAAGCGTTCTTCCGCAGATTCAGCAAATCGGATCGCAACGAAATAAGCTGCCAATTTCCAGCCAGAGTCCTTACTTTTCGTTTCCATTCATGCCCAACATCTTTCGATATCGTATCATGCGCTACAGCCTCTCCGTCGAAGATTACTCGATACCCCTGCATTATGATGTTCATCGGGGTGAGGACATCGTCTAAAATTGTTTTCGCTGGTAAATTTTGATAGAGATGCTTGCGGATAGCATAAACAGCTCCTGTGGCACCAACTACTGAGCCACTTATGCTTTCCGACCTCCTGATTGTTTTTTCATACGTCCAGTAGGCTCCCATTTGGGCCTTGATTTTACTTTCACTTTCTTTCAGAAAAACGAGCTCACCACTAGCCCCACCGACAGTTGGATCTGAAAAATTGGTTACCAACTGCGAAACTGTGCCTTTTTCAAACTGCTGCCTGGCATCCGCAAAAACAATAATATCTCCTACGGCATGCTTTACGCCGAGGTTAAGTGCGGTTGGCTTGCCTTTCGATGGCGAATAGGCATGAAAGATGATTCGTGCTTGGTTTTGAGGTAAATCAGCCGTTAATTTTTGAATGATTGACTCAGTAGCATCTACTGATCCATCCGATACTACTATTATTTCGAGCTTATCTGCAGGATAATCTTGCTCTAATAGATTCCTTAGCCGTTTTTCAATTCCTTGAGCCTCGTTTTTTGCGGCGAGAATAATTGAAACAAAAGGATCGAAAAGCCCGTTCGCTTTATTGACAGGTTCAGGGAAAATACGGGCTAATGCAAGCAGGACTAAAGGATAGCCTATATATGTAAAAACAATAAAGAAGAAAGAAAGCCAAAATAATATATTGATTATTGTCATCAAAATACATCCAAGGTGTCTGAATTTTTTCTATATTTCTAAGCGGCAACACCTGAGGAAGCGCCATGTATTAGTTCGCGAAAGAATTTGAGTCACCAATGCGATAAGTTTATGCCAGAAAAAGATGGCAACAAGAAGAGAGGGATGAGCGAGCTACTCAGAAATGCTCTTCTGGTCATTGTACGAGATTGCTTCGCTTTGCTCGCAATGACGGTAGAGGGAGTGTTGGGTTTCATTCTCTCTTTTTCGTTATTGCGAGATGCGTAGCTGAGCGGCAATCCCATCTCATTATGAAAAGCAGGTCAAGTTAAGGGGCTGAACCGGTTTCCAAAAAAGAATTTTCGGCATTTACCGTCCTTGCTCATGGCAGGAGATTGCTTCGCTTCGCTCGCAATGACGACAAGGCGGGAAAGGGAGCACCAGCCTTTACTCCTTGCCCTGAAGTAATTTATTGGTCAGGACCAGGAGCATCAATCCAACCACAAAGGTAAAAAGCCCTGAGAATTCATGGAGGAAACCCTGCGCGACCTTCTCCCCGTAAACGCTGGCGAGGCCTGCTGTTCCGGTAAGCCGAACGATATTGGCAAAGATGGCGATAGGGGCTGCGGCCAAGAAAAGAACCCATTTCTTCCAGGCTGTAGAGTCACTGAACCAGGCAAGGGCTGCGCTGAGGGCAAACATAGTGGTCAAGGAACGCAACCCGGAGCAGGCGTCAACAACTTCTAAAGTGGTTTGAGCCAGATGTAAAACATTGCCTTCGCGAAATATGGGGATGCCAATTAACCGGACGACCACCTCGGTAACGGCGCTGGAGAAAAGCTGCATAGGAAAGGCTATCTTGTTCCATATAATCGCGGGAAGAGGCACCATGAACAGCAGATAGGCTATTGGCAACAGCAGTTTGCGCGTCATCGCTTTGCCCAAAAGGAAAATGACTATCCCCAGCAACACAAGGATAAGCGAGGTTCTCTGGAGAAAATATTCCGATCCAACCCGGGCTATATATAATTGCCCCACCCCCGCGAGCAGCAGGAATAGCCCCCAGTTAGCTGGTCTCAGGGAAATGTTCCGCAATTCATCTTTCATGGCAAACACCATGTACCCGCTGATCAGAGGGATAAAAAAACCATGGGAATAGTTGTCGTTGGTGGACCAATCATGGGCCATAGCAACTAAAACCGGGTAGTACAACCCGAGTAACGCCGCCAAAAGGACGAGAAGGCATGCAAGATTGACAGGAAAAAGACGAGGCGAAGCCAATGAAGGTTGCATGGGTTTATTTTCCAGGGAGGAAATTGTCCAATTCAGAGACAGCCAGACCTGCAAATTGCTGCAGGGTCTTCTCCGCTTGCTGGATGTCGCCGCCGGGTGCGGGGGCTATGAGGCGGACAAAGGCGCCGTCGCGCCGTTTCATGAGAATCGCATCCAGCACCAGATAAATTTTTTCCCAATATTCCGAATAAATGATCCGACCCCGGTTTTGATACCAGTAGAACACCACTTGGTATTCGTTGCGATTGCGAATAATCATCTCACTCACGGTGACAGTGCCCCGTCCCTTGGGTTGAATCTCCACGGTTTTCACCGCGTCAATGCCCCAACCGCCGCCAGGGATGCAATTCTTTGGCGAATGATAGCCGCCGCCAGTGCCCACCGACTCGTAGAAGGCCGTATAAAAATTGACAGCCCGCCCGGTTGAATCCGCATAATTGTATTCGATGTAATCGTCCACGCCGAGCATCTTGACCACCGCTTCCGTGGACTCGCGACTGGAAAGCGCTTTCCAATCCGCCAGCATCGTGGGAAATTTGCCAAGCGTTTGTTTGATCGGCGTCCTGAAGGTTCCTGAGACGCCCTGCAGGAGCAAAAATGTGCTTCCGAGCAGGAAGAGCACCAAAAGCACTCGATAAAGCGAAATCGTTTTGCTTGTGGCACACGTAGCCTGGTCCATGCATCTCCCATCCATCAAATTATAACCTTCCAGTCAGTTCTTGAGACGATTACATGCAGCGTGATCGTGCCGCAAACGAACATGAGGACTGCGACACCTCATGTTACATGCCGCGATGGGACGGGTCAAAATAAATAATTGCCAGCGCGCTTTCCCCCTGCCTCATCACTTGGAAAAATCTAGACGTCAAAGACTCCGCCGAACCAACCTTGACTTCAAGAAACAGCCTGTGTTTAATACTACATTGTCACTCATCCCCTTCACGTTTATCCCAACAAAAACTATGCCGACATTTTTCAATAAATATTATCCTGTTCGTAAAATTCTGTTTTTTTTGGGCGAGGGCCTGCTCATTTTTATCAGCGTGCTCGGAATTCTCGTTCTTTTCTCCAGCTGGAAAATTTTCCTCATAGATCCGTCTGAATACACTCTCAGGGCTATCACGGTCACCCTGGTTTTTCAACTCTCCCTCTATTTTTACGATCTCTACGACCTGCGCAAACCGGGGACCACAGCTGACACCTTTATTCGAATGATGCAAGCCTTTGGCGTTGGATGCATCCTCCTGGCACTCATCTACACGCTGTTCCCCTCTATCATCATTTCGACTTCCATTTTCTGGAGTTGCTACCTTATCATTTGCGCAAGCCTGCTTATTTGGCGCTCACTCTACTATCTTGTTTTGGAGCGAAAACTCTTTGCCAAGGAAATCATTCTTGTCGGAACCGGCGAGACTGCGGCAAAAATAGCCATGGAAATCAAAAACAACAGGGAATCTGGATTTGTCATCGGGGCATTGATCGGAACAACCGCCCCCATCTTTGACCACGGCGACATTCCAGTAGCGGCAAGCCTGGCTGAACTTTACGGCAACCCGCGATTGTCCGGGATAGAGAGGATCGTTGTCGCCTTAGATGACCGAAGGGGGACCATGCCCATTGCCGATTTACTCACCAGCAAACTGCGCGGTCGGATCATTGAGGACGGCATCTCTTTTTATGAGGCCATCACCGGGAAAATTCTTGTGGAAAAAGTCAATCCTGCCTGGCTGATTTTCTCGGAGGGATTTGATTGCGGTCGCATGACCTATCTGGTCAAACGGATACTCGATCTGGCCCTGGCACTTCTAGGCCTCAGCCTCAGTTTGCCGGTGACGTTGATTACGGCGATCCTCATTAAGCTTGAATCACCCGGTCCGGTTTTCTACCGGCAGGAGCGCGTGGGGGAGCGAGGCGATGTCTTTTCCATCATTAAATTTCGCAGCATGCGACAAGACGCGGAAAAAGACGGGGCCGTCTGGGCCTGTCAAAACGATAACCGGGTGACCCGGATCGGTGGATTCATCAGGAAAGTGCGCATTGATGAAATCCCCCAGATATGGAACGTCATCCGCGGGCAGATGAGTTTTGTCGGCCCGCGCCCGGAGCGGCCTATTTTTGTGGATCAGTTAGTGCAGAAGCTGCCTTATTACTCGCTCCGGCACTCGGCGAAACCGGGGATCACGGGATGGGCCCAAGTGTGCTATCCGTATGGCGCCTCGGAAGAAGACGCCCTGCGCAAGCTGGAATACGATCTGTATTACATCAAGCACCAATCGTTTTTCATCGACCTGCTGATTATTTTCCGAACCGTCAAGACGGTGCTGTTTCAGAAAGGTTCTCGATAACGATTGGGTGGCGTGGGGGAAATTTTTCCATTTTTGTCATTCCGAACACGAGGTGAGGAATCTCAAAATTTCTACAGCACGGTTGGAACGAGAAAGAAAACAGATGTCCTGAGGGCAAGCCAAAATTACCAGCGCCAGAGTTCTTTTGAGGCGCTCAAGGTGAACAACACGCGATGGTCAGTGTACTGATCGCTGTCCAATTGACCGTCGGACACATAATATACATATTTTACGCCAGCCGTGTACCAGCGGGCGAAGTCGTATTTCAACCCAAGACCAGTTTGATAGATGTCTTTGTCGTAAGTAACGTCGCCTGTAGTGCTTTCCGTCAGAACGCCGGTGACGGCGTCACGATAGTCGCCCTGGGGGTCAATCTGTGATTCTCGAGTATACCGCCCAAAAAGATTCAACCCGAGCGCTTCGGTGTACTGGTAGGCTAGATTGGCGCTGGCGTTGTAGGTGTCGGTAAGGCCAGACTCGTCGGTGCCGCTAAAATTCTGGGTTTCATACCGTTTATCCAACTGCAGCGAGTAAGTAAGGTGCTCATACTGCTTCATGAAGGTGAGGTAAGCATTATACCCCCACGTTCCGTCCAACCCCTGGGTTTTCACATAGGAGGGGCCGGCCCCCACCGTCACACGCGTCTGCTGATCAAAAGCGTGGCTCCAGCCGGCAGACCATTCGTGCGCCTGGGTGTCCCGACGGGTGTCGCCGTCATACTGCGTTTCCGAAAGAGAATATTTCACCGGGAAAAAATCTCTTTGGCTGAGAATATAATCAACGCCGACATTACCCCCGTATTCATCCAAATCCGGCGTGCTGCCGGCTGCAGATGAACCGGAAACGGTTTCTTCGTCGTCGTATAGACCTCGGGTGTAATTCAAACCAAGGCTGGACCGCCAGTTTGCATTGAATCCATGGGAGAGATTGGTAAAAAACGCATGCTTGTCGTACTCGTCATACGCGTCGCCGCCTTCATCGCCCCCCCCTTCGTTGCGGAGCACCGTGTAATTATAGCCCCCCCCCAACCTGGTGTTTTCCAACAAGGCATAAGACGTGCGCACCCCCGCAGTGTTCGTCCAATATTGACGGCCGCTGAGATCGTTGGAAAGGACGTCACGGGAAACCCCGTCAGTCTGCCCGTCGTCGCCGGTCGTTACAGTTGTCGATGTATCGGACGAAGATTCCGGGTCGTCGGAGTAGCGAAAATCATCAGACAGGGTCAACGACCAATGTTTGCTCAGATATCGCTCGTCGCTCACACTCAGTTGTTGATTGACTTCGTTGTCCTCATCAACAAAATCATAGCTGAGCTGGGGGGAATAAGTAAGATTGAGCGTGTCGTAGACGCCCCTAGAGGCGACGGTAATGGTCGGCCCGATGTTGATCTTGTGCGCGTCGCCTTCGTCTTCGTTGTCTGCTTGTTCCTGCTTGTACTTCCGCTCGCGAAAGTCGTACCCTGTTCCGGCAGAACCGGTGACAATGGTCTCCCGTGCATAGGCAGAATTGGCCACAGAAAGGCCAAGGCTGGACACACAGGACAAGAGAAACAATGACCGCTGCAAAAATCGCATGAATCGCCTCTCGTTCAATGGGCTACGACAACGTCACCGGGTTCAATTTCAATGTTTTTTTCAACATTCTTGCCTTCAAGATAGTCGTCGTAATCGAATTCAAATTTTTCGACCTTGTTCGATGCTTTTTCCTGGCCCTTTTCCACAATCAAATCATTGCCCTGACGAATAATCGTCACCTTGGAATTGGCCCACTCATTAAATCCGCCCGCCTTGGCCACAGCCTTTACCAACACTGTCGGATAATCGAGATGAAAAAGTCCTGGATTTTTTACCTGTCCCATCATTGTGTATTGGCGGCTGTTGCTTTGCAACAGGGTTGCAATCACATTCGGCTCGTCATATACGGCGCCGTACAATTTTTTCAGATAGTCGGCGAGTTGGGAGAGCGTCATGCCGACAACATAGGCGTCTCCGATATGGCGCAGCGAAATTCGACCGTCCGCCCCCACCTCGCTGCCTGCCCCGCGACCACGAACGCCGTCTTGAGCGACCGGCGCAGCTCCATCGGCAACGGCAGGTTCCGTTGCGGGATTTCCAGGCCCGATCGACATCGAGCCTTCGCCATACACCTCAACATACAAAATATCCCGATAGCCGATGATGTATTCCCTATCCGACTGAACCTTGCCTTTCTTGCCCAGAATCTCTTGCCGATACTGTTCTTTGGTTTCCTTGGAGATCGTCTGCTCACCTCCCGATTCGGCCGCCCAAGAGGACGCAACCAGCAAACCAAAACAGATGATCACCCAAACACTTGCCTTTACCGCCTGAGAAAAAGTCTTCATACGCTCCTCGCCCCAAAAAGCTTCATGAGATAAATAGTTTGACAAACTATGCTACATACATAAAGAAAATAGTTCAAAGTAAAAAATGGCTTTCCCCTTTTTTGTGGGTTTCTTGTTGGGCATGCTTTACGCGCGGTTGCCCCTGAGACTTTAGCGCGGCGCGGGCCGCTTGGAAAACAATCAGACTCCATGCTTCCCAACCGTCGATTGCCGTTCTGCTGTGCGGTTTTTTTGTTCCTCAATCTCGACGACTTGATATACAATAACGAATGCACTCAGATGCACGCCCCATAGACTCTTCCTTTAAAATGGAGTTACTCCTATGCGATTAAAAAATCTATTTCCACCCGCTGTTTTCCTCTTGCCACTCCTGTTGCTGTTATCCCTGTCCGCTTGCTCGGACGGCGGCAAAAACAAAGAGGAACACTACAAAAAAGCAATGGCCTACCTGGAGGCGCAGAAGGAAAAAGAAGCCATCATCGAGTTGCGCAACGCCGTGCAAATCGATCCTAAATATGCCGATGCCCGTTATCAACTAGGCCTGCTCTACCTCAAGAGCGGGGAGGTTCGCCAAGCCTTTGAGGAACTGCAACGAGCAGCAACCCTCGACCCCAAAAATCTCGACGCAAAAATCAAAACCGCCGAGTTTTACCTGCTGTCCCGCAAAAAAGATGAGGCTCGAAAAAATATCGACGAGGTGCTCGCCCAAGCGCCCGGCAACAACGACGCCCTGGCCCTGCTGGCCAACCTAGAGTTGATCGACGGCAAATACGACGCCGCCATTGCCGCCATCGACAAAGCCATCGCCGGAGCGCCCAATGAGGACCGCTTTTACGCCGTCAAAGGGCGAGCGCTCAGCGCCAAAGAACAATTTCCAGCGGCGGAAGCGGCTTTCGTCAAGGCTATTGAACTGGACGGCAAAAAACTTTCCAATCATGCCACTTTGGTCGCCTTTTACGTGGAACGGAAGGAATTGAACAAGGCCAAAGCCAGCCTGGAAAAGATGGCCGCCGCCTTTCCCGATTCTTCCCAGCCCTACATGCAGATGGCCTCCATTGATCTGATGGAAAGCAATACGGACGCGGCCGAGGGGCATTTGACCCAGGCGCTCAAGGTTGATCCCAAAAACGGCAAACTCAAGACCTCCATTGCCGATTTTTACGCCAAAAACGGCAAATTCGAGCAGGCCGAGCCGTTGTACAAAGAGGCGATTCAAGGCGAAGAAAAACCCGAAGACTTTGAAGCCCAATTGGCGAACTTCTATTTCGACTTCGGCAAATTTGACCAAGCCAAGGCTGAACTGGACAAAGTGACGGCCAAA
>Ga0209016_1000847_pt1 | contig 30725 bp, 37 predicted proteins | sample EPASupsiteSAE305_FD_187265 | JGI IMG/M metagenome (GOLD analysis project Ga0209016, IMG submission 187265) | Bioremediated contaminated groundwater microbial communities from EPA Superfund site, New Mexico - SAE3-05 (SPAdes) (version 2) | ecosystem: Environmental > Aquatic > Deep subsurface >...
CCGGCCTGGTTTCCACCGAAATCGCCCCCTTTGGCGGCGTCAAAGAGTCAGGCATCGGCCGCGAAGGCTCCAGATACGGCATCGAGGAGTTCTGTGAAATAAAGTATCTCTGTATGGGCGGGATATAGTGGGGGAGTACTATGAAAACTTGTATGAGTCCTGTTTCATGGGTCCATCTGCCGCAGAAACAACAACAGCTGAGTGGTGGCAACTGGCAGGAACGTTGTTATCCGTTTCGTGGGGTGTTGCCGGAAAGACGTGCAGAAAATGCGGTAGAACTGAGAAGGGTGCTTGATGACTGCTGGCTGGCCTTGCAGGAATTTGAACATGAATTTGAGTATCCGATATCAAGTCAGGCAGGTAAATCAAAGGGAGATCTATCATGAGAGTTGCAATACCGGTAGCAGCGGGAAGATTGGCAGCCCATTTTGGCCATTGTGAAACGTTTGCTCTGCTTGATATTGAGCTGCAACAGCGCCAATTGTCCGGCCGTCAGGATGTGGTTGCTCCTCCCCATGAGCCAGGTCTTTTGCCCCATTGGCTGGCTGAACAGGGGGTTGAGATGATCATTGCCGGAGGTATGGGGCAACGTGCTCAGGACCTGTTTCTGCAAAATGGTATTACGGTCTATGTTGGTGCCCCTGCGGTTGAGCCTGAACTGCTTGTGCAACATTTTATGACCGGTTCCCTCTCTCTGGGCTCCAACTGCTGTGATCATTAACCACTACTGAACAGGGGCCACCCATGGATGCGGTAAAAAAGCTGCTGGTAATTGACGATGAGCCTGCCATTCGCGAAGGAGTTCGCAGAATTCTGGAATCAGAATCGTTCCAGGTGGAGACCTTTGCCAATGGCCATGCTGCCCTGGAGCGGATCAAGCAGGAACCGTTCGATCTGGTGGTTACGGACCTGAAGATGCCCGGTATCAGCGGCATGGAAGTCCTGAAGGCTATCAAGGAGATCCAGCCGGATCTGCCGGTAATTTTTATTACCGGCTACTCATCGGTGGACAGTGCGGTAGAGGTGATGAAGCTGGGGGCGGTTGATTACATTGCCAAGCCGTTTACCCCGGAAGAGATGCTGAGTACCATCAGGCTGGCCCTTGAACAGCGGGTTGTTGATCTTGGCGATCTGTACCTGCTCAAAGAGTTGCGGGATGGTGAAGGGTTTGACCGTTTTGTGGGGAAGAGCCACGAGATGGTCAAGGTCTATCGCCGGATCATGCAGGTCGCCCCCACTGACAGCACGGTGCTGATTACCGGTGAGTCCGGCACCGGTAAGGAGCTGGTGGCCCGCGCCATCCATAAGCACAGTCAACGGCGGGATCATCCCTTTGTGGCGGTGGACTGCACCTCGCTGGTTGAAAGCCTGCTTGAGTCAGAACTGTTTGGTCATGTCAAAGGCTCCTTTACCGGGGCGATGCATACCAAGACCGGCCTGTTCAAGGTGGCAGAAGGGGGCACCCTGTTTCTGGATGAGGTCTCCAACCTGAGTCTGACCACCCAGGCCAAACTGCTGCGGGTGCTGCAGGAACGGGAGGTGACGCCGATCGGTGGCACACAGCCGACCCCGATCAATATCAGGCTGGTGGCAGCCACCAACCGCAGCCTGCGTGAGATGGTGGCTGAAGGCTCCTTTCGGGAAGACCTGTTCTTCCGGTTGAATATCATCCCGATGGACCTGCCGCCTTTGCGGGATCGCATAGGCGATATACCGTTGCTGGTGGGGCATACGGTACGCACAGTGGCCGAAGAAGTGGGCAAAGATATCAAGGGTGTGACTGCCGGGGCGATGCAGGTGCTGCAGAGTTACAGCTTCCCAGGCAATGTGCGTGAGCTTGAAAATATCATTGAGCGGGCTGTGGTGTTGGCTGAAGACAGCCTGATCACCCCGGATGATCTGGAACTGAACCATGCCGCAAGCCCGGCCATCATGCTGGATTATACGGCTGTGCCGCTGAGTGTTGAAGAGCTGAAAGAGACCAAACGCCACCTGCGGGAACAGGCGGTGGAAGATATTGAAAAGGCCTTTGTGGTGAATGCCCTGCAGCGTAACCGTGGCAATATCACCCGCGCAGCTGAAGAAACCGGCATGCTTCGCCCCAATTTTCAGGCCATGATGAAGAAGCTTGGCATATCGGCCAGGGATTATGTTGAGGCCTGATCAACTATTGAGACGATTACTGCCCCGTCGATTTTCGCTGATTCAGAAACTGACCATCCTGACCGGTACCGTGGTGGTGCTATTCATGACCCTGTTTGCCTGGGTCAATATCAATAACCTGCAAAAACTGCTGGTCAATAATACCATCCGTGATCTTGATAACCTGGCATCCACCATCATCAGGATGACCCGCCATCAGATGCTGGTGGATAACCGCAGCATTGTCTACCAGATGATCAACGAGGTGGCCAATCGACCAGGGGTTGAGCGGATCAGGATGATTAACCGAGACGGGGTGATTGTTCACTCAACCGCCACTGATGAAATCGGACAGCTGCTGGATCAGAAAGCAGCCCAATGCAGCCTTTGCCACAAGCCGGGACAGCCCCTGACCCGACCGCCGCTGCTTGAACGCAGCCGGTTCTTTACCCTGCCCAACGGCAAGCAGGTCATGGGTCTGGCCAAGGCGGTGCAGAACGAACAAAGCTGTTCCACAGCTGCCTGCCATGCCCATGCCGCTTCCACCAAGGTGCTGGGGGTGGTTGATATCATTGTCTCTCTGGATGTCCTCAAGGCAGATCTTGCCTCCTACCGCAACCGGATCATCCTCCTGACCGTGCTGCTGATCATCCTTTTGGGTGCATCGCTGACCTTTTTTACCCTGCATCTGGTCAACCGTCCGGTCAATGAACTGCTGCGACATACTGCCAGGCTGGCCCAGGGACAGCTGGACTGTGAAATGACCCCCACCTCTAATGATGAACTGGGGGAGTTGATGCGTGCCTTCCAGCTGATGACCAATAACCTTCGCCAGGCCCGTAATGATCTGGAAGAGTGGGGGCGCACCCTTGAAGAGAAGGTGCGTGATCGTTCTGAACAGCTGCAGCGAATGCAGATGCAGCTGGTACACACAGAGAAACTGGCTTCTCTGGGTGAACTGGTGGCCGGTATTGCCCATGAGATCAACAACCCGCTGTCCGGTATCCTGATCTTCAGTTCGCTGGCAGCCAAGGATAAACGGCTTGATCCGGCGTTAAAAGGCGATCTTGAGACCATCAGCAGCGAGGCGCAGCGTTGTGCCGGGATCGTCAAGGGGCTGCTTGAGTTTGCTCGGGACTATCAACCCAAAACGACGGTCTGCGAGATTAATCAGGTGGTCCTTGATTCTCTGCGGCTGGTTGAGTGCCAATCGGTCTTCCAGAATGTGGCCATCCTGCGGCAACTGGATAACGACCTACCGCAGATCATGGCTGATCAGAACCAGCTCAAGCAGGTCTTTATCAATATCTTTATCAATGCCGGACAGGCCATGCAGGAGCTGAAGCGTGGGGAGCTGAAGATCATAACCACCAGAGCGGTGGAACCGGAAGGCGGGGTCATGGTCAGGATCTCCGACTCCGGCTGCGGTGTGCCGGAGGAACAGCTGGGCAAGCTGTTTGACCCGTTCTTTACCACGAAAGGTACCGGCGGTACCGGCCTGGGTCTGTCGGTCTCCTACGGCATTATTCAGGCCCACGGCGGTACTATTACTGCTGAAAGTGTCATTGGCGTTGGGACTACCTTCCGTATCAGCCTGCCCGCCTGTACTGGTGAAAAGAATAGTGAATGACTTGAGGCAAGATTGAAATATGTTAGGCTTTGTTTGTAGCACCATTCTCAAGGAAAGGAGATTAACTATGGAAACCGGACAGGGCTGCGTCAAACCGGCAGCAGGTCCACTGGCAGCAGCATCGCCACCACCAACTACAGCACAACTAGCAAAGGAGGAGCAAACCATGACAGTTGCCCGTGTGGGGCATCAAGCCCCTGATTTTGAGGCTAACGTTTATTATAACGGTGGCTTCCAAACGATGAAACTCTCTGACTATAAAGGAAAGTGGATCGTCCTGTGCTTCTATCCAGGCGATTTTACCTTTGTCTGACCGACTGAACTGACGGCGGTCGCCGTCAAGCATGCAGAATTGAAAGAACTGGGTGTAGAAAGCTTTGCAGCAAGTACTGACAGCCGCTTTGTCCATAAGATCTGGCAGGCGGAAGAACTCTCCAAGATGGTACCCGGTGGGGTACCGTTCCCGATGATAGCCGATGCCAGTGGTCTGATCGGTCAGGCCTATGGTGTCTTTGAACCGGCCGCCGGTGTGGATATACGCGGTAGATTCATTATTGATCCTGATTTCAACATCAGAGCCATGGAAGTGCTTACTCCAGAAGTTGGCCGCAGCGTCAACGAGCTGATCCGCCAGATCAAGGCATTCCAGCATGTCCGTGCAACCGGTGAAGTGATGCCGGCAGGCTGGACGCCGGGCAAGCCGACCCTCAAGCCGGGACCGGATCTAGCCGGGAATGTTTGGAAAGAGTGGAAACCGGAGATGGCGTTCTGATTTTTTATCATAACAAGCTGCAAGTTTTAGCCATCAGGCTGGGCAGAACTTTTGTCCAGCCTGATGTTGTCTTAGCTTCTGCTCTGTCTACGGTGCATGGTTGTTGTATACAGCCCTGCATGAACGCATATAATTTGTAATGGCAATGATTCAAGTGTGTTGCGTTTGGTTTTACGGGCTACTCCACCTGGATGCTGCATAGATAAAACATACATCAAAGCCACCTGTATGTTTTCAAATAGTCATCGAAAGTAAAATTAAAAACAATAATTATAGATAGTTAAATTTTTATTTTCCGTATTTGCCGGTTTGGCATTCTCTGTGCTTTATACAGAACATCGTGTATCGATCATACGCAGCACCCTGGGAGGATGCCATGAAAACGAAAATTGCCAACCTTTTGATTCCGATGCTCGGCGGCAGCGCTACCTCAGCTTTTGCTTCAGATGGCGCACTACAAGATGGTGGTGGACCACTGATCTGGTTCTTTATCGGCTTTGGGGTACTGGTACTGATGGTACAGGCCGTTCCAGCCTTTGTACTGCTCTATTCAATGGTCAAGGCCGTCTTTAGTCAGTCTGAAAACAGCACAACCGTATCAGTAACCGGTCATAAATAAACCTGACCCACACTACCTGTCATCAAGGAGAATCAAGTCATGAAATCTGTTCGTACTATCCTTACTACCCTTGCATTATCAGCCATTGGCATGAGTAGTGCGTTTGCTTCTGCAGACCACGCCAACCATGTAGATACCAGCCTGACCTATAACAGCGGCATTCTGGTGCTGGCCTTTGCCGGCTTTCTGGCTCTAGTTGTTGTTGTGCAGACCATTCCGGCTGTTATCAGCCTCTACAACATGATCAAAAAGACTGCGGCAGAGAGCAGACAGCAACAGGCTGTACGGGCCAATGCACGGGACTGATACAGATGGTGACGGGGGCGGGTCACTGACTCGCCCCGCTGTCTCTGATGAACAGCCGGTAACGGAGTCTGTTGTTTGCGCATTGCCTAGTCAGCCTGATCCTGTTGCCTTCAAACAGGCTATGGATCTTATCCGCAGGCGCAGAAAATGCTTCTTTGCCACCATCATCCTCTATATGCCGTTGATGTGGGTAGCAAACAGGATTTCTCCGACGTTCCGCAGCATGGCCACCACCTTCAGCGTCTGGGTGGTGGTCCTGTTTATTACTGCCCTGTATTCTGCCCTTGCGCGCTGTCCGCGTTGTGGCCATTATTTTCATATGAACGGCATGTCGCTACTGTATCTGCGACGGTGCCTGCACTGTCAAAACCATATAAACGCTTCATAGAGGAGATCAAATATGTTTGGATTTGGAATGCCGGAACTGGTGGTCATACTGGGGATTGTGGTGGTGGTTTTTGGAGCAGGAAAACTGCCGGAGATCGGCTCGGCCATGGGTAAGAGTATCAAGAATTTCAAAAGTGCTACAGAAGGAAATGAGGTGGAGTTGCTACCCAAGAAAGAGCTGTAGGCGTATGCAGCATAAAGCCAAAGGGCTGGCACGGTTACCTTATAACCGTGTCAGCCCTGTTTGTTTTCCTGTCCCATCCTGCGTTCAAGTATCACCAACGCTTCTTCTTCTTCCTTGATCTGAGCCATGCTTAACGACCAGATGTGGTAGCTTTCAAGGCTTAAGATTGTCATGCCGGTGGCCAGCACGGCCCAGAAGTTCTCCGGCAGCACTCCTGAAAAAAAGTAAAAGGCATAAAAGCAGATCAGGTAGCCGATATGGCTGAATGAGACCATCTTGGGGGAGCCGTTGGTGATCCTGCCCAGCACCAGCAGGATGGCGGAAAAGGCATAGACCACCAGCAGGGCGCTGATCATATTGCTGGATGGCGGGGTGCCAAGCATCTTTTTTACTGCCGGGGTAAGGGGAGGGAAGATCTGGTCGCTGAGCATGGCAGGGATACTGGTGCAGGCAAAAGCTGCTATGGCCCACAACCCCTGGTGGGAGCGGGTACGTAATCGGCGAATTGATTCCAGCAGGGCGGTACGCTGCGTTTCCTGAGACAGCGCACTGCCGGATTCCTGATTGGACATGGGACGAGACCTTCTCCGGTTACCGTATGATACCGCTGCCTGAATCCTAACCAGCTTTCGGGCCGCTAGCCGTTGTTGTCGGTATCATCCTTTTCTTTGCTGCAATTACGGCAGCGTGCAAGTGCTTCACGGGTGTCATTCAGACGTGCGACAATCCGTTGATAATTGCGGGCCAGAATGGACAGTTCACCATATCCTGATTCCAGCTGTTGTTCAAAGTCACACGGTTTTTCGTCGCTGGTAACAGCGAGCAGTTTTTTCAGTGGAACAAAGAATGAACGGTTCAGCAGGGCAGCAACTCCCCCCACCGTGAGAACCAGCGTCATAAGTGTAAACACTATCATACGGTAGCGCATCAGGGCGAGTGAATTTTGAAGTGGTCCCTGATCGAGCCCGATATCAAGCATGCCGAGGACTTTTTGTGAAGGAGAGTGGTAGTGGCACGAGGTGGTTGAGCAGGAAGGTTCATTGTAGATCGGTTGAGTCATGGCTAATACTTCAACGCCACGCTCATTTGTAAATCGTCTGGTCTGTTTTACCGCAGCCAGCTGTTCAGCCGGTTTTTCCCCACTGTGGCAACCGCTGCAGCCTTCAACCTTCTTATTGACCTGCTGGCCTATTTCAGTCTGGTTGCGTGAGAAGGTGATGAAGCCGTCATGGTTGAAGACCCGCAGATGTTCAACTCCCTGGTGCTGGCCGATGTTGGCAATGATGCTGCCCAGGTGTTGGCGGTCGTTGTGCAGCATGGCGTAGCGGGTAGAAAGCACAACGGTGTTGGCGATATTTCGTCCCCCTTGTGCTGCATCGTCAATCATATCCTGCTTCATGATTGAGTAGAGACTTAAGCAACAGATGGCCACAAAGCCGGTAACGGCAAGGCCGACAGGAACGATGGTTCGGGTAGCGATACTCTGGAGCATTGGGCACCTCCGTAGATAGCGCCATGAGTTACATCAGTACGTTGAAAAAGGGCCGACAGAGGGGTGCGCCTCCCTCTGCCGGCCATAACATTTCAGGAGCTCTTATGGCACTTCAGGCAGTCACCCTTGACTGAGAAGGCCGATTTCCCGTCGTGACAGGCGCCACAGGATGCGCCGTTTTCCATCTGTTTCATGGTGATCCGTTTTCCGTTGCCATAGGGATACAGCCTGGTATGGCAGTCGTTGCACTGATAGGCAGCGGTGTGGAACTGGTGGCTGAAGTGGCCGATGACTGTGCCCTTTTTATTTTTAAAGGTCATTTTGGACGGCAGCTTGAATCCGGTGTGGCACTTGGCACAGTCACCCTTGACCGAGAAGGCAATCTTGCCATCATGACATGCACCACATGATTGTCCTTTTTCCATATCAGCCATGCTGACCCGCTTGTTCTTCTTCATGTCCGGCTTGACGATTGAGGTGTGGCAGTCCTTGCAACTATACGCCGAGGTGTGAAAGGCATGACTGAAGGTTGCCTTGGGCACCGGCGGTGTTTTATAGGTCAGCTCCGGGCTCTTGTGACACTTGCTGCATTTGTCAACACCAAAGGCCTTTTTGCCGTTGTGACAGAAGCCGCAGGACTTGCCTTTTTCCATCTCAGCCATGCTGACCGTGGGGTTTTTGCCGGTCTTGTACAGCTTGGTGTGGCAGGTAGCACAATCCTTGACCTTGGCCAGGTGCTTGCTGTGGCTGAAATGGGTCGGGCCGGTTTCTTTCACCTGATAGACAATCTCTTTCACCTGATGGCATTTGCTGCACTCATGGGCGTCAAAGGCCTGCCTGCCATTGTGGCAGGCACCGCAGGATTGCCCCTTGTACATATCAGCCATGGTGTAATGCTTCTTGCTCTTATTGCCGGTGTGACAGGTGGCACAGCTAAAGGCTGCATGGCCACGGGCGGATTTCTTTGCAAGGTGCTTGGCATGGCTGAAGACCACCTTGCCAGCCTCTTTGGTGTCGTAACTGATATCTTTCAACTCTATCGCACCGGCCTGGGAGGCGATCAGGCCGACCAGTCCTGCCAGTGCAAGTGTTAGGGCGCGTTTCATAACGATCTCCTGAATCCTTCCGCCTGTGGTGTGTCAGGCGGAAGGATAGTCGGTTATATTACTTGCTGCTTGCCGCTTCAGCCTCTGCAATGGCGACCGGCTGTGGTTCAAGTACGGCATAGTCGCTGTAGCGGGTCTTCCATTTGAACAGGATCGGCCAGCGGTACAGAATTGCACGATAGGTGACGATGTAGACCGAGTAGACCGTGACGGTGATGATGATTTCGCGGATTGGCGGGATATGGACATGGCCCTGCTGCCAGTTAAAGGTAAACATGTAGACATTCAGGCGGTTCAGCACAACACCGATAATGGTTGTCCAGGCGCCCAGCCGTACCAGCGCGACACTGTTGTTTCTGATGCCTGCGGTTAACAGAATCAGGGAGAGAATTACGCCAAATCCGATTTCAAACATCCACCAGGCACCCCAGCCGGTTCCCAAGTAGGCCCACTTGTTGTCATGGGCAATACCGATCAGACGGATGGTCAGGTAGGTTATCAGGCCCATGGAGGCGCCTTTTGCCAGGGCGATCTGCAGTTTGCTCAGGCTGTTCTTGAAGGTGTCATCGCAGCGCCATTGCATGGTCTTGACGGCGATGGTACTGACTACGATTACCATGCAGAGGCCGCCGGGCAGGGACGATACAAAGAAGTAGAGCCACTGGAAAGAGGATGAATACCAGAGCGGATGCACTTTGCCCGGTGCATAGGTGGAGAGTGCGCCCAGAGCGCCCTGGTGCAGGGTTGAAAGGATGATGCCGGCCACTGCCAGGCCCAATGCCATCTTCTTCACAAAGGTTTTGCCGGCTGGCCAGCCCATCCATTCAAAGAAGGCGGTTGAGGTTTCAGCAGCCTGTACCGACAGGTAGGTGGCAACGTGCCAGGCCACCAGGAACAGCACCGCCTCAGGGCCCCAGGAGACAACCATCGGGTAAGGCAGACGCCAGGGTTGGCCAAGGTCAACCATCAGAAACATGACTGCAAAGAAGTAACCCAGAATACCGTTCAGGATTCCCAACCGTTCAATCGGTTCAAAGTCATGCCGTCCAAACACCTCAACCGCTGAGCCCAGCTGGAAACCGGATGATGAGAGCGGTACCATGCCGAACAGACCAAAGGCCAGAAACAGACCCCAGGCGTTGTCGTACGGGTCACCCACGGCCCAGGAAAGGCCAAAGATATAACGGCCGATCAACACCGGGAAGCCGATCAGGAAGATTACGGCAAAGACCCAGTTCAGCGGGTTGCTCATGGCCTGAGACAGGTACTGCTGCGGGGTCAGGCCGAGGAAGATCTTTTCCATCAGGGTCCAGGGACGGCCCTTATCATTATCCTTACGCAGACTGTTGATGATCTGCGTGTTGGGATTGCGTGTCAGAAACTGTTTCATTGGTGATCTCCCTCCTCATGGTCATGGTGGCCATCCTTGTTCTTGGTTGCCAGCAGATGTACGCCGGTGAACAGGGCCGGCCAGATGGAAAGTACCATCGGTACGAATCCCAGGAAGTCTTTGACGTTGGAGATGATCGGCTCATTCTGGATATGACCGTCAAACCCGACCTTGTCGAAATCAACACTGCTCAGGTACATCCAGCTGGTGCCGCCAACGGCCTTTTCACCATATAACTTGTCCACATATTTACCGGGGTTGGCCTGAATCCGGTCGTGACCCAGTTTGATCAGGTCTGCCCTGCGGCCAAAAGTCATCACCTGCTGAGGACAGATCTCGACGCATGCGGGAGGCTTGCCGTCTTTCAGGCGGGTGTCGTAGCAGAAGATGCATTTTTTAACCAACGGGTTTAAGGGGCTTGAGTAGCTGTAGGCCGGTATGTTGAAGGGGCAGGCGATCATACAGTTACGGCAGCCGACGCAGACCTTGGCGTTGTAGATAACCGCGCCTTCCTTGGTCTTGGTGTAGGCGTTGACAAAGCAGGAGCTGAGGCAGGCCGGCTCCGTGCAGTGGTTGCACTGAATCTTGCGGTACAGGGTCTCCTTGTCGGCAACCTTGTATTCGTTAACAACGGTGTAAGCCTTCTCTGTGGTGCGGCGCTTGTCTTTAAACACTGAGCTGTCATCAAACGGCAGATCCGGTTCAGGCAGTTTCTGTTCGTTATTGCAGGCAGCCTCACAACTGCGGCAGCCAACACAGCGGGTCAGGTCAACCAGCACCCCCATAGCATCCGGGTATCCTTCAAATGAACCGGCAGCCATCGCCTTGCCACTGGCAACGCTTACGGTCGCAGCGGTCACACCGCAGGCCAGGCACCCTTTCAGAAAATCTCGACGTTCAATCATGGTACACGTTCTCCTTCCCGTGGATATCGGTTCAGTGGTGTGCTGTCTTTGGTTTGGCAGGCGCCTTGGGGGCATGTTTGCCGGACTTGAAGATGGCATCGCCGCCATCATTGCGTTTGTGGCAGTCCTGACAGCCGGTGGGGCCGTTCATCTTCTGGTGGCAACCCAGGCAGCTGATATGGTAGGCGGCCTTGAGGCCCGGCTTGTCGCGATGGTAAACAGGTGGTTGCTGATCGCGCTGCTGTTTGAGTGCTTCAGGGGTAAATGGATCTGCAACGTGGCAGCCCTTGCAGCTGACCACGGCCTGGGCGCCACTGTTTTTGTGACAGCGGGCACAGTTAGGGTCGGTTACCTGGGCACCGGTGGTGTGGTGGTGACAGAGGCCGCAGTCTTTCAGTTTGTTGATGTGTGCTGCATGGTTAAAACTGACCGGTGCGTAGTACTTCTGAATTGAACCGATGCTGACCTTGTCCGGGATACCGGCGCCAAAGCAGACGTTGGACACCAGCATCATCAGGATGCCTGTTATTCCCAGGATCATCTTTTGTTTTACTGCATGCATAGCCCTCTCCTTGTAAAAGATGGCCGGTATCTATCACTGCAGATACCGGTAGTTAGTGCAGAAACTGATGCTCCTAGTGGGCTGTTTCCTGGGTATTGTTCTTGCCACTCATCATGTAGCGGTAGAACATCGGAAAACCGACAAAGAACGCGACGCAGATCAGGTATTCAACCGTTTTGATGTACTGGTAAAAATCCACCAGCGTGTAAACCGACTTGACATGTCCAATTGCACTGAATAACTCCATGACCTTTCCTCCTTTTATCTGTGCCGACCAATGACCGGCTGTATTTGCTTTTTTACTGTCCGGCGTTATGAGTTTTTCATGGTCTCAAAGGCGCAGGCCACGGCCTGGCGCAGTTCTTCGCGGTCTGCCGGATCAATCGGCTTCAGAGAATGGTAAAAAATCCCTTCCTTGCGCATCTTGCGGATGACCGGTAGTGACGTTTCGTCTGAAACAAGAATAATGGTCAGATCACGGCTGCACTTTTTCAGAAGCGGGATCAGTTCTGCTGCTGCCAGTTCATCAAATTCACTGCTTAACAGCACCACCTGGGCTGATTTTTTTAAAATGCCGTGCAGCACATTGGCGGCCGAGGTGGTCACCATCACGTTATAGCCGGCTTCAATGCAGAGGTCGGCCAGCACCTTGCGGGATTCAACGTTTTCGTCTGCTATCAGAACACCTTGCATAGCGGTTACTCCTGTCTTTGAAAGAAGAGCTACTTCTCGCCTTTACTCTTAAAGGGGGAGAAGGAGGCCTCAGCAGGATTACTGGAAAACAGCCCTTTCATCATCGATGCAAACATAACGATGGCCGGTGCTGCCTGGAACAGGACCACCATGACGCCAAAGCCGATGAAGAACCAGACCAGCATGCCGTTGCCACCCTGCTCTAGACCGGTTGTTGCGGCAAATGATGCGGTTGCGCTACCGGCGAGTATCGGGACCAGTATTTTTAATGCTGTTTTCATGATCTTTCTCCCAGCGTCCCTTGAGAATTATTAAAATACACTTACAATAGAGCACGCATCGTGCCAGTATTGGATCGAGCGGGCAGTTTGATTTCAACTTGCTGATATGGATAGGTAATTATTGGTCTGGCAGGTGTTCAGAACATGGTTTTGATTTATGTATACTGTATACAATCAGGATACATGGAGTCTGAGATCTGCTTTGTGTGCCCTCTGTTCTAAGGTGTAACATATTGATATTAATGAATGTATTTGTGGTGTATACGGGATCTATACGTGGTTTGAGGGTGTATAGCTAAGAGGGTACGGCAGGTGTTGGCACAAAAAAATCCCTCCCCGGTTAAACAGGGAGGGATAAGGAGATCAGCAGGAACGTATCAGGGGGTATCAGCTGCGCAGGGTGGCAACAATCCGCTGGGGCACCATAAGCAGCCCAAGGGCGTCATAGATACTTCGCGCAACGATATCTGCCTGCAGGATGGCGCTGACAGCACTTCCTTCTCCTTCAAGCACGGCAATCCCGAGACGGGCTGTCTTCAGCATCAGCCGGTCATTGGCCCCATTGCCCATGGCAACCACCGTGTCAGCACCCAGTGCCTGCACGTAGGCCTCTTTCTGTTCTGCTTCGTTACCGCTTGCGATGATGTGCAGTCTGCAGGGCAGCCCTTCAAGCTCCTGCGTGACCGTGCCGCCGGTATCAGCGGTAAGTACATGGACCGTGACTGTTTCAGCCAGCTGGGTAAACGTCTTATCAAGATTGGACATCAGGTGGCCGTCGCGGGCAATGGTGCCGTTATAGTCTAAGACTAAATGTTTCAGCTCAATAGATCCTATGCCGGGAATACTGATCTGCATACTGTAATTACCTCATGATTTTGTAATAAGCTTAACTGTTTCTGAAATGTCCTGAACACTGCAGGTCTCACTGAAGCAACCGGTACCGGCATACAGATCAAAATTACGCAGTTGCCCGATCAGTTTTCTGAGATCAGCTTCATGCTCAAGCACGCCGGGGTATTCTGTAAGGGTGAGGATTTCTGAAAGCAGGCTGTCAGGCAGCTCCGCATCCTGATTCTGCTCAACAGCGACCTGACGCAACTCTTCAAGTAATGTCATGGACCGCCCCTCCGTTAAATAATTTCTGAGCATATTTTAATGTTGCTCAGTATGCCAAAGTACCTTGCTGCAGTAAAGCAGGAACAGCACGAGGAGGCTGGTATCTGCCAGGCCCCCTCGTGTTTGAATAATCTGTGGCTGCAATTAATGAGCGGTCTTGGCTACGCTGTTCTTGTCGCTCATCATATACTTGTAGAACATCGGAAAACCGACAAAGAAGGCAACGCAGATCAGGTACTCAACGGTCTTGATGTACTGGTAGAAATCAACCAGGGTGTAGACAGATCTGACATGGCCTATGGTATCGAAAAGTGCTGACATGGTGGTATCCTCCCTATGGTTAACTACCTGTTGGATGAGGTTGAACGAGCTTCCTTGTTTTTAACTGCTTCAGCCGCCCCCTTGATCATGCCGTACAGGCTGATCAGGGCCGGGATGGTCTGGACAACCACCACTAGGGCCAGGAATCCGGCAAAGGCCAGGACCAGGATGCCGCTGTTATAGGTCAGGCTGGTATCGACGACATCTCCATGGCCGGAAGAGGCCAGGGCGGTTGTCAGGCTTGCAAGCAGCAGGGCTGCGGTGTTGATAATGGTTGCGGTCGGTTTCATGGCATTTCTCCTTTTACGTTAGCAGTAACAACGCTTTGGTTGGTGTAGGGCACAGTTGATAACCTGCTTCAGCTCTTCTCTGTCTTCCGGCAGTACCGGTCGCAGCAGGTGATAAAAAATTCCTTCATTGCGCATCTTGCGTATTACCGGCAGCGATACCTCATTTGAAACCAGGATGATGGTCAGGTTTCTGCAGCATTTTTTAAAGAGCGGGATCAGGTCTGTTGCTGCCAGTTCATCAAAGCTGCTGCCCAACAGAATCACCTGCGCTGTCTTCTTCAGGATTCCCTGCAGCACGCCGGCTGCGGTGGTGGTGACGGTCACACTGTAGCCTGCCTCCACACAGAGATCTGCCATCACCTTACGGGATTCAGGGTGTTCCTCAGCAATCAAGATACGGCTCATGGCTGGCTCCTTCAGTGTTTGCTGGCGGTTACTTCTTTGTCTGAATGGGCAAACAGGCCTTTCAGCATGGAGGCAAACAGAATCATGGCCGGCACTGCCTGCAGCATGATTACCATGACGCCGAACCCTATGAATCCCCAGATCAGCAAGCCATTCTCTTCAGCTCCTGCCCCTGTTGTGGCGGCAAAGGCAGCTGCTGCGCCTGCACCGATTAATGCTATGATCATTTTGATGATTGTTGCTTTCATGACATCCTCCTTGTGCTGCATCGTTCCCGCTTGTATTCCTACTAAGCACAGACAGTGCCAACAGCTGAAAATATGCAGAATGTCGATGTAATATGTTGATATTTTTAGGTTATGTTTGAGTTGAAATGTGGGTCGAGGGCGATGGAAAATCTGTTGGGGAGTATTGCTTTGCTATGCACCAACCAGGCAAAGATTGGTGATTTAAGCTCTAACATCCTGATAATACTTTAATATGTTGTGTTGTGGGAAAGATGGCTGCTGTATGAGGGAATCATGCAGGGGGTATTCGCTGGTGGCTGTCCGCAGATCAAGCGGAGTCTGGCTCCTGAATCGGCAGGCAGACCGCAATGGTCGTGCCTTCATCTGAGGATGAGGCTATGGAGAGAAAACCGCCATGCTGCTGCAGGGTGCCAAAGGCCATGGAAAGTCCCAGGCCGGTGCCTTGCCCCACCTCTTTGGTGGTAAAGAACGGATCAAAGATCTTCTGCCTGATCTCTTCAGGAATACCGGAGCCCTGATCAGTCACCATCATGCGGGCAAATGGCCCACGATGGGATGAGTTGTGGAGCCGTAACAGCTCAGGATCTGGGATCAGCACCAGCTTCGTCTCGATCATAATCGTGCCGCCGTCAGGCATGGCATCGCGGGCATTGGTCAGCAGGTTAAACAGCACCTGCTGCAGCAGGGTGCTGTCAGCCGTAATATGCAGTGGTTCCTCGCAGGGGATGAACTCAAGCTGTACCGTCTTGGGCAACAGTTTCCGGCCTAATATGAGCGCGTCAGCCAGCATCCGGTTCAGCTCCAGTGGTTTCATCCGCATAAACTGCTTACGGCTGAACGCCAGCATGCTGCGGGTCAGATTTGATCCACGCTCCACCGCTGTGATCATCTCCTGCAGACTGGTATATACCGGATCATCGGCGTCAAACCGCTCCATGGCCAGGTGGGTATTGTTTGATACGATCTGCAGTATGTTGTTGAAGTCATGGGCGATACCACCTGAAAGCTGTCCAACCGCTTCCATCTTCTGGGCCTGCCGCAACTGCTCTTCGATCTGCAGTTTTTCGGTAATATCCATGAAACTGCAGACCATGCCAACCGCCTGCTGTCCATCCCTCATAGGCAGTACACTGTAGGAAACCGGGAAAGAACTGCCATCCCTGCGCCAGAACAGTTCATTCTCAATCACATTGACCACGCCGGTTTCACTCATCCGGTGGGCCGTACATTCTTCTGCCGGATAGTGACTGCCGTCTGACCTGGTATGGTGCATCAGGTTATGCATCTGCTGCCCCAACAGCTGTTCCGGGGTGTCAAACCCCAGCATCCGGGCACAGGCCTTGTTGGCCATGGTGCAGCAACCGTGATGATCAGTGCCGTAGATCCCCTCCTGGGTTGAATCCAGCAATAGCTGGATCTTGTACAAATGCTCCAGCTGCCTGGCATCACTGGCAAGTTGCTGTTTGCGCTTGATGGCAAAAAGAAGACAGACAGCACTCATGGCTACAAAGAGAAGCAGTCCGACCGGCGCCAGCGAACTCAGCAGATGCGCATGCAATTGACCTAAAAACTGATCATCAGACCGGACTCCGATCTGTGTCAGGAAGGTCTTGTGGGCATGCTCATCCACTTCAAAGAGAAACAACATGCTGCTGATATAGACCAAAGAGGCCGGAATAAAGCGGTTTAGAAACAATTTGCTCAATGAGGGAAGCGCTTTCATTATGGCTTTAACCTTAATGTATATTAATTTTATATCTTGACTTATACCCCGAATACCCTATAAGGGCCATTATTAAATACATCTAATTATATTAAGTATTTATATGTATATTCATATATTATGCAACCTCGTAGTGAGGTTATTCCACGAAGGAGGACGTGTATGAAATTACAGAAGTTAATGGCACGGATGGCGCTGTTGTTGGGGCTTTCCCTGGCGACAAGCGCAATCGCTGGTAATCATGCCGATTATGTCGGTGCTGGCCCTTTCAAGACAGGCCCTGAAGTGACCAAGAAGTGTATGGAGTGTCATGAGGCTGAGACCAAGTCGTTTATGAAATCAGTCCACTGGACCTGGGCTAAAAAGCAGAAAATCAACGGTAAGGAAATGGAGTATGGCAAGAAGAACGCTCTTAATAACTTCTGCGTTGCCATTGACTCCAACTGGCCGCGCTGCACCAGTTGTCATGCCGGCTATGGCTGGAAGGACAAGAGTTTTGATTTTAACAAGGCAGAAAACGTTGATTGTCTGGTCTGCCATGAAACCACCGGTACCTACAAAAAGACACCGGCTGGTGCAGGCAACCCTGACGCCAAGGTGGATCTGACTAAGGTGGCCCAGTCAGTTGGTAAGCCGACCCGTGCAGCCTGTGGCTCCTGTCACTTCTATGGTGGCGGTGGTGACCGGGTAAAACACGGCGACCTTGACTCAAGCCTGGCCAAGCCGACAGCCGACATCGATGTTCATATGGGTGGTAAGGCCCAAATGACCTGTCAGTCCTGTCATAAGGGGGGTAAGGATCATGCCATCAAAGGTGAGGCAATTGCGGTATCCGTTGGTGCAGGCCCCCGTATCATGGGCTGTACTGACTGCCACAAAGAAAACGTGCATAAAAATGCTTTCCTGAACAAACATGCCAAAAAGGTTGCTTGTCAGACCTGTCATATTCCTACCTTTGCCAAGGCCAAGCCAACCAAGACCTGGTGGGATTGGTCCACTGCCGGGAAAAATATACCGGAAAAAGATATCCCTAAAGACGCATATGGAGAGAAGACCTATGCCAAGATGAAAGGTGACTTCAAGTGGGAGAAGGACGTTGTTCCCACCTATGCATGGTATAATGGAACCGTTGAGCGGGTTCTACTTGGCGACAAGATTGATCCTTCCAAAGTAGTCAAGCTGTCTGCTGCCAAGGGAGATCGTAATGACCCAAATGCCAAGATTATGCCGTTTAAGATCATGCGTGGCAAACAACCTTATGACAGCGTTAACAACACTGTTGCTGTAGTCAATACCTTTGGACCTCCAACCAGTGAGACCGCCTACTGGGTTAAGTATGACTGGAACAAGGCGATTGAAGCAGGTATGAAAGCCGCTGGTCAGCCCTACAGCGGTAAGTATGGCTTTATTGAAACGTCGATGGTCTGGGCCGTCAACCATATGGTTGCTCCCAAGGACAAGGCCCTTAAATGCAATGGCTGCCACGGCGATAAAGGTCGTCTTGACTGGAAGGCGCTTGGCTACAAGGGTGATCCCAAGAATCCAGCTAATCGCTAAGCGTACATAAGGTTTTGCTGAATAATCAGGCCCGTAGAAAATTCTGCGGGCCTGATTATTTCTGTTCTACGCTTGATGCTCGTTGGCTTGGACGACATTCAGGGAATACCATACTGTCTGAAGCAGGCGCAGCCGCCAGAACAGTAGGGCTCTGTTAGTGTTTAGCTTGATTGATTAGATCTTGATTTCTTTGGTGTGGCACTTGTCGTGCAAAATCAGCTTGTCGCAGCAGTTCCAAGCAGTTTTTCATACATGCCCAGCAGTGTTTCATTACTGAGGGCAACAACCATTGGATGCGGGACACCTTTGTGTTCTGCTCCGTTTTTGACGATCATCTCATACAGCTCTCCGATGTACATTGAATATGCCTTGCGGTAATAATCCCACCAGACCGGTAGTCCGTCCGGTGACTGTTCAAAGACCTGGCTCAACAGATGGTGCAGTACCCGCAGTTTCATTTCAGCCCAGGCGCTTTCATGCAGTGCCTTTTCATAGCACCAGGTGTAATCCGGGTACGCCTCTGACTGCTGCATCAGCTGGGTGGCCGGCAGCAGGCGCTCATCTTCCAGTGAAGAGGCGATCCCGCGGTTTATTGAGCCGCAAATGAGTTCACAGTTGTCAGCAAATTTACCGCTCAGCAACAGCTGGTTCACTACCGCCACCTGGATGGTGGTTGCTATAAGCCCCCGGAATGTCCCGTTGAGGTTAGCGCTTTGCACGACTGCAATAAGGTCCAGATGGAGGCGTTCCTCCAGAGACTCCCGTAAAGCTGGATTCTGCTGAAATACGCTGATTTCAAAGTGTTCATGTGCCAGCGTCTCACTGCCAATCAGCATATCCAGGCACTCCTTGATGCTGTTGGTGATCTTTTCCTTTGTCTGGGTATTGATGGACAAATCAGTTTCCGGTTTCACTCGATCCTCCTGATGGTGTAGTGATAGTTGGTGTGGGGAGATAACCGCTTTTCAGGACAAGCGCCATGGGGCCGGGTCTTTGGTTTATGGTCCGTACCGGCTTTTTCTTGAATTGAAGCTATCGTTTATCAACCTGATAATGGCTGCCAGGGGTACAGGCCATGCACACGGCCATGCAGGCGGGCAATTCCAAGCAGGATGTCGATATTCGTGGTTGACTCACCTGTTTTCTGTCCGATTTCGCGCACGGCGCTGACAAGCGCATCAAGCTCTATGGTTCTCCCTGCAGCGGCATCCTGGAGCATGGAGGTCTTGAATGCTCCCAGTTTGCGGGTGACAGCATTCCTCTCCTCGCCGCTCTGGCTAACCGGGCAGCCGATTTTAGCGCCGATGCGCGACGCCTCTGCCATGACGTCCAGACAGAAGCGGTTGACCAGCGGATCATCGAGAATTTGGTCGCAGGTGGCCCCCGTGATGGCAGAGACCGGATTCATCGTCATGTTTCCCCAGAGTTTGAACCAGATGTCGCTCTGGATATTTCTGGAGACCTCTACTTCAAGTGTTGCCGAGCCAAGCAGCTGCTCCAGCTTGCGTACTCTCTCGGAATCGCTGCCGCTGGGCTCCCCGATAATCAGCCTTTTGCCGAAGACATGGCGTATAAAGCCCGGCTCCAGCAGGGAGAAACTGCCATGTACGACACAGCCCAGCACGTGTGCAGCAGGAATCCTGGCGGCAATTAAACCGTCCGGGTCCACTGATGCAAGTCTTGTCCCGGCATAGGTGCCCCCGAATCCGTCAAAAAACCACCAGGGGATACCATTCATTGCAGTCAAAACCGTCGTGTCCGGGCCGATTAACGGGGCGATTCCCTGGGCAACCTGTCCCAGGGCAGTGGCCTTGACAGCGATAATGATCAGATCCTGTACCCCCAGATCTGCGGGGCTGTCGGTGGCATACACTTTTTCCGTGAGCAGCAGGTCATTGCTTTGCATCCTCAGGCCGTTACTCTGCAGGGCCTTCAGTGTGGCCTGGCGTGCCACGACATGTATGCTATGTCCTGCGTGGGCAAGGAGTGCCCCAATGAATCCACCGACCGCCCCAGCGCCATAGATGCAAATTTTCATGGTGACCACACCTGTCTGTCCAAAATTGTTTGATGAAACGTGAATCAGGCTCCGGGAAATTGTTGCTGCAACCTGGTCAAATCAGTACCTTACTACTCTGGTATGCAGATACTATGCCACGGAGTTGTGGTGGGTGGGGCGGTGAAAACTGTTGTTTGATCAGTTGGTTATCCTGATACTGTGCCGTCGTGCGAATAGTAGGTTCCTGTTTTGAGAATTTCAGCAGTACGCCGGCAGAGACGGATGCGGCACACTCAGCATCTATTACCGGCAAGCCGTACCCGTCATGACCCCGGCTCCATTGGGCAGATCAAGTGACAATTTACTGACCTCGCAAAGCCCTGCAGCGTTCATGAGAGTAACAAGCTCTTGCTGCGTATAGGATTGACCCGCCCGGGTGCCGAGCAACATGTTCAACGAGAAGAGTGCCGGAAACAGCGGCGCTGTCTTGGTGTTATCAAGGATGAACTCCTGAATCAGTAACCGCCCGCCATCGGCTAACGACTCTGCTGCTTTGGCGACAACGGTTGCACTGTCAGCAGGAGACTCGCTATGCAGGAGATGGGAGATCCAGACCAGGTCATAGCCCGTACCAAACCGGTCGCTCAGTACATCTCCTGCCTGAAAGGTGATGCGTTCGGACAGGCCAAAATGCCGTATGGTCTGCTCAGCAAAAGGGCGGGTTGTCGGGAGGTCATAGACAACGGCGGTCAGATCCGGATTGTGCAGGCAGAAGTGAATGGCATAGGTGCCGGGTCCACCTGCCAGATCAAGCATTCTGCGATGGCCGCTCAATTCAAGGGCCGATGCAATGCGTGGTGCATTAAGTGAGGCCAGGTTGAACATTCCCATCAAAAAGCTTTCCCGTTCCCTTTCCAGAGCCTCGTGGGACAGACGCTGCCGAACCGGTTCACCGCGGAGCACTGCTTCATCAAGCCGGCTCCAGCCTTCCACCAGATGATGGTGGTGCATAATGATATGGCCCATATAGCTGTCTGATTTTTTTGAGAGGTAGGTTGCGCTGAAAGCCGTTGATCGGAACGTGTTCTCTTCTTTATGCAGCAGTTCCAGTGCCGTAAGCGCATGCAGCAGCATCCCCAGGCCACGTTCATCAGCTGATAGCTGCCGTGCCAGTTCAGGTGTGGTCATTGCTGAGTCTGTCAGACAGGTGAAAATATCCAGTTTAACCCCGGCATGCAGGGTGCAAGTGCTCCAGTAGCCTCCTGAAAGTTGTAGCAGATCCGGCAGGTTCATAGATTGTCCTTTCCTGCTCTCCTTCGTGTTCTGATCCGGTCTGAGCATATGCAGGCCTCGGTTCAGCCTGTGCATGGTGGCGCCTTGTTCAACGTTGCCTGTTGATCAACCCGCGCTGCTGCGGGAACCAGCTAAAATCAGCTTGATTATAGTTCAATTGGATGCATAAATAGCAACTACATTTGAATTGCAGCACCGGGGGATAGACGGTCAGAATCTCCGCAAGGTCTGCAGCAGGTGTTCTACGCAGGAGTATGGAGCATTTTTGATGAAACAGCTTTCAGCACTGTCAATACGGGCTCAACTGGTTTTGATCACACTGATCATTGCCCTGCCTGCCATTGTCATTATCATTTATCTAGGTGTTAATCAGCGCAGGAGCGCTGTTGATGATGCCTATCAGCTTACCCGTCTGATTGCCGAACGGATCACTTCAGAACAAAAGAATATGGCTGCAGCTGCTGAGCAGTTGCTGGTGACGCTTGCGCAGATGCCGGAGATCAGGCAGCAGAATCAGGCCAAGGTCCAACAGCTGTTGCGTTCGCTCAACGAGCTGAACCCTCAGTATGCCAATATTCTGGTAACCGACCGGACCGGCAAGACCTGGGCTGCGGTCTTTATGCCGCCTCCGCCTGCCATGCTTGATGACCGGCGCTATTTCAAGAATGCCATCGCCAGCGGGCGTCTTTCGTCCGGCGAATATGTTGTCAGTAAAAGTATGACCAACAAGCCGGTCTTTCACTTTGCCTATCCGTACCGTGATGCCGCAGGCAAGATTGGTGGTGTCATCGTGGTTGCCTTCAGGCTGGACACCTATTCAACGGTTCTGAGAAACAGTCCGCTGCCAGCAGGCACCAACTTCCTGTTGCTTGACCACGCCGGTGTGATCATGCACCGTGCCCTGGAACCGGAAAAGATAATCGGCAAGAAATATCCGGAAGTCTCCTTCAAAGAGATGCTGGCAGGGCCTGACGAATACTCCTACCGGGGACCGGCCTCATTCGGGGACGAACGTTTTATCAGTTACCGTAAAATACGTCTGCAGGGTGAAGCCGACCCGTACATGTATGTGCGGGTCGGTGTTCCGGTTAAAACCACCCTTGCCGCAGCTGATCAGACCATGCTGAAAAGCATCGCTTTTTTCGGAACATTCCTGTGCGGCGCATTTCTGCTGGCATATCTGATTGGCAAGCGTTCGATTGCTGACCGGATTATCCTGCTGGAACAGGCCTCTCAACGCCTTGCCAGTGGTGAGATGCAGACTCAGGTGGCCAGCGCTGTTTCGGGTGGCGAGATTGGGCGCCTGGCGGAAAGCTTTGATACCATGGCCCGGCAGCTTACTGAGCGGGAGCAGGTAATTCGCGAGAGTGAGGTCCGTTTACGAAGCATCACGGATTCTGCCCAGGATGCCATCTTGATGATGGATGACCAAGGGGCGATTACCTTCTGGAATCCGGCAGCTGAGACGATCCTTGGCTATAAGGCTGAGGAAGCGCTGGGAAAAGACCTACACCTTCTGTTGGCTCCCTTGCGCTACCAGCAGGCGTTTCAAAAGGCTTTTTCGGTTTTTGTGCAGACCGGGCGTGGCCATGCCGTTGGCAAGACCGTTGAGCTGGCTGCAAAGCGTAAAGATGGCCAGGAGATTATTGTCTCCCTCTCTTTGTCGGCGGTTTTTCTCAATGGCCGCTGGTATGCTGTCGGGCTATTAAGAGACATTACTGAAAGCAAACATTATCAGGAGGAACTGCTGGAGGCCCGGCATTCTGCTGAAGCCGCCAATCGGGCCAAGAGTGAATTCCTGGCCAACATGAGCCATGAGATCCGCACACCGATGAACGGTGTTGTCGGTATGGCTCAGCTTCTACGGTATACCCAACCCACCAGAGAGCAGGAGGAGTATCTGGACAACCTCGAACTTTCCTGCAAAAATCTGCTCGAACTGATCAACGATATTCTGGATCTTTCCAGAATAGAGTCAGGCAAACTTGAGCTTGAAGCTGCTGTGTTCTCTTTGCGGAGTTGCATTCAGGAGGTCGTCAGCAACCAGGCCTCGCGCATTGAACAAAAAGGACTTCAGCTGCTGACTTCGTTGGATGAGCAGGTACCTGAACAGGTGGTCGGGGACTCCTTGCGATTCAAGCAGATTCTGCTTAATCTGCTGGGCAATGCCATCAAGTTTACGGAAGCGGGCAGCATAACGGTCTCCGGCCAGATCTCTTCCCGGCAGGAAACCGGCTGTACCTTCAGGCTGATGGTGAGTGATACCGGGATCGGTATGACAGAAGAAACATTGCAGCGAATATTCAACTCATTTGAACAGGCTGACAGTTCAACCACCCGGGTCTATGGCGGCAGCGGTCTTGGTCTTGCTATCTGCCGTCGGCTGACGGAACTGATGGGAGGGCGTATCTGGGCTGAATCAACCTTCGGAAAGGGGTCAGCGTTCTTTGTTGAGTTGCCGTTTGCGCTGCCGCCCGCAGAGGGAAACGGGGGGGATCAGGCTGTACCGTCTGCAGAGCCGGTTCAGACGGTGATGAACAGGAGGCTGAAGATACTGGTTGCTGAAGACAACAAACTGAATGCCGATACGATTGTTGCCATGCTGAAGCAGATGGGACATGAGTCTCTGGCAGTGTCAAATGGCCGTGAGGCCTTGGAAAAATGGCATGCATCCGCCTTTAATTGCATTCTGATGGATATCCAGATGCCGGTGATGGACGGTAACCTGTCTGCTGCAACAATTCGCAAGCAGGAACAAAAGATGGGGGGCCATACGCCGATCATTGCCATGACTGCCCATGCCCTGCATGGTGATCGGGAACGTTTTCTGGCTGAAGGTTTTGACGGCTACGTCTCAAAACCGGTGGAGATGCAGGCTCTGGCTGCAGAGCTGCGGAGAGTCAGCGCAGCATGAAATTCTGAACTGGGCAAGACAAAAGGGACAGGCCGTCACGGCCTGTCCCTTTTGTCTTATGTCCTGTCTCTAACGCTGGTTGCGGTGTGTCAGCGACGCCCCGATGAATGCCCGGAAGAGCGGGTGGGGTACCAGTGGTTTCGATTTGAACTCCGGATGGAACTGGCAGGCCAGGAACCAGGGATGATCAGGCAGTTCGATGATCTCGACCAGGTCTTTCTGCTGGTTGATGCCTGACAGCACCAGACCTTTGGTGGTCATCAGCTCACGGTAGGTGTTGTTAAACTCATAACGGTGCCGGTGCCGTTCGGAGATGTCAGCCTCATTATAGGCGTCAAAGGCCTTGGTACCTTTGGTCACCGTACAGGGACAGGCGCCCAGACGCATGGTGCCGCCTTTCTTGTTTACTGACTTCTGTTCTTCCATCAGGTGAATCACCGGTTCCTTGCAATCATTCTTGAACTCGGTTGAACAGGCCTTCGCAAGGCCGCAGACGTTTCGTGCAAATTCAATTGCAGCCATCTGCATTCCCAGGCAGATGCCAAAGAACGGGATCTGTCTGGTACGGGCATACTCAATGGCCAACACTTTTCCTTCAGTGCCGCGCTCACCAAAGCCACCCGGCACCAAGACGCCATCCACATCATCCAGCCAGCCTTCAACACCGTTTTCCTCGATCTTTTCTGCATCGACATACTTGAGGTAGACACGGCAGTCGTTGGCAATACCGCCGTGGGTCAGCGCCTCGGCCAGGGACTTGTAGGATTCGGTCAGGTTGACATACTTGCCTACAATGGCGATCCGTACTTCGCCGTGGCTGGGGTGACGCAGGGTTTCCACCACATCCTGCCAGGGGGTCAGATCCGGCTGCTTGGTCCAGATGTTCAGCTTTTCAACCACCTGTTCGTCCAGCCGCTCCTTGTTCAAGGCCAGTGGCACGGCATAGATATGCTCCGAGTCAACGGAAGGGATCACGCAGCTCTCTTCTACGTTGCAGAACAGGGAGATCTTCTTCTTCATATCCTGGGGCAGTTCGCGGTCGCAACGGCAGAGCAGGATGTCGGGCTGGATACCGATCTTGCGCAGCTCCATGACTGAGTGCTGGGTCGGCTTGGTCTTCATCTCGCCGGCAGTACGGATGTAGGGTACCAGGGTGACATGAACATAGAGGGTGTTACCGGCCCCGCGGTCAAAGCGGAACTGGCGGATCGCCTCAAGGAACGGGAGTGACTCGATGTCGCCGACAGTGCCGCCTACTTCAACGATGGCCACATCGGCCCCTTTGGCATTTTCAATAATCTTGCTTTTGATCTCGTCGGTGATGTGGGGAATGACCTGCACGGTACCGCCCAGATAGTCACCACGGCGTTCCTTGTCAATGACCGAAAAATAGACCTGTCCGGTGGTAAAGTTACTCTTCTTGGAAAGCCGGGCCGAGGTGTAGCGCTCGTAATGTCCCAGGTCCAGGTCGGTCTCGGCGCCGTCATCGGTTACAAACACCTCGCCATGCTGAAAGGGGGACATGGTACCGGGATCAACGTTAATGTAAGGGTCCAGCTTCTGCATGGTAACCCGCAGGCCCCGGGATTCAAGCAAAGCCCCGAGAGAAGCGGCTGCCAGACCTTTGCCGATGGATGACACGACACCACCGGTGATAAAGATAAACTTGGTTTTCATGGAAAGAGACTCCTGATCTTTTGCTCGTGCAGTCATGGTTATCCTTGCTTCATACGTTCTTTAGCCTTGTTCAGGTCGTCAGGTGTATCAACGCCCAATGATTCAAATTCTGTTTCTACCACCCTGATCCTGATCCCGTTTTCCAAAGCCCGCAGCTGCTCAAGTTTTTCTGAAAGTTCAAGAAATGTCTGGGGCATTGCAGCATATTCAAGCAGGAAGTTTCGTTGATAGACGTACAATCCCACATGTTTGAAGCAGAGCAGGCGTCCCGAGGCAAAGGCCTCATCCTTCAAGTCCTGCCACTTGTCCCGAAAGAAGGGCAGGGGAGAACGGGAAAAGTAGAGGGCATAACCGTTATTGTCAGTCACGACCTTGACCACATTGGGGGAGAGAAAATCGTGCAGGCATTTGACGCGGCTCTTGAGGGTGCCCATCTTGAGCCCGGGGTTTCCCAGAAACGGCTCGATGGCCTGGTTGATCATGGCCGGATCAATCAACGGCTCATCACCCTGTACGTTGACAATAATATCAGCATCCAGTCCCCGAGCCACTTCAGCCAGCCGGTCAGTGCCGGTTTCGTGGTCAGTCGAGGTCATGATCGCCTCACCGCCGATCTGATGGATGACATCGGCAATCCGTCGGTCATCGGTGGCAACAATGGCCCGTGAAACCAGCGAGGCCCTGATGGTCTGCTCGTAGACATGCTGAATCATCGGCTTTCCGGCCAGATCGGCCAGGGCCTTGCCGGGAAAACGAGTGGAACCGTAACGAGCGGGAATGATGGCAACAATCTGCATGGTCATACTTCCAGGGGGCAAGGGTCAAGGGGCAGCGGCAAAAAACGGAAATTGCTGCTGCAGCTCCTAAAAAGCAAGCATGGAAAATACTCTCAAGCAGCAGGACTGTCAAGGTTTCAGGAGTTGCGGCGTTGCCCTTGAACAATACTGTTCCGCCAGTTGAAGGCGTCCAGTTGGGCAGCCAGCAGTTGGTCAAGGCTGATGGACAAGGCATCAAGCAGCTTCTGTACGACAACAAAGTCTGCTTTTTCCAACCGTTCCGCCAATAACAACAACATACCGAGTTGCCCATCACGACGCAGCAGGGCATCAGCCATATCTTCGGACAGATTCAGGCTTTCAACTACATGTTCCATCGGGGTTTCGTAGAGGGCATCCAACAATGACAGGATACCGGTCAAAAAGGCGGTTTCCACAAGGTCGCTGGTACGGCTCTGACCGGTACGCTGCATCATCAGCAGTTCCATCAAGCGTCCCCGTACGGCAGCCATTTCAAGCAGCGGCGAGTTCAGACCCCGTTCATCCTTGCCGGCAAATAGGGCCAGTTGTACCCAGCGCCGCAGATGGTTTATCCCCAGAATCATGATGGCATGACGGATATTCTTGATCTTCTCCCGCAGGCCGATCATGACCGAGTTAACCAGCTTCAGCAGGTTAAAGGTCAGGCTGGGGTTCTCCCGGAAGGTTTCTTCCACCTCATCAATATCCCAGTTCTCATTTAACTGTTGCAGCAGCTTCATCATGGCAATCCCGGAGGGATCAATCCGCTTCTGGCCTATAATGACCGGCCGTTCAAAAAAATAGCCCTGGAACAGTTCAAAACCGTACTCCAGGCATTGCTCAAATACCTCGACGGTCTCAACCCGTTCTGCCAGCAGTTGAACCGGGTACTTTCGCAGGTTTGCCGCTATGCCGGACAGCTCAGCCGGGTCGGTGGCCATGATGTCCACCTTGACAATATCCACCATTTTGTAAAAGGCGGAGTGTTCCGGCGCATAGATATGGTCATCCAGGGCAATTTTAAAGCCCATTGACTTCAACTCACTGCAGCGCAGGCGAACGTTATCGTCAAGTTCGATGGTTTCCAGGATCTCCAGTACCGATTGTTGAATCGGCAACAGCTCCAGCATTTCCGAATGCAGCACCCCGGCGGTGATATTCAGGAAGCCGAATTTGTCGCCCAGCACATCCTGGAGACCGAAATCCGACAATGCACTGGATATGACCGAAGCCGATGCCTGGGCCTGGCTCTCAAACTGGGCAGTCGTGTGGTGACTGGCCGCCCTGAAGAGCAGTTCATAGCCGAAGATCTCCTGCTTGCGGTTCAGGATCGGCTGGCGGCCAATAAAAAATTTGAGGTCAGGTTCAATTGCCATAGCCTGGTACCATGCACCGTGCCGTTAAAGACACAATTTCAGGGTCTCTGCCGCTATCCGGTCCAGCGGCATGATCTTGTCAACACCACCCAGCTTGATCGCTTCATTCGGCATGCCGAATACCACGCAGCTGGCCTCATCCTGGGCAATGGTCCGTGCCCCGGCATCGTGCAGCTCCTTCATGCCGTGGGCCCCATCGTCACCCATCCCGGTCATGATCACACCAACCGCATTCTTGCCGGCATAGCGTGCTGCCGATCGAAACAGCACATCCACCGAGGGGCGGTGACGGGAAACCAGCGGTCCTTCTTTGACTTCAACGTAGTAGCGAGCCCCACTGCGTTTCAGCAGGGTGTGCCTGTTGCCCGGTGCAATCAGGACATGGCCCCGCACCACTGAGTCGTTGTTTTCGGCCTCTTTGACGGTTACCCGGCAGATACTGTCCAACCGTTTGGCAAAGGCTGCCGTAAAGTTCTCCGGCATATGCTGGACAATCACGATGCCCGGAGTGTCTTCCGGCAGCATCTGCAGGAAGGCTGAAAGCGCCTCGGTTCCGCCGGTTGATGCTCCCACCACCACTACCTTTTCGGTGGTCATTATCATGGCCTTGGTATTAGGGGCCTCCATGATGACGTCGGCGGTATATTTGGGGCTGACTTCACGTATGGCGCGGATCGGCTTGAGTCTGGCTGCCGCCGCCGCCCTGATGCTGTCACAGATCCGGATACGGGACTCCTCGATAAACTGTTTGGTGCCCATCTTTGGTTTGGTGATGATATCCACGGCCCCGTATTCAAGTGCCTTCAAAGCGGTTTCGCTGCCGCTTTCCGCCAGACTGGAACACATTACCACCGGAATCGGATGTTGGGACATCAGTTTCTGTAAAAAGGTGATGCCATCCATGCGGGGCATCTCCACATCAAGGGTGATCACATCAGGTACCTGTTCAGCAATCTTCTGCACCGCCACGATCGGATCCTGTGCCATGCCGATCACCTCTATCCCTGGATCGCTGGAGAGGATGTCGGACAAGGTCTGGCGAACCAGGGCAGAATCGTCAACTATCAGGACTTTTATCTTGTTTGACATACTTTTAGTCCTTGCGATACACGGTGTTGGCCACCTGGGTAAAGGGAACCTCCAAACCGTTTAACGTCTCAGAGTGTCCGATAAACAGGTATCCGCCAGTCACCAGCTGACGATGAAACTTGTGCATCAGTTTCGCCTGTGTCTGCTTGTCAAAGTAGATTACGACATTACGGCAGAAAATGACATCCATTCGCTCACTGATACCGAACTGATCCTCCATGAAATTAACCCGCTTGAAGCTGACGCTGCTACGTAGTTCCGGGGCAATCCTGACCAGCCCCTTGCTGCGGTCTTTGCTGCGCAGCAGGTATTTCTTCTTCATGGAGAGCGGGATGGTGTCGGTCCGATCCTCGCCGTAGACTGCTGATGAAGCCTTTTTGATGACCTGAGTACAGATGTCCGAGGCCAGGATCGAGAACTTGAAGCCGTGGTTGGCAGCAGCATAATCACTTAACACCATGGCCATGGTGTACGGTTCTTCACCGGTGGAGCAGCCTGCAGACCAGATCCTGAAAGGATTCAAGGGGCTTTCGCCGGCCCCCCTGAGCTGCCGCATGGTGGGGATCGCCTCCCGTACCAGAAAATCAAAATGCTGTGGTTCACGGAAAAAATCGGTCTTGTTGGTGGTGACCACATCAATCAGCTGGATGATCTCCTGCTCTCGTCCCGCCGGAGAAAAGATAAAATCGGAGTATTCCTGAAAGCTGTGCATTCCCAATGCCTTCAGACGTTTCTGCAGTCTGGCTTCCAGCATGGTTTTCTTGGCAGGGGGCATCTTGATCCCTACCTCATCGTAGATCAACGCACTGAACTGCTCAAACTCCTTGTTGCGCATACTGCAGAGTTGTGGTGTGGCCTGGCCGCTGTCGTGGTTCATCAGGTTACTCCCGGGACAGCAGTTTGTTGACCGTTGCAAGCAGGTCTTCCTGCTTGACCGGTTTCATCAGCCATCCGCTGGCACCTGCGACCCGTGCCTGTTCAAACAGGTGCTTCTGCGAGTCGGTACTCATCACCAGCAACGGAGTGGAGGAAAATTGTGCCAACTGCCGCACCTCACGGACAATGGCAATGCCATCCTTGCCCGGCATGTTGATATCGGTAATGATCAGGTCCGGCTCTACCTCTTTGATCCGATCAAGGGCCAGCAGCGGATCAGATACGGTTTCAACCCGATGGCCGCCATGTTGCAGGGTGAACTTTGCGCTGAGCAACTGGGGCCTTGAGTCATCTATCAGCAGGATGGTTTTCACGCGGTCTGTCTCCTGTGAGCAGCGCAGTCCATTATACCGGACGGTATGCTAAGGCCTGTTGCCGCGTGCTGTTCAGGCTGAAGAAGGCGATGGTTGTCTTGAGCTGCTCGGCCTGACCAGCCAGCTCTTCGGTGGTGGAGGCCATCTCTTCAGCTGCCGAGGCATTCTGCTGAATCACCTGGTCAAGCTGCTGAATGGCAC
>Ga0209016_1000848_pt1 | contig 30705 bp, 27 predicted proteins | sample EPASupsiteSAE305_FD_187265 | JGI IMG/M metagenome (GOLD analysis project Ga0209016, IMG submission 187265) | Bioremediated contaminated groundwater microbial communities from EPA Superfund site, New Mexico - SAE3-05 (SPAdes) (version 2) | ecosystem: Environmental > Aquatic > Deep subsurface >...
CCCAGATAGTTGTCATAGGCGGCCATGTCGATCAAACCATGTCCGGAAAAATTAAAGAGAATGGTCTTCGGCTCCTTGGGATCTCTCATCGCCTCAATGATCGCCCCGCGAATGGCATGAGTGGTCTCGGGTGCGGGAATGATGCCCTCGGTTTTGGCGAAAAGGATGCCCGCCTCAAAACACTCCATCTGATGGACCGACTTGGGAGTGACAATGCCATCGCGGATCAAGGCCGAGATGATCGGCGCCATCCCGTGGTAGCGCAGGCCGCCGGCATGGATGCCGGGGGGCATGAAGTCATGGCCGAGGGTGTACATGTAGAGCAGCGGCGTCATCATGGCGACGTCGCCGGAGTCGTAGGCAAGCTTGCCGCCGGTCATGGAAGGACAGGAGGCCGGCTCGTAGCCGATAAACTCGATCTTCTTGCCCGAGAGATAATCCGGCACATAGGGCGCCAGCAGTCCGGCGAAATTCGAGCCGCCGCCGCAGCAGCCGATGATGACATCCGGATATTCCCCGGCGATCTCCATCTGCTTCTTGGCCTCCAGCCCGATGATCGACTGATGGAGGACCACATGGTTGAGCACCGAACCCAGAGCGTAGTTGGTGTCGTCGTGGGTGGCGGCGTCCTCCAGGGCCTCGGAAATGGCAATGCCGAGCGAACCGGGGGTATTGGGATCCTTTGCGAGAATGGCCCGCCCGGTGTTGGTGTCCATGCTGGGGCTGGCAACCACCTGGCCGCCGAAGGTCTGCATGATGAATTTGCGGTAGGGCTTCTGGTCATAGGAGACCCGGACCATATAGACTTTGCACTCCAGGCCGAATTTTGAGGTCGCCATGGACAAGGCCGATCCCCATTGCCCGGCCCCGGTTTCGGTGGAGAGCCGTTTAACGCCTTCCCGCTTGTTATAGTATGCCTGCGGCACCGCTGAATTGGGTTTATGACTGCCGACCGGGGAAACGCTTTCATTCTTGAAAAAGATCTTGGCCTTGGTGCCCAGGGCCTCTTCCAGTTTGTACGCCCGCACCAAAGGCGTGGGCCGCCAGATCTTGTAGACCTCCTGAACCTCCTGCGGAATCTCGATATACCGCTCCTGGCTCATTTCCTGCTCCAGCAGGCCCATGGGAAAAACCGCGGCCAGCTTTTCCGGTCCGATGGGCTGGAGGGTTTCAGGATCCAGTGGCGGCATCAGGCCATTGGGGATATCGGGGACCACGTTGTACCAGCTGGTCGGCATTTCATCTTCACGTAGAACAATCTTCTTCATGATGTCTCCTTGGTTATCTCGTAGGGAAAGGCGGGACTGGGTTCGATCCGGTAAGCAGCCGCTGCCTCAATTCATTCCGGTCTGAATAGATTCAATTCCATCATCCTTTGGCGCAAGTATCAGTCGGCAGTATCTACAATAATCCTGCAAAATTCTCAAGAAGGCGAAATCATTTCCCGGACGCCCGTTTTGATTATCCGTGCCAGCAGGGCTTCCCTTTCCGAAAACCCCAGGACCTTCTGCAAAACTTCCCTGGGATTGGCCCCGGGCTGCCCCTGGTGGCTCAACAGCTCCAGGGAAAGAACCTCTCCCTGCGCCTCCATGCCGATCACCAAGGGTCGGAGATCCAGGTCTTTGTGCCTGTTTTTGCGGAATCGATCGATGATAAAAGTTTCCTGCGCAAAGAAATTCGCTATCTTGTCCTTCAGGTCCGCCGACGGGCAGGCCCGGCTGCGAACTTCATACCGGGCGACGCTGCTCATCGCCACCTTGCGGGAAGAGGTCTGCACAGCGGTGACTCGAACGGTCTCGGGCAACTGGGCATTAAGCTGAACCACGGCATCCGCCATGGAGGGCAACGGCTGGGCCAGATCCATGTCGAAATATTCCTCCATGCTTTCAACGCCGACCGGCAGGGCCTGGCTGAAAGAGACGCGGGGAGTGGGATTGAATCCGCTGGAAAAAAGAAGGGGCAGGCCCGCCCGGTGCAGGGCCCGGAACACCAGCTGCAGGAATTCCAGATGCCCGTAAAACCGGCTGTCGCCCAGTCGTTGATACTGTACCCGGTAGGTGACAACCAGGGGCGGCGGCTCCCTTTCCGGTCGTGGTTGCTGCATTGGCGTCAGAGGCTGATTTTCCGGCAATTCCGGAGGCGTATTCACCACCGGACGAATGGTCGTGAAATCGCAGAGACCGCAGCCTTGACAGCCATGGTTCCGGCAATCCGGGGTATACTGCTGCCGGAGGGCCTTGGCATTTTCCTGTTCAAGAAAAGAGCGGTCCACGCCGCTGTGCAGATGTTCCCAGGGCAGCACCTCGTCCAGGGACCGCCTTCGCAGGTACTGCTCCAGGTCGATATCGCACTGAGCCGCTGCCTGTCGCCACCGCTCGAGGCTGAAATGTTCCGACCAACTGTCCAAACGGGCCCCGTTTCTCCAGGCGGTTGCTATCAGCCGTCCCAGCCTGCGGTCACCTCGGGAGAACACGCCCTCCAGCAGCGACTGCTCCGGGTCATGCCATTTCATCTTGAAGCCCTGACGGGGCAGGAGCTGTTTCAGCCGGTTGATCCGTCTTTTCGATTCTTCCAGGCTGAGTTGGGGTTCCCATTGAAAAGGGGTGTGCGGCTTGGGCACAAAGGTAGCGATGCCGAGATTGACCTGAACCGGCCGGCCCTTACCCTGCCCGACACGGGCGCGAGCCTTCTTCGCCAGATCGATAATCGCCTCGAGGTCTTCTTCCGTTTCGGTCGGCAGCCCGACCATGAAGTAGAGCTTGATCAGTTTCCAGCCCAGGGCAAAGGCATCCCGGCAGGTGTTGAGCAGATCCTCTTCGGTGATGCCCTTGTTGATGACCTCCCGCAGCCTGTCGGTTCCGGCTTCCGGGGCAACGGTAAAGCCGGTTTTTCTGACACGCTTGATCTGCTCCATGATCGCCGGTGTCAAAGTTCCGACCCTCATCGACGGCATGGAAACCGAAACAAAATCCTGCGCAAAACGATTCATGAGTGCGGTCATCAACTCCGCCAGGCAGGAAAAATCGCCGGTGGACAGGGACAGCAAGGCCAACTCTTCAAAACCGCTGTGACTGATTCCCTGATCGGCCTGCTCCATGATCTCGTCCACGGTTCGTTCCCGGACCGGCCGGTAAGTGATCCCCGCCTGGCAGAATCGGCAGCCCCGGGTGCAGCCGCGGGCGATTTCCACAGCCAGCCGGTCATGAACCGGTTTGACGATGGGCACCAGCGGGCGGTGCAGATAAGGCGCGGCATCCAACTGGGGCAGCACCCTTTTCCGCACCGAGGTGTATCCCGGCTGCAGGGCCTTGATCGCCAGAAGGCGTCCCTCCTGATACTGCGGTTCGAAATATGAGGGAACATAAACCCCGGCCAGGGCCGCCAGCTGTTCGAGGATTTCTTTTTTACTCGATTGGCCATCCTTGGCCCGCAAGAGGAGTTGGGCAATCTCCACAATGACCTCTTCACCGTCACCGAGGACAATGGCATCGAAAAACTCGGCCATTGGTTCGGGATTGAGCGAACAGGAACCGCCGCCCAGAACCAGGGGGTGCTCTTGGCCGCGCTCGGCGGCCAGAAGCGGGATGTCCGCCAGATCGAGGATGGTGAGAATGTTGCTGTAGCAGAGCTCATAGGGCAGGGTGATTCCGAGGACGTCATACGCCGCCAGGCTGGCCTTGGCCTCAAGCGAGAAAAGAGGCTGGCATTGATCGCGAAGCTCTTTTTCCATATCGATATCAGGCGCATAGCAGCGATGGGCCACAACCCGGTTCTGGTTGTTGAGGATGTGGTAGAGGATCTGCAATCCCTGATGCGACATGCCGATCTCATAGAGATCGGGAAAGATCAGACAAAATTTCAGGTTGTCGGCATCCAGGCGGCTGTTTACTATATTTAATTCGCCGCCGACATATTGACCCGGCTTGCGCACTAAAGGGAGAATCCGGTCAAGGTCGAGCTGTTTGTTCATAGACATGGTAAAAGAGAGGCAGTGCCTTTAATGAAAAGAGAACCGGGCAATCGACTGAAGATCACCCGAGTTATTGCGTAAACTTGCAAAGAGACAGAAAAAAAATCAGGCCGCTCATTTGATGTTCTTAAACCGGCGACCAAGGGATGAGGTAAGCGGGACACGCCTCTCGAAATTGCGGCATAGCTTTTGCTAGAAAACAGACGAAGTTGCCATCATAAACCCAGGAAAATGAAAGTCCGATTTTCTCTACCCGATACCAAAAAAAGAATGAAGAAAAATATTCTGAGCATTATCTCCAGCCAGCTCCTCCCCCTGCTGTTGGCAGGCGTCCTTGCCGTTGCCGCCGACAAACCTGAACTGCAAGACCTCCGGCATACCGTCCAGTCGACGACCTCCGAACAGGTAGTTCTGCAGCTCAACGGCTCCTATATCCCAAAAGTATTCACTTTGAAAGGTGAAACGCCCAGGATTATCTTTGATTTTCCTGACATGACCTACGGTCGAAAAATAAAAGGCAGCACCGCTACAGACGGGGCCATCGTCAAACGAATCCGGGTGGGAATGCACACCGACGCGGGCTTAAAAACGCGGGTTGTCTTTGATGTGGCCGCATTAGAAGGTGTTACCTACACACAAAAATTCGATGAAAAATCATCCGCACTGACCATAGAGTTTACCTCGTCTGCAAAGGCCGCCGCATTGGCGACTGATGCGAAAACGGAGAAAACCGTTAAAAAAACCGGTCCCGAAAAGAGCCCGGTTAAGGCTGTTGCGCAACCAGAACCCGAAGCACCTGTCGCCCCCCCCGCCGAACCCCCGGCAGCAGCGGCTCAAGTCAAGGATGACATCGCCCCCCCGCCGATCGAACAAGCAACAGCTCCCCCACCAACCGATACCGCGGTGGAGCCGGCCAAAAAGATGAGCCCCACGCCTCCTGCAGTGCAGCCACCGGCAAAGGAGAGTGTTGCCGCCAAGACATCAGCAAAGCCGGAGACACCACCAACCAACGATGAAGTCAAATCCCGGCCAGCGGTAACGGAAACCCCAACACCGCCGGCGGTGACGACGACCAAACCCGACGAAAGCAAGAGCCCCCCGCCTGCCCCTGCCGCCCCACCGCAGACCGAGGAACCCGCCGTGGCCAAAGAAGCGGTGCAAACGGAAGCAGCCAAACCCGGGGCAACCGCCAAACTTGGATCGGGCGCGCAGCTGGAATCGATCAAATTCGACGGAAAATCACCCAAAGGGGAAATGGTGCTGTTCAAGCTCAACGATTTCCACCCCCCCACCATTCATGGGGTTGAAGAGGGCATCCCCCGGGTTATCTGCGACTTTAACAATACCCAGCTGGTTGATTCTGCAAAAAGCACCATCAAAACAGACGGAAAGCTCATCAAGGTCATCCGGATCGCCAAGCACAAAAATCCCGACCGGGTCAGGGTGATACTCGATTTGGAGCCCAACCGCAGCTACGACCTGCAACAGGTTTTTTTCAAAGAGGACAATCTCTTTGTTATTATCGTCAATGCGATCAAAAAATAAGCTTTTCAGGGGACCTGTTCGACGGTGAAATGCGCCGGCGGCTCCAGGTGAAAGGTGGCTGCGGCCAGTTGCCCGTGTGAGTAGATCTTGTTGACCTGCACGGTCAGGGTGCCGCTGATCGCCGAACCCGTCACCTTCAGCTGCCGAGGCCAGCTGAAGCCGCTCTCTCGAGCCCCGCTGTACGCCGAATAGGTCATCTCCAGAATCAGATCCCCGCGGGGATCGAAAAGCAAATGACGGGTCATCTCCTTGCTCCGCCGGTCGAGGAGGACATGGTGCGTCAGGGACCGACCATCCTTCCAGACGTACCAGAACCCGGTCCGCTCCGGATCCTGCGCCGCTCCGATGGCCTTCATTTCCACGTTGGGGAGCAATCCGCCAAGAAAATAAAACAGATCCTCAGTCAGAATAGCCTGAGGAATGTAGGACCGCCAAAATTTTGAATCGGTCTTTCCCTGATATATCCGTCCGATCCGGTTGTCGACCAGGGTGAAGGAAGCGCCGTCGGAAACAGCCAGCAAGAGCGATCTTCCCAGCGGATCGGTTGCCGAAAACCGCAGGAAAGCAGGCTGCTGCAGCTGCAGGCTCGCATCCACGCTGCCCTTGCTGCCCAAAAAATCCCAACCGAGACGAACGTCGGCATCAACGGCTGTTGGTCGCGGGACTTGAAAAAAGGAAACAAGAAAATTTTCCGCTTCCTGCTGCTGACCCGGGAAGAGTGGGGTGGTTTGCGGCAGCTTGGTGGCGCAACCGGACAACCCTGACCAACAGAGCAGCAGAGCAAGCAGGAGAACGCGGGAGAATTTCGCGGGCATCAAGGTCTTCCCTGTTTCTCGATGATCCGTATTTTCTCCAATATCCTGTTTTTGTCCTTTTCATCATCCGAGGAGAATTTCACCGCTTTTCGATAAGCTTCCAGGGCCTGCTGGACGTGACCGCTCTCCAGATAGACGTCACCGAGATGATCGAGAATGGCGGGGTCGTCCGGGGAGAGCTTTGCCGCCTTTTCCAACGCGTTGACCGCTTGTTCGATCTTGCCCAGTCGGTAATAGACCCAACCCAGACTGTCGTAGATGTAACCGTTCTCGGGTTTGAGTTCAATCGCCCGTTGGATATAGTCCAGCGCCTTGTCCAGATTAACCTTTTTATCAGCCCAACTGTAACCGACGAAGTTCAAAGCCGCGGCGTTATCGGGCTTGAGCTCGATAATCTTCTGCATGATCAACAGGGCGGCATTGTGGTCCCCGCTGTTTTCAAGCAACAGGCCGTATTCGTAGAGGAGATTTTCATCCTCCGGATAGATTTCGAGTCCCTGGAGCAGGGTTTTCTTGCTGAGATCGTCCCTGCCCTGCAGCTGATGGAGGCCGGCAAGCATTATGTACATCTCGGCGTTACGGGTATCCACTGCAGCGATATTCTTCTCAAGAACCCGCCTCGCCTCCTCCAAGCGGTTCAGTTCACGCAGAATTCTGACCTGAAGAAACAGCGCCTCCGAATATTCCTCCGCTTTTCGATCAATCTGTCGCACCTGTTTCAGGGCACGTTCATATTTCTTCGCCTGAACGAGCAGAACCGCGAGAAAATATCGCGCCTCCGGAAGGTTTTCCTTTTCCAGGATCTTCTCGGTTATGGCGATGGCCTTGTCATAATGTTGCTGCTTGGCATAGATGCGGGCGATGGTCAAATCGACCCGCCGGGGCTGATCGACAAATGATCTGAGCTGATTGAGTTCAGCCAGGGCCTGGGCGTCGTTTTTTTGCAGCAAATAGACATGGACAAGGGCGATTCGGGCACTTTCATTCTGCTCTTCCCGCGCGATGAGGTCTTTGTAGAGCGGTACCGCTTCTTCATAACGAGCGTTTTTTATGTACAACTCACCGAGTTCCATCTGCAGTTCACTCGACCAGTTCCGTTCCAAGGCCTTTTGATACTGCTCAACCGCCTCGTCGATTTTCCCCTGGAGCTGAAAGAGCCGCGCCAGGAGGACGTGCCCGGGATACGAGTTCTGGTCCAGAGCCAGAACCCGTTCAAGGAGCGGCCGTGCTTTTTCAGGTTGATTGCTGGGCAGGTACATTTCAGCCAAAAGCAACAAAATCGCCGGATCATCGGGGTGAAGATCGTTGATCAGCTGATATTGCTCCATTGCCAGAGTATGCTTTTCTTGGCGGAGGAGGACTTTGGCGTAAAGCATCCGCATCCCCGTTTTTTCGGGATGGGCAGCGAGATAGGTTTGGAGCCAGCGCGCGGCCTCGTCGGTCCGTTCCAGCCGCAACAATAAGAGCGGCACCTTTTCGCTGATAAATTCCGCATGCGGATCGCAGATCAATGCCTTCTGGTAGGCCTCCAGAGCCTCTTCAAACCGCAGCAGCAATTCGGCATGGCGCCCCCAAAGAAAATAGAAATAAGAACACCCGGAATCGGTTTCGCTGTCCTTGGCTGCCGAAACCTGCGGCGGTGGTTCGCTCGGTAAAACCGGTTGGGTCTGCTGCTGGCAGCCGCAGAGCGCGAAGCCAACGCAGAACAGGACAACAAACCAATAATGAGAGGAGCGGAAAACTAACCGGCGCATTCGAGACCTTTCTTTTCGAGCAATTGCTGCACCGCCTCCCGGATGTCGGATTGCACCTCCAACACCGGTCGAGCGGCAGGAATGCGTACTATACAACCATGGCCAAAGGATGCAAAGAGGGCGGCAACTTTTTCGAGCTGATCCTGCTGTTCAAAATCGTTGAGCACTTCACCACGCAATTCACGGATCCTGGCCACACTCTCCCCGGGAGACATTGTCAGGAGCAGCACCATGTCCGGTTCCGGAGCAAAGCTGTTGCGCGCGAAAATCACCGCCGGCTCGCAGCCGGCTGCTCCCTGGTAGGCAGCGGTTGAAAAATAATAGCGGTCGGTCAGCACGATTTTTCCCTGGGCAAGGGCCGGCAGGATGCACTCCTCAACGTGCTGCCGACGATCCAGCACGAAGAGTTCCAGCTCCTGTTCGCGCGAAACCCGCTGCCTGTTCTGAAAAAGGTTGCGGATCTCCCGACCATAGGGTCCGGTGGTCGGCTCCCTGGTTTCAATGACCGTGTATCCTTGTTGCCGCAGGTAGGTGGCGAGCAGGGGCAGCTGGGTGGACTTACCGGTTCCGTCAATGCCTTCAAAGGCGATTAATATCCCCTTGCTCATGCGACGTCCCATCGTGCTCTGTTGACGACAATGGCCCCGGCCATGGTAAGGGCCGCTGCCAGGCTTGCAGGATCGGCCGCATTACGGCCCGCGATATCATAGGCCGTGCCATGATCGACAGAGGTCCGGACAAGGGGGAGCCCGAGGGTGACATTGACGCCGTCATGGAAATGAAGCAGTTTGAAGGGGATCAGGCCCTGGTCGTGGTACATGGCGATGACCGCATCAAACCGACCGGCCGCTGCCTGATAAAAAACCGTGTCCGGGGGCCAGGGGCCGCTGACATCTCCCTGGTCGGCACTGTCCGTCACCGCCGGCCCGATAACGCGGGCCTCCTCGTCGCCAAACAAAGAATCTTCCCCGCCGTGGGGATTCAGGCCGGCAACCGCAATCCGGGGAGCGGTGACGCCAAAATCCCGCTGCAAGGCGGCCCGGGTCATCCTGATGCAGTCGCCGATTTCTTGCCGGGACAGCAGACCACTCACCCGACGCAGCGGTTCATGGATGGTGACCAGAACCACCTTCAGCCTGGGCCCGGCCATCATCATCCGGACCCGGGCGGTTCCGGTGAGCGCGGCAAGCATTTCCGTATGCCCGGGATAGCGATAACCGGCCAGCTGCAGCCATTTCTTACTGATCGGGCAGGTTACCATGGCGCTGCAATGATGCGCCCCGATGAGTTTGACCGCCGCTTCGATATACTGTCCCATGGCTTTGCCGGTAGTCACATCCGGCTGCCCCCAGTGTATTGGCGTGGGTCCCGGCGAACCTACCTGGAAGACAGGAAGCGTGCCCGGGGCCAGAGGCTGACCGGGCAGCCAGGGAACAATGGCAAGACGCTGCCCGAGAAGATCCGCAGCCTGCCTGAGGACATTCATATCACCGACAACGACAGTTTGGCCCGCACCGGGCATATCGTCACGGCCAAAAAGCCTGCAGATGATTTCCGGCCCGATGCCCACCGGACATCCCATAGTCACGGCAACCGGCGTTCGGACCTCTTGCGCTCCCGTCTTATTCATCTTCCCTCTATCCAACGGCATCAAAGGCATTTCTGATCAGTTCGATCGCTGCCGGCCGGTTGTGCTGATCCAGGGTAACTCCAATCACGTCAAATCGGGCGGCCGCATCACTGAGCTGGTGATTGAGGAGATAGTCCTGAGCAATGCGCGACAGCTGCCTCTGCTTTCTCCCGTTAACCGCCTCGGAGGGGGTGCCAAAGACGTTGGAATGCCTGGTTTTCACCTCGATGAACACAATGGCGCCCTGCTCACGGGCGATAATATCGACTTCACCAAATTGTTTGCGATAATTATTTTCTAAAATCTCATATCCTTGCCTGACCAGATACGCGATCGCAAAGTTTTCCCCCAAGCGACCGGTGGCTGCGGTATCTGCTTTTTTCCTGAAAAACATAGCATGTTCCCCGTATCAACCCATCAACGCCGCGGCCCTGCAAATCGGCAGGTGGAGAAAATGAGTATGAAAAGACTGGACATCACCACGAATTTTTATCCGCGGCCGTATCGGGATCGCTGATTGCCAAAAATTCACTTACGCCCCGAAAGGTCCGGCGGTGCAAGGGACAGGGCCCGTAGCGGCTGATCGCCAGCCGATGTTCTTTGGTGGGATATCCCTGATGACGGAGGAACCCGTACTGGGGATAGAGGCGATGATTATCCGCCATCAACCGATCTCTGGTTACTTTGGCGATAATCGAGGCAGCCGCGATGGAAGCGCTTTTCGATTCCCCCTTGACGAGGGTTTGCTGACGCACCGTTGCCGGCACCTGAAAACCGCCATCGACCAGCAGATATTCCGGCGGGCACCCCTGATTCTTGAGGGTACAATCCTCCATGGCTCTTTTCATGGCAAGTAACGATGCCTGGAGGATATTAACCTGTTCTATTTCCCGGGGGTCGGCGAGGCCCACACCGATCAACGCACCGCAATTCTTGAGAATATCGAAGAGAACCGTGCGCCTACCGGGGGTGAGCAGTTTGGAATCTTTGAAGAGGCTGTAGTCGCAGTCACGGGGAACAATGACGCAGGCCGCTACCACGGGGCCGGCAAGCGGTCCCCGTCCGGCCTCATCGACACCGGCGACACTGGAATATCCCTGTTCGTACAGGCTTCGCTCGAAGCGAAAGGTATCAGCCGAATTAATGAAATCGGGAAGGATAACAGACGGGTCGCATGGGTTCATCGCAGCAGAGCATGCATCCTAAGAATTATCGGGAGAAAAACAAAACAAGGTTGATTGCCCCAATGCAATAAGGGCATTCGACAATCGTCACGATTATCGAATGCCCTTTTCCAGCCAAACTACTCCCGCAGACCTGGCGGATTCATCCGGACAGGGCGAGACTCATCGACTCAGATGATACCCCGCTCACGAATACGTGCAGCTTTACCCCGGCGTTCACGCAGATAGAACAGACGGGAACGACGAACCCTACCGGGCGTGACCATCTCAATTTTCTCAATGCGCGGCGAGTGGAGGGCAAAGGTTTTTTCCACACCCACTCCGTGAGAAATCTTACGAACCGTGAAGGTTGCATTCATTTTGCCGCGCTTCCGTTTGAGCACCACCCCTTGAAACACCTGGACGCGCTCTTTATTGCCTTCAACGATCCTGATATGCACCTTGACAGTATCTCCGGGCCTGAACTCAGGGATATCGAAACGCATCTGCTCCTGATCAATTTTATCCAAAATATGCATAGCCATAGTCGTTGCTTTACGACAGGGTCGCCATCACCTTTTTGTCCCCGCCGAAGGATGCCTCCAAATCATCCTGGAATTATAATCGCCTAAACGCTCGAATTATCGGTTACAATCTTCCCGATCACGGGTTAATTGCTTAATTTATTGTTCTTTACCCCTTCCTCATCCATCACTCCCAGCAGCCTGTCCATGATAATCGAGGCTGCCGAACGGACCGACAGATGATTGAATCCCGTGCTCCCACTCAACGGTGGCAGGACCCCATCCACCATTGCCAGAACCTCGGGGCTTAACCCCCAGGCAGTACCGAACAGCAGCAGTACGGGCGCCCCTTGCCAGACCTGCGCTCGAATCGCGGCGTACGCGATGGTATTGGTTTGCACCGTGGCACAGGTGGCGAGAATCAGCGGTTTCTCTCCAAATTTTTTCGTAGCGCCGTCCACTGCCTCGGCAAGACTGGAGCAGATGGAGATTATCGAAAGGGCGTTGCTGCGATCCGGGTTTACCGTCCCGCCATACCCTTTGGTCCAATGGCCGACAATCTGTCCGGCCAGTTCCTGCTGCTCAGTAAAGGGCGTTATTACCCAATAGGTCCCTATCCCGTATGTCTTGCCCGCCCTGGCAATATCGTGCAGGTCAAGATTGGTGACAGCGGAGCCGATAGTTGCGCCCTTGCGGTTAATTACCGGATAATGAACCAGGGCGACATCAACCTGCAGTGTGGGGGTCGTTCCCGTATTCTTTGACAAGTGTTTCAATCCGGCCGAGCAGTCCTGCTTTTTTGAGTATTTTCTTTTCAGCCGGCGAGAACTTGACTTCCATCAGCAGTTCCGGCCGACGTTCCAAGGTGAGGTTGATCGAGTCGATAAACCTGTACCTGGCGATAGCGGCATGATCTCCGGAAAGCAGCACCTCGGGAACAGCCATGCCTTCAAAAACCCGCGGCCTGGTGAACTGCGCGTGTTTCAGCAGTCCGCAACTAAAGGAGTCGTTCACCGCCGAATCACCGCACCCAAGAACATCCGGCAGTAACCGCGTGACTGCGTCCATTACAACCAGGGCGGCAAGTTCACCGCCGGTCAGGACATAATCGCCGATGGAAATCTCTTCATCGACATATTTATCCCGAAAACGCTCATCAACTCCTTCATATCTGCCGCAAACAAAGACCAGGCGGGAATATCCGGTCAATCTTTGCGCGGTCTGTTGCGTAAGCCGATTGCCTTTGGGAGACAACAGGATCACCCGGGTCGACTCGTCGCTGGAGTGTATCGCTTTCAGGCAGCCTGCCAGGGGTTCCGGCTTCATCACCATCCCTTCGCCTCCACCAAAGGGCCGATCATCGGTCATGTGGTGGCGATCCAAGGCATAGTCGCGGATGTTATGAATATCTACGCTGATTCTGCCTTCGTTCAGGGCGCGTCGGATTATTCCCTCTTGCAATGGCGATGCAAAAAAATCAGGGAAAATCGTCAAGATATCAAATAGCATCAACCGTGGTGAGGTCCTGGCTCACTTGTTGATTTCGAGCAATCCGGGCGGCAGCGTGAGCACCACCTTTGTTTCATCAATGGCTACGAAAAAATCCCGCACCACCGGGACGAGATATTCTTCTTGAGCATCACGTATGACCAGGATGTCCTGACCGCCGCCGGCCAGTATCGCCGTAACCGTCCCGAGAATCCGCCCCTCTTCGGTCTGCGCCTGTTTTCCTTCAAGCGTGTAAAGATAAAATTCATCCTTGCCCGCAGGCGGCAAATCACTGCTTGCCACCCATATCTCCATTCCGGAGAACTGTTCGGCATGATCCCGGGTTGCACACTCTTCCAGCCTGAGAATAACTGTTTTGCCGTTTGCTCTGGTCTGGATATTCGTATAGGGAACTCTGGTCTTCCCGTGATCGGCGGAGAGATACAATTGCCGATATCGGGAAAGATTCCCAGGCGTTTCCGTATAGGGACGAACCTTGAGTTCACCGCGAATACCATGGGGTCGGATAACGATCCCGAGTAAAACAAACGACTCGGTCTGCGCTGAGGGTTGCGACACCACTACTCCACTATTTCAAGCCGGGTACGTTTATTTTCCCCTGTGATCGAGGCGGCGAGAACGGCACGCATCGCCCTCGCGGTCCGTCCCTGTTTGCCGATCACCTTTCCCAGATCTTCCTGAGCAACCCGCAGCTCAATGGTGATATTTTCTTCATCCTCCTGCACGGTCACTACAATCTGCTCAGGGTGATCAACTAATTTGGCGGCGATAAACTCTATCAGCTCTTTCATTTAAACCGCGACAGCCACTCCCGGAACATACTTCTTGATCAGGCTCTCGACGGTTTCCGTCGGTTTGGCGCCTTTTTTCATCCAGGTGTCAAGTTTTTCATTATCGATATTCACGACTGCCGGATTCTGCATCGGATCATAGGTTCCAACAATATCAAGAAATTTACCGTCACGGGGCGCCTCGCTATCGGCAACGATTATACGGTAAAAGGGTTGTTTTTTTCGGCCTTTTCTGGTCAAACGAATACGGACTGCCATTGCTTACTATCCTCCAGTGGACTTCATCGTATCAGCACTGACCACTGCCAGTATTGATGAATACGATATTTATCAATAAAAATCTAAGGTATCTGGTTTATCTTGTAAGCCCTTTGGGGAGCTTGCGACGTTTGCCGCCACCGGCCATGACGCCTTTTCCCTTCAAATTCTTCATCATTTTCAACATCATGGTATAACTTTTCAGGACACGGTTGACCTCGGCGACCGAGGTTCCCGAACCCTTGGCGATGCGGATACGCCGACTGGCATCGATGATTCTGTGGTTGCGGCGCTCCTTCAAAGTCATCGACCGGATGATCGCCTCGGTTTTGCCGAGCTCTTTTTCGTCCGGTTTGGGGGCGTCTTTCAATTGCCGGAGTTTGTTGATTCCCGGAATCATCCCCATCAACTGCTCGAGGCTGCCCATTTTCTTGATCTGTTGGATCTGCTCAAGAAAATCCTCGAAAGTAAAGGTGTTTTTCTGGATTTTCCGGGCGAGCTTTTCGGCATCTTTTTGATCAACAATCGCTTCCGCCTTTTCAATGAGCGAAAGGACATCACCCATGCCGAGAATTCGGGACGCGGCCCGATCCGGATGGAAAATTTCCAGCGCCTCGACGGATTCGCCGACACCGACGAACTTGATCGGTTTGCCGGTCACCTTTTTCACCGATAAAGCGGCACCGCCCCGGGCATCGCCTTCCATCTTGGTGAGAATGACGCCGGTGATCTCCAGGTCGCTGTTAAACTTGTCGGCAACGGTCACCGCATCCTGACCGGTCATGGCGTCGGCGACAAACAAGACCTCGGTCAGCGGCACGGCACGGCCGATCTCCTGCAACTCGGCCATGAGGGCCTCATCGACATGGAGACGACCCGCAGTATCGATAATCAGGGTGTCATAGGGGCCGCCACAGGCTTCAGCATACGCCCGGCGGGCGATATCAACCGGTTTCTGTTCCGTGGTCGAGGCAAAGACCGGGACATCGATCTGTTGACCCAACACCTGTAATTGCTCGATTGCCGCCGGTCGATACACATCCGCCGACACCAGCAAGGGCGAACGGCCTTTACCTTTCAGCTGCAGCGCCAGCTTGGCGACAGTGGTCGTTTTGCCCGAGCCCTGAAGGCCGGCAAGCATGATGACCACCGGCTGCCGGCCATCGAGCCGCAACGGCTCCGCCTGGCTGCCGAGCAGTTCAACCAGTTCGTCATGGACAACCTTGACCACCTGCTGACCGGGTGACAGACTGGTCAGCACCTCCTGCCCGATAGCCTTCAAGGTTACCGCGGCGATGAAGTCCTTGACCACGCCGAAGTTGACATCAGCCTCCAGCAGCGCCGTGCGCACCTCACCCAGAGCTTCCTGAATATTTTCCTCAGTCAGCTTGCCGTGGCCACGCAACTTCTTAAAAGCGCTTTCAAGGCGGTCGGTTAGATTCTCGAACATAATATATAGGTGTTAAATAAGGTCTATAACTTCAAACGAAACGGCCCAAATAGGCCTGTCTCCCGTTACGAGAATAAGAAAATCTGAATTATTACCCGACACGCCACCGCTTGTCAAGCGAGAAGAAAAACATGGTGGTCCGGGCTCTTATCACGCAGCAAGCGCCTCCGCGACCTTTTCCAGCGTTTCCGGGCTATCTGCCTGCAAACAGGTAACAGGCGAATTCTTCGGCAGAATTTTTTTCATCATCCCGGTCAGAACAGTTTTTGGCCCCAATTCAACAATAACCTCAACCCCCGCGGCCGCCATCCGATTCACTGTTTCCAGCCACCGGACCCTGGAGGCGATCTGCCGGGCCATAATCGCCTTCATCTCTTCGGGCTGTTCCTCATAGTTGCCGGTTACATTAAACAGCACCGGAACCTTTGGCTGACCAAATGGTATTCCCTTCATATAGGCGGCAAAATCCTCCACCGCACCGGCGACCAACGGACTATGATTGGCAACGCTTACTTTAAGCGGGATGACCTTAGCGCCACGGGCAGCGCAATGCGCACCGACAGTATCAAGCCCTGGGGTGTCGCCCGACAGCACTATCTGGGAAGCGGTGTTGTGGTTGGCGACCACTGCAATCCCGGGGCCGGAAAAATCCGCCAGGATGGCCTCCACCTCTTCAATGCTTAAACCGACCACCGCCCGCATCCCGCCCGGATGCTGCGCCCCTTCCCGCTCCATCAATTCACCACGTTTGGTCACCAGGGCGAGCGTATCCGCCAGGGTGAGGACTCCGGCACCGTACAGGGCGGAATATTCGCCCAGGCTGTGGCCGGCGAGAAAAGACGGTACAAATCCGGGCAGGCGTTTTTGCAACTGCTGCCAACAGATCAGGTTGATGGCGGTCAGGGCCGGCTGCAGATAGAGAACCCGGGTCAGATCTTCCAGCGGCCCTTCAAAACAGAGCTGCCGGAGAGGAAAGCCGGAGATTTCACCCGCAAGGTCGAGCAAATCCGAGGCTTCGGGATCCTGTTGGACAAAATCCAAGCCCATGCCGATATACTGGGACCCTTGCCCCGGAAAGAGAATGGCTGTTTTTTTCATAGGCCTATATTGAAGAGTTAATGCTGATGCTTGTCCTGATGCCGCTCGAGCACCAGATTCTTAAAAATAAACAAAACGACCCCCACGGTGATGGCGGAATCGGCGATATTAAAGGCCGGCCAGTGGTGGGTACCGATATAGATATCGAGAAAATCAATAACAAAGCCGAACCGGATCCGGTCGATGAGATTACCGATGGCGCCGCCGGCAATCAAGGACAGCGCCACGGTGTACAGGGTGCTATGACGGCCGAAACTCCGCTGGGCCAGCCAGATAAAGACCAGGGCGGCCCCGGCCGCGCCCATGAAAAAGACCTGCCGCCAGAGAGCGGGCTGACCGGCCAGCATGCTGAAGGCAGCGCCGTTGTTGGTCAGGTAGGTCAGATTAAAAAATCCGGAGATCAGTACCTTGCTTTCATACAGGGCGAAATTATGAAAGATCCATAACTTGGTCGCCTGATCCACGGCGACGACCGCCAGGATGATACCGAAAAAGGAACGCATCGAGTGTCGCCCGCTCATCCCGCCAACTGCCGGACAACTCCGGCACAACGGGCGCAGAGGGCGGGATGGTCCCCGTCATCGCCGACCGTGGTGGCAAGGGTCCAGCAGCGCTCGCATTTTGCGCCGGGAGCCGGTCCGACTGCAATCCTGACTCCGGGCAGCAATTCCGCGTCGACAAAGTCGAGATCCTCGCCCTCTGCAACCAGGCGCAGGCGGGAGACGATACAGAGTTCCTGCAGCTGCTCGAGGTTATCGGCAAGAAACCCTGTCCACTCCGCATCCACATCGAGGACCACCTCCGCATCCAGGGAAAGGCCGATAACCTTATCCCGGCGGGCGCCTTCCAGCACACGGGTGATGGCGCTCCGCAGGGTGAGGAGTTTATCCCAGCGTTCGCTGAAGGCCTCATCGCGGAGAATATCGTCAGTTTTGGGAAAATCGACAAAGAAAATCGAGCGCTCCAGAGGCGCCTCCGGTGCCAGACCGTGCAGGTGCTCCCAGGCCTCCGCCGCCGTGAAGCAGAGTATCGGCGCCATCAGCCGCAACAGGCCATCGAGGATCCGATAGGTCACGGTCTGCGCGGCCCGCCGCTCCGGTCCATTCGGGACCGAGCAGTAGAGCCGGTCCTTGAGGATATCCATATAGAGACTGGATATGGTGGTGCCGCAGAAATTATGGAGGCCGTGGTAGACCGCATGAAATTCGTAGCGCTCATAGGAACGGGTGACCCGTTCGCTCAGTTCGGCGAATTTTATCAGGGCCCAGCGATCCAGGGCCATCAGTTTATCCTGGGGCACAGTATCTTTGGCGGGATCGAAATCATAGAGATTGCTGAGCAAAAACCGCAGGGTGTTGCGCATCTTGCGGTAGGCGTCCGAGACATGCTTGAGGATCTCGTCCGAGACCTTGACATCGTCCTGGTAGTTTTCACTGGCCACCCAGAGGCGCAGGACCTCGGCCCCGTACTGGTCGATCACCTCCTGCGGGGCAACGACATTGCCCACGGATTTCGACATCTTCTTGCCCTGGCCATCGACCACATACCCATGGGTGAGCACCCCCTGGTACGGAGCCTGACCTCTGGTGCCGACCGAGGTGAGCAGGGAACTCTGGAACCAGCCGCGATGCTGGTCGCTGCCCTCGAGATACAGATCAGCCGGGGAGCGCAATTCCGCCCGTTGTTCGAGAACCGCGGCATGGCTGGTGCCGGAATCGAACCAGACATCGAGAATATCGCTCTCTTTTTTAAACTCGCGGCAGCCGCAGGTACAGGCAAGTCCATCAGGAACGAAATCCGCGGCTTCGTGCTTGAACCAGGCGTCGGCGCCCTCTTTTTCAAACAGTTCGTCGATTCGCCCGCAAACCTCCTCGTTCTTGAGGATCTCGCCGCATGCGATACAGCTCAGCACCGTAACCGGCACGCCCCAGGTCCGTTGCCGGGACAGACACCAGTCCGGCCGGGCCTCGACCATGCCGTAAATGCGCTGCTTGCCCCAGGCCGGTGTCCAGGTCACCGCGTCAATGGCCTTCAGCGCCTTGGCGCGCAGCTGTAAATTTTCCATGGAGATAAACCACTGGGCCGTGGCCCGGTAGATCACCGGTTTTTTGCAGCGCCAGCAGTGAGGATAGCTATGATTGAGCGCCATCTCCTTCACCAGGGAACCGGCGGCGGCCATATCCTCGGTGATTCGCCGGTTGACCTGCGGAATCTGCAAGCCCTCATACAGGCCGGCTTCAGCCGTGAAACGGCCGGCATCATCGACCGGCGACAAGACCTCCAGCCCATAACGCAGACCGGTGAGATAGTCGTCGGCTCCATGGCCCGGAGCGGTATGGACGCAGCCGGTTCCCGAGTCAGCGGTGACATAATCGGCCAGAACCATCAGGGAATCGCGTTCCATAAAGGGATGGCGGCAGTGTTTGCCCTCCAGTCCGGCGGCGGAAAAGGTGGCGATGATCGTCGAGGTCTCGATCCCGAACAGCTGCAGGCAGGCGGCGACCCGTTCCTTTGCTAGAATCCAGACCTCGCCCTGCGCCTCAACCGCCGCGTATTCGAAATCGGGGTGAAAGGCGATGGCCATGTTGGCCGGCAGGGTCCAGGGGGTGGTGGTCCAGATCAGGACCTGGGCCTTGCGGCCCGCCAGTTCCGGCGCGATCCCGCCGAGGTCGTCGATGACTGGAAACTTGACATACACCGAGGGGGAGGTGTGATCGGCATAATCGACCTCGGCCTCCGCCAGGGCGGTGCCGCAGGTGGCGCACCAGTAGACCGGCTTTTTCGAGCGCACCACCGCCCCGGACAGCAGAAATTTATTGAACTCCCGAGCAATGACCGCCTCATAGGCGAAATTCATGGTCAAATACGGTTGCGCCCAGTCACCGAGTACGCCGAGTCGTTTAAACTGTTCCCGCTGGGCCTTGATCCATTTTTCCGCATAGCTGCGGCAGGCGGCGCGTTTGCCCAGGGTGGAGATGGTCTGTTTCTTGGCCCCCAATTCCATATCGACATTATGCTCGATGGGCAGGCCGTGGCAGTCCCAGCCGGGAATATACGGGGCGTTGAATCCGGCCATTCGTTTGGACCTGAGGATGATATCTTTCAACACCTTGTTGAAGGCGGTGCCAAGATGAATATTGCCGTTGGCATAGGGAGGTCCGTCATGGAGAACAAACAGCGGTCGATCCGCTGCCGCCTGCTGCAGTTTCTGGTAGAGGTTCTCCTTGTCCCAACGTTTGAGCACCATCGGCTCCCGTTGGGTCAGATTGGCCTTCATTTTAAATTTAGTCTGCGGCAGGTTGAGTGTTTCCCTGTAATCCATCATCATTCTCGAAAGGGGTGAAAAGGAATAGAAACGGCGGAACCGTATATAAAACTGGAGATTTTACCAAGCCAGCTTGATCTTGCAAGGGAAAAGGCGGGAGAACCGGGTTTCGAGCGGCAACAAGGGGCGTTGAATCAACGAAAAAACAGGCCTTACGGACCGCAGGCCTGTTACTCACGAAAAGACGTTATCAAAAGGCCAACGACTTCCCGGCTTGTTCTTTTTACGGTACCGTTGTATTTTACTCAAAAAGGCAGGGACGCTCACAACACCCGAATCGACCATTTGCAACGGAGCAGCATCTTGAAATCCGACAAAGAATTCCCCCCGTGCACAATCTGCGGCCTCAAACAGGACCAACCCGTACAAGACGATGGCGGAACATGTTCCTCCTGCCGGATTATCGCCCGTTCCATTCAGGAACAGCCGGAAGTGGTCAAGAGACTCTGGATGCAGTACCGCAATGAACCGATCCTGCCGGAAGCAACCACGCGAATGATCGAGAGCGAGGCGGAACTGCCGGAGGTCCTTGACGGCAAACGCTACCGCACCATCGACCGGGACCGTAACAAATGGTATCTCTCGGTGAGCGAGGTGAACGGGAAACCGGTGGAAGTGTTCGCTTCAACCGCCTTTGACCGGGACCATGAACTGCAGTCACGGATTTCGAACCTGACCACCATTACCCGGCTCATCTCGCTGATCCTGCGGCACATCTTCCTCGGCGAGCCCCTGACCTTCAACAAATGCCTCAAACAGATTCAACGCAGCTCACGACAGAAAAACGACCTTCCCGACATGCTCTACGGGGTGCTGAGCCGGTATAATACGCCGCAGGAATAAGAAAAGGGGGGAACAGTCCGGAAGCGGAAGGCTTGACGCAGAAATTCGGCGCGATTATGCGCAGACAGCCGCTGCCCGTGCATCAATGCAACCACCCGCTCCCAGGCGCTTCACACTACGGACTCAACAACCTTGGGGGTTCCTACAATTTCTCCATGAACTTCCGGGTGTCGATGACAAAGCGTTCGTGCCGGCCCCGGCCGATCTCCCCTTTTTCATCACTGGCCACCAGTTCAAACACCAGCCGGCGACGATCGACCTCGAGCAGGGTCGATTCGCAGGTGACCTGCATACCGATCGGGGTAGCCTTGCTGTGGACGATATCGACCTTGACTCCGACCGTGCCATAGCCTTCGGGAAGGTAGGGCAGCACCGAAGTGAGACACGTTTTTTCCATGAGGGCGACCATCGCCGGCGTGGCAAAAACCTCAACCAAGCCGCTGCCGTACTTGGCGGCGGTATCCTCATAGGTAACCCGTAACACTTCCTTGCCCCGGACCCCCTGGGGAATTTGGATCTCCATGTGCGCTCTTCTCCTTTTGGTAAAGATTCAGACAAAACGATCTCGCCTCGCGACCACGAGCCTGACAGCAGGACAGACCCAGGCTGCAAAACGTTCGCGAATTTGGCCTTATAACAACGGGGTTGACTGCCGTCAAGCAACAAGATCGAGCTGTTGCACGGTCCCGGCCCCACCGTCTTCCCGCAGAAAAATACCGGTGGAACGGACCTGGCCCAGCAGTTCGTTGTCGCTGCCCTTGATCGCAAAGGGAGATTCAACCCGGCCGAGGTAGAGGGCGCCGATCCCCTTCTCCCCCAGGGCCAGCAACTGATCTTCCCCGGAGGAGGTTTTCGCCCAGATTCGCAGGCGGGAATAGACCTCGTCATTTTCATCGATCCAGCCGTTGGCATCTTGATCATAGGCGGCCAGATCGGCAAATCCGTCGCCGCTCAGGGCGCCGAACAGCTCACTGCCGCTGTTGATCCGGCCGTCATTATCGGCGTCCAGGGCAAGAAAACCGGAACCAGGGGCAACAAAGGAGATCTGATCCTCGCTGCCGTCGGCATCGATGTCGAATCGGAATGTATCCCGGGTCAATTGCGCCGCCGGTCCATCGAAATTGACGACCAGCGGATCCTTGAGAGCCTCACCGGCCCGGAAGCTCTCATCCAGGGTGCTGGTGAAACTTCGGCTCAGATTCAATTCCACGGTGATTGCAATCTGCCGCCCATCCGCCGTCTGGACAAGGCCCTCGGCGCTGAATTGCGAGGCTTCGGATTCATGATGGATTTCGTGGTGCTCATACTGCACGCCCCAACCCTCGGCTGCCTGGGCAATCGGCGCCTGTTTACTCTCCATCGGAACCTCTGCAGACGTGGCCTGCCGGCCGCCAGCGCCGGGATCATGCAGCTTCATTTTTCGGCCGGTCATTTTTTCAAACAAGGCTTTAAGGATCCGCATATTAAGGTCCGTCACCATTCGGTCCTCTTCGCTGACGGATTCCTCGACCCGAGTCCGCTGCGAAACCTTCTCGCGGGCCTCGGTTGACAGCGAAACCCTGGTAGCCTGCTCCGCGAGCGCCATGGCTTTGGCTTTCAGTTTTTGGTGATGCGACTTTTCCCGATCGTTTCCGTCCGACACCTTGCCGTGTTGCCAGGCAACAAGAGATTCGCGGCGTTCGGAATATTCGACGGAGGTGTGGGTACTGGAGAGCTGGATGGTGGATTCCGTGATGATCATGATGTCCCTTCCCTGGTTATCATTAGTGTTGAGGCGAGCCCGAGGCCTTGCTGTCTTCATCCCTGAACAGACAATCCTCCCTTATCGTCTTTTCGACCCCGGCCGACGAAACCTTTAGCACGAAATATAGGTATCTTGTGGAAAGCAAGATTCTATGCTACAGTGTGCCGATTCATTCCAAAAAACAGGTGGCCATTCGGTTGGCAAAACAATAAAATTACTTCCGACTTCATTCGTAATCCGCGTCCTTGTCTACCATCGATCTTCCCCTTATATCCGATACGGTCACCCTCAGTCCCCGTCGCAGATTCTTTTAATTATATACGGTCCCCATGCCAGCTCACAGCAACCCACTCAACCAGGAAGACACCCCAGCGACGGAAGCCGCCACCCTCAGCACCCTCTATTCGTTTCTCGCGCTGACCATGCGCTATCCTGACCCCGCCTTCTGCAACGATCAATTTTTCGACACCCTGGAGTCGCTGCTGGCATCGCTCGACTGGCGGGAGGAACTCGCCGCACTCCGGCAATGGCGGTTGCAACCCATCGATCACCTTGACAATCTGCGTACCGAATATACCCGGCTGTTCATCAATGCCGCCCCGAGAGCAACCGCACCGCCCTATGCCTCGGTCTACCTCGACGGCGACGGCAGCATCCAGGGCCGGACCACGGAACGCACCCGGGATTTCTATCGTGAACGGGGCTATGATCTGGCCGATACCACCGAGCCCGCGGATCATATCAGTTTTGAACTCGATTTTTTGGCTGCATTGGCCGGTGAAGCCAAATTTAATGATGAAGAACTTTTCCTGCGAACCCTTTTTCGGCCATGGTTTGAACGGTTCATGGAAAAAAGCATGAAAGAAGCTCGACATCCTTTTTTCAAGGTGTCGATACAGTTAATCGATTTTTTTACCAAGGAGGAACAGTAAATGGCAATGAACCTTACCAGGCGGAATTTCCTTAAAACCGCCTCGATTGCCGCTGCGTCCGTACCACTTTCCAAGGTGGTGGCTAAAGCAGAATCAGGAGTTGTCAAAGCCCCCCTGGTCGCACCGGGGAGTTTCAAAGACACCCAGACCGCGGTCGGCGGTGTCTGCGAGATGTGTTTCTGGCGTTGCCAGTTGGTCGGCAAAATCCGCGATGGCCGTCTGATCAAACTGGAAGGAAATCCCAAATCGATCGACAATGGCGTTTCCGTCTGCGCCCGTGGCAATGCCGGCATCAAACTGCTGTATGATCCGGACCGCCTCAAATACCCGCTGAAAAATGTGGGCAAGCGGGGTGCGCCGAAATGGCAGCGCATCTCCTGGGAGGAGGCGCTGGATACCTGTGCCGCCAAGCTGAAAGCCATTATCGATCGGGATGGCGCCAAATCGATCGCCATGTTTCCCCATGGCTCGACAGCAACCTATCCCATGGGCTTCCTCGAGAAAACCGTGGGCACCCACAATGTCTCCGAGGCCTCCTTTTTCCAGTGCCGCGGTATCCGGGATACGGCCTATATGGCCACCATCGACAGCCCGCCCAACGAAGATGTGGATATGGCCAACGCCAAGGTCCTCTTCCTCCTGGGCGATCATTTTGGCGAGAACGTTCACGTTTCCCATGTGAAACGCTACCTCAAGGGACTGGAAAACGGCGCCAAACTGGTGGTGGTTGACCCCCGCTATTCGGCGTCGGCGGCGAAATCACACGTCTGGGTGCAGATCCGACCCGGCACCGATACCGCCATGCTGCTGGCGATCATGAACTACCTGATCCAGAACAAGAAATACAACGTCGAATTCGTCGAAAAGCACGGCGAAGGCTTTGAGGAAATGGCTGAGGGGATTAAGGAATGGACCCTGGAAAAAGCGGCCAAGGAGTGCGATATTCCGGCCGCCCAGATCAAGGAAGTGGCGGAACTGCTGGCCGCCAATATGCCCAACGTCGCCATCCATCCCGGCCGTCACGTCTCCTGGTACGGCAACGACTTCCAGCGCCAGCGCGCCCTGGCCTGCCTCACCGGCTTACTTGGCGCCTTTGGCGTCAAGGGTGCCTTTGTTCCGCCCAAAGGTCCGAAAGGACTGGCCAAAATTGAATGGCCGAAGCATGAGGGCGAAGCAGAGGGCAATCTCCGGGAAATGGCCAAGGTGCACCACTATTCGCCTCCAGGCACCCCCACCGATCTGATTCGCGATACCGCCATCACCGGCAAGCCCTACCCGATCAAGGGCTGCGTCATCTGGGGCCAGAATCCGATCCAGACCATCCCCAACCAGGAAAAGACCATCAAGATGCTGGAGCAGATGGATTTTGTAATGTGCGTCGATGTCATGCCCACCGACATCACCATGTTCGCCGACATCCTCCTGCCCGACACCTCGTACCTCGAGCGCTACGACATGATCAAGACCGGCACCCAGTGGGACTTTGCCGACACGCAGCAGCAGTATATCGCGCCCCGCATGCCGCTGGTTGCTCCGGGTTTCGAACGCAAGGAAAGCATCTATATCACCAACGAGATCGCCAAACGCATGGGGTATGGGGACAAGATCCCGGTTAAAACCCAGGAAGAAGCGGTCGACAAGATGCTGGCCGGGGTTCAACTCTCCATTGCCCAGATCAAGGCCGAGGATGGTATCCACCTCCAGCCCGGCAAGGATCCGTACGGCGTGAAGGAAGACCTGGTTGTCAAGTTCATGAACGAAGAGCTTAAAGAAAACGGCTATCCGGCAATCCCCACCTACATTCCGGTGGAGAGAGCGCCCGCCGGGTACATGCGGCTCCTTTACGGCCGTTCGCCGGTCCACACCTTCAACCGCACCCAGAACAACTCCTGGCTGCTGGCCGAGATGGACGACACCCCGGTCTGGGTGAACGACAAGCTCGCCGCCAAACTGGGCCTCAAGGAAGGGGATACGGTTTCCATGGTCAACCAGGACGGCGTCAAATCCCGGACCACCACCAAGGTCAAGGTTACCCCCGGCATTCGTGAGGATTCCGTATACATTTATCACGGTTTCGGCTCCATGAACCCGGAACTGACGCTGGGCTACAACAAGGGCATCGATGATCAGAGCCTGATCACCAAGCTGGCGGTTGATCCGGAGACCGGCGCCCATGGGATGCGCAACAACTTTGTCAAACTCGTGAAGGTAAGCTGACCTTGGGGCTGCACATCCTGCAACCGTCAGACACGATCACCTCTGAAGGAGAGAACCTATGCAATATGGCATGATTATCGATATCGACAGGTGCGTGGGCTGCCATGCCTGCGTCATTGCCTGTAAGGCCGAGTGGGAAGTTCCCGCTCAATACAACCGGGACTGGGTCCACCGCCTGGGACCGAGCATCACCTCGACCGGGATGGCTGCAACCTATTATCCCGGTCTCTGTAATCACTGCGCCCAGCCGAGCTGCGTCCCGGTCTGCCCGGTTGAACCGGTCAGCAAGACCATGAAGGACGCCAAAACCGGCAAGACCGTGACCATGGAGGTCGCCGCCACCTGGAAGGACCCGTTCAACGGTTCGGTTCAGATCGACAAGGCCCGCTGCATCGGTTGCGGCGCCTGCCGTGACGCCTGTCCCTACGGCGCCCGTTATGTCAACGAGGCCCTCAAGGACGACAACAGCGCCGGCAAGGCGGACAAGTGCACCTTCTGCATGCCGCGGGTGGCCGAAGGCCTGGAGCCCGCCTGCGTGCAGACCTGTCTTGCCCGGGCCCGGATTTTCGGCGATCTCGACGACCCCAATTCGGACGTGTCGAAATATGTGAAGAAAGGCGCGGTCGGCCTGACTTCCAAGTCCGTGCAGATCGGCCCCAACTGCAGGTATTTCGGCAGCAAGAAGGGCGACATGGAGCTGCTGATGCAAGCCGCGCCGCAGGAGATGCCCAAGGTTTCGCTGCGCCGCAGCCTGCTGACCCAGATGTCGCTGACCGCCAAGAATCAGATCAGGGAGATCGGTCTCCTCGGTCTGGCCGGCGGTCTTCTGGTCAAATCCCTGCGGGACGAAGAGAAGTAAGATTTTTTGATTGTTTGCCCGGTTTCCCATCCCCTGTTGCTCATTTGAGCGGCAGGGGATTTCTTTTTTTGCACCGCCGATCCAACCCGAGTATCCGTCAGGGAACGTTGAGGCGCCTCCTCCCGGAATGCCGACTCTCCTCTCACTCGTTTGCAAAAAATGACTTTTGCAAACAATTCTGCTAGAATCGATCCGTATTCCCCCGAATATTGGACTATCCGCTTTTGTTCCGACCGGAACAGGTCGAAGAAAGGTTATGGAAAACGAAAACCGACAGCAATCCGCACCCATTCAGCAGGCCCCTCCCGCCACCGTGGCTCCCGCGCAGAGGAAGCCTCCGACTCCCGCCCCGGTCTGGCAGCAGAGCTCCCAGCCCGTTTTCGTGGTGGAAGATTCCTTTTACCGCTCGCGGACGCCACCCCGGCCAGTGCACTGGTCCATCGCCTGGTCGGACCTGATGATGACCATGTTCGTCCTCTTTCTCACCCTCTTTGTCCACCAGCGCACCCACCAGGAGATACTGGCCCACGGCAAACCCAACAAGGTTGCCGATGAAACCGTGCCGGTACAAACGAATGAGGAGAAATCCACCCTGGTGTTTCATCCGATTTCCCAGGAGGTCACCCTGAAAACCTCGAACGAGTTGCAGGAGACCTCAACGCCTCCCCGAGAACAGACCGGGGCGGATATCCTGATCCGCCACAAGACGGTGGAAGAACAGCCGCGCACCGAGCCGCAGGCCGCGGCACCGACTCCCGCGCCTGAACCTGTTCAAGAAACCCCATCCCCGGCGCCGGAGGCTGTACAGGAAAAAACATCCCCCTCACCCGCTCCCCCCCAATCCCAACCGGAACAGGTGAAAACGCCTCAGGAACCCGCACCCCAGGAACAGAGCAAGCGCGAAGAGGTGATCACCGAAATCTACGATCTCTCCAAGGTGGCCCTGGCCAACGAAAACCTGGAGCGATTCGCTTCGGTCGAGCTGGTTCCGGACAAGACCATGCGCATCATTCTCACCGGTGACCTGCTCTTTCCCTCAGGCCAGGCCGAACTGACGCCCAGCGCCATCGATTCTCTGAAAAAAGTCTCCAATATGGTCAAGAAAACACCGTACATGATCAACGTCATCGGCCATACCGACTCCCAGCCGGTGCGTGCCACCCGGTATCCGTCCAACTGGGAGCTGTCGTTGGCACGGGCCAGCCGGGTCGCCCGCTTTCTCATCGACGACACCCAATTGCCGGCCAGCCAATTCAGCGTCACCGGCTACAGTTCGTTCCGGCCTTTGAAACCCAATACCAGCGAAGAAAACCGCAAGATCAACCGACGGGTTGAAATCATTCTTTCCAAGGAGCTGCCGCAAGCAGAGGCAGCCACACCCGCCAACCTTCAATAACCGGGCACCATCGATGAAAAAGCAAAACCTTATGGGACTGTCCCTCTGCGGCCTTATTTTTCTCGGCGGGTTTCTGATCAAAGGCGAGCTCAGCCTCTACTTCAATATCGCCAGCCTGATGATTGTCGCCGGTGGCAGCGCCACCGCCGCCCTGCTCAGTTTTCAACTCGAGCGGCTCAAAATAGTAGTCCGGGTGGTCAAGGCTTCATATACCTGCTCGCTGAAATCAGAGGAGGAAATTGTCAACATCCTGATCGATCTCTCCATCAAATCGAGAATGGAAGGCATCCTCTCGCTCCAAAAAGATGAACATGAAACCTCCATTCTCTTCCTGCGGCGGGGACTGGGCTGCCTGGTCGATAACTACGACCCCAAGCAGATCCGCGATATCCTCAATACCGAAATGTATTTTTTCAAACTGCGGAGGGAGGATAGCGAGCGGGCCCTGCGCACCATCGCCGATTTCTGTCCCGCCTTCGGCATTGTCGGTTCCGTCGCCGGCCTGATTCCGATGCTGGCAGGCATCGACGACACCGGCATTATTCTCAAGACCGTGCCGCTCGCCCTTACCTCGATCCTGTACGGCCTCATTTTCGCCAATTTCTTCTTCATCCCCTTTGCCGCCAACCTGCGGGAACGGACCAATCAGGAACTGCTGCTCCAAAAGATCATCATGGAAGGGATTATTGCCATTGAAAGCGAATTGAATCCGACCGTGCTCAGAACCAAGCTCCTCTCCTTCCTCACCCCCTCCGCCCGCAAGGCCGACCTGGTGCCGCTGGCCAGGATTCAGGAACGTTTTCATATCCAGGAGGATGACCGTCCGGGGCCAACGGTCTCCTGAACCCTGATCCGGGGATACCCTAAAAAAAAACCAGGGTGCAAAAAGACGCCGGCCGTGTAATATACGCGCTGCCGGCCACAATCTGCCCGGCCTCTTCCCCAGGCACTCAATATACTGTTTTTATTATTTTTAAACAGAGAAGACCTTCATGAAAAATCCGCTCCTCCTTATCCTGACCTGTCTCGTTCTTTGCGGTTGCGGCCCAACCACTGTCAATTCGCTGGTAAAGACAAAGGGGGCTCAACAACTGCCCGCAAGCGACGTGCTGACGCTGGTCAAAGGGAACACGCTCTTTATCCGCTCTTTTGGTGACGAGGCGCATCTCTATTTCGAGCCGTCGGGTCAGCTTTTTGCCCAAACCGCCTCCACCGACAAGGACAAGGGCAAATGGGATGTCAGCGAGACTGGAGAGCTTTGTTTCCGCATGGAAAAATGGTGGTATGGCGATCTCCGCTGTTTTCAAGTGTATGGGGCCGCCGAAACCAACAAGGTGCACCTTGCCAGCGGCAACGGGGTGCTCCAGTATACCGGGGAACAGCAGGCCGGTGACGGCAAGCAGCTGTATGCCGGTAGCGATCGCCGGAAAAAAAGCCTGCGCCGCTCAATCCGCAAACCACAGGAAGAGGGCGATCCGGGTTCTCCGGCCGGGGAAACGGCAGCGCGGCGGCCTTCGATCACTGAGGAGCGGCCCAAGTCCGATGCGGACAGCAAGGACACCGAGGCCACCATCGAGTGGATGGCCAAGGACTGTCCGGGCTGCAATCTCGCCGGCGCCGACCTCGGCAAAGCGGAGCTGATCGGCGCCAAGCTTGCCAAGGCCGACCTGCACGGAGCCAACCTGAGCATGGCCAACCTGCGACGGGCCGATCTGCAGGGGGCTAACCTGCGCGATGCCATCCTCACCTACACCAACCTGCCCGGAGCCGATTTGCGCGGTGCCGATCTGCGGGGCGCGGTGCTCAAGGGGGCCAACCTGATCCGCGCCGATCTCACCGGCGCCAGGCTTGAAGGAGCCGACCTGACCGAGGTACTGCGGGAAGGGGTGAAGGGGCTCAAATAATCTGCTGAATCACACCCTGTTGGCTACCTCCGTAGCCGTCATTTTCTCAAATTTTAAACGACCCCGTATCCTATGGCCGCACCCTTTGTTCATTTGCATGTCCACACCCAGTATTCCATGCTCGACGGCGCCATCCGCGTCTCCGACCTCATCCAGAGCGCCAAGGATTTCGAGATGGAGGCCGTGGCGGTCACCGACCATGGCGCCATGTACGGGGCGCTCGAATTTTATGAAAAAGCCCATAAAGCCGGAATAAAGCCCCTGGTCGGCTGCGAGTTCTATGTGGCGGAAAAAAGCATGCTGCTCCATGACCGGACCGCGGGCCACAATTTCCATCTGGTTGCCCTGGCGATGAACGCCACCGGCTATGCGAACCTGATGAAGCTCGCCTCCCTGGCCCAGACCAAGGGCTTTTATTACCGACCGCGGATCGACTGGCCGACACTGTACCAGCACCAGGAAGGGTTGATCGTGCTCACCGCCTGCCTCAAGGGCGAGATCGCCTGGCGGCTGACGCACAACGATCCGGCCGGCGCACGGGCCAAGGCCGTTGAAATGCAGCAGGTCTTCGGCGACCGCCTCTATCTGGAAATCCAGGAAAACGGCCTCCCCGAGCAAACCATCGCCAATCAGGGGCTCATGGCCCTGGCCGACGAACTGGGGATCAAGCTGGTCGCCACCAATGACTGTCACTACCTCTTGAAAGAGGAATCGTATGCCCACGAAGTCCTGCTTTCCATCCAGACCGGCAAGACCATCAACGATCCGAACCGCTTCCGCTTCAACACCGACCAACTCTACTTCAAATCCGCCGAAGAGATGGCCGCCCAGTTCCACTACTGCCCCCAGGCTCTGACCAACACCCTGGAAGTGGCTGAACGCTGCAACCTTGAACTCAAGTTCGGAGACAACCATTTCCCGATTTTCCCGCTCAACGAAGGCGAGACCCTGGACACCGTCTTTGCCAAGGCCTGTTGG